>Ga0196970_1000566_pt1 | contig 40715 bp, 34 predicted proteins | sample S1v_513CmetaG_FD_148672 | JGI IMG/M metagenome (GOLD analysis project Ga0196970, IMG submission 148672) | Soil microbial communities from Anza Borrego desert, Southern California, United States - S1+v_5-13C | ecosystem: Environmental > Terrestrial > Soil > Desert | place: USA: California... | reverse complement strand
CGCTTCGAGATAGGCGGCCCCGGCGGCGTTGAGCGGAGAGGACGGCCTAGACATGGCGCTTACCGTTCATGCGGTTGAACATCCGTCGTTTGAGGCGGTTGGGAACAGTTCGCCACAGACTACCGATCAGCCCCGCATCGCGGAGCGCATGGCGTGCCTGTAACAGATATTCATTGCGGGCATAGCAAACCGTCAGTACCCACCCCGGTCTCGCGGGGGACCAAGGGGCTCGGCCGAAACGGTTTGTGTCGCTGATGGCTTGCTCGGCTTATGGCTGGTATGCCCACGAAACACATTCCTCTGTGCGGACGGTTGCTCCACTGTCAGGGTCACCACATCGACCCGGCCGTTCCCAGCCAGTCACCATCGCCCTCAAGAACAGCCGCCGCCAATTCCACGGACACAGCGAGCAAGGATACGTCGCGCCCACCGCCAGACGTCGCAAGTCAGGATTACCATCTGTTCTTTACCAGTCGGATGGATGTCCTGAAGGCGACGGCGGTCGTGGACGATCAACCGTTATCGTGCCGTCACACAACAAGAACTTCGGGAGGAACAACAGCATGAAGCGCCGTCAATTCTTCAAGGGTGCCGCCGTCGCCGCCGGTGCCTCCACGCTTGCGGTTCCCGCCATCGCACAGTCGGAGCCGACGATCCGCTGGCGCTGCGTGTCCAGCTTCCCGAAGAACATCGACGTGCTCTATGGCAGCGCCGAGGTGATGGCGAAGAACGTCGCCGAGGCCACTGACGGCAAGTTCCAGATCCAGGTCTTCGCCGCCGGCGAGGTGGTTCCGGCGCTCCAGGCCCTGGACGCTGCCAGCAACGACACGGTCGAGATGTGCCACACCGCATCCTACTACTATGTCGGCAAGGATCCGGCCTTCGCCTTTGGCTGCTGCCTGCCCTTCGGATTGAACACCCGCCAGCAGAACGCCTGGTTCTATCACGGCGAAGGCGGCAAGCTCCTGGAGGAGTTCTATGCCGGCTACAACCTGAAGGCGCTTGCCGGCGGCAACACCGGGTCCCAGATGGGCGGCTGGTTCCGCAACGAGATCAAGAGCGTCGAGGATTTGAAGGGTCTGAAGTTCCGCATCTCCGGCCTGGGCGGCCAGATCCTGGCCAAGCTGGGCGTCGTGGCGCAGCAGGTCGGCGGCGGCGACATCTACCCGGCGCTGGAACGCGGCACCATCGACGCCGCGGAGTTCAACGGCCCCTACGACGACGAGAAGCTCGGGCTCTACAAGATCGCGCCCAACTATTACTATCCGGGTTGGTGGGACGGCACCTCGCTCCAGCACTTCTTCATCAACACCAAGCGCTGGAACGACCTGCCGAAGCACTATCAGGCGGCGCTGACGGCGGCGGCGGCGCTGGCGAACATCGACAGCGTGGCGCGCTACGACGTGCTGAACCCGGCGGCGCTGAAGCGCGTTGTCGCCAATGGCGCCAAGCTGCGCGCCTTCCCGCAGGATGTGCTGCAGGCCAGCCACAAGTCGGCGATGGAGCTTTACGACGAGCTGTCGGACAAGAACCCGGCCTTCAAGAAGTTCTACGAGAGCTATCGACGCTTCCAGAACGATTCGAACCTGTGGCTCCAGGCATCGGAATATGCCTACGACAGTGCCACGCTCCGCCTGACCCGGCGCTGATCCGCCGTCTCTCCTTGCGATATCCCAGCCATGACCGGGCAGCGGCACAAACGCTCCCGGCCGTGGCGTCGTCGCGGCGTTCGCGACCGGCCTTCCGGGAGAAGCTGCCCCCATGACGAGTCCACCCCCCTCCCCCCTGATGACGGCCCTCGTGCGGGCCTGCCAACTGGTCGACGCGGTCACCGAGTGGCTGGGCAAGACGATATCCTGGCTAATCCTGCTGGCGATCCTGGTGTCGGCGGTCAATGCCGGCGTCCGCAAGCTGTTCGACGTCAGCTCCAACTCGTGGCTCGAACTGCAATGGGTGCTGTTCGCCGCCGTGTTCCTGCTCTGCTCCCCCTGGACGCTGCGGGACGACGAACACATCCGCATCGACATCGTCAACGCGATGCTGAGAAAGCGCGCGCGCGACGGCATCGACCTGTTCGGCCATATCGCCTTCCTGCTGCCTTTCAGCTTCGTGATGATGATCACCTCTTGGCCATTCGCATTCGCCTCCTTCACAATCGAGGAACAGTCGATGAACGCGGGCGGCTTGCCGCAATGGCCGGCGAAGCTGCTGATTCCGCTGGGCTTCACCGTGCTGTTTGTGCAGGGCCTGTCCGAGCTGGTCAAGCGCGCCGCGATCATGGCCGGCCATCTGGAGGATGCGAACCAGCGGGCCGGGGGTCATCAGGCGGCTGCCGAGGCCGAAGCCGAGAGATTGCTCGCCGCGGAGCGCGAGCGAGCCGCCCAACCCGACACCCTTCCAAGCCGGTAGACGCGCGATGAGCACGACCTTCCCCTCCCTTTCGACGCGCACCGCCCGGCTGTCCGTCATCTCCCTGCTGCTGCTGGCCGCCGTCGCCGTGGCGCTCTATGTGCTGCCGGTGCCGGGTGCCGGCGCGCTCGCTGAACAGGACGGCTGGCGCGGCTGGTTCGGCCACAACATGGCGCCGATCATGTTCGCCGTGCTGGTGGTCATGCTGCTGCTGGGCTATCCGGTCGCATTCGCGCTCGCCGCCAACGGCTTGCTGTTCGGCCTGATCGGCATCGAGCTTGGCCTGTTCCGCCCCGACCTTTTCCAGGCCCTACCGGAGCGCGTCTACGGCACGATGAACAACGACGTGCTGCTGGCGGTGCCCTTCTTCACCTTCATGGGGCTGGTGCTGGAGCGCTCCGGCATGGCCGAGGATCTGCTCGACACCATCGGGCAGCTGTTCGGTTCGATCCGCGGCGGCCTGGCCTATGCCGTCATCTTCGTCGGCGCCCTGCTGGCGGCGACAACCGGCGTGGTCGCCGCCTCGGTCATCTCCATGGGGTTGATCTCGCTGCCGATCATGCTGCGCTACGGCTACGACCGCCGTCTGGCGTCCGGCATCATCGCCGCGTCCGGCACGCTGGCCCAGATCATCCCGCCGTCGCTGGTGCTGATCGTCATGGCCGACCAGCTCGGCCGCTCCGTCGGCGACATGTACGAGGCCGCCTTCGTCCCCGGCCTGCTGCTGTCGGGCCTGTACGCCCACTACGTCTTCGTCGTCTCCATGATCTGGCCCAACTCCGCGCCCGGACTCCCTCCTGAGGCTATCGCCTACCGCGAGCCCAACGGCGCGCGCGGCGTCTGGCAGCTCGGCATGCTGGCGCTGTTCTCGGGAGCCGTCGCCTATTGGGTGATGGGCCGCACCGATGTGAAATCCGGCGCCGATTATGTCGTGCTCCTGCTGTCGGTGGCTGTGACTGTGGCCTTCCTGGCCGCCACCTTCAACCGGACCTTCGGCGCGCGGCGTCTGGTGCTTCAAACCGCGGTGACGGCGGTGCTGACGGCGGGAGCGGCGTGGCTGACGCTGAACGGCTGGTCCACCCTGGCCCTGATCGGCGATTCCGTCGCAGCCGGCGCGCTCTACGCCCTGGCCGTGGCCTTGGTGGAGCGGGCCAGCGGCCGGCGGCTGATCTCCCGCATGGCGGAACAGGCGACCTTCGTCATGGTGCCGCCGCTGGCGCTGATCTTCCTGGTACTCGGCACGATCTTCATCGGCCTCGCCACCCCGACCGAAGGCGGCGCCATGGGTGCCGTCGGCGCGCTGTTGCTGGCGGCGATGAAGAAGCGGCTGAGTCTCGACATGGTGCGTCAGGCCACCTACTCGACGGCGAAGCTGGCGGCCTTCGTGCTGTTCATCCTGATCGGGGCGCGGGTGTTCTCGCTCACCTTCTACGGCGTCAACGGCCATGTCTGGGTCGAGGAGCTGATGGTCTCCCTGCCGGGCGGACAGATGGGCTTCCTGATCGCCGTCAGCGTGATGGTGTTCCTGCTGGCCTTCTTCCTCGATTTCTTCGAACTGGCCTTCATCGTCATCCCGCTTCTGGCTCCGGCGGCCGACCGGCTGGGCATCGACCTGGTGTGGTTCGGCATCATCCTGGCGGTGAACATGCAGACCAGCTTCATGCACCCGCCCTTCGGCTTCTCGCTATTCTTCCTGCGCTCGGTGGCGCCGAAGCTGCCCTATATCGACCGCGTGACGAAGAAGGAAACCGCGCCGGTCCTGACCAGCCAAATCTATTGGGGGGCCGTGCCCTTCGTCGTCATCCAGCTGGTGATGGTGGCGCTGGTGATCGCCTTCCCGCAGATGGTCATGCATTACAAGTCCACCGCGGTCAAACTGGACGACAAGCAGATCGAAGAGCAGTTCCAGGGTTTGGGCAACAGCCTGGACGACGACATGCCGCCGCTGGAATTCAAGTGAGACAGGAAGGAATGACACCATGCGCATCGCCGTCGTAGGAGCCGGCGCCGTGGGCGGCGCGCTGGCGGGGTATCTCGCCGCGACCGGCCGGCACCAGCTTTCGCTGCTGGCGCGCGGGGAGCATCTGACGGCGATCCGCGAGCGCGGACTGGCCATCCAGACGCCGAAGGGAACGTTGACGTGCAGACCGCAGGCCAGCGACTCCGCCGCCGAACTGGGCCCTCAGGACGTGGTGATCGTCACCGTCAAAGGACACGGGTTGCCGGCGCTGGCGTCGTCCTTTCCGGCGCTCTGCGGCCCGGACACGCTGGTGGTGGCTGCGCAGAACGGCATTCCCTGGTGGTATCTGTACGGTGTCGGGAATGACGTGACGCCGGAGCCGCTGGACGTGGTCGATCCCGGTGGCGCCGTCTGGTCGGCCATCGGGCCGGAGCGGGTCGCCGCTTGCGTGATGGAGGTTCTCCCGGCCCGCATCGTCGAACCGGGTGTCGTCGCCCACACCGCCATGCCGGTGCTGGCCTTCGGCGCCCCCCGGCCCGGCGACCATGCCGCAAAGCTGGCGGCGCTGGCCGACTCCTTCAACGCGGCCGGCGCCACGGCCCGCCTGCCCGCCGACATCCGGGCCCCGCTGTGGAGCAAGCTGATGCTCAACATGGCGGTCGGCCCGACCAGTGTGCTGACCGGCGCCACCATGGGCGCCATGGAGCAGGCTCCCGGCATGGCCGCCGTCCAGGGCCGGCTGATGCGCGAGTGCCTGGCCGTGGCCCGTGCCTGGGGCGTCGACCTGCCCGACGACGTCGACGAGCGGCTCGGCCGCGGCAGCGGCGTCCCCGGCCACAAGCCGTCGATGCTGCAGGATTTCGAGGCGGGGCGGAGCATGGAGATCGACCCCATCGTGACCGCCGTCCTGGATTTGGCCCGCCGCCGCGGCGTGCCGGTGCCGACCATCGAGACGCTGTGGGCGCTGACCGCCCTGAAGGAGCGGGTGGCGCGCGCTGGCTGAGTCCGCCCGCCGCACCCGCCCTTGAACGAACAGAATTCCGGAGAAGACCCGACATGCCTTCCGATAACCGTCCAATCACCAACTTCATCGCCGGGAGCTGGCGTCCGGGCCGCGACCGGCTTGATATCTTCAATCCGTCGGACCTGGATGAGCTGGCCGGCTCCTACACGCTTGCCGGGGCCGACGACGTTGCGGAAGCGGTGGCCGCTGCCCGCAGCGCCCAGCCGCACTGGCGCGCCGCCACGGTGGAGCAGCGCTCGCTGGTGCTCGACGCCATCTCCCGCGCGCTGTTCGACGGCAAGGACGAGCTGGCGCGCATCGCCGCCGCCGAAGGCGGCAAGACCATCCCCGACGCCTTGGGCGAGATCACCCGCGCCGCCCATCTCGCCCGCTTCTTCTCGGCCGAGGCGCTGCGGGCGCCGGGCGAGACGCTGGGGTCGGTGCGTCCGGGGGTCGAGGTGGACGTGACCCGCGAGCCGGTCGGCGTCATCGGTCTGGTGACACCCTGGAATTTCCCGGTCGCCACGCCGATGTGGAAGATCGCCCCGGCGCTCGCCTTCGGCAACGCGGTGATCTGGAAGCCGTCGGAAAAGACCCCCGGCATCTCCATCGCCGTCACCCGCATCATCGCCGCGGCGCTCGAGGCGCACGGCATGCCGGCCAGCCTGTTTAATCTGGTGATCGGCGCCGGTCCGAATGTCGGCGCGGCGGTGGTCGATGCGGTGGACGCGGTGTCCTTCACCGGATCGGTCAACACCGGGCGCCGCATCGCCGTGCGCTGCGCCGAACGGATGATCCGGGTTCAGCTGGAGTTGGGCGGCCAGAACCCGCTGGTGGTGCTGGGCGACGCCGACCCGGAGCGCGCCGCTGAGATCGGCGTCAACAGCGCCTATTTCCATGCCGGGCAGCGCTGTACCGCCACCGGCCGCTTCATCGTCGAGGACAGCATCCACGACGCCTTCGTCGCCGCGATGGTGGAGCGGATGGCGGCGCTGCGCGTCGGCCACGCCCTGCTGCCGGAAACCCAGATCGGTCCGGTGATCGACGAGTTCCAGCTGACCAAGAACCTGCAATACATCGATACCGGCCTGAACGAGGGTGCCCGGCTGGTGTCCGGCGGCACACGACTGGAGCGGCCGACCCGCGGGTACTTCCTGGCCCCGACCCTGTTCACCGACACCGGCAACGCCATGACCATCAACCGCGAGGAGGTGTTCGGACCGGTCGCCAGCGTCATTCGCGTCAGGGATTACGACGAGGCGCTGGCCGTCGCCAACGACACCGATTACGGCCTGTCGTCGGGCATCATCACCAACTCGATGAAACACGCCCGCCATTTCCAGGCGAACATCCAGGCCGGCATGACCATGCTGAACCTGCCGACGGCGGGCGTCGATTACCACGTCCCGTTCGGCGGCCGGAAGATGTCGAGCTACGGCCCGCGCGAGCAGGGACGTTCGGCCATCGAATTCTACACCATCATCAAGACGGCCTACCGCGCGCTGTGACGCAGGCCCGAAGCCCAGGGAGAGCTCCCTTGCCGAACGACATCCTGACCACCGGACGCCCGGACTTCGCGACGGCCGTGCTCGCCCCCATCCGTGCCATCATCGGCGACCGCGGCCTGATCACCGATCCCGACACCATGAAGCCCTTCATGGAGTCCTGGCGCGACGGCTGGGTCGGCCGGTCGCCGGCCGTGGTGCTGCCCGACAGCACCGAAGCACTGGCCGCCGTCGTCCGCATCTGTGCCGAAACCCGCACGCCCATCGTGCCCCAGGGCGGCAACACCGGACTGACCGGGGCCAGCCAGCCGCATGCCGACGGATCGGAGATCGTCATCTCCACCAACCGGCTGAACCGCATCCGCGAGATCGACATCGACAACGATACGATGACGGTCGAGGCCGGCTGCATCCTCGCCAACATCCAGAACGCGGCGCGCGACGTCGGCCGGCTGTTCCCGATGAGCCTCGCCGCCGAAGGGTCGTGCCAGATCGGCGGCAACATCGCGACCAACGCCGGCGGCGTGCAGGTCGTGCGCTACGGCAACATGCGCAACCTCGTGGCCGGGCTGGAGGTGGTGCTGCCCGACGGCCGGATCTGGGATGGGCTGCGCGGCCTGCGCAAGGACAATGCCGGCTACGACCTGAAACAGATCTTCATCGGCTCGGAAGGCACGCTGGGCATCGTCACCGCCGCGGTGCTGAAGCTGTCGCCGCTGCCGCGCGCCACCGCCACCGCCCTGGTCGCCGTGTCGGCCCCCAGCGACGCCGTCGATCTGCTGACCCGCGCCAAGGGCGTGGCCGGCGACCGCATCGTCACCTTCGAGTTGATTCAGCGCGCCTGCATCGACGTGGCCCGCCGCCATGTGCCAGACGTGCCCGATCCCCTGCGCGACCGCTATCCCTGGTACGTGCTGGTGGAACTGGCCGACCAGGACTCCGGCAACCGGCTGGCCGAGATGCTGGAAGGCATCCTGGAGGCGGGCATGGAGGCCGGCGAGGTTCTGGACGGCGTGGTCGCCGCATCGAAGGCCCAGGCAGATTCGCTGTGGCGCATCCGCGAGGGCATCCCGGAAGGGCAGAAGCGCGAGGGCGTGTCCTTCAAGCACGACGTTTCCGTGCCGATCTCCCGCGTTGCGCGCTTCCTCGACCGCACCGACGCGGCGCTGGAGCGGGCCTGTCCGGGCATCCGCCCCTTCTCCTTCGGCCATCTCGGCGACGGCAACATCCATTACAACCCGATCCAGGCGGAAGGTGGCGACATGGCCGAATGGCGGGCGAAGCTGGCGACGGTCAACGCCATCGTCCACGACATCGTCGTCGAACTCGGCGGATCGATCTCGGCCGAGCACGGCATCGGCCGCCTGCGGATCGACGAGATGCCGCGCTACAAATCGCCGGTGGAATTGGAGATGATGGCGACGCTGAAGCGTGCCTTCGATCCGCACAACATCATGAATCCGGGAAAGATCCTGCATTCATCCGGAGTGGCGCCGTGACGTTCGACCATCTGAAGGACTGGATTGGCCGGGTGGAGCTGCGGACGGACACCGCCGCTGCCGCACCGCTGGCCGGGCTGGCCGCGACGCTGGACCACGACACCCCGCCCTGGCCGGCGGGGGAGTTGCCGCCGCTCGGCCACTGGCTGCATTTCCTCCCCAACGCGCCGCAGCGGGACATCGGCGAGGACGGCCACCCACGCAAGGGCGGCTTCCTGCCGCCGGTGCCGCTGCCCCGCAGGATGTGGGCCGGCAGCGACATGCGCTTCCTGGCGCCGATCCCCGTCGGTGCGGAGATGCGCCGCACCTCCACCATCGAATCGGTGGAGCACAAGGCAGGCCGGTCGGGCGAAATGGTGTTCGTCAGCGTGATGCACGAGATCGCGACCGACACCGGCGTCGCCATCCGCGAAAAGCAGGACATCGTCTACCGCGAAGCCGCCAAGCCGGACGAAGCGCCGCCCCCGGCATCCGCCGATCCCCTGCCCACAGCCGACTGGACCGGCAGCGTCACCCCCGATCCGGTGCTGCTGTTCCGCTATTCCGCCCTGACCTTCAACGGCCACCGCATCCATTACGACCGCCCCTACTGCCGGGAGGCGGAAGGCTATCCAGGGCTGGTGGTGCATGGACCGCTGACGGCAACCCTGCTGATGGATCTGGTGCTGCGCAATCTCGGCGGCGATTCCGGTGGCCGGCGGGTCGCCGGATTCCGCTTCCGCGCCCGCCGGCCGCTGTTCGACACCGCCCCCTTCTCGCTGAACGCGGCGGAAAAGGAGGGTGGCGAGATCGACGGATGGGTGGTCGGTCCGGACGGTCGGGTTGCGATGTCGGCCGACTTCGCGGTCACGCCATGAGCGCGCCGGTTCGAGACGGGGAATTTACCGACCAGCGGCCCCGCCGCAGCTGGCTGTTCACCCCGGCGACGCGCCCCGACCGCTTCGACCGTGCCGCGCGGTCTGGGGCGGATGTCCTGATCATCGACCTGGAGGACGCCGTGCCGCCGGCCGGCAAGGCGGCGGCGCGCGATGCGGCGTTGGCCACGCTGGCGACGAAGCCTGCCGCGCCGATCCTGCGGGCGCTGCGCATCAACGCGCCGGTGACTTCCGAAGGGCTGGAGGATCTGCTGGCCCTGGTGCGCCGCCCGCAAGACGGCGGGCCGGATTTCGTCATCGTGCCGAAGGTCGACAGTCCCGAGATGATCCTCTGGATCGACACGCTTCTGAGCGGAGCGGGCAGGCCCTTGCCGCTGGTGGCGCTGATCGAGTCCGCCCCTGGCATCGCGGCGGTGGAGGACATCGCCCGCGCATCGCCCCGATTGGCCGCCCTGTTCTTCGGTGCCGCCGACCTGTCCGCCGATCTGGGCTGCGCCACCGCGTGGGAGCCGCTTCTGTCGGCGCGTTCCCGGCTGATCAATGCCGCAGCGCTTGCGGGCATCGAAGCGGTGGATTCGCCCTTCTTCGATCTGACGGATGCCGCCGGGTTGCAACAGGAGGCCGCCGCCGCCCTGGCGCTGGGGTTCGGTGCCAAGGCGGCGATCCATCCCGGCCAGATATCCACCATCACCGCGACATTCACCCCGACCGAAGCCGAGATCACCCAAGCCCACCGCATCCTGGCGGAAAGTGCCAAGGGCGTCGCGGTGGTCGATGGCCGCATGATTGACGAAGCGATGGCGCGCAAGGCTCGCCGCATCCTGTCCCGCGCCACATGTGCAGACCAGCCGCAAGAGGACCGACTCCCATGAAAATCCTCGTCCCCGTCAAGCGGGTCGTCGACTACAACGTGAAGGTCCGCGTCAAGGCGGACGGCAGCGGTGTCGAGACCGCCAACGTTAAGATGAGCATGAACCCCTTCGACGAAATCGCCGTCGAGGAGGCCGTGCGCCTGAAGGAGGCCGGCAAGGCGACGGAGATCGTCGTGGTCTCCGTCGGCCCGACCCAGGCGCAGGAGACGCTGCGCACCGCTCTCGCCATGGGTGCCGACCGCGCCATCCTGGTGCAGACCGACGTGACCACCGAACCGCTGGCCGTCGCCAAGGTCCTCAAGGCCCTGGTCGAGAAGGAAGCGCCGGGGATGGTGATCCTCGGCAAGCAGGCGATCGACGACGACTGCAACCAGACCGGCCAGATGCTGGCGGCGCTGCTCGGCTGGGGCCAGGGCACCTTCGCCTCCAAGGTCGTCGCCGGAGACGGCACGGTCGCGGTGACGCGTGAGATCGACGGCGGTCTGGAGACGGTGGACCTCAAGCTGCCGGCGGTGGTCACCGCCGATCTGCGCCTGAACGAGCCGCGCTATGCCTCGCTGCCCAACATCATGAAGGCGAAGAAGAAGCCGCTGGAGACCGTCACGCCGGACGCGCTCGGTGTCGACGTCACGCCGCGCCTGAAGACGGTGAAGGTCGCCGAGCCGGCCAAGCGTCAGGCCGGCATCAAGGTGGCGGACGTCGCCACCCTGGTCGACAAGCTGAAGAACGAGGCGCGGGTGATCTGAGCGCCGGCCCCGGTGCCCCCACCCTAACCCTCCCCCGCTCTCGGCCGGCCGAAGGCCGGTCCGATCGCGGGAGAGGGAACTCCGCCGCTTCGCGACTAGCTTACGCCGCCAAGCGTCCTACCGCCTCTCCCGCGTAGCGGGGGAGGGATGGGGAGGTGGCAATCCGCATCCCGCCCACCCGCCAACCAAGGACCCGCCCCATGCCCATCCTGATCCTCGCCCACCACGACAATGCCACCCTCAAGCCCGCCACCGCCCATGCGGTGACCGCCGCCGCCAAGCTCGGCGGCGACATCCACATGCTGGTCGCCGGCCGCAACGCCGCCCCGGCCGCGGATGCCGCCGCCAAGCTGGCCGGCGTCGCCAAGGTGCTGCTCGCCGACGATGCCGCCTACGAACATGCCCTGGCCGAGCCGGTCGCAGCATTGCTGGTATCGCTCGCCCCTGGCTACAGCCACGTCCTCGCCGCCGCCACCTCGGTGGGCAAGAACGTGCTGCCGCGCGTCGCGGCATTGCTCGACGTGGCGATGATCTCCGACATCACCGCCGTGGTCTCCGCCGACACCTTCGAGCGGCCGATCTACGCCGGCAACGCCATCGCCACCGTGCAGTCCGGTGACGCCGTGAAGGTCGTCACCGTCCGCACCACCGCCTTCGAGGCCCCCGCCACCAACAACGGCGCTCCGGTCGAGAGCGTCGCCGCCGTCGCCGACCCGGCGCTGTCGGGCTTCGTCTCGGCGGAGCTGTCGAAGTCGGAGCGTCCGGAACTGACCTCGGCCCGCATCGTGATTTCCGGTGGACGCGGCATGCAGTCGGGCGACAACTTCCACCTGCTGGAGGCCATCGCCGACAAGCTGGGGGCCGCCGTGGGCGCCAGCCGGGCCGCCGTCGATGCCGGCTTCGTGCCGAACGATTACCAGGTCGGGCAGACCGGCAAGATCGTGGCGCCGGATCTCTATGTCGCCGTCGGCATCTCGGGCGCCATCCAGCATCTGGCCGGCATGAAGGACAGCAAGGTGATCGTTGCAATCAACAAGGACGAGGAGGCGCCGATCTTCCAGGTCGCCGACTACGGCCTCGTCGCCGACCTGTTCAAGGCTATGCCGGAGTTGCAGCAGGCGCTGTGACGCGGGGCAAACGCACGAAGGGCGAGCGTCCAAGCAGGGCGCAGACGATGCCGAAAGCCAGATCCATGGCGCCGCCGCGTCTATTCCGGGGCCAGCAGGTGGTCGGGCCCGATGGCCGGCACGTCGCTCACGCCGCACAGCGCCATCGACACGTCGAGTTCCCGACCCAGGATGCGGATGGCGCGGGTGACGCCGGCCTCTCCGCCTGCCGCAAGCCCATACACGGCGGCCCGTCCGACCAGACACGCCCTTGCGCCGCTGGCCAATGCCCGCATCACGTCTTGGCCGCTGCGGATGCCGCCATCGACCAGCAGTTCCACGCGGTCCCCCACGCTGTCGCGGATGCGCGGCAGCGCCGCGATCGACGAACAGGTGCCGTCGAGCTGTCTGTCGCCATGGTTCGACACCACCACCGCATCGGCCCCCATCTGCGCCGCACGCCTGGCGTCGTCGGGGTCCAGGATGCCCTTGACGACCCGTCCATCGCCTCGGCCAGAGCCTCGGTCAGGACAGCGGCAAGGCCGCCGCCGGCGCGGCTGCTCGACAACTCCACCAGCACGACCCAGGGCGACGGCTCCGACAGCGGATGGACGGCGCCCGGCAGATGGCGGACAGCGACCTCCAGGGAATAGGCGTTCATGATCTCGAAAGAGGACACCATGTCGCCGGTCCGCCGCCGCAGCCGGTCGAGCAGGCGCAGCGCCGCCAATGGATCGGCAACCGCCGCGACGGCGCTGGCGCTGTCCGTCACCTGCGGTTCCAGGGTCAGCAAGGCGGCGGTGATGATGCCCAGGGTCCCTTCCGAGCCGAGGAAAAGCTGCTTCAGGTCGATGCCGCTGTTGTCCTTGCGCAGGGCGCGCAGTCCGTTCCAGACGCGGCCGTCGGGCAGAACCACCTCCAACCCCAGCACCAGATCGCGGGCGGAGCCGTAGCGCAGCACCGACTTGCCGCCGGCATTGGTGGCGAGATTGCCGCCGATCTGGCAGGATCCTTCCGCTCCCAGGCTCAGCGGCAACAGCATGCCGGCGTCGGCCGCGGCGGCCTGCGCCTGGGCCAGAATCACCCCGGCCTCCGCGGTCATGGTGTAGGACAGCGGGTCGACGGCGCGGATGCGGTTCATGCGGCCGAGCTGGAGCAGGATCGCCCGCGGATCGTCGGGGATGGCGCCGTCGCTGAGCCCGGTGTTGCCGCCCTGCGGAACCACCGGGCAGCCATGCTCGGCCGCCATGCCGACCACGGCGGCCACCTCCTCCGTTGTGGAAGGCCGGGCAACCAGGGCGCACCGCCCCTCCACGCGCAGCGGCCCGCGGGTGAAGGGGGCGATGTCGGCGGGATCGCAGAGAACCGCGGCGGGCCCGAGCCGTTCGATCAGCCTGTCTTGCAAAGTTGGCATGATGGCTCCGGAGGAGTTGTGGTCACAGGTCGTCCGTCCGCAGGTCGCGGACGGTCAGCAGGTCGTCCACCGTCATCGCGAAGCTGTAGCGGTAGCCGTGGCCGACCCGCAGCGGGGCGAGGTCGCCGATCTCGCTCCACGGCGAGCGGCCGATCTCCAGCGTCGCCGGCCCCCGCCAGACCGTCGACATCGCGGTGTCGCGCACGCGCTGGCGCACCAGTTCGTGTACGTCGGGGCGGTCGCGCCGACCCTGATCGAGGCGAGGGAAATAGCGCATGTTGATCATGCGGGCGAGCATGGCGTTCGGCCGTTCGTCGGTCTCCTCTTCCAACCGCACCGAAGCTTCCACCAGCCGGCGGTCGCGATGGCTGAGGGTGCCGACGAACAGCCCGCCGGGACCGGTCGCCAGGGCCGCCGGGCTGGACAGCACGAAGCTGCGGCTCATGCGGATCAGGGCGTTGTCGCATAAATCCGGTTCGTGGTGCGGGACGTCGGCGCAGCCGGTATAGAGATGGGCTCCGCCGCCGAGTGCCCGCATGCCGTATAAGCACAATGAACCGCGCCGTCACCGGATCCCGAAGGCCAAGTACAAGGTCGAGAACTGGGGAGAGTACAACCGGGCTCTTCGGCAACGCGGGAGCCTTACGATCTGGGTGACACCCGAGGCTCTCGCGGCATGGACACCCGCCGTCACCGGCCGGAGAGGCCGTCCAGCAGCCTACTCGGACATCGCCATAGAGACCGGGATCATGCTGCGTTTGGCCTTTGGGCGCCCATGGCGGCAGACGGAGGGGTTGCTGTGCTCCATTGTCTAGATCCTCGGCATGGAGTTGCCAGTTCCTGATTACACGACGCCGGCCCGACGTAGCGCCCGCCTGTCACTGGCGGCCGCGCTGGTGAAGCCGATCGGCCCTATGACCGTGGTGATCGACAGCTCGGGCCTGAAGATGGTCGGGGCCGGCGAGTGGCATTTGGAAAAGCATGGCGGAAAGCCGCGCCGGAGCTGGCGAAAACTACACATTGCCATCGATCTGGACAGCGGTGACATCCTGGCTGCGGAGCTGACCACCACCGAGGACGGCGATGCCTCCCAGGTCGGCCCCTTGCTCGACCACATCCCCGGCCCGGTCAATGCGGTGCTGGCGGACGGCGCGTATGATGGAGAGCCCGTCTACCGTTCCATTTCCGAGCGGCACCCCACTGCCGCGGTGATCATCCCGCCCCGCGCCACGGCTGTGCCGGGCCAGAAGGCCGACACCACTCTCACTCAGCGCGACCACCACATCCAGCAGATCGTCGAGAAGGGCCGAATGAGTTGGCAGGCGGCGACCGGCTATGGAAGGCGCGCCCTCGTGGAAACCGCTTTCTTCCGCTACAAGGTTCTCATCGGACGGAGCCTCCGGGCCAGGAGTCTGCCTGCTCAGAAGATCGAGGCCCGGATCGCCTGCGCCGTCCTTAATCGGATGACCAGTCTCGGAATGCCGGTCTCACGCAAGCTCGCCTGAAACCCAGGAGATAGCGGGCAGCTTGCTCGCAGTCCGATTTATGCAACAACGCCCTTCTTGTGCGGTGATCCTGGGCCGAAATCTGGCCGTTTCTCACGATTTCAGGCTCCAGTCCGGCGATCCCGGCAACCCGACACTGACAATTGGTGAATGGTCAATCTATGGAAATAGCGTTCAATTATTCAACTCGTTTTATTAAAAGTGAAGATACACCGATATTATTACCTCCTATTCGTGGTTGATTTCTGTCTGTTGCCTTGGTCCAATTTAACCAATCTCATAACGCGCCGATATGTAAACGAAAATTGTTCCTTTTACGCAGATCCGCAAATAGCGATGCGATTGATTCGCATTATCTTGGGCATAAAATAGCAATTTAGAATATGAAACCGGCGATCCGATAAGTGTTATGCTTAAATTTTTTCTTACGTCCTACCCTTAGACAAAATACAATGCTGCTTATTCTGCAGGTGTTACGTTCGGCAGCCGGGTGAAGAAGCGCTGCCCAGAAGCCAAGTGCCGCATGCAAGGAGAGCGACCCCCGCCTTCAAAAGGCTCCAAGAGCCTGCTACCGCATTTGAGACCGCACTTCAAAGCGGAGTTTTCCATGACCGCGCAGTTGCCCTTGGATCCCGACAACCAGCCCATGGGCGCGACGGTCGTCCCCAACGGCAGTGGCGTGATCTTCCGCTGCTGGGCGCCACGGGCGGAGCGGGTGTGGGTGGTCGGCGACTTCAACGGCTGGATACCGGGCGACGCCAACCTTCTGAACGAGCGCAACGGCTTCTGGAGCGGCTTCTTCCCCGGCGTCAGGGCAGGAGCCCGCTACAAGTTCCGCGTCGATGGAACACTGCCGGAGGGGCCTCGCCTGAAACGGGATCCCTATGCCCGCGAACAGACCAAGGTGCCGCCACATCCCTGGAGCGACTGCGTCGTGGTCGATCCGGACAATTACCCGTGGCACGATGGCGGCTATCGACCTCCCTACTTCAACGACATGATCATCTACCAACTTCATGTCGGGACCTTCAATGGGCCAGATCGGGAGAATCGGGTCGCAAAGTTCCTGGACGTGCTCGGCAAGCTCGACTATCTGGTCGCGCTCGGCGTTAATGCGTTGCTCTTCCTGCCCGTCGTCGAGTTCATGAGCGAACGCAGCCAAGGCTACGAAGGCTCCGACATCTTCTCCCCAGAGCAGGACTACTGCGTCGATGAGGGAGAGGTTGAGAACTACCGCCCCCTCGTGAACGGTTTCCGGCAGCGCGTCGGCCTGCCACCGGTGGACGCGAAATTCCTCGCGAGCCAATCGAATCAGCTCAAGCTTCTGATCGAACTCTGCCACCTCCATGGTTTGGCCGTCCTTTGCGACGTCGTCTACAACCATGTCGGTGCTTCCGTCGGCGGGGCACAGGGCGTCGAAGGCATTTGGAACTTCGAGCAATGGGACATGAAGCACGACCACGACAGTTATCTCTTTTCGGACCAGGACCATAGCGGACCTTGCTGGGACATCGATTGGAAGGTGATGTGCCGCCAGTTCCTCATCGACAACGCTAATTTCTTTGTCCGTGAGTATCACGTGGACGGTTTCCGCTTCGACGAGGTCAGCGTCATCGTCGACATCAACCGGATGCACGGCTGGGAGTTCTGTCAGCAGATGACCAGCACCCTGAACTATGTGAAGCCGGGCGCCCTCAAGATCGCGGAATACTGGCGCCCCGGTCCCGACCCCTGGATCGTCGGCCAGGAGTACGGGCACGCGGGGTTCGATGCCTGCTACCACAATGGGCTTCGCGAGGCGATCCGCGACGCGCTGAAGGCCGCCTCCTGGGGAATGGGCAGCAGGGTGGACATGTCCCGCATCGCGCAAAACCTCTGGCCGCCGGGGTTCGAGCAGTCCTGGCGCTGCGTGCAGTACATCGAGGAACACGACACCGTCTATCACAACAATGGGGACCGCATTCCGACACTGGCCGCGCCGCAACAGACGCGGAGCTGGTGGGCCGTCAGCCGGTCCCGGGTCGCCAACGGCCTCCTCATGACGGCACCGGGGATCCCCTTGATCTTCATGGGGCAGGATTTCCTCGAGGACAAGCGCTGGGCCGACGACCCCAGGGCAAACCCTGGTCAGTTCATCTGGTGGAGCGGGCTCGACAGCGGACGCGACCGGGCGATGGTCAACTTCCATCGTTTCATGGAGCAGTTGATCTGGACGCGACGCAACCAGCCGGCGCTGCGGGAGGGGAAGCTCAATGTCCTCCATTGCCGGGACGATGGTCGCGTCATCGCCTTTCACCGATGGGTCGAGGGATATGGGCACGACGTGGTCGTGGTGGCGAGCCTCAACGACCAGACGTTCCAGTCCTATGAGCTGCCGTGGCCGTCGGGCGGGCACTGGCGCGAGATCCTCAACAGCGACGCCTACGACGACTATCAGGCGAGCGGGAATTACGGGGGGGTGAGCGGCTGGTGGGGCGGACGGGATGGCATGCCGGCCAGCGCCCGGATCGTGTTGCCCGCGAATTCGCTTCTGATCTTCGCACGCTGACGGGAGCGGAACGATGTCGGAAATCCTATTCTACAGGTTGATGTGGAGGATCCAGACGGAGGGTCGGCGACTTCCCCTGCCCTGGTGGGTGCAGCAATATTTCCGTTCCTGGACGGATGCCTATGACGGTGGATTGTTCGACACGCGCGAGATCTCTTTCGCCTCCAACGCGCTTTATCGATATTGGAACATCGTCGGGGTGAAGGATCGGCGGCAGGAATGCCTGATCGGCCAGTCCGGGGAAGTGGAGCCGGTCTACGACGAATATTCCCTGGGCTTCTTTCTCTTCGACCCGGCCACCCGGCAGGCCGACTACCCGCAGTATCCCGACTTCACCCGCAACCCGGCCGCGCTGACCCAGGGCTGGGAACGGGGATATCTGCCATGCCTCATCACCAGCTGGGACAGTGTGCTGGGATACCGGGTCGAACAGAAGGTCCTGGCCACGACGGCCGGGCCGGAGCAGAAGGACGCTGTGCTGGTGCGGTTCCGCGTTCAGGCGTCCCGCCCGTCGCCGGGACCTGTCTGGCTCGTGCTGACGGTGACGCCGGCCGGACCGACCGGTTTCCGCCGGGAGGACCGCGCCAGGCGCAGTGCTGCCGACCGGCGGCTCGTCTGGTTGCGCTATCGCCCCGGCGAGCGGCAGGTGGAGGTCAACCGCATCTGGGGACCGACCTTCGACAGCGATCCGCAGCGCTTCGGCCTCTACGGCAACGGCGGCGCGCCGGACCCCGCCTTCTATCTCCGGGTCAATCCGTACGAGGAGCTGCTGAGGCACGGCGCGCTGAACGGCTGGGACACGGCGACCGACATCGAGGGCGGCTATTGCCAGGGAGCCTTCGCCTGGAACGTGGCGCCTCCCGCATCCAACGGCGCCTTCACGCTGGACGTGCGCCTTCCGGTCGGGGATTTCAGGGGAGAGGGCGACCTGAAGGCGCTGAGGGCGGCGCCGGCCGACGAGCGGGAGGACGCCAACCGCGATTTCTGGACGGGCAAGCTGGACAGGAGCGGGCTGCAGGCCCGGTTGCCGGGACCTGTGGGGCATCTTTGGAGTCTCTATCGGATCTGCCGGGCGACGCTGCTGATTCTGTCAGACGACGGCGCAATCCACCCCGGCCCGACGATCTACGACTCGTTCTGGATCCGCGATTCCTCGGTGGAGGGCATCGCCTGCGCGCTGGCGGGCGACCTGGAGCTGCCGGAGACCCAGTTCGGACGGCATTATACCACCCGTGAGACATTCCATAACCAGGAGCCGGGCACCATCGGCCCCGCCCGTAAGCACGGGTTCTTTGGTGGCGAACACGAACAGACGGACCGGGAGTGGGACAGCAACGGCCAGGCGCTTTGGGCCTTCGGCCGCTTCGACCGCATCCGCGGCACCGGCTACGGCTTTGGCGCATCGATGCTCACCCCCTACGTGATGGAGGGAGCGCGCTGGATCCGCGACAATCGTTCCGCTTTCGGTCTGCTGCACGACGGCTGGAGCGCGGAGCATCTGGGCGACAAGGGCAAACCGCATTATTGGGATGATTTTTGGGCGCTGGCCGGTCTGTGGGAAGCCGCCCAACTCGCCCAGCGACTTCAGGCCCCGCACGCGGGTGAGCTATGGGACATTTACGACTCCGTGCGGATATCGACGGCTGACTCGATCCGCTGGGTGCTGGGCGAGCAGCGTCGGCAGGGATGTTGGCAGACCTTCATCCCGACCGGCCCGGCCGACGTGGGGCGGCTCGACTCCACGCTGATCGGCACGGTCGCGTACTTTCATCCCTGCCGCCTCTACATGGGCGCCAAGCTCGGCCCCGACATTGATCTCGCCGCGCGGCTGACGCTGGAAACGATCTGGGCGCACTTCATGGACGAGGGTGGATTCCGCCACGATTCCGCCTGGCGCGCCTACGGCCCGTACCTGACGCTGCAACTGGCCCACGCTTTCCTGCTGGTCGGCGACATCGCCCGGATGGACCAGTGCCTGTTCTGGTCCGTCGACCGTGCCGCCTATGCGAAGATTCGAGCCTTTCCCGGTGCGGCCTCCGGCTGGCAGGTGGTGCAAGGCGCGTGGAACGAACAGCATTGCTATCCGATTGCCAAGGATTTCGCCCGACCGGTGGATGACTGGTGGTACATGGGCGACATCCCGCACGGCTGGGCCGCGGCGGAGTTGATCACGCTGGTGCGCGACATCCTGTTCTTCGAGGCCGACGAGGATCGTAACCCCCATGTTTGGGTCGCTCCCGGACTTCCCCCGCATTGGCTGGCTGGCGACCAGACGGTGGCCGTTCACGACGCCCCGACCCTTTTCGGTACGGCCTTCGGATACACCCTGCACCACCACGCCGGCACGAAGACCATCGCCATCGACTTTGACCAGCCTCTGCCGGACCACATTCCCTACGTCTACCCCTGCCGGCTCGGCACCGTGCTGTCGACGCAAGCCGACGGCCGGCCACTCCCGATCTCCGGACCGGAGGTCTGGATCCCCGGAGGAACGCGGAATGCGAGCATAGCGTATGGATGACGGGGAAGCGGAAGCACCGACATGCGCGGTCTGGAGGAGCAAAGCTACAGCTATTGCGTCGTGTCGTCCACCGGCCGCGATTCGCCGGATGCGCGCTTGTCATCTCAGAAACAAGAATGCACATTTTTAAACCTATATAAAAAGGAAACAATGAAATATAAAATAAAACTTGGAACTTTCGGACAGCTCATGCAAAAATCAGGCGATTTACTAGATTAGTGCCGAAAAGTATTTTTGGTGGTTGACGACCCATGCGCTGCCGAATTAAGCTTTTTCATCATTTCTTCCGGCAACGGTTGCCGCAGGGACTTTCCCAGAGGGTGTCATGCACTTCGAGGACAATGTGCTTGTCCGACTGGGGGATCCCAGCCAAAGGGCGTCTCTGTTCGGCGACGAGGTCGGCGAGCGTCTGGCGCGCGCGACCTTCGGCATTGTGCCCAATCCGGGCGAGACCTTCCCCCTGAAGATCGACAATGTGGTGCTGGCCGTGCCGCTCGAGCTTGAAACGAGAATGGAGACCGTCGGCCATCTGGATTGGACGCAGGGGCGCTTGACGGGTGAAGCGGTGCTGAGAACCGGCTGGGCCGAAGCACCGGTCGCAGCGGCTCTCCTGGAGGGCACAGTGACCGTGACGATGGCCGGTTCACTCGGCCGCATATCAGAGGTGCGCACCGCCCCGATCCCGCTGCCGACGCTAGCCGAACTGGACGGTCCGGCCGGGCCGTTGGCCGACCCCGCCGCACGGGAACGTGCCAGACGCATCGCTCTCGGCCTCCGGCTGGTCGGCAACGGCACCGGCCTCAACGATGACGAGCTGTCGGATCTGATGGCCCGCTGGCTTGCCCAGCAGGGCTATTCGCAGATGGTCGAATTCATCGAAGCTGCCGGCCCACCGTCCGGTGCGGCTTTCGGCGTGACCCTGCAGTTCGACCTGCTCGACGCCGCTCCTCCAGTCGCCCGCGCCGTGCCGTTCAGAGCCGCCGCCCTCGTGCGCGAGGCGACGGACAGCGTGTCCTGGTTGCAGGCGGCGCTGGCAGAGATACGGCGGCTGAAGCGCGGCATGCTCCAGCAGCCACTGGCCACACCCCCGCTGGACGGCATCGCCCCGCGCGATCCGGTGCCCGTTTTCCTCTTCGTGCCGAAAACACTGTTCGAGGATGCCGGGTGGCCCGGCGCGTTGCCGGGCGCGTCCGCCGAGGATCGGGTCAAGCAGAGGATGGCGACTGCCGCCGGGTGGCTCGCCGGCGAGGGTGTCGTGCTCGTCTCAGTCTGAACACTCCATGCGGGTGGGGACGCAAAGGGAAGGAGAAGGCGTACATGGAAGTCGCTTATCCCTATGTGGACGTCACTGTCGACCTGAAGGGACTGACCCCGGTCGCTGTCCGCGAACCGGGGGTCGTCGCGGTTGTCGGCATGGCCAACGCCGGTCCGGACGAAACGCCCACCGTCGTCGACAGCATCAAGGGCGTGAAGGAAACGTTCGGCGACGGCGGCGACCTGTCGCCTTCCCTGCAGCTCGTCCTCGCGCAACGGCCGGCGGCTTCCCGGGTTTACGGCCTCAAGGTCAAGAACGACGATGAGGGCGGTTGGCGGTATGCCTTCTCCGTTCTCGAAGGCGTGAAGGATGTCACCTTCGTCGGAGCGGCGAACCGACCGATACGCCAACTCGCCGCCGGCACTCTCGACGTCGTGGCGCTTCTCAAGAAGCATTGCGAGGACGCCAGCAACGACGGCTCGGCCCGTATCGCCGTGAGCTACATCGATCCGGCCATCGGCCGGCCCGGAGGAAAGACTTACGCCGATGCGGTGGTCCCGCTGGCGGACAATTACAAAAGCGATCAGGGGCGCATGATCGTGTTCGCCGCGCGGGGCGCCACGGTCGACGGCGGCGCCAAGGCGGACGTCGCCGCAGCCGGAATGTCGCTGATCGCCGGGCTCAGGCCAGAGACATCAATCCTGCTGAAGCAGGTGCTGGGACTGAGGCTGGCCCCCAAGGAGCAGTTCTCATCGAAGGAAATCAAGGATCTTGCCGCCCAGCGCATCGTGCCGATCATCGATCCGCCCTTTATTCCCGGCGGCAGTCTGCATCTCGGCGAAGGCACCACACTGACCGACAACGACATATTGGCGTATGTCGATGTCGTGCGGCTGCTGGACGACATGACTTACAGTCTGAAGGCCAATCTCATCGGGCTGATCGGCGATGCCCGGATCACCCGGTCGGGGCTCTACGCGGTGCAGCGTACGCTGGAGGGTGTGCTCGACGGCTATGTTCTGCGCCAAGCGATCACAAGCTACCGCATCCTCATCGATCTTCTGCAGATCCTCGAGAAGCCGGAAGGCACTTGGACCCAGAACGAGCGCCAGCGCGTATCCGCCGCCCGCAACGCCCGGAACGTCGCCATCGAGGTTCTCGTGGTGATCGGGCCGGCGATCCACAAGATCGTTGTCGCCCTCAAGCCGACCTACGCAATGCCGGAGGCCACCGCCTAGGGTGCGGTCGGTTCGGACGGACACGTCTGAAGCGTGACTCGCACGGAAAATCAAATGCGCAGAGTCTGCCAGATGCTTCAACGAGCATCTGGCAGACTCTCAGGGAGAATTCGTGCCATGGATCTCGTCAATTGGAAGTCGCGCCTTGCCGTCAAGTACAAGGCGGAAGGCGGGCAGGAGAAGCTCATCTCCCCCATCGACAGTTTTCAGCCGTCCTTCGCGCTCAACGCCGAAGCCCTGCATTCCTGCGAATGCACCCACATAGGCGTTGTCTACAGCCCCTCGCAGGTGACGTTCTCGATTTCCGTCAAGGCGATGGGCACCGCCGCGGCGGAGCTGATGATGCTCGCCATAAAGGGAACGCCGTTCGACATCGTGCTGGTCGAGAATGATGGCGGATTCGACTGGGTGTTCAAGGAGGTCGCACTCAGCCACTGCGTCATCACCAGCACCTCGCCAAGCAACGCGACGATCGCCGGAGCCCCCGCCGCAACCTTCTCGGGCTTCTCCCTGATCGGTGCGGTCAGTTCGCGAGCCGGTTCCGCCAAGGTCGGCATGGTCGAAGGGTGACCCGGTCATGGCGGACGACCCTCTTTTCCTAGCCGGGGGCACGCCCCCGCAGCAGAACGAGCCGAAGCGCGTCGTGCGCACCGGCTTGGCCGTGGTGCATGAAGGCGAGACGGTCTATCCGGCGGAGGGTTCGGAAGCGGACATCGTCGCGTTCGAGGTCGGGGACCGGGCGGTGCTGGTCTATTACCCCGTCCATGTCGAAGTGCGCCTGGCCGAGTTCGACGCCCGACAGGTCTCCGACATGATCAAGGACGCCTTCGCCGAATTCACCGGCCACATCGACGGCATGGAGGTCACCTGACCATGGCGCCGACCGTCGTCGTCCCGATCCGTGTGGTGATCGACAGCGGCGTCCGGGACCGGGCGCCGGAACTGATCGGGGACGGCATGACAGCGGCGCTGGACGCCGCCTTGTCGCGGGCGGCCCGGGACATCTTCGCCGACGCGATGCCGGCGGTCGCGACGGGACCGACCTTCACCTGGACCGGCGATGGGCTGGCCATGCTCGACGAGCGCCACCGCAGCCGGGTCGAAGAGGCGATCGGGGATCTGATCACTCAGGCATCGCGGCGGGCCGGCATCGCCGCACCGGGCCGCAGGGGAGCTGCCGCCGGTCCGCGCGAACGGCCGTCCGAGCCCTACGACCCGGACCGGGATCTGGGCGATGCCTATCTGGTCGACAGCTACAACGGCGCGAAGACGCCTCGCGCGCGCCAAGTGCTGGGCAAGTCGGGCACGAAAGGCGGCGGGAGGCGGGCGGCTACACCACGGTCGGCCCAGCGAATCCCCCTCAGGAGATTTGCCACTCACGAGGAAGCATGCCGCGGGCTGCGCGTTCCGCTGCTCGCCGCCTTGCGGAAGGCCGGGCGTCCGATCCCCTTCCAGGGAATTTTCGGCCTGCTCACCGGCGGCGACCCAACCGACACGCTGGCCCTGTTCAACGGCACGGTGATGGAAGACGGCATCCGCGCGGATCATCTGTACAGCGACCGGTACGTGTTCACCGGGGTGGCGATCGGCAATGATTTACAGGCCGAGCCGCCGAAATTCTCCGGCCTTGTGGAGCCGGAAACCCAATCCTTTACGATCAGGAGGATCGGCGGCCCGTTCAGCACGATCAACGACGCCGCCAAATTCATCGCCAGCCAGCGGCCGGATAAGGAGAATGTCACCAAAGCTTACCTCGACCGCGTCGGCAAAGTCGTCTTCAGCGATTGCATCATTTACAAGCGCGAAGACGGCGCGCTGTTTCTTCTTCGCAGGAATATTGATACCGATCTCATCGTCGTCGCTTACCTGAGCGAGAACGTGCATCTTGCCGGGGAAGACAGGGACGAGGCCGGCGGTGGAGGGACGGGCGCGGAGCGGCCGAAAAAAACGCCGGTGGCCGGGGGGGCCTTGCCGCAGGCCAGTGCGAGCGAAGGCGAAGAGTGCCGGTGCCCTGTCACGCTCTTCGAGGCGGGCACCCATATCGAGGTGGCGACCGGAACCGGAAGGGGCGTGCGCGTCTCGCTGGAGCCCTTCCAGTGCGAGCCGGACGTCACGAGGCTGGGCGAATTCGGCGAGGCGCTGCGGACGACGATGCGCCGGATCGCTGCGTCGCTGGACATGCCCGATACGGACTACCGCTATGCGGCGAGCTTCGCGATGGGAGCGCTGGAGGTACTGATAGGCCGCAGCCTCCAGGCCAAGACTCTCGGGTGCGGCGAACCGGAGAAGGTGACGCCCGTCGGCGACGGAAACGGCGATCTTGGCGAAGCGAACATGACGGCGGGCCCTTCGCCGGCATTGCAAGCCCTGCGCACGCTTGCCGGGGCGGCGGAATTGCTCGACGACCTCATCGATCGGATCACCCGCACCTACATGAACAACCTGCGCCTCGACGGCGGTGGCAAGACCTGCGCGCTGGGGGCGCCCTGGGTGGGGCATTTCCTGAGCCGCGTCGTCGGACCGCAAGGGGACATGTTCCAGCGGCTGTTCGCCGACGCCTGCTCGGTCTGCCTTCTCCAGGCGCTTGAGGCCTCGAAGACGATGATCGGTGCGCTCCTGGCGGAGAGATTCGAGATCGAGTTCCAGAAGGTTTATCCGGCCATGCGCGGCCTCCTTGCGACCGCCGCCCGGCTGGAGGAGCTGCGCGCCCGCCTCATTGCCGCGGAAGGGCGCAAGATCGACGCCATTCTGCCTTCGGGTCCGTTTCCCAACATCGTTGACCAGATCGGGCGGACGGTGGACCGGGTGCCGCCGCCGCGGTCGCTCAATGAAGCCAGACATGCGGTCGAAGCCAAGCTGTCCACCGCCTACGGTGCATGGCGGGACGTCAAGGACCATCTCAACAGCCGGATACTCGACTGGGGTTCCGACATCGCCGCCCGCGCCAAGGTGGTCGGCACCGTCGAATATCTCCCGGACGGCAAGGTCGTGATACGCGACGAGGCGAACCACCTCTGGACGCGCGAAGAGCTGGAGAGCGCGATCGCGCTGCGAACCGGGATCGCGGCGCAGCTCAGTCCGCTCGTGAAGCACATGCGCAACCTGCGCGGCACCTATGCCGCCTTCACCTCCGGCGAGGAAAAGGCCCGCGCCTATTTCCGTTCCGTCTTGGAAAGCATGCAGTCGGGCAACAGCACGGCCATCAGGAAGGTCATGGACAAGGATGACTTCGCCGTCGAGGTCGGGCACATCGTCGAGCGCAAGGGCGGTGCCGGCTACGAACTTCAGGGCATCCACCGCGTCGCGTACCGTGCCCTGGAGCCGGGCTTCTCCAACAAGGCGTATCTCGACCAGGGCAGCCAGGGCAAGCTGCGCACCATCCAGGTGACCGCCGAGTTCCTGGTCGTCGTCGAGCTCGGCGTCACCATCACGCTCGGCATGATCTTCGCCCCGCTGGGGCTGGCCGCCGGCGCGGTATTCGCCGTCTCCCGGCTTCAGACCGCGCTGTCGCACGCGGCACTCGCGGAAGGGCTCGTCGACGCCGATGCCGTCATCAGCGCGGCCGAAGCGGAGCTGGAGCTGTTCTTCTCGATGATCGAGATCGCCCTGCTGATCGCGCCGGAACTGCCGCAAATGGCGCGCGCAGCCAGGGTCGTTGCCAGTGCCCGGGGCGAAATCAAGGCGCTCGTCGCAAAGGGAGGCGCCGGAGCCGCCGGCACGCTGGGGCGGGGAGCCACGCAGAGGGTGCTCGACCACCTCGCTGTCGAACTCGGCGACAGCATCGTGCCGAAGCTTCTGGTGCAGATCGGCATGGCGAAACTGCTGCCGGCCATCATGGACAAACTGTTCGAGCCTCTCGCCGCCGCAGCCCAGAAGGAGGCGATGCTGGAGGGCAGCTTCGAGACGGTCCTGGCCCAGATGATCGAGGCGAAGGGCACCGACGCGGTGGCCGCCCTGCTCAAGGAGATCGAGAACGAGGGCTTCGGTGAAACCCCGCCGCAAACCGGAGCGGCCGCGCCTGCTTCGCCCCCGGCCAAACCCCGCGAGCCCCCCGCCGAAAAGCCCGTTTCACCGGATAATTTCATCGAGGGTCTTGGGCATCCGACCTATGAAATCCGTCTGGACGAGCAGGGAGGCGGGTCGTGAGGATCGAGGTCCTGGATCAGCACATGGCTCCCATGGGGTCGGGAATTCGGACGGCCGTGGAAAGCTGCGTCCACGCGCAACAGGTCATCGCCTATCTCAGCCGGCCCGGCGGCCGCATGACCAACGCCATGGCGAAGCTCGCGGTCGAACTGATCGCGTTCAAGCTCGTGCGCAAGGGCATCGGCAAACTGAGTCTGGCCGGCGAAAAGGCGCTCAAGGAGGTGTTCGCGATCCAGAAGGAAATCCTTGAACTGCAGGACGGCATTCTCAAGACGGTCAGCGACAACAACAAGCAGCTCTCAGGCAAGATAGCCGACATGCTGCCGAAGCTGCAGGAAAAACACGCCAAGCTTGAACAGGTGTTGGCCAAACTCTACAAGGAGCCGGTCACCGACGATTTCGCCCACACCGGCGAGAAGGCGCTCACGCCCGTCCCGCCGGAGGAACGGTCGCCGGTCCGCCCGCGCGAGCTGGATTATGTCGATGAGCTCGGCCGGAAACGCAGTCGCGCCCAGCGCAGAGGCCTGACGCTGGTCGAGAAGCTCGGCGAATTGGTGAATGAATGCCCATGGTTCAAGACGGGCTCCGGCGGGAAGGCCGGTACGCTGACGGTCGGCGGCAAAACGTTCAAGGTGTTGCGGGCCCTCCGCTTCGAGGGCGCGGAAGGTGCCGTGTTCATCTTCGATCTTAGGGACACCAGCGTGGCCGGCGGCGTCCGCCGCGCCGTCCAGACCAGGATCGAAGGCAAGCTGAGCGTCCAGCTGGAATTCACGGTCCTCAAGGTGCCTTACGGAAGCAAGCCGATCGTCGGACATTTGCTCCACGCCAATCATGTGGTCTCGGACGTGCCCATGAACGCCTTCAGGGTCTTCGGCGAAGCCGGCGGCCTCGGCTACTCCTATGAGAAATGGTGGACGGTCTTGTTGAGCAACAGCAGGGCGGGCACCGCGCATCAGAGGGTCACCGCGAGACAGCAAACCCGCCTCCCCGACATGAGAAAATGGGCCGACGATGCGCAGAGGGCATTCAAGGCCGCGATCAAGTTCAACAAGGAGAGCGGCAAGCCGGGCGGGCCGGCGCTCTCGGATTTCAAACAGGATCTCAGGAAGTTCTCCTTCGCCAAGCTGCTTGAGGAGGCCGCCGGGGATCTCGACGCGGCCGGGGTGTCGCCGTCCGAAAGGCAAGCCGCGCTGGATGCCTTCCGCCAGCAGGCCCGGAACGAAATCCTTCCCCTACTCGAAAAGAAGCTGCACCCCGAGCATGTCAAGGCGATCGCGGAGGGGCTATGATGGCGGACGATCGCACAGCAAGGCTGACGGCAGCCCTCGACCGCCTCCGGAACCGGGGCGCGCTTCGGCAACCCGTGCCCACGCCCGACGACATCGCCGATGCCGAAGCGGACGCGGGCGGGCCCATGCCGGCCGCGCTCCGGCAGGTCTTCGGCCGTGCCGACGGCATCGATTTCGGCGACGTCGACATCGTCGATCTCGACACCTACGTCTCCTTCAACGAACTGCCCGACCGTTTCACGGAACTGCCGGAGGCGGTGATCTTCGGCTCGGACGGTGGCGACGGGGTCTATTTCCTCGATCCCGGAAACGCCCTCGGAGAAGGTCCGGAGACGGTGTACTTCGGATTGCTCGGAGCGCTGGCGGCCGATCTCAGCCGGCCGGTCGCACCGGATCTCGCGGAGTTCGTCGATCGCGCCGCGAGCCGCACGCTGCCCAAGGACGCGGCGAACCTTGAGCAGATCGCCATGGAGCGGCTGTTCTCCACCGTCGGCAAGCGACCGGAGCGCATCAATCTCCGCGCCCCGCTGGACTACCTGAGCCGCATCGACCCCGCCCTGGACGTGGTGTCGTACGGCCCCGGCCTGTCGGCATTCTACGAGCACTGCGACGGGCTCGCCATTCCCGCGGAGGATGTGGACGTGGTCGGCATGGAAGGGGTCACGGCCGTCGCGTCGACGCTGAATGCACAGGGCAGGCCCGGCGCACTCGACATCGGGCGCATCGGCAACCGGCGCCTGATCGTCACGACCGGTACCTGGCGCAACCTTCCTGGCGGCCGGCTGATGGTGGTCGGCGCGGGCGAGAATCCCGCGCAGGCCGCGCCGCTCGGCCGTTTCACCGACGTCCTGCGGGCCTGGATCGAAGGCGGAGGCACATCATGAGCCGCGTCAGCTTCCTGACCGACACCAACTCCGCGCCGGTCTTCATCACCGACGGCACGCCGCTCCTGTCCGTCCGGCTGTTCGCCGTCACGGCGGTGACCCAGAGCGCGTCCTACCAGCTGTCGCCGCTCGGCTCCTCGCTCGCCCGTGCGTTGGTCGACACCCATTCCGACCGCATCTCGCTGAGCGGCCTCCTGGTCGGCGAAAGCCGGCAGGCGGACAAGCTCAAGCTCGAAACCATGGCCGAAAGCGCCATGCGCGGCTCCCTGGCGGGTTTCCTGACCATGGGCCTGCTCGACGGGCTGATCGTCACCACTCCCCTGGCGATCCGGACCAACATGTTCATCGAATCGCTCAACTTCACGGTTTCCGCCGCCAAGATCGGCGTCATCGACGTCTCCATCACCTTCCAGCATGTGCCGCGCCCGGCAACGGCGCCGCTGTCCAAGGTGCTGGACATCGTCAACTGCGCGGTGCCGCTCAAAGGCGCCATAGAGAGCATGCCATGATCGATCCAGCCATCTATCTCGACGTCCTGCAGGACCGTGGCGGGATTGTCCGGCCCGATCCGATAGCCGGCCTCACGACCGTGCGCAGCGAGGGCTTCCAGAGCCTGCCGCTGAGGCTGGCACTCGATGCCACCTACGAAGTCGTCCTGATCGTACCGACAGGGACGGCCCGTCTGTGGACCGACGCCCCGGCCGACGCGCTGGTCACCTCGGCCGAGTTCGACCGTCAGCCGGTGGCCTCCAGCCAGGTGGAGCAGGTGCGGCTGGACCGCGGCGCCCGCCTTCTGGTCATGGGTGGCCGGCGTCTGCTCGGCGCGCTACCGCCGTCTCCGGGCAGCCGGCACCTCCTGCCGATGACCGGCGCAGCGGAATTGGAGATTGCCGTCCTCGACTACCGCATCGACACGGTGGCGATGCGCGGCGGGGTCAGCGCGGGAACCAGCCTGGCCATGGGCTGGCGACTCCTGGAGCCGGTGTCGTCGTACCATCCGCCGCCCGTCCCGAAACGTGTTCGCGACCAGCTGAGCGTGGAATTCTGGTTCCAGCAGATCTAGGACGATCGCCATGCAGTCTCCGGAATTTGCGGTCACGGCGGGATGGCGCCTCTCCATAAGGCGCAGGACGGTGCAACCGAACGGCGCCGCCAAGGACGAAGACCTCTTCGAGTTCACCAACGACAGCGTGAGAGCTGAAATCAAGACGACGCGCATGCGCGGTCTGGAGGGGGGAGCCACCGAAGTGCGTCTTTCGGGCCTGCGGCGCCCGACGATCGAGAAGCTGCTGCACGAGGCCGTCAACAAGGCGGCGGCCGGGAGCTTCCTCGTCGGCAGGCTGCACCTGTACTGGCACGGCCGGGTGCCGCTGCCGGGGGTGGGCGAGCTGGTGTCGGCGGTGGCCAGCCTCACCGGCGCCGATGCCGGAGACGACACGCTGGCGGTCACATTCGCCATCACCGAAATGACCCCCGACGTCGATCAGGTGCGCTACGCTCTTCGCCTGAAGGGGCCGGACGCCATGTACCATGCCCTGTCGATCACCCGCACGGCGGGCGACATCCGCGCTCCGGACGCGGAAGCGCTGGCGAAGGCGGTCGTGGCGGCGCTCGGCGTGGTGCCGGCTGGCGGCAGCTCGAAGACTCCGCTGGCCGCCGCCGTGAGCGCGGTCCTTCCCGGCGCCGGGCCGGCGGGGGCCGGCTCCGCCGCGGCGACACCGGCTGCCGACCAGCCGGCCGCGCGCAAGGATCTGAGAGGCACGGATGCCCTCGCCGGCATCGCGGGGAAGATCGCCGAGGCGATCGATTCCGCGCGCGACGCGCGGGCGCTCGGCGCTTACCTGCTGCGCGACGACAAGATCCTCATTGGCAAGGAAGTGCTGGCGGCCTTCGAGAGCGAGGCACGCGAACTGGCGGCGGGCAAATCGCTGATCTCCGCGTCCCCCAACCGGCTGGGCCAGGGATCGGCCACCGAAAATGGCGGCTTCGAACTCCTGTTGCGCGGGGAGGGTCGGGTCAAGCCCGGCGACGTCGTGATGTTCCCCAAACCGGTGCCTGAACAGGCTAGCCTGCCCGGAACGGGTCTGGCCGCTGCCGACGCCGTGCTCTCGGTGGCCGCGAATGTTGCCGCCGTCGTCGGCGGGTCGTCCGATAACCATTTTCTTCTGGTCGACAGCGTCCGGCACGAGATCTCGGCCAAGACGGGGTTTACGACAACGGTCGGCGGACAGATCCTCAAGGGCAAGGACAAGGCGGAGCTGCCCGCGTTCGACCCCCAACGGCGCAACGTCGCCAGTGACACCGGCGGGTCGGCCGAAGCGATCAGAAGCAAGATGGCCGCGCTGTCCGGCCGGGCCGGCCTCGACGTCGCCGAAGTCCGCTCCTTCGCACCCGCGTCCACGCCCGGCAAGCCCGGCCAGACCAGCGAGATCCTCTACGGCCTGGGCGACCGCGGCGGCCGCTCCAACACACTGCGCATTGTCGACGTCGACCGCAGGACCAACGCCCGCGTCGCCGGCGTGGCCTACGCCACCCCGTTCGCATGGGGAGGCTACGGAATGGTGCTGCCGCGGCATCCCGGAACCCGCGTCCTGATCGCCCAGCACGGTGCGAGCGCCGACGATGCCGTCGATCTCGGCGCCCTGTGGTGGTCGGGCGACGGCAACGACAAGCCGGGACCGCCCGACGCGCAGCCGGGCGACTATTGGCTGCACCTGCCCGTCGCCCCGAAGGTGAAGGACCAAGGCGGCGCGTCGGACGCCATCGTGCCCGCCGCGGACGGAAGCACCCACGACCTCATCGACACCGGCGGCAGCCGGGTCGTTCAGGTCGGCCAGCTTACGGTGCGGATCGGCGAGATCGTGCGCAGCAAGAACGCGGCGAAGCGGCCGAGCCCCGAAGCCGAGGGGCTGCTGATTGAAGTCGAGGGCACGCAGGGCAAGGCAAGCCTGGTGATCAAGCCGAACGGCGAAGTGGCCATCACCGGGAAGGGCTCGATCAGCCTGGAAAGCGACACCAGCATCGACCTTTCCGCACCGTCGATCACCCTGGCCGCTACCGGAGCAGGAGGCACGGTCGAACTGTCGGCTGGCGCGACCACGCTGACGGTCAAGAACGACAAGGTGGAGATCGAGTGAAGGAGGGCCATCATGGATGACGAGCGGAAGCTGCTCGAACGACGGGTCCTGGGTTTCGGGATCAGGACGGGCCGGATCGCCCCGGACGATCCGACCCAGGTCGATGTCGCGTTCGTCCAGGTGAACGGAAAGCGCATGCTTCCCATCGTAGAAGGCGCCGAAGCCCTTGCGCAGGATCTGGAGGCGGCCTTCGCAACGGGCCTCGGCACCGATCTCCTCAACCTCGGCTTCGGCTTCGACGGGCTGAAGACCATCGCCGAGGAGGAGAACCGCGCCATGCAGAGCGAGCGGATCCGCGCCTCCGCGGCGGCCGTGCTGGTGCGCGATGCCCGCGTCCGCACCGTGGTGGAGGTCACCGTCGCCGCCGGACCGCCGGCCCGGCCCGGACGACGGCCCATCCATGCGGTGGTCGAGTGCCTGTTCGAAACCGTCCTCGGTCAGCGCGAGCGAGTGACGTTCGGGAGAGACCTGGATGAGTGATGCCAACATCGTGATCGATGCGGCAAGGCTTGCCGAGTTGGAAAAGCTGGTGGCGCGTTCGGGCGACAGCGGGTTGTACGGCGTGACGGCGGACCGTGGCTTCGTGCCGAAACCCTACCAGCAACTCGTCGCCGAAGGGTTCGCGGCAGCCCGCGTCGTGTTCGGGAACGACATAGACCTCGCCACCGGGTCCGTGATGCGCAAACTGATCGAACTCCAGGCGCTCGGTCTTGCCGACCTGCACGCGGATCTTGCGCTCGCCATCGACGACTGTTTCCCCTCCACGGCGCGTGGCGCGGCCTTGACCAGCTTGGGAGAGGCGATGGGCCTGCCACGCCCGTTCATGCGCGCCACCGGCGCCGTCAAATTCACGCTCCTGCGGCCCGACTTGGTTGCGCAGCAGCCCGACGGGCTGATGGTCCCGCGTGGCACGCGGCTGACCACCGCCGGCGGTCACCACGTCATGACCATGGAAGCGGTCAGCCTCGGCCAGCCGCCCAAGGACAGCGCCACCGTCGCGGTGTCCGCCTTCCTGCCGGGGGAGAGTCATGATCTGCGCCCCGACCAGCCGGGGCAGAAGATCGTATCCTTCAACGCCCGGGACCAGTGGGTCGACGGGACGCTGCGCCCGCTGGCGCTCGCGGCCAATCCCCCGCTGACCGTCGAACAGGTGGTCCGGATCGACCATGATCAGCCGCTCACCGGCGGAACGAAGCGGTGGGGAGACGACCGGTATCGGCAGCTCCTGCTGAGGGTCCCGCGCTCGATCTGGACGACGGAGGCGATCCAGCTCGCCGTCGAGCTGGTGCCCGGCGTGAGCCGGGTCGTCGTGGTGGACCAGTTCGGCGGCCTCGATCTCAACCGACCGATCTACGGAAACTTCCTCTTCGGGGAGCAGACCTTCGGCCGCGAGCGCGACATCTTCACCCCTTACCCGTTGTCGATCTATGTCGCGGCCGAGGACGGCGCGATCTGGGATGGTCCGGACGGCCTGCGCGAGACCATACTCGCCGTCATCGAGGACATCCGCCCGATCGGCATCTTCGCGTCGGTGCGCGAAGCGCCGCGCGTGCCGGTCGCGGTGAAGGCACGCATTGTCGCCGCATCGGCCCCCGGCGCGGCTTTCAAGAACGTGCTGCTGGCCCGTATCGGCGCCTACATCCGCAGCCTGGGATTCGGCGAACCCGTCCGCGCCGCGCGGCTCGCTTGGCTGATCATGAGCGACCCCAATGTGGTGGACGTGCAGGACCTGAGGATCGTGGCCTCCCAGACCGCCGAGGCGGGCGCGTTCAGGGATCTGCCCGAGGGGGACAATCTCACGATCCCCGCCGGCAGCATCGCCACCTTCGTCGATGACGGCCGCTGGATCACGGTGACGAACTGAACGGTGCAAGCTGAACGGTGACACAGCCATGGACGGGACATTTCTCACTGACAGCGACCGTGCCGATGGCCTTGGCCGGGCACGCAAGCATCTCGCCGGCCCGCTCACCGGCGGACTTGAACTGGAGGACGTGGCGATCGCGGGCGCAAGCGAGGAGGCGCAGGGCAAGGTCGGCGACGTCCTGGACGCCTGCGGCCTGCATCTCGTCCTGGTGGGCGATCTGGGCGAAACCGCGATCTCGGTCACAGCCACGGTGTCGGGACAGGGTCGCACCATCGTACGAACAGTGGTGTTCGAGCCGTGGAGCGAGGCCGGAACGGCGCTGGCCGCCCTGTTTCCCGCCGATGGACGGCTGGACCCGCCCATCAAGGTGTCGATCAAGGGACCCTCGGGCATCAGGATCTCCGACCGGGTCCGGCTGCGTGTGGTCCGGGGTGTTTTCGCCCATCTCGTCTACCTGGGCCAGATTGAGGCGGCCCGGCTGCGCCGCACCATCCGCATGCTCGCGCGGGTGCGCCTGCTGGCCGGCGCGAGCGGTCCGCTGCTCGACCGTCACGGCGCGGACCTTGCCGTGCCGCGCCTCCAGGATCGCATCACCTTCGCCAACGGCGCCATGCAGGTCGAACCATACCGCGAGGATGATCAGTCCTACCGCCGCCGGCTGAAGCACTATCGTGAAATGGCGATGCCCACCACGAAGACGTTGATGGCAGCCATGGTGGAGAGCGGGCTGGTGGCGGCCGACGGCAAACCGGCGGTCGGGATCCTGGAGCGCGACAATCCCTTCGAAACCGCCATCCTCCTCGTCTCCACCGCCGCGACCAAGGCCCAGGCGACGACGCAGCGCACGGACTTCCTGGCCCGGATCCGCGACAATATTTTGATCGACCCGGGGGCTGCAGCGCTGCCTCCGCGTGTTCGCGACACGGCATCCGCCGAACATGAGACGGCGTTGCACGCCGACCTCAGGGCCATCCTCGGCAACCCTGCTGCCAGCACGCCTCTTGCTCCGACGCTGGCCGAGGCTCTTTTGCGCCTGTGCGCGGTGGCAAAGGCGCTGGGACTGGCGGCGCCGGTCACGGTACTTCAGGGACAGCGGGACGACGGTGGTGACCGGTACGAACTCGGGCTCGGCGCAGAGGTCAGGTTCGGTCCGGCCGCGGAGGCCCAACTGAAGGCCGCCATCGCCGCTCCGCCCGCCGGATTGGACGCGGCCATGACCAGGATGATCACGGAGGCGGCGGACCGCGTCGCCCGCGGCGATACGGCGATCGGTGCCTTGGCGAGGGCTTCGGGGTTCGAGACCGTCCTGCTCGCCGCGGCCGACACCCTGTACCTGTCCCCCCTGCGTCTCGGCGGAACGGAAATCCAGGGATCCGCCGACAGGGCCAGCGGCACGCTGGCCGATTTCAAGTTGAGCGACCGGATCGATCCCCAGGGCACGCGCTGGCGCGACGCGCTGGTCGCCGCCGCGGGGGCTGCTGCGGTTCCAGGTGCTGCGATCGACGGCGCCGCGGTGAAGGGCGCCGTCCAGGCCGGTCTGGCGGACCCGGCCGGCGGGTTCGCCGATTACCTGCGCGGCGGGACTCTCACGCCTTCGTCGACGGCTGCCCTGAGTACCGCGATCATGGCCGCCGATCCGGTCGGCCTCGTCGGCTTCCAGCTCGACGATCCGTCGAGCGCCGACCTCAAGCAGGGCAACGCCGCCGCCCTCACGCGATTGTCGGCCATGATTTCGGAACTGGCATCCAAGGCGGTGCCGGGCCTCGTCGTCGCGGTGCTGGCCGCCGGACCGGTGCTTCTGATTACGGGTCCCCGAGGCGTGCCGCCGCTGGGCGCCAATCTCACCGGACGAGCGGCCGTCCAGACACGTTGGTACTGGGTCCCCCTGAAGGGCCCGCAAGCGGACAGGCCAGCGAGGTTTGCCGGTGTCGGCCCGTCGCCGCGGAGCGTCGATCCGCCCGACGGACTCTATGCCCTGATCGCCGTGACCTATCGGCGCGAGTTTGGCGCAGATCCCTTCGAGGTGCGGATCGAGCCGCGCGATGGTGTCCGGCTCGACTTCGGTGCCTATGAAGAGCTGATGAACCTGCTGCTGCGGTTCCGGCCGGCCGGCATCGAGTTCAACACGTGGTTCCTGCGCAAGGGAGCGGTCCGGTTCGATCCGGCTCGTCCTGACGAGCCGCCCAGCGTGAAGCACGAGCGCAGCTACCGCCATTACCGGCTGCCCCGCTTTGCCGGATGGAAACCGTCGGACACGACCGATTGACCGGAGGGAAGGATCATGGCGGACCAGGTCTTGAAGACGCTGACCCAACGCGAGTTGGCCGTGGAGGCTCTGCGCGACGATCTGAAACGTATGTACCGAACCGACCTTGAGGACTATTTCGATACCATCCGGTTCATCGGCGACTATTTGCAGGACAACTTCGCCTTCACGCAGCCGGTCGCGGCCGAAGCCGCAGCCTGCGTCGCGTCCGCCAATCCGACCAAGCAGTTCCCGACCGTTTGGCAGGACGGCGAGACGGTGGTGAGCGCCGAAGGCGAGGATGGCATGAACAACCGCTTCGCCACGATCCTGAAGGACGTGAACGATGTCTCGGCGGACGTGACGAAGGTGTTCGAATGCCTGGGAGCGCTGCGCGAGCAGGTCGCGCGCGCCCTTCTCGAGGTCGGGGCGGAGCTAAACACGTTGCATCGGCGGCTCAACGAGCGGCCGCGGCCGTCCCTGCCGTTCCCCCGTCCAGAATTTCCGGGGCCGCTGGAGCGTCTGCCTCCTCTCGGGCCGGTGACCCCAACCGGGCCGCGGCCGGACTGGCTGGAGATCGGACCGCGGGTGAAGGAACTGTTCGACAAGGGGCTGCTGCCGGCCTGGAGCCCGGTGATCGGCGGTGCCGGTGTCGACGAGCCGATCTGGCGACCCGGCACCGATCCGAACACCGGATTCCTGCGCGGCATCCCGGTGCGCCGGGTGGATGTGACGACGTTCAACGGCAGGGACATGGAGGTATGGCATTCCCCCGTCGGGATGATCATGAGGCCCATGGAGACGGGGGTGACCGCGGAACGCCCGGTCTTGGTCGTTCCGCTGGTCGAGGAGGTCGGCACGTTCCAGAAGCTGATGATGGACGCGGAGCCTGAAATCGGGCAGGCAATACATGCTGCCGGCGGGCAGTTGTCGCGCCAGGACTTCGTAAACAAGTTCGGCGGGCGCTCGTTGCCGAACGGACGAACCGTCGCGGATTTCTTCACCGGCGTTCCGGACGACGCCAAGTTCGATTCGGTCAATGCCATCGTGGACGCTGCAGCTGCCAATGTCGTCCGTGCCCTCAACACGACGGGATTCTCCGACGCAACCGTGGCCGGCACGGTCGGGCTCATCCCCGGGCAGGAGGTCGGCGACCTGAAAACCGACAACGCCAAGTTCATGCCGGAGAAGGCGCGCGAAGCCTTGAAGGCGGCAGGGATCGGCACCATCGCCGACCTGGCGAAGGCAACCCCTGCCAGAGTTTCAGAGGTGCTGCACAATGCGGGCGTCGACGCGTCGACGGACGACGCGGCCCGGTGGACCGGCGTGTCGCGCGTCGTCATGAAGGCCGGTGCGGTGCGATGACGAAAAGCGTGGTATGCGCGGGGGAGGTCCATCCCGAACCAGCTGCGGACTTTGTTCCCAAGCTTCCATTGGAAGAGACCGCGCTGTCGAAGCTGGTGGTCGAGGGCAAGCCGGTTCTGGCCGCTGCCTCGACCACCTTCACCAATTCGAAAGCCGGCGTAACCGAGCCGGTCATGTGGAACACGGGATCGACCAAGCTCACCGTCAGCGACAAGGGGGTTCTGCTCAGCGGGGCGAATGCGGTACCTCCCGCCAACCGCCTCGTCGCTTCAACGCCCCACAAGCTCCTTGCCCTGTGATGGCGTTAGACCGGATTGGCACCGTCAAGTTCGATCTGGCAAGGTTGATCTTGTCGGGTTCCGGCAGCTTTCGCGCCAGCTTGATCGAAACGGCGGGATGAACGTAGGGGGTCACCTCTCTGCATGAGGTGACCGATGCACTGCCCGCACTGCTCGTCGACCGCAACCGCCCAACGTCCGGACCGGCGTCGTCACGGGATCGGTGGCGGCGTGCAGATTCCGACTGAAAGCGGCCACGGTTTCCGACGCCAAAGCGGCCAGTGTTCCGATCGCAAGCCGGCCGGCATTCCGATTTGATAGCGGCCACCATTCCGACATGAAGCCGGCCACCCTTCCGCTGTGAAGGCGGCCGGCACCATCGTCGGCATGATGATGGCGTCTTCCCTGCGAGGAGAGCTTCCATCAAGCACCGCCTCCTGATCCAACCGTAAGAGCTTGTTGGTGGCAGTCACGTCCCGGCTGGCGCTGAGCGGGATGCTACTTTAAGCTGAGTAGGAGTGGTGCGGCGGGGCGCGGTCTGGTAGGTCTGCGGCCCTCGTTCTGACTGCCTGGATCCGCACTCTATGGGCACTGCCGTTCGTCCCGCAAGCACCACGTCGGCGTCCTGGGATGCGTTCTGGGATGTCGATGCTTTTGTCGATGAGGTGCTCAGCGAGCTGACAGCGATGGCGGCCGACGGCAGTCGCCGAACCCGTTCCGGACCGAAGCCGGCGCTCACGGGAGCAGCGTTGCGCAAGGCGATCATGGCGATCTGGTGCGTGTGCTTTTGCGGCATGCAATGGCGCGCCATCGGTCAGCTCACCGGCATTCCGTTCGGCACGTTGTACACCCTGTTCGCCCGCTGGACCCGGCTCGGACTGTGGCGGCGCTTACTCGACCGGCTGTGCCGCACGTGGCGCATGGCATGCGGCGACACGGCCGAGCCGAGCACGGTGGTGATCGACAGCCGCACCTGCCCCTCGGCCCCGAGTTGTTTCGCGCGGGGCGTGGATGGCGGCAAGAAGATCCGCGGCGTGAAGGTCAGCATCGCGGTGGAGAAGTACGGCCTCCCGCTGGCGATCGACGCCATGCCGGCCAACGTGCACGACACCAAGGGCATCGTACCGGTACTGCGCCAACTCGCTGGACGTGGGTTCCAAGGCCCCGCCATCGGCGATCTCGGCTATCGGGGTGAACGCTTGGCCAAAGCCGCGGAAGCGCTCGGCATCACCGTCCGGCCGATCGCCCGCGGCCGTGACGGCGTGTTCATCCCTACCGAGATCGCCTGGGTCGTGGAGCGCTCCTTCAGCTGGATCAGCCGCTACCGACGATTGAACACCATCGTCGAGCGGACGAAGGAGCACCTCGTCGCGTTCGTCGAAATCGCCTTCATCTCCATCCTCTCCAGGCGCCTGAAGCGGCTCACGCCCCAGGAGGTCAGCGCATGACGTCTACGAACAGGTTCTTACGCCGTGCCACCGGCGCCGGATAGTGGGCGCCAGGCGCAGGGCTTCGACATCGACGTGCTGGCGGCCGCGGTGTAGATCGAGGAGCCGGCCGGGCCGGTGCTGGCCAGCGTGATCCGGATCGCCGCCGGCGGTGCCAGCGAGGTGGCTATGGCCCCTTTCGCGACAGCGGCCGCATGTTCCCCGCCGCATTTTTTGCTGGTCGTCTCCGTCGGCGCGCAGGGCCTGCAGGCGGAGGGTGGTGCGGCAGGCAACTTGACAACACCTGATACAGCCACACAGCCTCGTTGATGATTGCCGCCGGAAAGCGGAAGCCGTGGGGGCGGGTTGATGGAGGTGCTCATGCCCGGCAACCCGAAAACACCCCGGCGGGATTGGAGAAGAAACGATGATCGAAGGAACGCAAGGGTACGGCACCCACGCGGCGGCACTGGTCGAACAATACGAGAGCATCACGTTTGGTGATGTTCACCATGAGGTGATGCATCTCTTTCCGTCCCCACCCGCACGGGTCCTCGACGTTGGGGCGGGGTCAGGTCGCGACGCCGCAGCGCTCACCGTACTCGGTTATAGGGTCGTTGCTGTGGAGCCGACCAATGCGCTTCGACAGGAGGGATTGCGCCTTCATGGTGAAAAGTCAATCGAATGGATCGATGACCATCTTCCCGATCTCCAGCAACTTCATCGTCGAAAGGATCGCTTCGACCTGATCCTTCTGACGGCTGTTTGGATGCACTTGGACATTCAAGAACGGCGAACAGCCATGAGATCCTTGGCGGGGCTCCTCAATGCGAATGGCCGGATCAGCATGTCACTGCGTCATGGTCCAGTTCCTCAAGGACGAAGGATGTTCGAAGTCACGGCAGATGAAACAATTGAACTTGCGGGTTTGCACGGGCTGAACGCGGTTCACGTTACAGAGCAAAACGATATGCTGGGGCGGCCAGACATCCGCTGGACTTTTGTTGTTCTTGAGACGCGGGCATGACTGCGGCCCTTCACAACTCGTTTAGAGCCTGTCCGAGAAGAAGTTGAATCGAATGAATCGGTTATGATTCAACGTCGCCTCCAGGATGAAGGCAAGGATGTGGACGCCAGAGACACGAGAGCGCCATGACCGCAGCGGGCTGCGCTACCCAAGCGACCTGAGCGATGAGGAGTGGCGGATCGTCGAGCCGCTCATCCCGCCGGCGCGGCGCGGTGGCCGGCACCGCAGCGTGGATCTGCGGGCGGTACTGAACGGCGTGCTGTACGTCCTGGAGACGGGCTGCCAGTGGCGTCACCTGCCCAAAGACTTGCCGCCGCGCAGCACGGTGCATGGCTACCTGCACCCGTGGGCCTGGGGCGGCACGCTGGAGCGTATCCACCATGACCTCTACCAGCGGGTCCGCGTGCAGGAAGGCCGCGAGGCTAGCCCAACCGCCGCCGTGCTGGACAGCCAGAGCGTCCGCGCGGCGGAAAAGCAACCGTGTCATGATGGCCCTGGGGATGAACCGGAGGTGCTCCCGGTCAAGGCTCGCGCTGGCGCGCGCCCGCCCTTCGGGCGGCTTCGGCCTGGACCGGTGCGCGCCTCCGGTTCGGT
>Ga0196970_1000565_pt1 | contig 40757 bp, 40 predicted proteins | sample S1v_513CmetaG_FD_148672 | JGI IMG/M metagenome (GOLD analysis project Ga0196970, IMG submission 148672) | Soil microbial communities from Anza Borrego desert, Southern California, United States - S1+v_5-13C | ecosystem: Environmental > Terrestrial > Soil > Desert | place: USA: California... | reverse complement strand
GAAAGTCGACAACCTCGTTGATTTCGGCTTCGACCTCGTCAATACCTGCCACATCTGCGAAAGTCACGCGGACTGTTTCAGGATCAACTCTCTTGTGCTTGCCGCCTCCAAACAGACCACCAGTCAGCGCCTTCTGTTGGCGCTTGAATAACCAGAGATAAAAGCCGATAAGCAGGAGCAGCGGCGCAAACGAGATAAGCAGGTTAGCCAAAAAGCCGCGTTGCTGCACGACCGGCGTGGCGCGAACCGTGGCTCCTCCGTCCGTCAACTCTGCGAGCAAGTTGTCATCTGCGAATGTCGGACGCTCGGTCGTGAACTCCTGATAGGTGCGATCTGGCTGAGTTGGGACTGGAACTGCTTTTCTAAGCTTGCCCTGAATCGAATCACCCCGAGCAAATAGTTCGGAGACATTTCGGCCTGCCACCTGGCTCTTGAACTCGGTGTACGACACTGGCTGCGGACCCGAGAGACGGTCCTGAATTGTCAGTATGCCGAACACCACGAGGTATCCCAGGAGCCATATGGATATGGTCTTCCAGCGCGGCTTCATTTTGGGCCCCGGACCGTTTGGAAGCCCTTCTGTGCGCCACGGCTTGGGCTTCTCCGCGGCCGAGACAGCTTCCCGTTCGCGCTGCGGTTCGAAACTCGCTCGATTTTGCTCTGGCATTCTTGACCTCCTGGACCCAGGCTCCCCCTCTCAGCTTTTTTGCACCTCAGGTAGTTACTCCTCCCGACGTCCTCCCCAAGAGAAGGTCAACACTCATTGAGATGCCACCTTTTTTGCTCCGCGTGGTTCTATTGTCCTTCTGCGCTCACCGAGCAGCATCAAAGTGCACAGATTGGAGCGCCGTGATGACTCAAAAGACCATGCTCGCACTGCTGCTCGCCATGTCGCTTGTCGGCTACAGTGCCGCTGCTCAGCTTCCCGTACCTTCATCTGAAGCCGACCCGGGGGTCGATGTCGAAGTCGTGCGCACACACAACGATCATGGCGCATTGCGGGCCACGCCCGACGCTGAATTAGAGGCGCAAAAGGCCATTCAGAATGACTTGCGGAGAAACTTGAACCGGTTCCGGGATGCACAGGCATTGCAGAAGGTTCGCATCAAAATAAGCGAGAACCACATCGTCGTAAGCGGGCCAGAATTAGCCGAGATTGATGCCGGGACGATACTGAGTATCGCCCAAACGCACGCCGACGGACGCACCATCTTCAATCGTCTTGGGCTGGAACCTGACAAGAAATAAGGCTGGAGAATGCCCTTGCAAGCATTTTCACTCCGGCAGGTTTAGCTCTGGAAGGTGCGGGGCGGATTGCCGTCAGGGTAGTGAAGAATGCGGGCGGCAAACGAGCCGCCCGCTTGTGACGCTATTGCCTGCCCTCCGAGAACTCGTCGGGCCAGTTCATTTCATTGTCGAAGGTTGATAGCTCCCACTCCGACTTGGATTCGTCGTGGGTGATCGCTCGCCCTCCTGGAACTATCAAACCCCTCTTACCCCAGCCCGGCGGCACGAACTTCCGGTCTATCGCTTCGGATACGAAACGCCTTATCTGGCTGAGATGGTACCGGGTGTTGGAGTCAGCAGCGCGAGGCACCGCGGCCTTGACCTGTACAGACAAGTCGTTTAGCGCTCCCAACGCCACAGCTTGTACGAGAGGATCGGAGATCTCGAACGCTTCCTTGGCAAGGAAGTGAACCAAATTGAACTGGAGCCCCATGCGGTAGGCATCAACCTTGACCGGACCGGAGCCTTCCAGTTCTTTGAACACACCTTTCCGCATGTCGGCAACGAACTCCGCTGGAGCGTAAGCGTTCTTATCCTGCAACGCCATCTCCTGCATGCGTGCCCATACACGGCTGTCCATCAGGTACGTCAGCAGGCGGTTCTGATTCCCCCAGACTCGGTCCAGGCTGCCGGGGCCGAGTTTCTCGAGAAACTCGGGTTTCAACAGGAAGGACATCGACGATGTGCTAAAGGCGTTGTCCAGCAGGAACTTGACCGCCGCTCTTTGCCTTTCTGGCGGGACAGGGGCATACAACGCACCTTCCTGTCCGACGTGTCTGTTGGTTGTGACCATGCCTCCAACGAGTCTCGCCACCGGACGAACCTCGGACATCCACTGCTTCCACAAGCTGCTGTAGAGCAGTGAGAACTGCACGTAAGGTTTGCCTTTCTGCGAGTCACTAAGCGCCGGCAACAGCATGTCGGCCACGCGATGCAGATTCTTTATGCCCAAAGCGGCAGACTTCACGCTATCCGCATCACCCACGACTTCGGTCGCGATGCCGGCGTCGGGACCATTGACGGCCATATCGTCGTCGAAAAGCAGGTACGGGTTGGTCCCCTGCTCGCGCGCCCACGCGTCTAGAACAGGAAGTTCATCGTCCGGGGTTTTCGCATTTGGAACCGGCGCGTAGCCCCAATGGATTGCCCACCTGTCATAGGGTCCAATCTTCGGCCACAAGTCCTCCACGGGAATCTTGTCCTCAGGCTGCGCCACATAGTTGAAACGGGCGTAGTCCATGATGGACGGGCAGAACCCCATTTCGCGGAGCCACTTAGGATCACGCAACTTCTCTTGCGGATACATCGAGCTGGCCTTGAAGTTGTGCATCAAGCCCAGCGTATGTCCTACCTCGTGCTTCACGATGTATTCAATCAACTCGCCCATAAGTTGGTCCGACAAAGGCAACTTCTGGGCGCGCGGGTCGAGGGGGGCAAGCTGCGTGAAATACCACGTACGTGCGACGTCGAGCACGTTGTGGTACACCGTGATGTTTCCGTTGAGAATCTCGCCGGAACGTGGATCGCTTAAGTGCGGGCCCATCGCATTCTTCGTTGTAGAAGGAAGCCATCGAATAACCGTATTGCGAATGTCTTCCGTGCTCCATTCCGGATCTTGCTCGGGCGTAGGTGCCTCTTTGGCGATGATCGCGTTCTTGAACCCGGCCGCCTCAAATACCGGCTGCCATGCTTCGACCGCTCGCTTCAGAAACGGGACGTATTTCCTCGGCGTGGCGGGATCGATGTAATAGACGATCGGCTTCACCGGTTCTGAGATCGTGGCGGCCGGATCCTTCTTCTCCAGGCGCCAGCGCGCGATGTAGTTCCGGTAATCGACCATCTCGTCGATCTTGCTGAAATTGATTTGTCCTGATCCGCGGAAGAACCCGACACGGTCGTCACGCAGGCGCGGCATCATCGGATTCTCTGGCAACTTCACCATGCTGTAGTGAACTACATACGTACCGGTCGCGGCCGCTGCTGCCCGGAGCGCCGGAGTTGGCGCGGGGTCAGCCGAGGACTCGGATGAGGATGCGGGCCGCATCGGGGCCGCAGTGCCGTACGTGTAAGTCGCCTCGGCTTCGATGTTCTCAGGATAGGCAGAGATTCGGTCAATGAATGACCGCGAAGCATCAACACTGCCCTTGCCGGGGCCCAGTCCTTTGACATCCGTACCGTAAAGTTTGCTTACTTCGATGACTGCAGAACCGCGTTCACCCCAGGCAGCCACATCGAAAGCCATCAAAATCGGGCTGGCGTTTGAGGCTGCGACTCCATTCGCGAGTGGATCATCCTTATCCGCGATGGCGACGAACTCGGGAGCACGAATAAGAACTCTGTTGTCCCGGACTTCCCAACGAATGACTTTTCCGCCCCTTATCTGCCCGCCTCGTTCATCCGAGTTCGGCCTGACTTTGAAGGGTACCGCTGTGAATTGGGGAGCCCAGAGAAAATCTTTATTCAGTTGGTCTTTGGGAATCTCGAAGTACCACTTGACGCGGCCCTTTTCCCTTACCTGATGAACTGTGAAAATTCCTTTTTTCGAGACCGCATCTTTGGTTATGACTTGAGCGTAGGGCTTTGGGTCGCTGCTAGCAGCAGCCAAGCCAAGCCCTTCTCTCATATTCCGCTGAGCGCGTTGAGGTCCGTGCTCCTGGTCCTGATCCGGCTCTTGTGCCATTCCGAGACTGGCGAGCAACACAAGTAAGAATAATGCTGTGATTCTTCGCAAGCATCACCTCTGATTATGAAGACAGCGTAGGTTGCTACTGCGCGTTTTAGCTGCTACTTTGCCAATTCCTCGGCAAGCGCTGTTGCGCCGTAAATGTTACGGAGTGCCTCTGTAATGGCCCGCGAATCTACCGAAACGGCCCGGTTGTATCGCTCAACGAACTGGAAACGGCCTGGCAAACCTTGTATGTTCCCGTCGAAAATGAGTCCGACAATCTCGGCATTCTGGTTGATCAAAGGGCTCCCGGAATTGCCCGGCATGATGTCGTTCGTTGAAATCAGGTTGAACGGCACTTTGGGATTTACCTTGTTCTTGGCCTTGAGCCAGCTATCAGGCAGAACGTAATTGTTCTTGTTACCGTGCTTGGCCGCGATCTCATAGGCTTGAGCAATGGTGGTAAACGGCGCCAACTTTGTTCCTTTGGGAGCCGTGCCGCGTCCATCTTCCAAATACCCCTTCACGGCACCGTAGCTGAGTCGAAGCGTCAGGTTGGCATCAGGACAAGACTTAAGACCTTCCACTGCGAAGCGAGCCAACGCTATTTTGGTTCTGGCCGCTTGCGCGGGACCGGCTAACGGCGCGACTTTCATCGTCCATTCTTTCTTTACGCGCAACGCCTCTTCCACTTGCAGGCGCATGGCAACGATGAGTGGGTCAGTGCTCTTCTCAACAGCGTCCTTGCCGCCCTCGTAAAGTTGCTTTCGGAACTCTGCGTTGCCTACTTGGGTGTTCTCGATCCACTCTCTTGCGGCTTGTTCTGGCGATCTCCCATTCAACATCCGGGCGACGATCGGCGCGTCCTTCAACGACTTCGCCATCTGCGCCAGCGACGCGGTAAGCATCTCCACGTCCGATTTCTTCGTGTCCCGAACGGTGCTGAAGAGGTGCTTTCGTATCGACTCATCGGACATGCCCGGATCACGTTCGCTCTCCGGTTGTGCCTTTACGATGGGGGCGAGCACTAGATAGCGAGCAAGCGCAGGCAACATTCCTGGCAGCACGCCTGCTATGCTTCCGGGACCTCTTCGCTCAGTAGCTGCAGGCAGCGGATCGGGGAAGAACTGACGGTGAAGGTAAAGATTCCCCTCCCGCATTGCTTTGTAGTGATCGGCGATGTCCTTCCACGGGTCTCCGAACTGCGTCTTCAGTTTCGGATCGGAGAGGACCGCTTGGCGCAATCGATTCTCTTGCTCCGCCTTCGCAGTCATCAACTCCTTATCGAGTAAGCCTGAGTAGAACCCCTTCGTCGCCTTTAGTGTGTTCTGCGAGGCAAAAAGAGACTCTTCTAGTTTGCGTCGAGTTTCCTCAGAACTAGCACTGCGCTTGATGGTGTTCTCGACGAAGCGCTTCTGACGGTCGAGCTGCAACGGGTACTCGAAGTCGCGCATGAATTCGAGACGTGCCACCGTGTCGAGCCGAGCCGAGCTGCCGGGATGTCCAGGCACGAAGACCAACTGCCCGTCTTTTGCACCGGCTTTGGACCACTTGAAATAGCTTTCCGAACGGAGGGGCTTCTCGGCCTCGTACACTCGCAGGAACGTTACGTCGAACGCATATCTCGGATATTCGAAGTTGTCCGGATCCCCGCCAAAGAAGGCAATCGCTGTCTCAGGTGCGAACACCAGGCGGACATCGTCATAAGTCTTGTACTTGTACAGAAAATACTTGGCGCCGGAGTAGAAGGGGAGGGCGTCGCATGAGAGTTGGCTCGTGCTTTGGCATTCTTTCGCGAGAGTCGCGGCGGCCTTCTCTTCCGCGCGAGCCACATTCGCTTGGGGCATCTCCGGAGTGATCGCGGCTTTCACTTTCGGGGTGATGTCCTCGATTGACTGCAGCACTCTGACCGACATCTTGGGACATTTCACTTCTTCGGCCCGAGTACTTGCGTAAAAACCGGCCTTCATGTAATCCCTACTGTCGGTCGACACATCGTGAATGCAACTTGACGCGACATGATGGTTGGTCATCACTAGACCGTCGGGGGACACAAAAGAGCCGGTCGCGCCACTGAACCTCACCGTTGCCGTGCGCACGTGGTCGAGCCATTCGTCACTCGGTTCGAATCCATAACGTGCCTTGATCTTGTCCTTAGGGATGGCATTGAACGGCCACACTCCGTCGTCGGCAGTGGCCAGGGTCGCCAAGGCTGCGACCAGAACACACAACAGTAGGAATGATTTCGTTATTTTGGTCATTTCTCTTTTCCGTGATTACTTGGGACCGATGCGCCGAACGCGTTGCGAGGGGTCGTGCTGCGTAAACTTCTACGCAGCACGACCTTCGCGATGTTCGACTTAGAAGGAAAGCTTTAAAGAGAACTGTACAGAGCGATTTCCACCCATCTGGAACTGCTTGGCGAGCATGCCCAAGCCGTCAGCCATGGTCCTGTCTGGCACGCCGAGAGTTCTATCGTTCAACATGGCGGTGCAAGTCCTCGCGGTCCCAGCGCAACTTGCCAGAGATGAATCGCGGGACCCGAATGCCGGGTGGTTGAGCGGGTTGAAGATGTCAGCCTTGAATTGCAGCTTCCATCTCTCGTTGAGGCTGAAACGTCTGCCGAGCGAGACGGCTGTCTCCCACACGAATGGGGTCATTATTACGTTGCGACCCAGCGTCCCTTGCCGTAAGAACTCCTCCTCCGCATTTTTTTCAGGCAACAGGAACGCGGCTGGGTTGAGTCGCTGACCTCCCGCAACGCCCGGGTCGCTTATCCAGAAAGGCTGACCTTCAACGCGGTCGGGACGGACGGTGACATAACTTCCGTCATCCAGGGTCATGCTTCCGGCCGTGACTTCGAATGGCGCACCGGACTGAGCGTACAACGTGCTATCGATCCACCAGCCGTTCACGACGCTCTTTAGAGCTTTGGAAAATGGCTCGCTCATTGAGCCCGTATCTACTAGCGTCGGCAGTTCATACGTAAGCGCAGCGGACAAATTGTGCCGCGCGTCGAAATCGGAACTCGCCCGCAGCAGGCTGCCGTAGTTTATTTCGTCCGAAACGGTATCAATCGAATGCGACCATGTGTAGTTCACCAACGCCTGAAGACCGTGCGAGAGGCGACGGTGATACTTCACCTGCATTGAGTGGTAATCCGAAGTCGGTCCGTTAGTGGCCAGAATCAGCGCCGCGAACGCCGGGTTAGGCCGAGTCTCGGTGCTGTCTCGTTTCCCATTCAGATTAGCTCTGGTTAGAAGTTTGCGTCCGGCCGAGCCGACATACGAGACGCTGATCGTTTGCTCATTTCCCAGCGACTGTTCGACCGCTACGTTCCACTGAAGCGTATAGGGCAGCTTCAGGTTCGAATCGACCAGGAAAAAGTTGGACATGGTTGTCGGTGTCCATGGCTGTTGTGGCAAAGGATTGGAAGCGGATAGCTCAGCGGAAAGCGGAAACGCAGTCCTGGTAGTGATATTTTTTAGCGAACTGAACGGGTACGTGCTGGTAAATCCGTTCAGGCTTTGGCCGCTACCGAGATCATAAAACACGCCGAAACCACCGCGCAGCACGGTTTCCCGTCCGCTGTCCTGGTTCAACTGGTAGGCAGCCCCGACTCTAGGCGCGAACGCCCTGTAGAAGGTCTTGTAGAGAGAGGTGGCGTTCGGATCGATTCGTGCTTGGGTCGTATCGAATCCCGAAGCCAAGTCGCCGGTGATCCCCTCTATGACCGGGGGAACTATTCCAGTTGCCTCTTCGGGTGGTGGATTCAGTTCCCACCTCACTCCGTAGTCGAGCGTGAAACGCGGGGTGACCTTCCAGGTGTCCTGCGCATAAAGAGACAGGTTCTGGAACCGCGGTCGAGCTTCACGCTTGGAACTTATATTCACATTGTTGACGTATGCGGTGGTTCCAGTCAGATACGAAGCGGTCCTAACAGTGACGGTCCCGGAATACGCGAACGGACCATACGTGGGAGCGAGACGCCGATAGTCGACACCGAACTTTAGCTGGTGAGTGCCTTTGGCCCAAGCCACGTTGTCGACAATGTTCAACTGCCGCTGGTGCAAATCAACAAAATCGCCGGCGGTTATCGAGGCAGCAGTTGCGCCAGGAATGCTGTAAGTGAACGTTCCCATCCTCGTGCCAGGTCCGGTGTTGCCCCATAGAAGCACTGACTCGTCCACCGGGACGGCGCCGCCAAAATCGTCGAGAGAGCGATGCGACTGGCCGCGAGATTTCGTGTAATTGACCCTAAACTCATTGCTCAGCCTTGAGGTCAGCGTAGCAGTGGCGCCTAAAGTCACTGATCGGCTCATGTCTTTGTCGCCCGTGAGCACCGAAAGCCTGCGGGTCATGCTTTCAGACGGTGTCTCGCTGTACCTGCCGAACAGCGTCACTTTGCTCCCGATCGAGTGATCAAGACGAAGACTGTACGAATTCATCGTCATCGGGTTCGAGTATGGGGTCACGAAGGGTGCCCAACCTGGTGACACTTCCGGTCCCGTCGGAAGCGGGAAAGCGTTCAATAGTTCCTTGAATGCCGGGTTTGCACTGTTACGCATCTGCAGGGAAGGAACATACCAAGTATCATTGTCCGGTTCTCGCAGGCGCAAGCCTTCGTACGAGAAGAAGAAAAACGTGCTGTTCCTTAGTATCGGTCCGCTAAGCGTGCCGCCGAAATCGTTCATTCGCAGCGGTGCCTGCCGGTCAGGCTTTGGATTGAAATAGTCGCGCGCATCAAAAATGTCGTTACGGAAATAATTGAATACCGTGCCGTGGAGCGTGTTCGTGCCAGATCGCGTAACCATCTGCACCTGCGCTCCGGGCTGTCGCCCGAACTGGGCGGAGTAGGTGGACGTCTGGATCTTGAACTCTTCCAATGCATCGACGGAAACCATGCTGCCGGTGCTGCCGAAAGCGGTTACGCCTGGCGTTGCTCCCGCCATCTGCTGACCGATGGCCGTCGAGGCACCGCCGCCGGCGAAGGTGACAACGCCGGCATTCGCACTCACTCCATCAATCTGAAAGTAATTGGAGTTGCTCCTCTGGCCATTCACGCTGAACTGGCCTACATTGCCGCCGTTTGATGGCGTCTGCACCACGCCAGGGGTCAGCAGAATGAGCGGCTGAAAGCTTCGACCGTTAAGTGGAAGTCTCTCTACGAATTGACGATCGACCACGGTAGACACTGTGCCGTCCGAAGTGTTCACCGTAATCGCGCTGGCGCTGATGGTCACGCTCTCGGACGCTGTCGAAACTTTCAGCTTGATTTGAAGATCGCGGCGGTCACTGGCGTTGAGCGTGATATCTGGAATGTCGACCAGTGCAAAACCTTCACGGAATGCCTGGAGTTTGTACTGGCCCGGCTGCAATTGCGGCAGGACGAAATAGCCTTGATCGTTGGTTTCGACCTGGCGTCGGAAACCTGTGTTGATGTTGGTTAAGGCTATCTTCACGTCCGGAACCGCGGCGCCGGTTTGATCCAGCACCGTGCCCGTGATCGTAGCTGCCGTGCTCTGCCCGTAACTTACCGGGGAGAAAACGGTTGCAGCGATGGCCAGCAGGACAGCTGTTATAAAAGAATACAAGTATTGCAGCCTGCCTGATTTCATGTGGACTGCGCCCCCCTCAGTTTTTGCCTAAGTACTACGGATTTACTTCGTCAAGAATGTTCTTCGTGAGTTGCTCCAAGGTCTGGAGTGATCTCCATAACTTGGGGTCTTTCAACGCGGCGGATGTCCCCTCGTTAGGAGAGGCCAAGGCTTGCCAGATGACGCTGTCAGCAGACGACGCCAGTCTGGACATTTGCAGGGCAGCGCTCCGTACGTTCACGTGCACTGGCGCAGGCTCCGCCACGACGGGGCCGACGATTGGAGACAAGCTGTCCATCACGCCCCTGATCTCGCGTTGTACTTCCAGTCCGTGTTTTCTCACGAGGTATCGCCACTTCCGCTGTGCTTCAGGGGTCATGGCGTGATATTCAGATTCGGACAAGGACTCGACTACGTGTCTCAAGACCAGCGCATGTAGTTGAGCTTCGGCCAGATGGTTATACACACGGTAAGAAAAGCGCTGCACTTCCTCGTCTAGCTTCGATCCGGACCATTGGCCGGCAAGGAAATGACGAATATCTGGATTGCCATGGCCGGCTGCTGGCGAAATCTCGACTTCCTGCACCTGCAATCGCTCAAACGGCGCAGTAAGCTGCTGCTCGGCTTCCGCAGGTGTATAGATCGTGACCTGCACCGCTGGATTGCGAACCAATGGACCAAGGGCGCCCACGATTTCTTGCTTGCGTTCCTCTGTTCCCACCACTCCCGCAACCAGCAGCGTTCCGTCATGGGTACGGCTCACAGCCAGTTGGTTTTGTGCCAGCGCATCTACATCGTCGAGCCGCCCAAGGGCTTCGACTTCCATGTCAGCCGTGGCGAATTCGACCAGTTTTTCCGCGGGGCTGGGGTGAATTTCAGCAGGTGGCGCGACCAGGAATTGATCGATGTTGAACACACTTGCCTCGACCTCATCCACAGCCTTGCGCTCAAACGAGGCCTCGACGAAGCGATAATTTTCCAGTTTGCCGTTCTGCTCCACCGTGAGTGTCTGCTGGATGGGATGCAGGTCAGATCGCCGCAAGATCAAACTGGCGCTTCGCAGCTTCGGACTACCGCTTCGGTCGTCTTGGTACTTGAATACGTATGTCGCAGGTGTCGCTTCAACCGTGATGTTCTCCGGGTTAGCGACCACCTTATAGAAGCCATCTGCGCCTGGCTCTAACTGCCAGATCTCATTTTTTGCTAATGGGTGTTGGGGAGGGCAGTCGGGGCACATCTTGCCATCGCGGTACACTACTCGTGCACCGTCCGGCGTTAGCCATTCGCCCGCGAGAAGTTCACCATTTGTACCGTAAACCCTACGGGCGATGCGCTTATTTTTTGAATGCCACGATTCGATCCTTCGCCTGGAGATCACACGTCCAGTTCCGGGATCATGCTCGGTCAGTGAAATCGAGCGGTGTACCACAACTTTCGCAGCCGCAAACTCCTCAGCCGCAATGGATTGCCGCAACAACGTCGTTGCTTGCAGGGCGGGGGGCTGGGCGTGCCAAGTCAAAGCCAGCGCGATCACGGCAATCGCCACGGCTGCCGCAGCAACTCGCGCGAGGACCGGGCGCATGCTATCGATCAAAACTCCCGCCCGGCTGAGCGCCGCCCAGGACGGCTTATGGCACTCCTCGGCCTCGACCTGTTGTCGAAGTAGTCTTTGGAAGTTCCTCCACTCGTGCGGTGGCGCTGCTATCACGTCCTCAGAGAGCGCCTGCGAGCGGAATTGCATGAAATCGCGAATGGTTTGTTGAATGTCGGCGTGGAGCATGCGACATTCCCAGCAGGCGTCCAGGTGCGCGGCAATGCGGTCACGCGCTGAGGAACCTAGTTCTCCATCCAGGTATTCCAGCAGCATTTCCTTGCTGACATGCTGCTCGTCGAGATGGCAAGCACTTGGGAATAAGTTACGCATTGCTATGCGCCTTCAGTTTGTCTATCCCGCCGCGAAGTATGTCCGCGACAGTTGATTTTCCGATTCCAAGCACCTCGGCAATCTGTCGATACCGCAACCCCTCAGCCCGCAGGTGCAGAATCCTGTTTTCCTGATCGGTCAGTCGCGCCAGGCCGTTTCGAATGCTTTCGTACTTCTCTCTTTGAATTGCATCTTGCTCAGGGCTTGGGGAAGGATCGGCGCGATTCTCAGCGATCATCTCCCAGGTTGCGAAGTCGTAGGACTTCTCGAAACGCGCGCGTCTCTGGCGGTTGATAGTCAGATTGTGCGCCACCCTGAACAACCAGAACTGCGGTTCATCGATCCGAGTCCCCTGACGCAGCGTCTGGTAGAGCCGCAGAAACGACTCCTGGGTGACCTCTTCGGCTTCCTCGGGGACACCTGATATGACCAGAACGTAGCGATAGATCCTTCCCCTTAGCTGCTCGAATAGCTCCGATACCCGCTGTTCGGTCGCATTGGCAGACTGGGAGACAGCGATCGCGCGACTTGATAAAGCGATCTCAGCGACAGGTGACCGAAATTCGAGTGGTTCGTCTTCCACTATGTGGGAGTCCTCGAACGCGCAATCTGCGTTTCCGCATGTCTTGGAATTTTCTATCTGTAGATAAAGACAACTCTGAACCTACTCTGTCCGGAGAAACAACAAAATTTCTCTTGGCAGGTGATTCCGACGGCTTTAACACGCGGTTTACGCAGCGAAAGGCAAAAAAATCCACGTTTGCCGGTTCGAACTCGACAAACGTGGAAGCGCAGTACTTAATGCCCCGCAGAACTTGCCTGCAGGTTCGGGCAGCCTAGTCGAACACCTTCTCGACGTTCTGGTAATCCGTGTGCATCGTTTCCACCGCGTCCTTAATTCTCTTTTCATCATTGGTGGCAAGCGTTGCGGTCAGGGTCTCAAGAGACTTTGAGAGGTTGGTACGGGCCGCTTCGAATTCGGACTGTTTCTTGCTGAGTCGCTGTGGCAGTTTGGCCTGGTTCAGGACGGCCATCTTCTCGTTCAGCTTCGCAACGGAAGCCTTGATCTTGTCCAGCTTGTACTCCGGAGCCTCGTAGTGGTAGAGCATGTAGAGGGCGGTGTGGAACTGATCGAGCTCTTTCAGTACAGGCTTTACGATCCGCACCAGAACCTCGAACTGCGAGTGGAGCTTCTCGGCCGCTTTTAGCAGTCTGGCGTCGTCTTTCGCGTCTGCGGCGGCCTTGTATTCGGTGGCTGTCTGCTGGAATTTCGCTACGTTTTCCTGCCATGCTTTGGCTTTGTCGCGAAGAATTCCCGGCAGTTCGGCCGCGGCGACTTTGGCAACACCCTTTTCAACATCGGGCACCATCTTGCGCATCATCGCCGTATCTTTAGTCGGCCACGCTTGATGCCAGATCGGAACGATAACCTCGTGGAACTCACCCAGTGCAGGCACGTTCGCAGTCACTTCAGAACTCACGTCCGTAGCCGTCGCGAAAACCGAAGCCGACAGTGCAAGGCAACTGATCAGCACAATACGCCACAATCGAGTCATGGGTCTCCTTTGAAGATGCGTCTACAAGTTAAAGACAAACGAGGAGCTCATTTGTCCGGAACAGGATTGGTGACGAACGACACAAGGTCGCGGGGGCGAGTGTGGCCGCCCGGACGAATTGCAGCTCGCGAATAGCGGTGTGCCACAGTCATGACTCGCAGGCGAGCAAGATTGATCAGGATTCGCGCCCACGCATTGCAGGACTCATCGAAGACGAATGTTCATCTTCTTTCCGCCGCCCACGCGTCCACCTGGCGTCCTGCCGGAGCGAAGGTCCTCAATCTCGTCCTGCGCTGCCGCCTCCGCGAGTTCCCTCGAAGGAGCATGCCCCCACGACACCAGCGTGTCGGGATTCTGCGCCGTGCAGACAATCCAGTGAAAACGCATGCCCCTGTGGAAATGCTCTGATTGGATCGAGAGTATGTATCTGGCAGAAGTATCTGGCATCGTTCCTCCTCCAATGCAGCGTGGGTCTCAACGATTCGCTACCCAATACTCCATTCGCAATCTAAGCGTTAGCGTCCGCGCAGTTTACCCATCGCGTTCTAAGACTTATCTCGGTTGGCCGGTTGTTCCCTGCGAGTCTTCTTTCGGGCGCGTTTGCGTGCCAAAGCCTGCTTCGCACGGGCCTTCTCACCCGGCTTGAGATAGTAGGAGTGGCGCTTGACTTCCTTGATGATGTCTTCCTGCTGCACCTTGCGCTTGAATCGGCGAAGAGCATTTTCCAATGACTCGCCTTCTTGCAGTCGAACTTCTGCCACATTCACCTCACGTGAAATGCCCAGTCGGGCACGTTGATGTTGCGAATCCAGCGCCTGAAGTCGGCGCAGGATTCAGTCGGATCCTGCACCTGGCTCGAGTTTGCTGCCATAGGCGGGCACTCGCGAAGAGCCATTGAAATCCTGAATTTTGTTGCGCTCCTGGTTTCCATTCCACCGACTGAAACAGTCCTTGATGACGCTCCAAACCGGGCCTCGGTTCTGAGCAATCAGCTTCAGCCAGGGCCAGGCTCCCTTTTGCGGAAAATATATTCCGCGGAAGAACAGGCGCGACGTTAAATGGCTGATCTTGTAAGGCGCGGGTTCGTCGGCGATCGAATCAAGCGCTTTCTGGGTCGCAGCGGGACTGTAGGAGTTGGCCCATGCGTATCGCACTTCTTGCTGCACTTCGGCCATGGTGATGTGCAGAGGGTCGTGCGCCATGCGGAAAGGTGCAAAGTCGAGCCAGTGTTTCGGCCGGGTAAGTCGGTTTTCCCTTGCCAGGCGATCGTACAGAGGCGTAGCAGGGAAAGGCGTGATTTGTCCGAAAACCGGCAGCACCGGGGGCCAATCCCTCATTTCGGCCAGCGTGCGCTCAGCTACGCCCGGGGTATCGTGGTCTAGTCCGAAGATGAACGAAGTTATGGCGTAGATGTTGCGCTGCGCCATGGCCCGTAGAACTCCCGCATACTCTGCCGGTTTGTTGAATCCCTTGTTGACGCTTGCCAGGTTGGCGGGGTCGAGCGATTCCATGCCGATGAAGATCCACTTGCCACCCGAAGCGGCTATCAGATCCAGCAGTTCCTCATCCCGCAACAGGTTGGCGCTGATTTGACCTACCCATGCCAGTTGCGCTCCTGCGGCGATGATGTCGCGTAAAAGCGACTTCGTGCGCTTAACATTTATGGCGAAGTTGTCATCGACGAAAAATACGGCGACCTTGCCATTGCTGTTGCGGGCTCGCCGTTTAAGCCTGAGCATTTCTTCGACGACGCTGGCGTTCGACCGGAAACGGATCGAATCCCCAAAAAAGCCGGTGACCGTACAGAACTCGCATCCATAAGGACATCCGCGACCCGACTCAATGGGTACGACGTGAAATGTCTCCCACGCGTATCCGAATTTCCGCATGAGTGGACGCATGAACCGCGGGATCCGGTTGAACTGTTCAAGGTCGAGAGAATCCCATGGAATAGCCGGGTAGTTCTGCAAATTCGGCTTGCGTTCTTTTCCGGAAGCGTCCGTCGGAGTGTAAATCTCTTTCAGTTGTCCTTGAGCTGCATCTTGCACGATTAGCGGCCATGTTTCATCCGCCTCCCCCAGTGCCACCGCGTCCGCATGCTGGTGTCCGCCATCGCGTCCGAGCGCCTCGTCAGGAATCTCCGTCACGTGCGGTCCGCCCATGACGACGGGAACACCTGCGGCCCTGAGTGCATCAGCTACGCGATATGCCTTCGCGATCATGCGAGTCATTGCGCCGATGCCGACCAACCCGATTCGCTCGTTCACAGCGAACTCGACCAGTTCGGTATCACTCATCGGCCGCGTGTTTCCGTCGATCAGGACGACTTGATGTTCGGGTGGTGTGAGCGCCTGCAGCAGAAACATCCACAGATGAGGCATGAAGTTCTGCGTGACGCCATTGTCGGGATTATAAAGAAGAATCTTCAGTTTGCCGGTCCGAGCGCCAGTCTGTGCTAGGCGTGTCCTCTCTCCGGCAAATTGTCCGCTAGGGTAAGCAGAATTAGTCTGGTCCGCTAGCCTAACGGGGATGTCGGTATTGGTTATGTTATCACTTTGAGTTCCACAAGGCATTTTGATCTTCGTTAGTGCGATCCCACGCTTGCCCAGTCCTGATTCGACCGTCAGAATGATGTCTTTGATGCCAGTGACTACTCTGGCGTCATCTAAAGAACGATATGGCCGTCTCCGTTCAACCTGTTCAACTCAAGCCTGAGACCCTATCGGCGTTCGACGCCTACGTCCTCGCAGCCGAGAAAGCAATGGACGAAAACATGGCACGCGTCCCAGGCGCATTCCTCTGGTCGGAGGCTCATGCGGAACGGTTGCAGCAGGTGCGGAAAGGCAACATCGTCGCGGAGTACTGGGGCGCTGACGGGAGCGACACCATCGCCGTCCCCCATGGCCTGATCCATGACCTGATTTGTGCTGTCTTCGTGCCGGGAAGGAGCGTACAGCAGGCGGTTGCCTTGGTGCAGGACTACGAGAACCACAAGAACATCTATAAGCCGGAAGTGATTGATTCGAAGGTAATGACCCGCGCGGGCGATGACTTCCATGTCTACCTGCGTTTGCTAAAGAAAAAGATCATTACCGTCGTTCTCGATACGTATCACAATGCTCATTACTCATGGCCGAAGTCGAATCGCGCGTTGTGCCGCTCGCGTAGTACGCAGATTCGCGAAGTAGAAAATGCAGGCACTTCGAAAGAGGCGAGATCGCAGCCCGACGTGGGCTATGGGTTCTTGTGGCGCCTGTACTCCTATTGGCGCTTCGAGCAAAAGGACGGCGGCGTATTCATTGAATGTCGCGCCATTTCACTGACGCGGGACATTCCAACTGCGCTGGCGTGGATCATCAAGCCGATTGTGCGAAAGCTTCCAATGGAATCCCTGATTCATACGCTTGCAGCCACACGCAACGCACTCGCCTCGCCTGCCCTGGCGGACGGCTCAGCTTGCCGGTTCCGCCAATTCTGTTAGGTGATGAGGGTATCGTCGCGTATTCCCCATCGGTAGAATCCTTCCTGCATCTCCGGGGTGTGTGTTAGCATCCAATTGCTATCTCGCGAAGTTTGACGCGATTTGAGTTTGGCCTGCCTGTTTCGTTCTGCGCCTCCCACTCTCAGTCTCATCCGACCTTCAGCAAGAAATTCACAATTCGAGAAAACATAATGGAACAAGGAACTGTAAAGTGGTTCAACGACGCGAAAGGCTATGGATTCGTAACGCGCGATAGCGGCGGCGACGTCTTTGTGCACTTTTCGGCAATTCAGTCCGGAGGCTTTCGTAGTCTCCAAGAGGGACAGCGCGTTCAATTCAACGTGACGAAGGGCCCCAAAGGACTCCAGGCAGAGAACGTTCAAGCTGCCTAGAACAAGAACTCGGGAAGCTCAGCAGGCCTGGGCTTCTACTACTCCAACGTGCTATCACCCACGGTTCGTTTGTGGTGAGCTGGTCTGGCCGGTCGTCCGGCGACTCCTGCCTTCCTGCACTCCCGTCAGATCAGCGCAAAGCTCCATCGAGCGGCATCGTTTTGAACTTGCGAATCGCATCCTCTCTGCGTCTCGCGCGACGCGCCCTCTGGAAATCGAAAGAAGAAGACACGATTCGCATGACTAGTTTTACTGAACTCCCCTTGTCTGCTGCTCTTCAGCAAAAGCTTGCAGCAGCACGATTCATCACTCCCACGCCTGTCCAGGCAGCCGCTATTCCGCCCGCGTTGGAAGGAAAAGACTTGGTAGCTACCGCGCAGACCGGTACGGGAAAAACGTTAGCATTCCTCCTCCCCATCATTGATCTGTTGGAGCGAAGTGCTGGACGAAACGTCGAAGCCCTGGTGCTGGTTCCCACCCGAGAACTGGCGATGCAGGTACACGAACAATTTGAGCAACTGCGGGGCAAGAAGCTGAGCGCCGCCGCCTTGGTGATTGGCGGGCTCGCAGAGAAGAAGCAGTTGCAGGCGATTCGATCGGGCGCAAGACTCGTGGTCGCAACGCCCGGCAGGCTTGAAGATTATCTGCGCCGAAAACTTGTTGATCTACGCCAGGTGCGAATGGTCGTCCTGGATGAAGCCGACCGCATGCTGGACATGGGTTTTCTTCCTGCGATCAAGCGCATTCTCGGCGCGGTTCCGCAGCAGCGACAAACGCTGTGCTTTTCAGCCACGTTGGACCAGTCGGTAGCCACGCTCGTTAATCAGTATTCGCGTAACCCGGTTCGAATTGCCTTGGGCTCACCGCTGAAGCCGGCCGAATCCGTGGAGTTGCAGGCCTTCGAGGTAGGTGGCATGCAAAAGCCAGATGCACTTCGTCAGCTTCTCTACAATGAGAAGGGTCGCACGCTGGTCTTTGCCCGTACGAAGCGCGGAACAGAACGGCTCGCCAAACAGTTGACTCGCGATGGTTTCGCGGCGGCGATGATTCACGGCGACCGCACGCAGTCCCAACGTACGGCAGCGCTCAACAGCTTCGAGCAAGGACGTATTAAGGTGCTCGTCGCGACGGATGTAGCCGCGCGTGGCCTGCACGTTCCCGACGTCATGCACGTCATCAACTACGACCTTCCCAACTTGCCCGAGGACTTCATCCACCGCATCGGTCGTACCGGACGAGCGGGCGCGAGTGGGATCGCATCAACCCTGGTTTCCGGTGCAGAGATCTTCGAGTTGCGCAGTATTGAACGTATGTTAAAACTTCGCATCAAGCGAAGGGAGATCGCAGCCGGGGACGTGATCGTGCAAAAAACGTGCAACACCCTGGAATCACGTACGTTGATGGCGATGCCCGGTGAAGTGTTCGCGTAAGGGTCGATCCGTTGACACCAAGTGTCGATCCGCATACTCTGGGGATGGGTGCTTTTCGAGTCCTATCCCCTTCATATCCTCTGAACTGAGTCAGTTCATTAGATTCTTGTCTTTGCTCAGCCGCACAGGAGCTATCACTGACCGTTACGTCATCCCCAGCGGCGCGACAGCTTGCAACATTGCGGGCAGCGAAACTGAATCCCTGCGCGGGCCGTAAGCAGCAGCCTAGGCCTTATTTCCGAATTGAGGGTACTCCGATGCAAGTTAAGCAGGATAGTAAGTACGCCTTGAAAGACCTGCACCAGGAAATCGATCTCTTCGATCGAAAAATCGCCTACTGCAGCAGCCACGAAAGGTTCGATTCAGAGGAGGCGCGTGCGGTGGCAGTTAAGAAACTCGCGACCAAGCGCGAGACGTTGGTCAAGACGGCAGTGGCGATGGCTAACCGCGGAATCGAGTGCGACCCTAAGTACCTCCCGCGATCCTTCAAGACACCAGCGGCGAACGGTTCCGAACCCGCCTGACCGGATCGGGAGAACGCAGGCGCAAATAGTCTCGATTTAGGCAAGGATCAGAGATGCCGAAGACGAAATAGGGACAAAACAGCCTGATGGAGGAAAAACAGTGTCACCCAGGACACGCGTAACCTTTGCAAAACGTCAAAAGGAACAGGCCCGTCAGGAAAAACAACGAGCCAAGGCACAGCGCAAGCTGGAGAGAAAACTCGGAAATCGACCTACCGGTGAACGTGAAGAAACCGAACAGGCTTCCCCGGCTACCGGCGAGTCAACCGTTGCATGACGAAGCATCACATACACACTGTTGTTCGAAGCAGTCGAACCCAGAAAGAGTCGAAGGAACTCTCATGAAAAAGATATTCGTTGGAAACTTCTCGTTTAGCACAACCGAAGCCGATCTGCGCCAGTGGTTTGAGCAGCATGGTTCAGTCGAGAGCGCAACTGTCGTGACGGATCGCGACACCGGCCGCTCGCGCGGGTTCGGTTTTGTCGAAATGCCGAACAACAGCGAAGCCGAAGCCGCTATTGCAGCCCTTAATGGTGCCGATTCCGGTGGACGACAACTGACCGTCAACGAAGCCCGTCCGAAGGCGGATCGCAGTGGCGGGTTCCGCGGTGGTCGTGGCGGCGGCCGCGACGATTATCGGGGACATGCCCGCCAGCCTCGCGAGCCTCGCTGGTAATGCTACGAATCGCTCGCGCACCTTTGGCGTGCGCGAGCGCTCACCTTTGAATCCGTTAGAAAGACTCCCATCCACATCCCTGGTTCGGACGAGGCTTAATGGGTAACGCTTTCAAACGCGACCGTACATTCCGTGAGCCGATCAGCCCCATCACAACTCTGTTCATGGTTGCTTTCCACGCTGGCGCAGTGGCGGCATTGTTCATGTTTGATTGGAAGGCGGTCGCGATCGCGGCTCTGTTGATGTGGATTGCAGGCAGTTGGGGCATCGGCATGGGTTACCATCGGCTCCTCACGCATCGGGGCTTCAGCACGCCAAAATGGATTGAATATGCGCTCACCGTGTGCGGCACTCTCGCGCTCGAAGGTGGGCCGATCTTCTGGGTGGCGACGCATCGAGTGCATCATCAGAACACCGATAAAGAGGGCGATCCGCATTCTCCGCGCGACGGCGGTTTCTGGTCGCACATGGGGTGGATTATCAGCGGTCGAGCGATGCACAACAACTCGTCCGACCTGCTGCCCTATGTACCCGATCTCCGCAAAGATCGGTTTCACACCTGGATCAGCAGGTGGCATTGGGTGCCCATGGTCGGGCTGGGTCTCATTCTGTTCGTTGTCGGTGGCTGGACGTTCGTGATGTGGGGCATTTTCTTCCGTACGGTCGTCGGCCTGCACGCCACATGGTTGGTGAACTCTGCCACGCACATGTGGGGAAGGCAGCGCTTCCATACAGGTGACACGTCGAAGAACAGCTTCTGGGTGGCCATGCTGACCTTTGGCGAAGGCTGGCACAACAATCATCACGCGCACCCCCAATCGGCACGACATGGTTTAGCGTGGTACGAGATCGACTTCAACTGGTATCAAATCGCGTTGTTGCGACGTTTACGGCTGGCGTGGAAGGTCAAATTGCCGAGAACGGCAGGTTCTTCTTGGGCGCTGGCTGTACCCAAAAGTTCGCCTACCTCGGCTATTGAAGAAGAACAGGCTACGGGATAAGGGTTCGCATCGACAGCCGAATTCCAGAGTTAAGTCACCGCGTCGTCATGCACGCGAGGCTCTGGAGCGAAGACGCGTTCTTGCTTTCCGGTAACCGAGCCGGGCGCGGTTAACGACACCACCAATTACTGATGAAGCGCGCATTACGCCCCCGAGTGAAACACCGGGCAGCGGCTTCGCATGGCCTACTGCGGCCAGACCCATAGTCGCGATGCAGCCGCACTGAGTGCAATCCGGGGTGCCTCCGAATTGGCATGGGGTGACCCGCGTCTTCAGGTCGGCCGAGATAGTGGTTGTGCTTCGGGCGAAGATACAGTCCTTGGGCGATTTCGGGGGCTGAGCATACTCGCGAATGATCGCCTCCGACATGTCAAGTTTGGGGTAGAGCGGTCGAAGCCGCAAAAGCTCGTTAACCACGAATAACCGCTGCTCGTAGCTGAGGATCTCCGGTGCGGTGTCGCCCACCTGAGGCGTGAAGATGCTGAACCACACTCGTTTCGTCTCTGGTCTGGGACTCCAGAACTCCAGGAATTCCTGCAAGTACGATTCGCGCTTAAGTAGCTGCGCGGTGATCGTGCAGTGAACGCTAACGCGATGTCCGACGATATTTTTGAGAATGCGATCGTAGGTCGCGGGTGCACGCCTAGCGTCGTGTTCGGGTTGCAGGCCGTCGATCGAAACAGTGAAATTCAGTCGGGGTAGTTGTGCCCAGTTCGCAGGAAGCGGGCGAAATGCACTGGTGACGAACTGAACGTGAATGCCGCGTTCGACCAGTTGCGGAATGACTCGATCCATCTCGCGGTAACGAACAAGCGGGTCTCCACCGACGAGCGAAACGTGCATGGGACGGTGCGCATCGACAACGGCCAGAATTCCGTCCACAAGTGCGTCGCCGCGGAAATCCGAAAGTTCGCGGAGGGTTATAGGCCCGCCAAGATGCTGTGGCTCATATGCGTAGCAGCCCGGACAACGGAGCGGGCACTCTCGGGTTACCTCGATCGAGAGGAAGGGGCGATAACCTGCAAGGATATGACCCCAGGAATAGAAAATTTCGGTAGGTCCCAACCCGACCTCCTCGTACCGTCATAGACGGTCCGCAAGAAACGTCTGAGCCCGTTAGAGGCGGCCCACGAGGCTGGAGTTGTTGGCTGCTGAACCAACTTGGTACCCGGCACGGCGGATTAGGCCAGCCAGCAACCGCGACCAATGATATCTCGAATCAACGCTATGCGGCGTCGCAACGCACGCGGCAGGCAGTTATGCAGCCCCTGTTCCGAATATCCGGATACCAACAACGGCTCTAGTCCAATCTCGTTTCGCTCCCTGGTGCCAATTCAGAACATCCCGTGCGAGAACCCGTATCAGCTCAGTAGGCGAACGGCTGTCGCAACCAGGAAGGTAACCAGGAATGCAATACCGAGCGGCATGAGGGCGCCGATCGTCGTCCACTTGGCGTCGCGAGTCTCCCTCCAGATCGTGAGAATCGTTGTCGCACATGGGTTGTGAAGCAGCGAGAACAGCATCAGGCAGACTGCCGTGAGCATGGTCCACCCATTCTGCTCCACCAAGATTCGCCGAACTTGTTCGAAAGATGTCACCTCGGTCATCGAGCCAGTTCCCAGGTACACCATGAGCATGGTCGGTACCACGATCTCGTTTGCCGGGATGGCAATGATGTACGCAAGCAGAATGACTCCATCGAGACCTATGGCAGAACCAAAGGGCTGCAAGAATTGCGACACGTGCTGTGCCAGGCTTGTTCCGTTCCAATAAGTGTTGGCCAAAATCCAGATCACGCCGCCGGCGGGAGCCGCGGTCAACATCGCCCTGCCCAGCACGAAAATGGTTCTATCGATCAACGAGGTGTAGAGAACGCGCGCAATGCTCGGCCGCCGGTACGGCGGGAGTTCCAGCGTGAAAGCTGAACCCTCCCCGACCAATAAAGTGCGGGAGAGTAACCACGAGACAATTAACGTCACCAAAATTCCCAGCAGCACAACCACCATCACCGAGCCCGCTGCTGCCAGCGAAGCGAACGCTGGCGGGAATTTTGCAGCTACGAAGATCGTCGCCAGCATGATCAACGTCGGAAAGCGGCCGTTGCAAGGTACGAAGTTGTTGGTCAGTATGGCGATCAGCCGCTCGCGTGGAGAGTCGATGATACGGGTGGAAACAACGCCTGCAGCGTTACACCCGAAGCCCATCGCGATGGTCAGGGACTGCTTACCGTGTGCACCTGCTTTCCGGAAGAGCCAGTCCATATTGAAGGCCACGCGGGGCAAGTAGCCGAGGTCCTCAAGAATGGTAAACAGTGGGAAAAAGATCGCCATCGGCGGAAGCATGACGCTGACGACCCACGCCAGCCCGCGGAAGACGCCGTTCCACACGAACCCCGTCAACCACCACGGCGCCCCCAGCGAATTGAACAACGCGACGGCACGGTCCTCTACCATGAACAACAACTCGGCGAGTGCCTGCGAGGGGTAGTTTGCGCCAATGATCGTGATCCAGAAAACCGCCGCCATGAGCAGAAGCATCAGGGGTAGGCCGAAAACTGGCGAAGTCACCAAGCGATCAATTCGCTGGTCCAGGTCCCAATCGCGCTTCTCCCCGGCTTTGACGGCGCGGCTCGCGATGCGGTCAGCCTCGCCGTAGAGTGTCTCGACCAAGCCATCACGGAAATTGGATGGCAGGTGCGTGCGCAGTTCGTCGGCCCGGGATAGAGCGGTTTGTGCAGCAGCTTCTGGACTCATTGTTTCCCCTCGATCGATATCAAGCTGCTCTGAGGTTCCGGTGGCGCACTCTGCGCACTGACCAGGGAAGCCAATTCTCCGGAAAGAAGTGCTTGCCGGATGCGGTGATCGCCATCGAGTAGTCGGTAGCTGACCCACCGCGCATTCGGCAATCCCGGCACGGCCTGCTCAATGAAGGGCACCAACTCGTCAATGGCTCTCTGCAATTCAGGATGGTACCTCGGGCGCAACGGCGTCGTAACGATGTCGCCCTCGATTACACCTGCAATCGTTTGAGCCAAGTCATGCAAGCCTTCCTTCGTGCGCGCGACAGTGGGCACAGCGGGCACGCCAAGATCACGCGAGAGACTGCGAACATCTACTTCCAGCCCTTTTCGTTTTGCCTCGTCCATCAAATTGACACAGACCACAACCTTGTCTGTGATCTCGAGCACCTGCAATATCAGGTTCAGATTACGTTCAAGGGCGGTCGCATCGGCCACCACAACGGTACAGTCAGGCTGACCGAAGAGGATGAAATTGCGGGCGACTTCTTCATCCTGCGAAGCCGACAGCAACGAGTAGGTTCCGGGCAAGTCCACAAGCTTGTACCGCACCGAGTTGAACGAGTAGCCGCCCTCTGCACGACTGACTGTCTTTCCCGGCCAGTTACCGACGTGTTGCTTCAGACCGGTGAGCGCATTGAACACCGAAGACTTGCCCGTATTCGGATTGCCTGCCAAGGCAACCAGCCGGTCGTACCTGGTCAGGTTGATTCCCATCTGCGCAAGTTGGCTGTGCGCGGGACAGCTCTCGCAGTCATGACCTGTCATTTTGGACAGCTTCATATCAACTCTCTCCCACTGGCGTCGAGACTGGCTCCGGTTGCAGCCGTCGGACCCAAATTCTGGAAGCCTGCTCCCGCCGCAATGCAACAACTGTCCCGCGGACGCGATAGCCGATTGGGTCGCCAAACGCATTCCCTAACTGCGGCGAAATACGGACATTACGCGTAAGTCCCAGATCGAGAAGCCGGCGCCGCGTGAAGCCTCGCAGAGCGTCATCAAGTGCCACGATCGCAGCTTCATCACCTGGCTTTAGGGCACTCAGTGGCAGCAGTGATTCCGGTGAAAGCTCGCGTTCGGCTGTCGCACGCACGTGAATATTTCCTGCAGCCAACGCCGAAATCGGATACTTCCTCTTCCCATCGCCGACCACCAACTGCGCTGGACCACGATCCACCACCCAGAGAACACTGCCAGGCTTCAGCCCCTGTTGGACAATCTCGCGCAGAAGTGGCTCGGGTTCATCTTCCACGTGCACCACGGTGGCAGGCTCGCCAATGGGCCAATCCGTAAGAGGCTGGACCGGTACGATCGGCATCTCGCCCGTCGCTGCAGGAATTGGGTCGCCATGAGGATCGGTACGAGGGTGACCCAGCAAGGCATCCAGTTCGTCCACTCGCCGATCTGCCACGATCCGGTGTTCGTGGCGATCTGCCCTGCCGTGAATGTTCGCCATCGCAACACCGGCTTCCTGGGCCAAGTACGTTTCCCAAAGCCGGTGCGCTCTTACAACCTGTAAAGCGAGTCGTCCCCCCTCTTCCGTCAAGGCGAACCGTCCCGCAGTGGAAAAAACCAGACCTGCCCTCTCCATCTGCTGGAGCGCCGGCAATAGCCGTCTAGTTCCCACTCCGAGACAGCCGGCAATCGTATCGAGTCCTGCTTCTCGACCTTGGCTGCGCAGAGTGTAAATGTGCTTTAGGACGTCTTCGAGCAGAACGCGATCTCGGAAGTCGCGCCACCGATTGAACTGCCGGTAGAGCCGCGGTGCTGACCAGATAAGGACAACAGCGATGACCGCCAGCGACAGCGCTGTTAGCCACAACGCGGATTGAGGATTCACTGCAACCCAAACAGAGGTACTCGCCACAAAGGCCATCCCCCTTAGCTGAGGCATATCATACTAAATAAACCATAGTTAATCCAGAGGAGGGAGTTAGTTTTTCAAACCGCCTAGCCAAGTGCTTACTTCTTAAGCGATAGCCAGACCTTGTCGGCAACGGGAGCCCCGATCGACACCACTCCTGTGTCGGTCCTCAGCGTTACGGTCTTGTCATAGCTACGTTCCCGTACCTCGACGTGAACTCCGGGACGAATTCCGCGGCTGTCCAGAAATTCCAAGAGTTCTCGATCGCGCTCATACGTTGCAGTCACACGGTAGGTACTCCCCTGTTGCGCTTCGGAGAGTTGCAGCAAACCACGCTTGCGACGGCTGGCGGACGGCTCCGGCTCTGCATCATTACCATGCGGACAAAGACCGTCGGTGCCTAGCTTCTCTATCAGCAACTGCTCGAAATCATCTGACACAGCGTGCTCGAGGCGTTCGGCTTCATCATGCACCTTGTACCAATCCATCCCGAAAATCTCGCTCAACATGCGCTCGATCAGGTGGTGGCGAGTCACGATACGACGGGCGATATCGCGTCCTTCAGGGGTCAGTTGCACCTGGCCTTGGCGGACTTCGACCAACCCGTCTTTCTTGAGTCGTCGAATTGCCATCGTCACAGCTGGAGCTGACACGGCCAAACGATGGACGAGTGTGGCGGAGATGACGTGCTCGCCCTCTCTCTCGGCCTCGAGTATGGCCTTGAGGTAGTCTTCTTTCGAAACCGTCAATCTTGAGCGGGCCATTTCGCCCAGATTATACCCGGAGTGTTAAGTCCAGTTAAGGCTTTCGGGATCGGCTGCGGGTTATCCTGCTCACCTCTCGGCCGCGATGCACTCCCAAAACGCCTGGAAGCCCGAGCATCACTTCGACGTGCGGTTTGCGCGCTCGACGCGCAGCAGTCGCCCATTCGAGTAATCAGTCAGCAGGTAAATCAGCCCGTCGGGACCCTGCTCCACCTCGCGCACGCGGCCAAGATCGCCGAGATAGCGTTCCTCATTGACGACGCGACCGTCGCGAAGCTCCAGTCTGACCAGTCCGCCTGGCTTGAGTGAGCCTACAAAGATGTGGTTCTTCCATTCCGGGAAGGCTTCCCCTGTGTAGAAGATCATGCCCGACGGCGCTATTACCGGATCCCAGTAGAACGTCGGCTGCTCCATTCCCGCCTGTGCCGTCTTGCCCTCATTGACCTTCTCGCCAGAGTACTCGCGGCCGTACGTTATGACCGGCCAGCCGTAGTTCTTCCCGGCCTGTGCGCGGTTCAGTTCATCGCCGCCGAGCGGACCATGTTCGATGACCCACAGGTCGCCAGTCTCCGGGTGCATTGCGGCGGCTTGAATATTCCGGTGACCGTAGGACCAGATTTCAGGCTGCGCGTCCTTGCGCCCGGCGAATGGATTGCGCTTCGCCGGCGATCCGTCGCTGTTGATGTGCACCACCTTCCCCAGACCGGACGCCAGATTCTGGGACTGGCCACGATGCTGCTTCGCCATGCGCTCGCCAAGGCCGATGAACATCGTGCCGTCCTGCCCGAAGATGATGCGCGAGCCAAAGTGTCCATTGCCCTGAACCTTGGGGCTCTGCCGGAAGATGACTTTTACGTCTTCGAGCGCATTGGCGCCGAGCTTCGCGCGAGCGACGGCCGTGCCCGCCGTCCCGCCATCTCCAGGCTCGGAATACGAGATATAGACGTACTGGTTTTCGCTGAACTTGGGATCGATCACCACGTCCAGCAGTCCGCCCTGACCGCGCGCAACTACGGTAGGGACGCCACCCAGCGGGGCAGAAAGCTTGCCATCCTTCTGCACGATGCGCAACCGACCCGGCAGTTCCGTGACCAGAATGCGTCCGTCGGGAAGGAACGCCATACCCCACGGATGCTCGAGTCCACTGGCGACTTCCGTCGCACGCAAGACACCCGGCGTGGACTGCGGCGTCTTCGAGCGCTGCGCCTCCTGCGCATTCGCACTCGGTGCCAGACATATCATCGCGAAGATCGTGGCGGCGAAAACCGAAACGATCGGCGTGCGGCGCGAAACTTTAAAGAATCTCTGCATCGTACGTCCTTCCGAATTGTCGAAATGGTGCACGGAGATTGGATGCGGGCGACAGACAGCCAGCGTGTTGCCTTCTGGCTCGCCAGAACTACACAGACCAGTCCCTTCCGGCAACATGGAAGAGGTTCGCTCGCCGCTTAGCATGTTGGGCCGCCATCGATACCGGGGTAGATATCGTGCAATCGCGAAGTTCCCAAACAGGCCTGCGCGCAAGCACATCCACGCGTTTCAAAAAACAGTTACATATATGGCTTGACAAATATGTTTCCGACAACTAGCCTGTCTACATATTCGCTTAGGCGAATGCAATGGGAGGACAGTATGAAGCGCAAAGTCATCGGGCTTTTGGAAGAGGTCGCGGCCGTCGTGAAGGACGTGTGGGCCGCCGCCGAGAACAGCGGATTCTGCTGCGGTATTCAGTTGGACTCCGGCAAGTGTTCGGAGAGCATGCCTACGCCGAGCAGTTGTTGCGGGGTCAGGGTATAGCCATGGGCGAAAAGGGCGCAGTCGCCGAAATGGAGAATTTGTTCCAGGCACTGGGGGACCGAACGCGCCTCCGCCTCCTTAATCTCATGGGGGACCAGGAGGTCTGCGTCTGCTACTTCGTTGAGATACTCGATATACCTCAACCGACGATTTCCCGGCACCTGGCCTACCTGCGACGGAACGGCATCGTGGCAGCGCGGCGCGAAGGCAAGTGGATGCACTACCGCATTGCTGCGCCGGCAAACGATCATGCGCACCGCTTGTTGTCTGACACTCTGCGCTGGCTCGCCTCAGACAAGCAGATGCAGCGCGACCGTTCGCGCCTGACCGCTGCTTGCTGCGCCCCACAAAAGTTCGTGACGCTTCAGAGCGCACCGGTCCCGAAAACACTTGCGGAACTAGCGATTGGAAAATGATGAACGAGGAAAGTATGGAGAACGAAAAGATCACCGCTGCTGTTCAAGATCACTACGCAGCCGTCGCACGCGGCGAAGCCGCCGCTTGTGGAGCCCCTGTCGACGACGTTGCCCGATCCATCGGTTACACCGATGAAGAGTTGGCGCTGGCGGGCGATGCCAACCTCGGCCTGGGTTGCGGTAATCCGCTTGCGCTCACCGAAATTAAGCCGGGCATGACCGTTCTGGATCTCGGCTCGGGTGCGGGCTTCGATGCTTTTCTTGCCTGGAACCGCGTCGGGCCCTCCGGTCACGTGATTGGTGTGGACATGACCGATGACATGCTCGCCCGTGCTCGCGAGAACGCCGAGAAGCGAGGCGCAAAGAACGTCGAATTCCGCAAAGGCATGATCGAGAATCTCCCTGTCGAAAGCGGCACGGTCGATTACGTCATCAGCAACTGCGTCATCAATCTTTCACCAGACAAACCCGCTGTCTTTGGGGAAATCGCGCGCGTACTAAAGCCAGGTGGACACTTCGCTGTCAGCGATATCGTGTTGCTCAAGAGCTTGCCTGAGGAAGTGGTGCGTGACATCAGCGCGTATGTGGGGTGTATTTCTGGCGCGAGTTTGCTGACGGATTACCTCGCAATTGCCTTAGCTGCCGGTCTTCGCGACCTCAGCATCCCACGTATCGCTCACGGCCCCGAACTCATAAAGGTGCTTGCACCTGCAGATACGTGCGGCGCCGGAAGTTCGTGCTGTGGTTCGACTATTTCTGTGGCCTCCCTCAAGAATCCCGATTCCCTGATACGAGCGGCTGCTGGGGCTGTCGCTTCGATCAAGCTACACGGGAGGAGGTGATCGGTTATGAGAGCTGGAAGCCGTCTCGGTGTCTTGGATCGTTATCTCACCGCTTGGATCTTCTCGGCCATGATCGTCGGTGTCGTATCCGGTTGGCTGATCCCAGGCATCGTCCCGTTTCTGAATAAGTTCAGCGTCGGGACGACTTCGATCCCCATAGCGGTCGGTCTGATCGTGATGATGTACCCGCCGTTCACGAAGGTGCGGTACGAGGAGTTGCACGAGGTCTTTCGCAACAAGCGTGTGCTGTTCCTGTCGCTTGTGCAGAACTGGATCATCGGCCCGGTTCTGATGTTCGCGCTAGCCGCCATTTTTCTCCGCGGTTATCCGGAATACATGGCCGGCCTCATCCTGATCGGGCTCGCGCGCTGCATCGCAATGGTGATCGTTTGGAACGATCTGGCCAAGGGCGACACGCAATATGCCGCGGGCTTGGTGGCCTTCAACTCACTTTTCCAGGTGTTCTTGTACTCCGTGTACGCCTGGGTGTTCATGACGGTGCTGCCACCTCACCTCGGACTACAGGGGCTGGTCGTGGATGTTTCCATCGCTGAAATCGCCAAGAGCGTGTTCGTGTACCTTGGCATTCCATTCCTTGCTGGATTCGTGACGCGAACGGTTCTAATCCCGGCCAAGGGACGCGAATGGTACGACCGGCGGTTCCTCCCCCGTGTAGGCCCGCTTACGCTGATTGCTCTGCTCTTTACGATTGTCGTGATGTTCTCGCTCAAGGGTGAGTACATCGTCAGGCTTCCGTTAGATGTCGTACGAATCGCGGTTCCATTACTGATCTATTTCGTGGCCATGTTCGTGGTGTCGTTTTATTTGGGGAGGAAGCTCGGAGCCGACTACTCGAAAACGACGACGCTTTCATTCACGGCCGCTTCCAACAATTTCGAACTCGCGATCGCGGTCGCCGTCGCGGTGTTTGGCATCGATTCCGGCGCTGCGTTCGCGGCAGTCATCGGGCCTCTTGTCGAAGTGCCGGTGATGATCGGCCTGGTGAACGTTGCGTTCTACTTTCAGCGTAAATATTTCGCCCCTTCCGCGATCGAAGTTGAGCCGGTCGGCACCGCAGCCGTGCCCCGTTAGGAGCAGGACATGAAAACCAGAGTTTTGTTTCTCTGTACTGGGAACTCGTGTCGCAGCCAGATGGCAGAAGGGTTTCTTCGTGCCTACGGCGGAGATGCCTACGAAGCTCACAGCGCCGGGACCAATCCGTCGACCGTCAACCCACTAGCGGCGGAGGTTATGAAAGAGATCGGGATCGACATTTCTGGCCAGCGTTCCAAGAATGTGGGTGAATATGTCGGCCAGCATTTCCCTCTGGTAATCACGGTCTGCGACAACGCAAAAGAGCACTGCCCGATTTTCCCAGGCCCGTGCGTTCGTGAGCACTGGCCTTTCGAGGATCCGGCCGAAGCGATGGGGTCTGACAAACAGCAGCTGGAGGTATTCCGGAAAGTTCGCGACCAGATCCGAGAATGCATCCGTAGCTTCGTGGCGCAGAAGGCGGCACCGTAGCTGCCGATGCAATGTTAGCAAACGGACCTGAATGCTTTCCTGTTCCAGAACGTCTCGTCAGAGTTGTCGTCGAATTTTAACAATTCGTTAACATGCGTAAGTTAAGCTAAGTTGCAGGAACCGGCATGAAGCAAACTATCGTGACCGTAGAAGATGACGTTGATATTGCCCAGTTGGTTTCGCACAGCCTGGCTAACGCAGGATATGTAGTTCGTAGGTTCTCAACGGGGCAAGGCGTGGTGGAAGCGTGCGAAAAAGAGCCACCCTCATTATTCCTGTTGGATGTGATGCTGCCGGGCAAGAGCGGTTTGCGCCTTTGTGATGAGATTCGGCAAAGTGTTGCGCTCGCAACCATACCTGTCATATTCCTCACCGCTAAGACTTCAGAGTCTGACCGCGTTGCCGGTTTGGAACTCGGCGGGGACGACTACATCACGAAGCCATTCAGCCCTCGGGAACTCATAGCTCGCATCAGAGCTGTTCTTCGTCGCTTCGAGCGCCCGCTGCCGATAGAAACGCTCAGGTCTGGCGACGTCGAGATCGATACAGGTGCGATGCTCGTCAGTGTTCGGGGTAAGCGCATCACGACTACAGCCACGGAGTTTCGCCTGCTCGAATATTTCGTAAGACATATCGGGCGCGTTTTCACCCGTGATCAGTTGCTGGACGCCGTCTGGCGCGATAATGCATTTGTCACCCCGCGCTCGGTAGACGTTTATGTGCGCAGGCTTAGAGAGAAGATCGAGCGCGATCCGGAGAACCCGGACATGTTAAGGACCGTTCGGGGGGCGGGTTATCGTTTTGGGGAGCCGGCATGAGGAGCAGTATTTTCCTGAAGCTCCTGGCAGCCTTTGTGCTGGTCATCATTGTTTCGACTGTCACACTCGGCATGATGGTGCGCGCCGCATGGCACCAATCGGTTCGAGTCCAGATCGATCAATCATTAAGTGACAAGGTCAAGTTGTTCGCACATCGAGTGCAAACAGCTGACCGCGAGTCACTGCAACAGATTGTGACAGAAATAGCCGCCGACTCGCGCGCGCGGGCCACTGTAATCGACAAGTCTGGGCGTGTGCTTGCCGACTCAGAGGCCGATCCGGCTACCATGGAAAATCACGGCGCCCGGCCTGAGTTCGTTGCCGCGTTGGGCGGAAAGCTCGGTAGTGATACTCGGTCGAGCCACACCGTTGGCGCGCCTTTTCTTTACACAGCTGCACCAGTCCGTGACGGCGCCGTGCGTTTGGCGTACCCTCTGTCGGCGATACAGGAGTCCACGCGTACCATACGAAACACCCTCTTGAAAGCGTCCATTATTGCGCTTGTTCTTGCCATGATATTCGCTGCCTACGTCGCGAGCGTAGTCTCGCGGCGATTGCGCAACATCGTCGAGTTCTCGCAAAGGATCTCTGATGGCGATCTTTCCGCGCGAATCGACGAACATGGAACCGATGAGATCGCAAAGACGGCAGCAGCATTGGATGCGACCGCGCGTAAACTGGAACAGAGCTTCGGCGCCGTGCAGCGCAGCCGCGAAGAACTTGAGACCGTGCTGAACAGCATGCAGGAAGGTGTTATTGCTGTCGCGAGAGATGGTCGAGTCCTATGGGTGAACCGGCAGATGCGATCCGTGGTGCAGAGCGGTGTTCGAATCGGCGCTCCCCTGACCGAAACGCTCCGCGATCCCGATTTCCTCAGTGCACTTCAGGCAGTGCTGGAGAACGGTGGCTCTCGCAGTGTTCGACTCGCATCCGTTGCTCCGGGACGGGTCTACAACGCCGCAATTGCGCCTATGCCCGACGGAGCGGCCGTTGCCGTGCTCTATGACCTCACCGCGATTGAGCGCGTTGAGAAGACGCGGCGCGACTTCATCGCCAACGTCTCCCATGAGTTGCGCACGCCTTTGACATCAATCCAGGGATATGCGGAAACGCTACTCGAAGGTGAGCACGACTCCCGCAGCTCGCGGGAATTTCTGGAGATCATTCGCAGGAACGCTTGGCGTATGACGCGCCTTACGGACGACCTGCTCACACTGGCGCGTGTGGAATCACGCGAGCATCGTTTTGACTTTCATCCAGCGCTCCCATCGGAACTGTTAAACGAAGCAGCCGAGGTTTTCCGTGAATCCGCCCGAGGTGCCGGCGTAGCTTTGGAGATTGAGGCTGGTTCCGTCAGGCCCGTGAACGCGGATCCCGACGCCATTCATCAAGTGTTTTCCAATCTCATTGAGAATGCGCTTAAATACGCTGCCGCCGGTAAGAGGATCATCATTGGATCCAATGATAACGGTGACTTCGTCCAGTTCTATGTGCAGGACTACGGCCCTGGAATCGCTTCCGAGCACCTGCCGCGACTTTTCGAGCGGTTCTATCGCATTGATAAGGCTCGGTCGCGGGAATCTGGCGGAACCGGCTTAGGCCTTGCGATTGCCAAGCACATTGTGCTCGCACATGGCGGTACGATCGAGGCCCGAAGCGACTTACATCAGGGCGCAACGTTCTCGTTCACTCTGCCAATTGCCAACACACACGCAGCACAACGTGCGTTTTAACCTCACATTCATTCAGGTTTAACATAAAAGCGCGAAGCTAATGTCGCATGGGAGGCGCGACATGCTCGCTCTGTTCGTTCCGTTTCTGATCTTCGGGCTCATATTCGGCTTTGTGATTGCCTCGCTGCGCCGCAGGCCCGTTCCGCGCCACGAATTCATCTTCTCGCTCGTAAGGACCATATCTGTGCAGGAGCGGACCGATCCGCTCCCTGAAACACGCTGGCTTGGCCCCAAAGCGGCGTAAGCATTGGTGTTAGCACCCGCGCCATGTTCCCTCCGAACCCTGTTCCAGCCCGAACAGAGCCTCGCGTTTAATTCAGTTTTCATCCCCGTGTAACCGCGCTGTAACAGGAACTCGGTACAACTTGGCCAGGAGGAAAGAATGATAAGGAGAACACTTGCTCTGGCCTTGGCCCTTCTTGTACTGGCCGGGTTCTCAGCAGCGCAGACCAATCTCAACGGCGCGGGTGCCACGTTCCCGTACCCGATCTATTCGAAGTGGTTCAACGATTTCCGAAAGGTCCGTTCCGACGTTCAGATCAATTATCAGTCCATCGGCAGCGGTGGCGGCATTCGCCAGGTCATCGCCGGAACCGTGGACTTCGGGGCGACTGACGGCCCGATGACCGACGAGCAGATCTCACAGTTCAAAGGAAAAATCCTGCACATCCCGACAGTGCTCGGCGCGGTGGTTCCCGCCTACAACCTTCCTGGCTTGCAGAACCTGAAGTTCACGCCCGAAGCGCTCGCCGGTATCTACCTGGGCAAGATCACAAAGTGGAATGACGCTCAGCTTACAAAGGCAAACCCTGGGGTTAACCTGCCGGACGAGAACATCATTGTCGTACATCGCTCTGACGGCAGCGGCACCACTTTTGTGTTTACGGATTACCTCTCCAAAGTGAGCCCCGAATGGAAGAGCCGCGTAGGCGCGAAGACCTCGGTGAGTTGGCCTGTCGGACTTGGCGCAAAAGGTAACGAGGGCATTGCAGGCATGATTCGCCAGATGAAGGGCGCGATCGGCTATGTTGAGCTGATCTATGCCGAGCAGAACAAGATCCCTTACGGCAGCGTAAAGAATTCCGCAGGTAACTTCGTGAAGGCGAGCCTGCAGAGCACGACGGCGGCCGCAGCGTCGCTGAAGAGCATGCCTGCCGATTATCGCGTCTCCATCACCAATGCCCCAGGCAAGGACGCTTATCCCATCGCTAGCTTCACGTGGCTACTAATCCCCGAGCAGTCCAAGGACCCCAATAAGGGCAAAGTCATCAACCAGTTCCTACAGTGGATGCTGGCCGAAGGCCAGAAGAGCGCACCGACACTTCATTACGCGCCGCTGCCACAAACCGTTGCTGAGAAGGTCCGGGCCACCATCACCAAAATTCGCTAGCTCTTAAAAGTGGACCTCATTACTGTTCGACGTCTCAAGGAGATATTGATGAAAGCGGTACTTAGGTGGAGTGCAGTTCTCTTGCTGGCCACGGTTCCAGTCTTCGGCCAAACCGCCACGACGCCAAAGCCAATCTCGAAAGCGCGCAGGTCGGCCATGAAGACGGAAAAACCGCCCGCGGCCACGCAGCAGGACATTCAGGCTATACGCCAATTACTAGAGCAGCAGCAACAGCAGATCCAGCAGTTGCAGCAGCAGATGCAGCAGCGGGACCAGGCACTTCAACAGACGCAGCAACAACTACAGCACGCACAGACCGTGGCGCAGGAAGCGCAAAGCAGACTCGCAGCCATGCAAGGCGGTTCCGAAGAGCAGCAGGCAGACGTCAGCAAGTTGAAAGCCGACGTCGCAGACGTGCAGACCACACTGAAGGACTCAGCCGTCCAGACGCAAGATGACCAGGAGAAAGTGTCGGAACTCGGCGCGGTGCTTGGGCGCTTCAGGTGGAGCGGAGACGCTCGCGTTCGTTACGAGAACTTCTTTCAGGAGGGGTCGGCTGACCGTCATCGTCCCCGCATTCGCCTTAGAGTCGGCGTCGAAAGCAAGCTGAACGAGGATTTCTCGGGCGGCATTTTCATCGCGACGGGCGATCTGACCGATCCGGTTTCGACCAACCAGACTTTGACGGGCTTCTTTGAGCGCAAACAGATCGGCCTCGATCGCGGCTGGATTAGCTACAATCCGCGATACGCGAAATGGCTGAGCCTGACCGGCGGCAAGTTCGCGTACTCCTGGACCCGCACGCCGTTGACTTTCGACAACGACCTGAATCCGGAAGGGTTCAGCGAGAAGTTATCCTTCAACGTTCCCAACAACGTTGTGAAGAACATCTCATTCACCGGTATGCAATTGATGTTCAACGAAAGCGGTTCGGGCCGCGATTCGTGGGCAACGGGCGGTCAGATCGGATCCAAGCTGCAGTTTGGAAAACTGCTTACTATCACGCCTTCGGTTTCGTTGCTGAAGTGGCAGAACGAGAACGTGATCGCGGTGCAACGGGCTGCGAATGGAATCACTGGCAATGCCCAGACGAACGCCGTCACTACGAACGGTGCTGGCGCGGTCACGGGCTTCGCCTCTGGGTTCTTCTACTCTGATTACGTCCTCGATGCCCAGATTCGGACCCCATCGGAGAAACTGCCGCTGCGGTTGCTCTTCAACTTCGAGCGAAACCTGGATGCGATAGACAATCAGGATTCGGCTGGCTGGGCTGAAATCTCCTTGGGCCAGGTGAAAAACCCGAAGGATTTTCAGTTCGGATATAGCTTCGCAAGAATCGAGCGTGACGCGCTTATTGCAGTGTTCAATGAAAGCGATCTGCGCCAGCCTACGAACGTGAAGCAACACCGAGTATTTGGCCAATACCAGATCACGCCAAACACGACCGCAGCGTACACCCTGTGGGTCGGCAAGCGCCTCAATGACACCGAGGACTGGCTCAAGCGCATGCAGTTCGACCTGATGTACAAGTTTTAGCCGGCACTAACTCATGAAAAGGGGCCTTCAGTGCGGCTTTATGCAATGAGCCTCTCTGAACGGCAAGAAACGGTGCTCCAAACCTGGAGCGCCTTTTCTGTTTGGCAGCCTCGGCCAGATCCACTTGCGGTCTCGATTTCTTGTCCACTTTACATAGCCAATGTAGATTCACACTCCTTTAATACGGCTGTAACACGGCTTTGTTACCTTCGGCTGGATGGGAACAGATTCCGTTAGAGCTAAGAAGCTCAGTCCGAGACCTGAGCAGCAGCCGAGGCATGAGCAAGACGAGGGCCCAGTCGCAGTTCACAGGCAGCCGCTCGAAACTCAGCGTGCATTTGCCAAGCCGTCGCTTCTCAGCAATCTCGCCGATCGTATTTTTAAGACTTCCACTTTTGTTTGTGCCGCTTCCGTTCTGCTGATACTTGGCCTGGTCATCTTTGAACTCGTTGAGAACTCGCAGCCGACATTGGGGAAGTTTGGACTCAGTTTCTTCACTGGAACAGCATGGGATCCGGTCTCCGGCGACTTCGGCGCGCTCCCGTTTGTGTACGGAACACTCGTCTCGTCCTTCCTGGCTCTCATCCTTGCTGTGCCCCTCGCCGTCGGCGTTGCGGTGTTCATCACTGAGATGTGCCCGCGCGTGCTTCGCGGACCACTATCATTCATGGTGGAGCTGCTCGCGGCCATTCCCAGTGTCATTTACGGACTGTGGGCAATCTTCGTTCTCTCTCCTCTGCTCCGGTCGTATGTGCAGCCATGGCTGGCTGAGCACTTTGCCTGGACTGGGCTATTCGACGGCATGCAGTTGGGCTTCGGCATGCTGGCCGCAGGAATAATCCTGGCCATCATGATCATCCCGATCATCTCTTCGATTACACGCGAAGTGCTGATTGCTGTGCCGCGCAACCAGCGCGAAGCGGCGCTCGCACTCGGTGCAACACGCTTCGAGATGATTCGGATCGCCGTTCTACGCAACGCGCGAGCAGGCATACTCGGTGCCATCATCCTTGGCCTTGGCCGTGCGCTGGGCGAAACCATGGCTGTAACCATGGTGATCGGCAACCGTGCAGAGATCGCGAAGTCACTGTTCGCCCCCGGTTACACCATGGCGAGCGTCATCGCCAACGAATTCAGCGAAGCAACTGATGAACTTTTTCTCAGCGCATTGGTGGAGATTGGACTGGCGTTGCTGCTCCTCACTCTTGTCGTAAATGCGTTGGCCCGGCTTCTCGTGTGGTCAATAACTCGCGGAGTCCCTGTGAGCAGCCATGCACAATAGGTTTCGATACGTCACAGACAAGCTCGCCACCGCCGGAGCTGCCATCGCGGCAGTGCTGGTCATCGTCCCGCTAGCTGCAATTTTTGTTTACCTCGTAATGAAGGGCTTCGGTGCACTGAACTGGGCCTTCCTAACGCAGATCCCCAAGCCCGTCGGTGAAAGCGGCGGAGGCATGGGAAACGCCATCGCCGGGTCCGCCATGATTCTCGGCATCGCCAGCGCTATCGGTGTGCCCCTCGGTATCGGAGGTGGCGTTTACCTTGCGGAATACGGTCGCGGTCGTTTTGCCCATATCTGCCGTTTCACGGCGGACGTCCTGAACGGCGTGCCTTCGATCGTGATCGGCATAGCGATTTACTCACTCGTTGTCGTTACGCAGGGGCATTTCTCGGCGCTCTCTGGCGGGATTGCGCTTGGCATCATGATGGTGCCGACCATTACGCGCGCAACCGAAGAAATCCTGCTCATGGTGCCACGCTCGGTTCGCGAAGCCGCGCTGGGACTTGGGATTCCGCAGTGGCGTACTACGATTTCCGTCACTTTGCGCACCGCGACCTCCGGCGTGATTACCGGCGTGATGTTGGCCTTCGCACGCGTTGCGGGCGAAACCGCGCCGTTGTTGTTCACGGCATTCGGAAATCAGTTCTGGAATACCAACATCAATCAGCCCACGGCCGCGCTGCCGTTGCAGATCTACACCTACGCGATCTCTCCGTTTGAAGAATGGCATCAGCAAGCCTGGGCAGGTGCGCTGGTCCTCGTCGCACTTATCGTTTTCAGCGTGGCCGTGGTGAGACTCGTCGCCGCTCGCGGCATGCTTAAAGGAGCACACTAAAGAATGGGAGTCGGAATCGATGTCCGAGGGCTTCGCGCCTGGTTTGGCAAATCCGAAGTACTGCATGACATCTCCATGCACATCCAGGCAAACCGCGCGACTGCCATCATTGGACCTTCCGGATGCGGAAAATCCACGTTCATTCGCTGCCTGAATCGCATGCACGAAACCGTCCCCGGTGCTGGCGTCAGCGGTGTCGTTCGCGTGGGCGATCTGAATATTTACAACGGGACCTCGGCCGTCGAGGTACGCCGCAGGATCGGCATGGTGTTTCAAAAGCCCAATCCGTTCCCTGCCATGTCGATCTACGACAACGTTGCTGCGGGATTGAAATTGAACGGATTCAGGCGCCGCCGCACACTCGACGAAGTCGTTGAACGCTCATTGCGACAATCAGCACTGTGGGACGAAGTTAAGGACGTGCTGAAAAAGAAATCCGGCGCAAGCCTCTCCGGAGGCCAGCAGCAGCGCTTGTGCATCGCTCGCGCTCTTGCGGTTGAGCCTGAGGTTTTGCTTATGGACGAGCCCGCTTCAGCACTTGATCCCATCTCGACAAGCAAGATCGAGGAACTCATTTTCGAGCTAAAGCGGCAATACACAGTCGTCATCGTTACCCACAACATGCAGCAGGCGGCACGCGTCGCCGATGACACAGGCTTCTTTCTGCTCGGCGACCTCATCGAATTCGACGACACGAAAAAGATATTCACCAATCCTTCAGACAAACGCACGGAGGATTACATCACAGGAAGGTTCGGCTGATGCGCACACGTTTCTTGCAGGGCCTGGACGAACTCAAACAGAAGCTGCTCCGAATGGGCGGATTGGCCGAGCAGGCTGTGGATCGTGCCGTGCGCGCGTATCGTACGCGTGACCTGGATACATGCAAACTTGTGTTCGAGGGCGAAGATGCTGTCAACGCAATCGAGCGCGAGATCGATGAACTCGCTCTCGACCTCCTGGCCATGCAGCAGCCGATGGCTGTGGATCTGCGCTTCATCATTGCTGTCGTAAAAATCAATGCTGACCTTGAGCGCGTCGGCGATCAGGCGTACAACATCGCCGAGCGCGTGCAATCGCTGTGCAAGCTCCCTGAGATTGACTTGCCGGTGGACATCCCGAAAATGGCTGAGTTCGCCTCCAAGATGGTTCGCGACGCTCTCGGTTCGTTCCTCGCCGGCGACGCCGCCTTGGCGCAATCGGTGCTCGATGCGGACAGCGCGCTCGACACAATGAACCGTGACAACTCGTTCGCTTTGATCGAGATGATGAAGAACTCACCCAGCTCCGCAGAGGCCGCGATGAACGTCCTCATCGTCTCCCGTAACCTGGAGCGCGTCGGAGATCACGCAACCAACATCGCAGAAGACGTGATCTTCTGGGTCCGCGGCGCCGATGTGCGCCACGGTCATGTACACAAATAAGGTCAAGCCCAGGACCGCTGTGACATTTCGCTAGCTTGCTGCACTGGCAAGCATAAAGAAGAGTCGCTAAACAATGGTGCTCGGCCTTTGACAGCGGACTGTTTAACGAGCGTACCCGTACATTCAGGGTTGCGGCTCGAGGAGATCAGCGTACAGTCGTAGGCGCAACCGGACCTACCAATCGGGCGACATCCGCCCGCTGTCGCTGCCGTAGTATCTGGCTGCGAAGTAGCCGAGACCGGTCTCGCTGTCGCGTTCTTTGCCGGTGCAACGAATCATCAATCGCCACTGCAGTCGTGCGTTTCGAGAATGCCCCAGTTTGAGTTCAACTCTATCCTCTTGCTTCCGGCTTGGTCCGTTGCTATTCCGGAGTACCGCACCTGCAATTTGTAGAAGCCGGCACGATCGAAGATCTTCTTCGGCAGCGAAAGCTTCATCGTGACTCGATAGGGCTGTCCCTGCCGAAGTAGCCTCGTGCCATCTCGGTTTACTTCTGGAAGCCAATCGCCGACAGAACCCATCACCTCGCTTCGGAACGAGCCTGCGATGGAATCGTAGAGTGCAAAGTATGTTATTCCAGTACCAAAGCCGTTCTCTGTAAACTCAATCTCGCCTTGACTATCGTTTGTGAGAAAGAGTTCAACCGGCACTTCGCTCTGCGACGTGCATATCGAGGAGTCCGGTATGACAAGGCGAAGGCCAAGGCGAGCGCCATTGAGCGGAGCCGAACCAGCGGCTAGGGGGCAAAGTGCGATCGCCAAAAAGAGCAGCTGCTGCAGCCGGGCCAACATCATTTCTTCTCCTTTGGGTTCTGCGGGTCAGGTTCTTGGCCGTGGTCTGTTCTTACTCAAGACGGGTGGCCGGGCAAAGAAGCTGATGGTGGCCCATTCAGGCCCGATTTTGGCTTGAGTGGGAAGTGGAAGATGCTCGCAGCGTGACTCCCGCACGCTCGCGTCTGCTCGCCGTCCGTCACGATTCGATCTCCACGATGCCTTCAGCTCCCGCTGCATAGTGGCGAAAGCTGCTTCACTCCCAATCCTCTGGTCTTCATGCGACTGCGCGGATTCGTCATAGCGCCTGGGTCCGGTGGGCACCAGGAACTCTACACAGCGCAGGAATGCAAAACAAGAGTACGTGCGCGCACTCGTGCTCCAAACATAAGCAGCTATGTGACTACCTGAAGATTCTTGCGGATAAAAGA
>Ga0196970_1000564_pt1 | contig 40795 bp, 62 predicted proteins | sample S1v_513CmetaG_FD_148672 | JGI IMG/M metagenome (GOLD analysis project Ga0196970, IMG submission 148672) | Soil microbial communities from Anza Borrego desert, Southern California, United States - S1+v_5-13C | ecosystem: Environmental > Terrestrial > Soil > Desert | place: USA: California... | reverse complement strand
GTCTAGAAGGCAAAAGCCCTGGACTTTTGACCCTCCCCCTCCCCATGGATAGGAATACCTCTCATCTAGGCTGTTTTCCGGGCATTCTGCCTGGTCAGCGCCTCGGGTTTCCCCAGCCGCCATCCTCACGGGCCGTTTTGCGGCTGTGGCAGCTATGGCACAGAGACTGCCAGTTGTTTCGGTTCCAGAAGATCGTCGCGTCACCCTTGTGGGGCACGATGTGGTCGACCTCTGTGGCAGCCACCACCTCACCCTGGCGATCATGCTCAGCACACAGCGGGTAGCGCGCAAGGAAGCCCTTGCTCGCCTTCTGCCACTTGTACGTGTAGAGGCGCTGTGTGCTGCTCTCACGCTTCTTGGCAGCCTGGCGCTCTGCCTGTGCCGTGGCTAAGCCGACATGCTCATCGCAATACCTTGGGTTGCGTGTGAGCGCACGACACCCCAGCGCAGCGCACGGCTTCTGCGGTCTTAGTGGCATCGGTTGTTTCCTATTTGGGGTTGGCCCAGCGTCGTGTCAATCGACCTGAACAATGCGGGCAACGTTGCCACGGGCACGCCAGACCAAAACGGCAGCCAGGGCATAGAAGGCGGTGTTGAACCAGGAGGCGTCAGCGAACTCACCTTCCAGCACCATGCGCCCCACCAGACTCACGCACTGCATGCCTGTGACAGCGCATGCTGCCCAGGCGATGAGCGATATAGAAAGCTTGTACCGGGAGTTCGGATAAGGGCTGTAGCGCAATCCGATCATGATGAAGATGACCGCACACAGTGCAGCCTGAATGACTGAGGCCATTTAACTCTCCTTCCTTGCCCGAAGGCGGAAGAACCATTGCAGCCAGCGCGGCATCACGCCGCTGTTGATCCACTCCAGTATCCCAGTGGCGACCGCAACACAGATCGCGCCACAGACAAACCCACTGAAGCCGGCTGTTTTGGTCCAGGTAAGCCCCAAGAGTTCGGCAGCGCCGAAATAACCGCCGATCCAGCCGGCGAAAAGGTAACCAACGCGGCGCCAGGTTGGCATGGCGTCCGCGAATAGGACGAACAGGAACGATCCGCCAAATGACCCAACCAGTGCAGCGAGGTCAATCTCAGGGAAAGCAGCACCCAGGCCGACGCTGGCAACGACACCAGTAACTGCAAGGGCGCCAGTGCTCGGCTCAGCCATGTGCTGCTCCATCAATAAAGGCCAGCGGCCTGGGCAAAGCCCGGAAACGAAAAAGCCCAGCTCGGTGGCTGGGCTTTGTTTGTCGTCTCTCATAACCCGCAAGATCGACATGATGGGGCTAATTTATGACCATTCCGCCACTACGTCAAGCGGCGTCGATGAAGATCTCCTCTTTGTCGAAAATCTCCGTCGCATGGACAACCGCGGCCTCTTCCAGCGACTCAAGACGCTTGGCAATGCCAGTCCTCCAGCGCCGGCGCGTCGACTCGGGTTTGCCCTCGGTATCCCAGGTGTTCATGTCGTAGAACTCAGCAGGCAGGACGATCATGTCGGTCGAGCGCTTGACCGTTTGAACGCCCTTCATCTTTGGGATCGCCCATGCGGTCAAGGCCTTGTAGACGAACAACTGGGGAGCCGGCGAAACCATCCGCGCGACCAGGCGGCCGATGGCTGCCACCTTGTTGGCCTTGTGGGTCGAATACTTGGCCACCAGCACATCCCACTGCGCTGGATCGAGCTGACGGTGTAGCAGCGCATAGAGGCAGCAGTCATAGTCGAACTTGTCGCGGGGCGAGAGCGAACTACCGTTACCGCCCTGACGCATATCAGCGTCGATAAGCTTCTGCCAGGATTGTTTGGTGCTGTTGTCGATGTTGTCGGCGGCCAGTACCCGAACGAGTGTGCTCATCACGTCTATATAGATGCCCATGGCTCAATCCCCTGTGTAGTTGGTGCCGCCGGCACCGAGACGGTTGTTTTCGTTGTATTGCTGCTGGGCACCGCCTGCCAGGTTTGCTCTGGAGATTTCCGCCAGTGCATCCCGAAGACGCCGGTTCAGCTCAAGCACCAATTCGCTCAATGGCAAAGCCTTTCCCGTGACGGGGCATAACCAGCCGGTGCCATCGCAAATGGTGCAGTGGAGCTCAAAGAAAACACCCGCTACCAGGCCAGTGCCACGGCAAACGGTGCATTCCATCATCGACTTACGCTGGCGGCGCAGAGCCGGGCCATGGGTTCGCTTCATACCGCCTCCAGCACTTGGCGATGCAAATCACGAACGTTGACACCCTGGGCGCGGTTGTCCGCGATTCGGGTCTCGTAGCCATCCTTCATCGTAATGACCAGGTGCTGATTGGCGTTGTAGTTGGTCAGCCTGATCGACGCGACGAAGGCAGGGTTCACGGCGAGGCCGGTGTTCGGATCGAGTAAAATCATCATTTTGAAACCTCGCCATTAACAATGTCAGGAATAGCCGTGCAGCCCGCGCCGTTATTAGCCTGCGCGGGGTTATGCGAATCTTCAAATTGGGCGCCTGTCAGGTTGTGAATCGCCTGAAAGCCACGCTCATCTAACCAACCGTGCCACTTCTCCAGCGCCTTCAACCGCTGCTCCCGGGCCTGGGTGTTGATGTAGGTCGAGGCGATCTTGCCCAGCGAATGGTTGAGCAGCATCTCGCCGATGTGGCCGTCGATCCCGAGGTCCGTCCATGCGGTGCGAGCCACCTTCCGAAGGTCATGACTGGTCCACTCACCCTGGCCAAGGCGCGTGAACACGGCGCTGGCCTGGCCCTCACTCAGCGACTGACCACGGCGCGAAGGGAACAGATAGATGCCCTCATAGCCCGTGGCGATCTGGGTGGCTCGGTACCGGGTCAACAGGGCCTTGGCCTGGGCCGTCAGTGGTAAGCGATGCTCGGTGCGGGTCTTCGTGTGCTCGGCTGGGAGGAACCACTCGCCATCGGCCAGGGAGATATCAGGCCAGCGCGCCATGCGAGTCTCACCAACGCGGGTGCCGTGGCAGAGCATCATCAGCGCGAGCATGGCCTCGGCGGGTTGCTCCTCGAACCGCTCGGCCAGGGCTGGTACCAGCTCCACCAGGTGGACACCACGCAGTCGGGCGGCTTTGGGCATGATCTTGGCCTTGGTGAAGTCCACGAACTTCAGCCCGGCCACGGGGTTGCTGTCGATCAGGCCCAACTTGTGCGCTTGGCGGAACGCGACCACCAGCAGGCCGAAGAGCTGACGCACGTAGGACAGCGACAGCACCTCCTGAGCAGGCCACATCAGCAGCTTGTCCAGCACCGGAGCCGAGACTTCACGGATGGGCAGGCTGGCCAGGCGCGGTCGCAGGTGGCAGGCAATGGCCGACTTAGCGCCGGTCTTGCGCTTGGCCGACAGCGAGCGATCGCGCGCCATTCGGTCGCCGTACCAGTCCAGCAACTGGCCAACAGTGGACAGGCCGCCCAGGGCAGCGGTCGCCGATGGATCGTGCAGCAGACGCTGACGCAACGCGGGCAGCTCGGCCAACACCGCCGCCGCACCCAAATCAGGAAACCGTGCGATCTGTTTCCACGCCTTGCCCTTGACCAGGTACCAGGAGCCCCGCTGCCGATCCTGGCCGAAGCGCAGATACAGGCCCGGGTGACGTGGGTCGCGCAGGTCATGCACCGCAGGGTCCGCAGCCTGGCGCCGGATCTCGGCATCGCTGAACTTCACTGTGCGGGTCTTGCTCATGCCGCAACCCTCGTCGGTGGTTGAAGTAGATAGGCCCGGATCGCTTCGAGCGCATCGATGTGCCCGCGGCAGACGATCGCGAGATAGCCTTGCTCGGTCAGCGCGTGGATGTATGCGTCCTGGCTCGCCGAGACGGCGGCATCAAACGGCGGCATGGCCTTGAACTCGATGTACAACCCGAAATACCCGCCGCGGGCCATGGGCAGCACCAGGTCAGGAACGCCTGCCTTGACGCCCTGCTCTTTCAGCTTGATCGCCACCAGCTTGTGCCGGTGCCCACCGTTCGGGACGTGATAGATCAGCTTCGCGGCCGCCGGGTAACGCAGGGTGACCTCCTTCAGCAGCGCGGCCTGCTCCAGGCCTTCGCGGTCGATGGCCTTGGCGCGCTTTGGCTTCAACCCAAACGCCTTCATGCGGCCCCCTTGACCGTCAGGATCCCGGCCCTGATCAGTGCTTCGTGGGTTTCGGCAATGGCGCGGGGCATGTCCGCCCACTCAACGGCGCCGGCGGCCCGGCCGTCGATCACATCGTGGCAAGCACTGCAGGCGTAGACCGCGACGGTGTCGAAGCCCTTCATGCCCATGCCCTTCTGCCCACACGGCAGATGCGCCAGAACGGTGGTTTCTGGGTTGTGGTTGCAAACGCCCGGCATACGCACGGTGCAGTCCTGGCCGTTCGCCGAAGCCCGCAGTTTCTTCGAGGTCACGCGCATACCTGCTCCCCGGTGATGCGATCAATCACCTCATAGGTCGATGGCCACATCAGCCGCCCGAACTTCAGCGCGGCGCTCGAGTGTTCGAACAGCGCCACGGCGCGATCGGGTTTGTCGGAGAGTTCCCACTTGTAGCCGCAGCAGTGCACCGCATAGCGGTAATCCGCTGGGTCCGTGGGTGCGAGACGGGGATCAGCCACGGGCACCTCCAAGCTTGGCGCGCAACTGGGCCAGTGCGTCATTCCCGACCTCGGGCGTCACCTTCGCTGCGACGCGAGACGGTAACCCCTTGGGCATGGGCTGGAGCGGTAGCCCGGCCAGAAGCCGCCGGATGGTGATCGCGTAGTTTCGCTCGAAGAGCTTCAGGCTCAGCGCCGTGTCGAGCTTGTTCAGGCTTTCGAATCCGCACTCCTTCGCCGTGTGCCACACCGCGTCATGTGACCATTGGCCCTGCCCCGCCATGCTCGGGTGAGCGTTGCGGCAGGCTTCACGGTGCGCCGCGGCAAGCGGTGGCAAGCCGATCATTTCAGGAGTCGGCTTGCACCACTCGATGAACTGCCCTGGACTGGGGATGAAGTCGCCGGACTGCTTGCGTACTTGGGCCATCCCGAAATCGATTTGCCCCTGGGTGCAAATACCTTCCTCGAGGAAGGCCTGGAACCACTGGCGCTTCGATTCCCGATAGGTCTCCTTGTCCGGCCAAGCTTGGCGCCAGGCCGAGCGGATAGAGCGGAGTTCTGCAAACAGGTTGTTGATGGCCGAAACCAAGGTGCTGTCGGCCTCGCTGGCCATGGGTGCAGCAGCCTCGGCGGCGATGAATTCGCCTGCTTGGGCTTTGTCCCACAAACCCTGGGCGATGAGGGAAACCGCTTTCATGGTTTAACCCCGCGCGACCACTCGGTGTCGTCATCATCGAAATCAGCTGCGGTCGGCCGAGGCTTAAGCTGGGTCACGTTCGAAGCGGCGACACGGGCTCTGTTGCCCTTCACCCATTTTGCCAGCATCTGCACCCACTCTTTCTGGGTGTTCACCTGGCCTTTCGATTCGTAATGAGCAGTGAAGTCCCCGACAACTTGCTCCGTGAACAGGTCCAGGGACAGGCCGTGATGCAGCGCATAGGTCTTCATCAAAGTTTGATCCGGCACCCAGTCCAGGGTCATTTCGCTGGGCATGCGAGGATCGACGGACTCACGCGCAGAGAGAGGGTCTTTATTCTTCTCTACATCTTCTTTAGGTAACGCTCCACTAACGTTCGCAGCGTTACCTTTTCCGTTGCTCGCCTTGTGGTTCGCCACGCGTTTTGCGGTAAGGAGCCTGTTTTTAGCGGTCTTCCCGTTATGACGCTCGAAGTGAGGGAGACTGATAACGCCGTCGATCTCAATCATCCATGCGACCGATTTCATGTGCTCGCAGAAACCGGTAACTCCTACGAGACGATCGAGTAACTTTTTGCTAACGCTCGGAGCGTTACCGTTTTCGGTTTGTTGGTCGAACCAGCCCCAAACGCGCATCAGTTTGCCGACTACCGCATCAGGATCGATATCTGCCAAGTCAGCGATCTGGCAGACCTCGGGTTTATCCAGGGTGGTGAGTTCGAATTTAATCCAGTCGCCGGCCATTACGCGGCCTCCTGCAGAAGTTCAGCTAGTCGGGCAAGGCCCTTGGGGGTTACAAGTGGTTGGAAGGCAGCGCGCTCGGCGCCTGTCTCTACGTCTGGTTTTAGATCCGTGACTTTGTGCACCATGTGGCCGCTGGAGATGCGGGGCTGATACGCCACCCAACGGCGGCAACCTGGGCGACGGAATATCCAGCGATGTTGTTCGAGCCAGGAAAACAACTGTGTCGGAGCGACCCCAAGCTGTTTGGCTGCATCAGTGATGCAAATAGCGCCGCCAGCAGCGGCCAGGCGATTGATCGCAGCGATCTTGGGGGCTTGTTCAGTGATGACGCGCTGCAGCTCGCCGTTCTTATCTGCCAGGTCGGCAGCAAGTCGGAGTGCTTCAGGAAGGGATTGAGGAATCGTGACAGCATGTCGTGACACGTTTTCTAACTCGCTCAAACGTGTCACGACACGATGGCGAAGCGGAATGCTGTAACCAGTCAGCAGCGTCTCAGTCAGCACACGGTCAAGATGAAACTCTGCGGTGTAGCCCCGGCCATCCTTAACCTCTCGGAGATGGCGCAGATCTGCGCCATCATCCAGCAACGCCTTGCGCATCACCCGGACATCTCGAATAACATCCTTGTGTTGCTTCCCTGTCAGTTCGGCTATCTCCCGGCTCGACATGGTGACCGTATTGCTTGGAGCGACGATCGTGTTCATAATGGCCCCACTGTGTTTTACATGTTGTTGAAAGAGCCGGGTTGCAGCCCGGCTTTTTTGTGCCTGCGATTCAGGCAACCTTCACCGACTGCTCCATCACGTTCAGCTCGTGACGGACGTGATCGATTTCTTTGCGGATGGCTTGCTTCTCGATCTGAGTCACCCGGCCATCATCGAGCGCGCTGTGCACCGCCAGGGTCAGGTCCGCGATTTCTTTGCCGACATGCATCATCGAAGCCGTCAGCGCTTGCGGCTGGGGCGCTTCCTTCCTCACCAGGTCGAAACCGAACTGATCAGCCAGGGCCGCGAGCGGACGCATGTCACCCGTGTGCAGCAAGATCCCGAACAAGTGCTCGATGGTCAGGTGATGGGCGTCGTTGTCCGGATTCGCACGTTGCAGGAGGCTGACGTGGGGAACTCCCATCTGGCCGGCCAGAACCTTTGCTTCGTTGTCCAGGACCGCGCTTTGGCAAGCCCGCAGAAATTCGTCCATTCGTAAAACCTCGGTTTTGTTTCAGTGGCTGCGTGCCATCACGCATTGCAAAATGTTTCCTAAGAGCTAAGCGGCGGTCACCGTCGGCTTGGGCTCAGCGCAGAGCTCGCGAGCGGTGATCAAACCGTTGGTAAGCTCTTCAGCTTTGAACGCGGTTTTTGCGCTCATTGAGTACGCACCGGTTACCCAATACGAAACCGCGGCTTGAGTAACCCCCAGCGCTAAAGCTGTTTTGGTTTGCCCGCCAAAGTGGTCGACGAGCCTTTCGATAGGGGTCATAGCGAGCCCTCCTGATAAGCACGCTTATATCGTATGGAGAAGGAGGCTTATTTGCAAGGGCATAAGGGAACTTATAAATTAACGGACATGACGACACTAGCCGAACGCATGAAGCTCGCTCGCAAGCATGCGAACCTGACCCAGAAAGCTCTGGCCGAAAAGGCCGGTGTTGAGCAACCGGTGATCTCCCAACTGGAGACCGGCAAGAATCAGCAGAGCGTCCATCTAGCAAAATTTGCGCACCTTTGCGGGGTCAGCGCCATTTGGCTATCCGACGGCATTGGCTCGATGACCGACAAAGTCACGGGCGAATCGAACGTGAGCATGGCCAAACAACCAGCCGAGCTATATCGCTATCCGGTAATTAGTTGGGTATCCGCAGGGGCGTGGGAAGAAGCCGTCCAGCCATATCCTGACGGCTTCTCAGACCGCTACGAGCTGTCAGACTACGACTCGAAGGGTCCCGCGTTCTGGCTCGAGGTTAAAGGTGACTCAATGACGGCGCCGACTGGTACGAGTGTGCCGGAGGGAATGCTGATCTTGGTCGACACAGAAGCAGACGTAAAGCCTGGGAAGCTGGTGATTGCGAAGCTCCCGGCCAGCAATGAAGCAACCTTTAAGAAGCTGGTAGACGACGGCGGCGTGAGGTATCTCAAGCCCTTGAATCCTGCATATAAAATGGTTGAGCTGGACGAGAACTGTCGAATCATCGGAGTGGCTGTGCGAATGACCGGTAAGCTTTAACGTTCGCCCGCTCCCTTCAAGCCCGCATATCGCGGGCTTTTTTACGCCTGCCGCCGACAAGAGTACAAATGTACTCCACGCGATATTGCCGTTTTCCTACAGATGAAATACTGTTTATTCATACAGTACAACAAGGAGGGCGCCATGAACCTGATCACTGACCGCGACACCTTTTCTTCGAGAGCGTACGAGCATGTAGGACGAAGGATTCAAATGATGGTGTCTGACCCGAAGGTGCAAAAGCACCAGGCGGTAGACATAAAAAGACGAGACGATGAAGCACTTGAGGCTTGGGAGCGGGTCCTACATGAGCTTGACGAAACCGATGGGATAACGGTCGAGCGTCTGGACCAGGATCGAGTTCGGATAGGATGGAAAAGCTATATAGATTGCTGATGAAGGCCCGCGCAGTGCGGGCTTTTTTTCGCCCAACAGAAAATTTATAAGTCTGCTTATTGACCATCATCGATAAGTAGGCTTATATTTAGCTCAAGCCAACGCTAGACGGCCCAGCAGCGAAAGCCGCGTCGCTCTTTAACAACCAGCGCAACAAACAACAGACCGCATTGCCTCTACCGGCGACCGGCGGGCAGACAGGCCCGAAAGCCTGCCAACGACAGGAACAACCTGGACGGCTGCTCGATGGTGAAACGCCAGAACCGAGTGAACGACCCGGCATGCAATGCGCCCCGCCCCTTCCGGCGGTAATTGGACGGAATGCATCACTTCTGCACCTTGGCAACAGGGTGCAGCGGGATGTAACCCAACCCCAGAGGAAATACCCATGTTTGGTCTTGGAAAGAAACTGTTCGGCGCCAAGCGCGCAGTCAAGAAGCTGGAAAATCGCGACCTGATGCAGGCCATCGTCGGTGGCTGCCTGCTGGTGGCCGCATCTGATGGTGAGATCAGCAAAAACGAAGCGGCCCAAATCGACATCCAGATCCGCGCCAACAAGGCCCTGGAACACTTCGGCTCGGAGATTACCAGCACGGTCAACCTGTTCACCGAACAGTTGCAGGCAGGCTTCCGCCTGGGCCGGATGAACATCCTGCGCGAGATCCGCGACATCAAGAACAACCCGGCCGACGCGGAAGAAGTGTTCGTGAATATGCTCACTGTGGCCGAGGGCGACGGCAACATTAGCCCCGAAGAGCTGAAGGTGCTCGCCGAAATCGGAAACGAGCTGGGCCTGCGCCTGAAAGACTTTGGTATCGAGGCGTGAACAGGCACCTGCGGAGGGTTCTGGTCTTGTCCGCTGCGATGTTTGCGGTTGGGCTGCTGATCAACAGCCTCGCTAAACGGGTGACTTGCTCCTACTACGGGTACCAGACGGATCGGGAAACCAAGTACGCGGCTTTCGTCGGCTGTATGGCGAAGGTCTCGGGGAACTGGGTCCTGCGTAGCGAACTGCGCGCCGTGCAATAGGCATCACTTCTGCCCATTCAATGAGTGGGCAGCGGGATGGCAAGAGCCTACGAAAATGGGCGAACTACACGTATGAACCCCATATAAAAGTAATGGTGACGTGGAAGTCCGGTGCAAACCCGGGCCCGAGCACCTGGTACTCCCCAGCACCAGGCCGCATCGGAGTGTGATTTGTTTGCCCTGCGACGGGTGGGCCCAGATTGGGAAGCCGGAGCGGTGGAATATGGGAGGCGAAAGCCAGTAAGCCGGGCAGCCCAGACCGGACGACAGATCACACCCCGATGCGGACGAGAACACACCGCGAAAGCGGCCCCCTGCATCACTTCTGCCAACTAGAGACGTAGTTGGGGCATTGCTGGTTTTGCCATAGGACACCAGCCCGAGCACCTCGAAAGAGGCTGCATCGGAATGTCGGCGCCCCATGAAAAAAGCTGATCCAGGCCAACTGTTTGTATGCGAACGGGCGGACGTAGTTAGGCATCTTGGTCAGGACCGACATTCCAATGCAGCTTCGAAGGTGGCCACTGCCTGCCCAGTGAGCGAACAACGGAGGATCACCATCATGAAATAGCCCAGACCCAAGCCCTTCCAACGAAGGCACCCGGCGTTCACATACGGAGGCGTTTGTGAAGCCAACCGAAAGCCCGGTCTCGATCGGGCTTTTTTACGCCTGCCTTTATCCGCCAGCACCCTCCCCTGCGCCCCACGGCAACCGGCAGGCGAGCAGAGTGCTGACGAATAAACGCAACCCAAAAGAGGGACTGTCATGCATCCATCCATTCAACAGCGAGTCGACGGGGTTGCGGCCCTGCACACTCGCTCTACGGTCGCCACCGCTGCGTTCTACGCCATGATCGGCAAGGAGCCACCCGTGCAGAAGATTCGCTACCAGGTCGTGCCCAAGGGCGAACAGGCGTACCACATCGTGGAGCTGGCCACCAACAAGGTGCGCGGCTTCCGCTTCAGCTACAAGGCGGCCGTCAACTATGCGCAGCAGCTCGAGTCGCGCGCCGACGGCATCAAGGTCACGCTCTCGGGTGTCCGGCAATGATCGGCGAGCCAATGCCCAACCCGCGGGACGCAATCATCCAGGACCTGAACCAGAAGCTGGATCAGTTCTTCGGCGCCGGCAAGAAAGTGGAATTGATCGCCAGCGGCGTCAGCAATGACTGCGGCGGCCCGATCAAGAGCACCCGTAGCGAGAAACTACGCGCAGCACGCGACAAAGATGCCCCGCGATTGCGAGCCCTGGCCAAGGCCGGAAAAACCATTGGCGAGGCAGCCAAGGAAATGGACATGGACCTGAAGCGCGCCAAGCTGATCACCAGCGAGAACGGGATCAAATTCCCAGGGCCGCGATGAGGCGGATCAACAACCAGGTGCGCCAGCGCCGAAGGCAAACATGGCTGGAGCTGCCAGTCAGCGGAATTGAAGGAGACGGCCATGGCCGAGGAACAGCAGCCGACGGCGGAAGCGCTCAAGCAGCGCCGAAAGCGCGAGAAGGCAGCAGAGACGGCTGCAAAACTGGGTATCGAAAAGTTCACGATTGAGGTCGCCGGCATCTTCAAGAAGGACCTTCAGCAGGTCATGAAAGCCCACGGCATCAACAACCAGCAGGACGTTCATCAGAGGCTGCTGATGAACCTCATCGCGGCGGACTTCGAGACTCAGGCCAATATGCTGCATCAGGTCGTGACACCTTTTATTGTTACCGAAAAGGTGTCACGACTCATTAAGGCGGCCGGGCGTAAGTCGCTCGCCGACGACCCGCCAGAGCCTGAGGACGAAATATTAGAGCCAGCCTAGCGTATCTTGTGGTACCAACCCTTTAACTTTCGGTCGCGAAATGAGTCTTGAAGGGATAGAACTCGTTCTATCGAGATTGGCCGTTGGGAAACAAATACGAGCTTGGAAGAATCGGGGGCGGCCTCCCCAATACGATGGTCGCTGTCCTTTGCCCAGATCGGGATCTCTGTTCCGTTGTCCAGTGAAACAGTGATGATGTCGTAAAAATCAAGCGACGCCGCGTCAGATAAATCGATGTCCCACTCTTGGATGTCCATCCGCCTCTCCCCGCTAGGCCCCATGCCGGTCACCCGTAATACCCCAACCCAAACCAAATTGCCACCACCGATCACGGAGGGCGGCGCCTGACTGGAGATAATCCATGGACAAGAACACGAAAATCCTGATCCCGGAAGTCCCCGGCGAATGGACACAACGCCTGCGCTCAGGGAAAACAAACATCTGGAACGAGGCCAGGCATGGCAAGCCGCACACCAATGGCTTGCCGGAGGTCAGGCTCGACCCACCCGAAACAGGGCTTTATGCCGAGCATATCGATGGAGCTTGGTATTGGGTGTCTGGCTGCGCCAAATGCAACGGAACCGGTGAGAAGTACAGCTATTCGGTATGCGACAAGCACAACGTTTGCCGTCTGTGCGGCACCCACCGCTCGAAGCTGACGGAAACACCGTGGGGCCATCCGGATGGCTTTACGTGCAAACCCTGTCAGGACGCCGAAGACGCAGTCGCGAAAGCCGAGGCGCTGGCCAAGGTCGCAGAGCGCGACTACGACGAGTGGGATTATCGCGCCCAAGACGAATGCAAGTGCCCTCACTGCGCCACGGTGATTCACATTGAGTCGGAAGACTATGGCGACAAGAACATGACCTGTGACACCTGCGGCGGCGAATTCGAACTGGTCACAGAGTACACCGTTCAGTTCACAACCACCGTGATTGGCGAGCGAATCACCGCCTGATCCGGCCCCATGCCGGGCCATCAACCAATAGCCCACAAACTCGAATCACGCCAACCGGCGAGGTGCACCCTTGTCCGCTTATTACAACGAAATCGATCCATACGCCGCCCAGTGGCTACGCAACCTGATTGACGCCGGCCACATTGCGCCAGGCGTCGTGGATGAAAGGAGTATCGAGGATGTCCACCCAAGCGACCTGCGCGGCTTCACGCAGTGCCACTTCTTCGCCGGCGTCGGCGTCTGGTCTCTCGCCCTTCGGCGTGCCGGCTGGGCAGATGATCGACCTGTTTGGACCGGTTCCTGTCCTTGCCAACCTTTCAGCGCGGCAGGCGCTGGAGCTGGGTTTGAGGACTCAAGGCACCTCTGGCCAACTTTTGCCTGGCTCATCAAGCAGTGCACGCCTCCAGTCATCTTTGGAGAGCAGGTTGCGAGCAAGGCTGTCGAGCCTTGGGTCGACCTTGTACATGCTGACCTGGAAGCCCTGGACTACGCCTTCGGGGCCGTCCCGTTTCCGTCTGCGGGCGTCGGTGCGCCGCACATCCGAGACCGATTATTCTGGGTGGCCCACAGTGACCGCGGCGGACGCGAATCGGGGGGCAAAGGACGCGAGGCCCTGGGACACAGGGCGGCCACTGAACCAGATAGTCGCCCTGACCGGCTGGCCTACGCCAATGGCAGGAACTCCGGCACAGAATGGGAACAACGCAGCGGGCAACAACGACAGCAGCCGGAAGACGGTGACGGTTTGTTCGGGTTGGTGCACGCCGACGGTAGAGGATGCGGGGAGGACAGGCTCGCTGGCGCAGTGGGAGAAGTACATAAATGGGGGACCGACAAGCGGTTCACGGTTGCGGAATCAAGTCTACACAGCAGCGGAGCCGGCCCGGTTAACGGCTTCTGGAGAGATGTTGATTGGCTCGGATGCCGGGATGGAAAGTGGCGGCCAGTTGAACCCGGAACATTCCCGCTGGCTGATGGCGCTCCCTCCCGTGTGGGACGCCTGCGCGCCTACGGAAACGCCATCAATGCTGAAGCGGCGACGCAATTCATAGCCGCCTACCTCGAAACATAACTACAACCACGGGCACTTGAAGCATACGCACGACGCAATCGTCGCCGCTGACGACTTCCTCAACCCATCCACCGAGACTGAAAGCCATGAGTAAGCGGATTTGTGCGCAAAGCACCAGCCAACCCGAGTTCACTCTATGCGGCGATGCGTTCGATGCTTTTGAATCCGGCGACGCCGAAGAAGAACACGAACATGCAGAGCAAGGAGGGACGATTACGTGCCCCGCCTGTTGCAGGCAGATTCAAGACATTCGGAGCATGCGCTACCGACTGAAGCCGAGGGGAAATTTCAACCATGACCAATAAAACAATCACCCTGTCGCGGGAGCTGGCCTTGGACCTGCGCGCAGTAGTCGCCAGTCACAACACATCCAAGTGGTCCTCCGCTGTTCTTGAGCGTATCGACGCCGCCCTGGCTGAACCTGTGCCGCCTGCTGGCGGGGAGCCGGAAGTGCTGCCTTCCCCTATGCCTGAAGTTTACGCATGGGGGCATGACATGGGAGGGAACTACGCAGAAGGAAAGGCCGACGGGTTTAACGAGTGTTTAGACGCCTGCACACCAATTGTCACCCGGCTACAGGCTGAGGTGGAACGGCTGAAAGATTCACTCGACGATGCATGTCAAATGATTATCCAGAACGGGAGGCGCGCTAATGACCTGCAATCCGAACTGACCAAGGCGCGGGAAGACCTGGCACAAATCAACCGCTTGATCTATGCGACCGGCGCACCATTGGGCGGCGAGGTCTATTTCTCCATCCGCGAGCTGGCGGCGCCATACCACCAATCCGCGCCAGCCGCGAAGGATGGTGCGTGATGACCAACGAAATCGAGCGTGAACAGGTAGCTTTGATGCCTGTTGAGCGCAGCTATGACGTTCGCGCCAAGCAAATAATCGCGTTCAACGAGTGCCGCAATGCTGGCGGCGATCTTGATGATGCGCTGGACGCTGCCTACAAGGTGGCATTGCGCTACACACCAGCGCCATCCGAGCAGCCCGCACCGGTAGCGGTGGTGACGCCGCCAGAGCAATGTCGTCAACGCATAGCCTCCGAGGGCAAGCCATACCCACGCTCGTCTTGTGCGGTTTGTGGACAGTTCTCGCCGAAGTCCCGCGAATGTGACGCACTGATCGAAGCTGCCCGCCTAAACCCAATCAAGCAGTAACCCCTCCCCCTTCAAAGTCAGCCGCTATAGCGGCAAGGACGAAGTCATGCCTGAAGAAAATGTTTTGATCCAGTCGATGCCAGTTGAGCGTGACTCTACAGGGTGCTGGACACACCCGGCCTGGCCATCAACCGAAGACGACCTGATTCCGTACGCATGGTTTGACGCGCGCGGCCTGGAAGCTCGCGAACTGGCCTTCGAGTACGACGCGCCAGAAGAGGTTCAGGCGTCTTGGCTCTCGGAGGGTATCGCCGACTGCGCGGCCTGGGACCCGACCGTTCCAGCCGGTGAAGGGTGGTTCATCTTCTCAATCCACGATACCGAGGACGGCCCGATCTGCGTGTGGGTAAGGCCGGTGACGCCATGATCCTCCCCCTGCTCTACATGGCCCACCTGATATACAGGGGGCCGAGGCCATGAGTGGAATGATTGGCGCCCGAGAGGCTCAGCCGAAGCACAAGAGCGTCGAGTGGTACACGCCAGCCTGGATATTCGAACGTCTCGGCCTGCAGTTCGACCTCGACCCATCCAGCCCGCACGACTATGTAACGGCGGTACCGGCAGAGACGAAGTACACGATCTTCGATGACGGCCTATCGAAAGAATGGTCGGGCCGGGTTTGGATGAACCCACCCTACGGGCCTGACACCGGCTTCTGGATGCGCCGCCTTATCTCTCACGGTGACGGAATTGCGTTGGTGTTCAGCCGTACCGATGCCGAGTGGTTCCAGGAAGCAATGGCCTGCGCCTCGGCGACCCTGCTGATAAAGGGCCGCATCGCCTTTGTGCCCGGACATGAGAACAGTCACAAAAAGGGCCGCTCGGGAGCCGGTAGTGCGATGTTTGCTTTCGGCGATGAATGCGCGATCGCGCTGCAAGGCTTGGCGGATCTCGGCGTTCTGGTGCCGCGAATCGCTGCTTGATCTCATAACCCCAATCCACCTACAGCCTGCCGGTGAACGGCGGGCGAGGAATTCGTATGCCCGTGATTAAGTGCTACCTCGGCCATGAGCAACATGTCAGCACTGACGACTGGGTCGCCGCCTTGACCCTGGATCAGCTCGTTTATGCCCGTGACCAGATGGACCAGAAGATCAAGACCGCCCAGGCCCAGCCAAAGCGGACCGTGTGGCGCGTCAGTAACGGCATCACTTGCGATGGCAACTATCGCGAGGAGGAATTCGAAAAGGCAGCGGACCACCTGCTGCGGATCTACAAGGGCGAGTTCATGAGGCTCGCGCCGGAATGGATCGATAAGCCTTACGGATATCTGGTCTTCGAGCGCCAGCTACCGAGCCTCACGCCTGAGCTGGTGACCCAGTTCGAATACGACAACGAGTGGTTTCCCGCCAAATCAGAATAACCACCTTCTGCCGCCACGCGCGGCATGGAGCACACCAATGAAGAAAGAACTGATCAAGATCAGTGAATTCCAGCGCCGGCGCTGGGGTGAAAACGGCACACCACCCTGCCCCCAGGCGATCCGCAACTACATCCGCAACGGCCAGGTGCCCGGCGAGCAAATCGGCAAACTCTGGTACGTTGATTGGACAGCATTCAGCCGGTCGGACGGTAATGACTTGGTCGCAATGGTATTGAAAGGAGCTGCATGATGGTGCCACGGCCGCGCAACAAGGCGAACAAGAACCTCCCGCAGAACCTTTACTTCGATGCGCGGCGCTCGACTTATCGATATCGCCGCCCTACTGATGGCAAGTGGTTCCCGTTCGGCTCGGACCGGGTCAAAGCGATCGATGCAGCAAAGCAACTGAATTTGGAGTTCATGCGCGGCGCAGACCTAGTGGGCGCCGTGCTAGGCAGTTCATCCGCAACCTTTTCCGGATTTCTGGACCATTACGAAGCCAAGGTGCTTCCGCCGCGCGAGCTTGCCACGGGCACCCTGGGCCTGTATGCAGTCCACTTCCGCCGCTTTCGAAAACACTTCGAAGGCAAGGCCGTGGATCAAATCACGATCCGCATGATTGCCGAAATGCTCGACGCGCTAACTCCGCGCACGGCAAATCAGTGCCGGGCGCTGCTGATCGACATCTTCAACCACGCAGCGGCCAAGGGCTTATGCCCGGATAACCCAGCGGCCAGCACCATCAACCGGATCGAGAAGAAGCAGCGCAAGCGTCACTCCGTCGAGGGTCTGAAGGCCATTCGAGAAAAGTCGCCGGCCTGGCTGCAGAACGCAATCGATCTAGCGCTGATCACCGCGCAGCGGCGTACCGACATTCTGAACATGCGATTTGATGGGGTTCGGGAGGGTTATCTGTACGTGGTACAGCAGAAGACGGCCAAGGCCAGCGATGCTGCTTGGATTCGGTTCAAGGTGACCGAAGAACTTCAAGCCGTCATCAGCCGGTGCCGGGATGATATTGCTTCCCCGTACTTGGTCCACCGGCGCCCGGATCGCCTGAAACAGAAGCAAGCGCAGACGAAGGATCATTGGACACAAGTCGAAGAGCGGTATTTGACGCGAGCCTTCAAAGAGGCTCGGGAACTGGCAGGGTGTTACAAGGGGTGGAGGGAAGAAGAAATGCCGGGCTTCCACGAAGTGCGAGCGTTGTCGCTGCACCTGTACCAAAAAGCCGGCAAGGATGGCCAGACAATCGCCGGTCACGCCAGCGAGACCATGACCAGGAACTACCAGAAGGACCACGCGGATATCGTGTGGTCGGAGGCAATCCCGGACCTGAATATCAGCGAAATCACTGGATAGTTTTGCGCAAGTTTTGCGCGGGTTTTGCGCAGGCACAAAAAAGCCGATCTACTTGATCGGCTTAAGTGTCTGATTCTACTCAGAAAATATGGTCGGGACGGAGTGATTCGAACACTCGACCCCTAGCACCCCATGCTGGGGACTGTAGCAGCCCAAGCAATTGTTTTAAAAGGAAATTACGCCATTTCCTGCCCCCCAAAATATCCATTTTTTTGTGGTTACGCAAACGAAAACACGCGGCCTCCAGAGGAGGTTTTGCGCACCCCTCCCCGGCGTCCTGCCACCGAACACAATCCAAATCCTACAGCTCGTCGCCTCGCCCTCGCCCAGGTCATCGCGCCTCGATTACTGTGTATCCAAACAGTATCAAGCAAGGCATGGTCATGGACCCCTACGAAATCGAAGACACCAGCGACTGGCTGGGCACCCCCACACCCCTGGAAATGTACAAGCACTCTTGCCTGATGCTAGAGAACGAGGTGCAGGAACTCACAACCCAGTTGCGCAAAGCGCGCCAGGACATTTTCGGCTTGATCGAAATGCACGCCGCTGAAGCCAAAGAATGCGCAAAGCTTCGGGCTAAGCTGCGGGCGGTGGAGAAGACTCTGAGCGACCATTATCTGGAGCACACGACCTTAACGAACGCGGCGAGGTCGAAGATTGCAGGCCAGAGCGCCTTGATTGCCGAGCTATACAATCGACTGAAAGTATATGAGGGCGACAGCCTTCCTGATGTGATACTCGGGCAATGAGTGAATCGGATCACCTGAGGGCTTTATATGTGCGGACGACTCTCGCAATACACCGGCATCCACGACTTCGTGGCTGTACTGAGCCTCATGCCCGACGCACTGGTCAGCACAATTGGCGATCAGCCCCTGGGCCGGTACAACGGCGCGCCGTCGCAACAGCTTGCCCTACTCCATCAGGAAGACGAAACACTACATGCTGACCTGGTGCGATGGGGCTGGCGACCGCACTGGGCCAAGAATCGCGCTGCACCTATCAACGCTAGGGTTGAGAAAGTCGCCCACGGGCCGTTCTACCGGCCGATCTGGCCGAACCGCGCCATCACGCCGATCAACAACTGGTTTGAGTGGGTCGATGAGGGTGGCCCGAAAAAGCAACCCTACCTGATCCGTCGGCGGGACCAAGCACCAGTCCTGTGCGCGGCCATTGGCCAATTCCCCACCGGCGGACAGGAGCCGGGCGAGCACGATGGTTTCGTCATCATCACCGCCGACAGCGCGGGCGGCATGGTCGACATCCACGACCGCCGCCCCGTGGTGCTGACGCCAGAGCTTGCCCGGGAATGGCTTGACCCGGCCACGCCGAAGGAGCGCGCCGAGCAAATAGCTCTGCACCAGGGCGAACCTGCTGAGGCTTTCGAGTGGTTTAAGGTGGATCGCGCTATCGGCAACGTTCGCAACCAGGGCCCGGAGCTGATCAGGCCTATCGCCGACTCACTTCTTTAGCGTAGGCCTGGCACGCCCGCAGCGCGATCAGCCCCCGGTCGCCGGCGTCGGTGATGGCGATAATTCTTTGAGCATGCGCTGGGTCAAGTTGGGCTCTTGCTCTTCCATGAACCACGCCGCCGGCGCTGGGGGTGGCAGGCATTGGGCTGCAACTGGCTGGATCCTCGGCAAGGAGGACTGACAGCCGGACATCAGCAGTGGCAAGACGATCGCGCAGGCGATCTTGATCACGCTGGGCATTGCTCAGCTCCTTATAGTGGGTTTGTTCGCTGGCCGATAGCTGCTGCTCCAGAGCCAGGCGCTTGGCTTGCTCTGCCTTGGCCTGGGAGGCTGCCGCGCTGCTGATCTTGTCCAGGTCGGACTGGTGCAGCCCCACCTGTTCAGCCAGCCGACCGCTATACCGCCAATCCTGGATTTTCCATGTTGCGCTCATAGCCAGGATCAACGCCACGGCCACGCCGGCGATCAGCAACTTTAAGGTGGCTGGATTCATGCAAGAACCTCCAGAGCAAGGCCGTACAGTGCCCGGCGATCAGCAGCACCGTTCTGCCCACCATTGATCCGGCTGGTGATTTTGTCGAAGGCACCTGCATCCGCGAGCCCGTTGAGCCCCCGCGTCGACCAGAACCATGCGGCAGATTTCGCGGCCCACTCTGGTTGTTCAAGCAACTCAGGGTGGTTGATCAGGTCAAGTCCCATGGCTTCGCCGCATTCGGCGTAGTTGGCCCGGCCAGTGATCTGGATCAGGCCGCGCCCCCGGAACCTGAAGCCGTCGCCTTTCGTAGTGTTGCCGAGGTCTGCCCTGCCCTCGTAACGGGCCTGGGCCGGCGTTGGCCCCCATAGTTCACGGACGTAGCGCAGTTGGCCGGATTCATGCCCGATCTGCGCGATAAACGCCGCCACACGTTGCAAGCCGACAATCTGGTACCGGCCCATAGCTGTATTGAGGGCAGGCGCAAAAACGCCGGCTTTGGCGCCGGCGTTCGGAAGTATCAGGAGCAGTTGCTGCGCTGCAACAGGCATGGCTTTCTCCAGGCGAAAAAAAGCCCGCATTGGGCGGGCTCAATAAATTGGTGTTTGGTTATAAGGGCTCGCTACCTTAAACCTCGACGAGCAAACCGTTCTTCATTAGCGGCTTAAGTATTCCCTGTAGCTTTTTAAAGGGCTGGCCGATTTTCTCGGCAATATCCAAGAGGCTGTGCTCGCCGTCGCAATAGGAAATCATGCCCATCATGGTGCGTACCTGAGCCCCTGTATCCTTGGTGCTAATCGTTGGGTAAAGCCCGCGTTTGCCTAGCTGTGGCTCGCATAGCACGGTGCAGCGGAGGGTAACGTTAGCTTCGACAATTTCGATAGCGTCCCGAATCGCCGCAAACCCGCCCGCCAGGCCGGTCGCTGTAACCAGCGATAGATCGTCAAGAGATGTATGGTATTCGGGATACTCGCCGTACTTGCTGCGCATAATGGTTGCCATGGGCAGATCGATTCCAGGCGAGCAGTACTGACGCTCGTCACTACCACGGTCGAGCCACGTGTATGCCTTAAATTCCGGATCAATATTACGAAGCGCATGTATCGCCGCCCTGTCCGAAAGGGTCTTTCCATTGCGCGACGGCAGGTAGGAATAGCAACGGTCATCACCAACACAGGTGATGTTAAATCCAGCGATAACGCTGGATTTAAGGTGCTGGTAATTCTGACTCAGGTAAACGATCGATCCAATAGTTTCTGGTATGAAAACGATTCGATAGGTGTACCGTCGGCTAGGCAGCGACATCAGCCAGCGAGCCAGCGCCGTCGTTACAACTGGACCGGAAAGTTCGTTGTTGGCCATGGACGGATGGCAGACGTACGTGGAGAGAAAAACCTCTTCCTTAGTTTCGCCTGGAAGAATGATCTCGGCGTAATTCAACACACCCGGCTTTAAAGTTGAGTCAATGACAACACGATAATTTCCAGGCTTAAGCGACTGTCGCTGATTATGCGTCAGGCAGAAGCCCCAGCGCCGCGAGTAGTAGGAGGTGATGTAGGGAATAGCGTCGGGTTGTTCTGGAAGCGAGTAAAGATGTTTTTCCAGTTCACCCAGCGTAACAATCTGGTCCACTGGTTCTGAGTAACCTAGGACGTGCAGGTTATGATTCCGGAAATCGATAACCCTGTTGCCCTGCTCATCTTCTATGTATGCACCACGAATTTCCCACTCGTCCGGAACAATCCAATCGAACGCCATGGTTCCGCTGGCCACTTCTTTTATCTGAAGCCCGTGGATTTCATCTGCAAGAATCGATAACGTCTCTCTCACGCCAGGGCCGGTTAGGCTGCGACTAATAGGAAAAAGGCGCGTCGCCAAGTCCTTACAATACCTCCCAAACTCGCTATCACTCCACATCATATAAAAGCCCTTTTGCACGCCCCTCGCTGATGACCTTTGATACCTCGACAAAAAGAGGCGCCGCCTTGATCACCCTTAATCCACACCCTATTCCCGGGCGGAACCCAGTGTAAATTCCTCTATCCCAGAGAATTTCCCCCATCGGATCAACTTTGGTTAAAACCCCGCTCTCAATATCTCTAACAAAAAGACCAAACGTCTTCTGAGTAGTAGCCCCGTCCAATCCGGTGTAATCACCTGTAAATTTCTTGTGGTAACGGTAGGGGACGTTATTCGCTTCTTCAACATAGTGGTAGAATGTCATACTATGTTGATCTGGCAAGTCTATCACTCCGATTTTCCCCCCAAGCTTGTGTAAAATAGCAAATGGGGAGTCGGATCCGTATCCGCTGAAGTTTTCGACATTACAAAACAAATTGGAATTTTTACCGACGACAGCAAATGAGTAAATTGGATGCCCGGTGCGGACCGCGCCCGCCCACTTCCGAACAGCCTCGGTGAATGACCCCATCGCGCTCTTGGACTCACGGATATCAAATGGGACACCCTTCGTGAACTCAAAATTGAACAGCGGTGCGATGAGCGTTCCTTCGCTTCCCAGAGCGTGAAGAAAGCTGCGAACTATGATTGAAGGATCCGCCCCGCCACCCAGCTTAACCACCCTACGGATGGTACGCGACAGGCTGCTATGAACCAAAAGGGTATCACCTTGTTCAACTCCGGCTGCCGTCCATTCAGCTGCCAAAGCCTCGACGATTTGCTCATGCATGTAGACAGGCCTCTCAAAACGACCACCTTCTCTCATTTGCAAAACATCGTCAAGACACGCTCTAGGATGGATCATCGCATACAGAAAAACTCTACCCCGAAAATTTTGTTACATTTCGCTCACGACATCTGGCAGATAGAACGCTTCCGTTGCTGGATCCCAATACCAGTCTGTTGATGGAGCAATTTGAGGTACTTGAATGTACCCCATGGCCAGGAATGGATCATTTACCACATCCGGGTCGCCTTCCCAACCCCCGTAAAATTGTCCGCTTGGCTTGGCATAATATCTAACAATATTACTCATGATTTGATCCTCGCTTTGACAGCCCAACGCGCCACCACTATAGATGTCGATGCGGCAGTAGTCTTATGAGGAATAAACCACGTCGTACCGCTCGCCATCACCATATTAAAACTATTTGCAGTTCGGCTTGTTATGAATACCCCGTAGTTCTGCGCAGAGTTTAGAGGGGAATAGCGCCAGTCTTTTGCCTCGCATTCGTCTCCGGGCGAGTATCCAGCATCCGCAACCAGACACACGAACACGAAATCTATCGAAGCATCTATACCCTTGCTGTGGGAAATACTAAATATAGACCCAGGTGAAATTGTATATTGGGCGCTATATTCAGCGGCCAAGCGGGAAGCAATTGCTTGAGCAACGCGGATTGCTGACATAGCCTTTGAGGACTCTGTTCCAGCTATTGCTTCGGCTTGAGTAGCAAGCTGGAGTATCCCGCTCTGCGACTCCGTGCCAACGCGGGCAGAAAGACTCGCAGGTGTAACAGCTCTCTGCGTGTCGGTGCCATCCTGCGTCTCAGTATTCGTGGCAAGCTCAACAAGCCCTGCGCGCGAAACGGTGGCAGTTGTCGATGCGAGGCCCGCTGGCGTTACGGCCCGAGCGCTATCGGCGCCTGCCTGAGTTTCGGCGGCAGTGGCGATTTCGATAACACCGGCACGGGTCGCAGTAGCTGTACAGGCGGCGAGTGTCGCAGGTGTCACTGCACGGACAGCGTCCGCTCCGGCCTGAGTTTCAGCGTCAGTTGCCAGCTCAACCAGCCCCTTGACCGTAGTAGACGCGTCCGGCGGGGCCGAAGGTATCGCAGCAGCAATCTTCGCGTTGACGGCAGCCAAGAGTTGGGCGTTATTCTCTTCGTCCGGAGTCAGGCCAGCGGACTCAATAACGTTCAACAGTTCTTCAGTTACAGCGTTACCCCATTGAGCAGGGATCAACGAACCGGGGGTTCCTGCTACCACATCTTCATCAACAAACTTGCCATCGACCAGACCGACACTCGGTACGCTTTTCGGAAAGTCCACGCTTTATCCCTCAGTTGTAATTTATTTGCACGACGGTGTGCGCCGGCGCCGCTCGCCGGATCTGGCATTCGAGCGGGTTGCCTGGATTCACGCCGAAGCGCTCGCCCCAATAACTCGCGCCGAAACGCCGGCCCTGCCGTTGGCGACCTCCTGTGTTCAGGGTCCACATGAACTGGGCGTTCCAACCACCGAAGCGCGCCACGCCGAAACGAGAACGCCCCATTCGGGGCGCTCGGTGTTCGGTAATGGTGGCGTCGGGGTAGCCCTGGCTGACGGCTATGTCGATGAAATAGGAGATGCTTTGCCCGCCCACCTCGACGAGCCGCCGGCGAACCGCCAGGCGCCTGTCATCAAACGCGGGGTTCAGGCCCAGGCAAGGATCAGGTAGGCCCATAATCGCCTCCCAGTCGGGAACCAGCTCGCTCACGTAGGCCGGATCCATCTCGTTCAACAAGTCCACTGCGCGGGCATCGAGCCTGGCGAACTCCTGCGACACGCCAGCGATAACCAGCGCGATTTCCGGTACCAGCTCAGGATCCCAGGCAGGGCCGGACGGCAGCAGGCCGCTCAATTGCTGCCGATACTGGTCGGCAGTTCGGGCTACAGCCATGTGATGCCTCCGAAGGTGAGCAACTGATTGGTGCCCGCCGGCACATCGGCCACAGGTGATACAAGGTCGTGGTCCGTTTCGCCGGCCGCGCCGCTGATGGCCTGGGCAATGTGTGTCAGCAGCAAGGTTTCACCCAGGCCGGCCTCGCGGTCGTGCAGGTCAATAAGCTGTGCCTGGATGGCCGCACGAATCGCCGTGGTATCCGGTACCGGGTGAATGGTGTAGGCCACCGGAACCTCAACGGGCGCCAGCACGTACAATTCAGCCGTCACAGGGCGCAGCGGCTCGATGTAGGCCTTCGCCTCGGCAAGCTGCGCAGGATTCGGCACTGGCACGTCGTCACCGTCTCGCATGACGAACAGGCCCACCGTTCCGGGACCGACGTAATTGCCTCGGCACCAGGCCCGGGTAACGCCTGGCACCTCAAGCGCCCAGGTTTCGTAATCTGCCGCCGACCCGCCGTGCGGGATGACGCGGTACGAGCGAATGACCCGGGCACGAAGCGACTCGATGCTCTCCTGTGCGATGCCGCCAGTGAGGCCAGGCGCCAGAACGGTGAAGCTGTTGGTAACGCCTGCCACGGGCTGAACGAGGGTCAGCGCCAGACCGACGTCTGCGTTGCCCAGGGTTCCGGCGTCTACCGCTTCCACCGCCACGCTATTGAGCCCCGCGACGGTGGTGACGTTTGTGGTTACCCGGTAGGTGCGCCCGTCTTCCGCCTGGAGCACGGTTCCAGCGTCAACCACAGCGCCCGCCACCGCAGTGAACGAAGCCGTCCCCGACGCAGGCTGCGCCGGGTTTCTCGGCTGGGTCAGGCGCAACTGGGCAATCCGTTCCAGTGTCTCTTCGTCCGCGCGGTCGGGCAGGATCTGTTCGGCGATCCAATCCAAATAGCCGTACAGGCCATAAGCGGTACCGGCCAGTGTCCGCGCCAGCACCTGGGCATCCGAACGGCGTAGTGTATCGCTGGCAAGGTCGCTCTGGGTGCGGTCGACCAGCACCGGCAGCGAGGGCGTTTCAAACGGCATAGATCACCTGCCAGGTAGGAGTAGATGGGATTTCCAGGCGCGTGCCGTCCGCAATGGTCAGGACGACGCCGAGGTTCAAGCGGTTGGTGTCCGCCCTGTTGCTGCTGATGGAAACGTCCAGGACATGCCCGTCATCAATCAGCCAGCGCAGCGCCTCCGCGGCATAGAATTCTGCATCGCGCTGCGTGGCGTCGGTGAGCTTGACCCGGCGCAGCAACCAGAGACGCGAGCCGATGCGGTCGTCGGCGATGGCCGGGTAACTGTCGCCCCACCAGCCGTACAACTGGTCATCGTCTACAGGGTCATCCGTTTCAGCACGCCGCCAGGAGTACAGGCTGATCACCACCGCGCGAATGAGCGCGGACTCAACGGAGGTTTGAATAAGCATCAGCCCCCCGCAGCGGGCGCGCCGCTTTGTCCGCTACCGGCCTGGACACCGGTGTGTACGTGGTTGATCTGGCTGATGCCACCGGCCAGCTGGTCGCCTGCAGAGACAATCTGGCCTGTCTGGTTAATCACCGGCGTCTCGAAGTTCACAGCCGTCGTGGCCTTGATGTTCAGCGTGCCGGTTTCGATGTCGATGATCCGGCCGCGCTTGAAGTGGATCTTGTCGCCCTCATCGGTGTAGATCGCGACTTCGCCAGGCTTCAAAGACTGAATCCGGAACCGGCGATCAGCCGCGACCAGCACCACGGCGTGGGAGCGGTCGCCGCCGATAAAGGCGGTCAGCACCTCGGCGCCGGCCAGCGGGTTGCTGGTGAAGCCGTAGGGCTCGAAGTGCTCGGCGTTGTCCTTCAGTTCGCCGGCGGTGAGGCGCATCTGCAAGGACTGCATTTTCTTCAGGGCGTCGACGAGCACCACGGTGCCGCGGGCCAGCATGTTTTTCACGGTCATTGTTTTGGCTCGTAATCGGCGGGTATCAGGTATTCGAAGTTGTCGGCCTTGCCGCCCTTCTTCAGCTTGCGGTTCTTGTGCGGGTCATGCGGTTCCGGCTCGTAGCTGTCTGGCGGGCCGACCTCCATCTTCGTGATCATGCCGGCATCGGTCAGGGTGTAGGTCACCCGGGCGATCAGCATCCACCGGTCAAAACCAATGATCGGGTCGATCACACGCACCAGGGTGTTGTGCTTCCACAGCGCCCCGTTGGTTTGGCGCCAGCCTTGGACGGTGTAGGTGGTGGTCAGCGCCTTGCCCATGCGGGTACCGCGCTCCCAGTTCGCCCGGGCCTGCGCCAGCTCGCTGGTCATTTGCCCAGACTCCTGGATGATCAGTACCCGTTTACGGGTCGTTCGATCATCCGTCAGGACAGCCGAGATCTCTGCCGCAGCCGCGCCGAACTCATCATCCGTGCCCGAGCGTTGGCCGAGCACCTGGTATTCGGAGAACACCCCGGAGAAATCCAGCGGCGCGCTACCGGTGAGGATGTTCTTGCCGACCTCCAGATGATCGAAGGCCCGCCCCTCGCTCCCTGGCCTGGCCAGCACGGCCATGCCGCGCGCATCGTCAGTGGAGAACACCCGGAACAGCGTGAGCAAGCGGTCGATGGATTCGAAAGCCGTCTCGCCTGGCTCGATGGTGTGGTCCGACAGCTTCGCCCCCTCAGGGATCTCCGTGCGCACGGATATCCCATACGGCGCCGCCAGTGCCCTGACAATGGTGAGAACGCTCTGGTTGTTCCACTGCCCAGGCTTGTTCACGGCCGCACAGTCCACCAGATCGGCAGTCAATGAACGGCCGCTGATGGTCGTTGTGATTTGCTTCTCGTCATAGTCGATCGGCGAAGAAAACACCCAGCCAGTCAGCACTAGGTCGCCGCCGATACGCACATGGCACTTGGCACCCTGCCGGATCGGTACCGAGACGTTCTGCCCCGGCCACTTCCAGGTGATGCTCAGGGTGAACGACCGGGCCTGATCCTCGAGCCCGGCGGCGATCTCGACCGATTTCCAGCCGGAATAATCCAGACCATCAACCGTGAGGCTGACGGTGTTTTGATCTTCGGTCATGGATTACCTCTGGGCGATTTTGATCGATGCCGCCGGAACAAAGCCCGGGTGCCGAATGCGATTGCGTTGCACGACCTCTGCCGAGCGGGTGGCATCGCCGAAGCGCTGGTAAGCCAGCACCAGCGCTGACATGGTTTCTGGCGGCGTGATGTCAACCAGCCGTACCCCAGACTCGGCAACCGCCGTCAGGTGTTTCACCAGGGTCTGGCGCAGCGTGTTCATCACGACGTAATGAGAGGGATCGGCTTTCAGCGATGCTTCAAAAATCGCATCACTGAGGCTGTCGCGCAGCTGCAGCACGTCGTCCGCAACGGGCACCTCTGGCCGAACCACCGGCAAGATGGCCTGCTGCTCAACGTTGGGCGTTGACCCGCTGGAGACGGGCTGCGAGGCGATGGGCATTTCGCTGATGATCAGCGCCATCTGAACCAGCAGCGCGTCCTGTACCAGATTCGCGGTGGCCTGGGCTGCGGCCGCGGAGTCGATGCCGCCGGACTGGCTCACGGTGTTGATGGCGGTCACGGCCTCGGTTTGCTGTGTGGTGGTGGCCACCGCATTCTTGTAGCTCGAACTGGTGTCAGCGAAAGCGCTGTCCTGCAACGAAAAGTCGCTGAAGTAGCTGGAGAACAGCGACGACAGCGCCCCGGGCGAATTCATCAATGACTGGGCGAACCCTGTCAGGTTGGTGAACACCCCCACGAAAGGTGCGAACTGCTGCTGGATGACGGCGTAGACGTTCGACAGGCTATTGCGCAAACGGAGCAGGCCCAAGCGTGCCTGGTCAACCTTCGCCATTGCCTGCTTGTACCGCTCCAAGGCCGATCCCAGCATGCTGTCCGACGCTTTCACCACCTGCTGCTGGCTGTTGACCTTGGCCGTTGGGAACGTCAGCGGCTTGTCCGGGTAGAACGTCAGGTCAAAGCTGACCATGCCGCCGGCAGTCAGCTCGTGGGACACCTTGCAATCGCCAACCTTGACCTGCATGCGCCCAAGCCAGGGATGGACCAATTCACCAGGGCCCGGGGTCTGCAACGCCTCAAGCAACTTGTCGCGCCGCTCGAAACAGTCATCACCGATGACCCAGGCCGTCATGGTGTGCACCTGGGCCTGCTTGCCGAGCTGTTCAAAGAACGGCTCGTCCCGCTGCGGGTATTCGTGAAGCTGGCCCTTCTGGCCGACCGGCACCGACGCCTGCGGGATCAAGAAACTGATCCCACGGAACGACGCCGGCAACAGTTCATCGCGCCAATTGCGTGCCATGGTTTACCCCTTCATGACGCCCACGGTACGGGTACCGACGTTGGGCTTGATGTTCAGCCCCGGCTGGTTGGTTTTCGGCTGCTCGATCGTCGTGCCCGGCGGTGCGCCGTTCAGGTTGATGTTGAGTTCGCCGTTGAGCTTTTGCCCGTTGGTGGCTGCGGTCTGCTGTAGGAGCTGGTTGTTGCTGATCCCGAACGCCTGATTATTCATTGCTTGGCGGGCGGCGGCTGATTGAGTGGCGTCCGCCAGCAGCAACTCACCGGTACCGCCTCCGGCGCCAGCGTTCCGTTTTTGCTGGGCTTCAGTGAAAGCGTTCACCTTGTCAGTGGCGTTCTGGATGATGCCTTCGCCACCCTCCCCTCCGCCGAACCACTTCATGATCGGCTCGATGATGGGTCGCAGCTTTTCCCAGAGCTGCTGGAACCAAGCCGTGATCGGTCCCCAGTTATTAATGATCATCCCCAGGGGCGACCAGTCGAACATGGTCTTGAGGTAGTCCATCACCGGAGTTGAGAGCGCCATGAGCAGGTTCCAGGTCGCGCCGAACAGTTCGGTCAGAGGTTCCCAGTTTTCTCTGATGAGCGCGATGGGGCCCCAATTTGCGAAGGCCTTCAACAGATCCCAAGCCGCGAGCACCGGCACCTGGATAAGCTGCCAAACGCGCTGAAAATACGGCGCGACGGTTGACCAGTTGGCGATCAGCACCCCAGCTGCCAACGCGATGCCCATGACAGCCAAGCCCACAATGGATCGCTTCATGGTTCCGTCGAGCAGCTTCATGACAAAGATTGCCGCGGTGACAGCGACACGCAGCGCGCCATAGGCCACCGCCGCGCCGAGCACGCCCTTGATCAACCCAGGGTGCTGAGAGGCAAGCGAAGCAAGCTCAGAAACGAGCGGACCTACCAGCGTCATGAAATCGTTGAATGGCGGGAGCAAAGCGCTACCCACCTCTACGCCAAGCCGATTGACCTTGTTGGTCAGCAGTTGCATGGCATTTGCTGTGGTCTTGGAGCGCGCGGTGAACTCAGCTTCCATGGAGCCGGCAAACTTGCCGCCGGCACCCACCGCGTCGAAGCTCTTCTTCAAAAGATCGAGGTTGGTCAACAGCGGAGCGATCGCGGTCACCGACTCGCTACCGAACAACTGAGTCAGCAGGCCAGCCTGCTTGGCTGGGTCAACCTTCGCGATGCGCTCAAGCACATCCTCGATGGTGCCCTGGGCATCCTTCTGCATGCTCTTGGACACATCCTTCACATCCAGGCGCAGCGACCTGAATGCCTCGGCCTGTTGCTTGGTAGCAGCGCTACCCTTGGTCAGGGCGAGCATGAAGTTCTTCATGCCGGTGGCGGCGACCTCGCTGGGCACGCCCACACCCGCAAGGGTCGCGCCCATGGCGGCGATCTGTCCGGAGGCAAGACCAGCGATAGCGCCCAACGGACCGATGCGGGTCACAATGTCGGAGATCTGCGCCGCCGAAGACGGCCCAACGTTGCTCAAATAGTTGATCTGATCAGCCAGCTTTACGACTTCAGGCTGCGTCAGTTTGAAGGACGTCCGCCACTTCGCCATCATGTCGCCCGATTGCTCGGCGGTCTGGTCGAACGCGATACCCATCTTCACCGCGTCCTCAGCGAATTGCCTTAACTCACCTGCGGCGAAGCCGGCCTGGCCGCCGGCGGCGACGATAGCCGCGATGCCAGTAGCCGCCATTGGCAGCCGCTCGGACATGCCCAGGACATCCTGTCCCATCTGCTCGAATTGCTTGGGCGTCTCGAAGTTGACGACTTTTCGAACGTCGGCCATGGCCGTTTCGAATTCCATCGCCGCTCTGGCCCCGGCAATGAATGGCGCAGCAAACGCGCCGCCCTGGACCAGATCCTTGAAGCCGATGTTGCCCAGGCCCGAGCTGTTCATTTGCTTGCGGAAACCCGCAACGTTTTTGCGAATGCCCGCCAGCGTCGGCGACAGCTTGTCGACGCCGGTGATCAACGCCTTGAGCTGGAACTTGTCCGCCATCACTGCACCTGCTGGGCTGAGTTAATTCGTTGGGCGTGCTCCAGGGATTCGCGGAGCACATCCAGTGGCCTGGCCATCATCTGTTCGGGGTCAACCTTCCAGAACCAGGCCAGGTCATAGGCGGCTGCAATCAGGTCGCCGATGGCTGCGACGCCGCACTCATGAAAAAACCGGCAACCGCCCAACTCAGGGCGTTCAGGTCGGACAGGTCCAACTGGTTGACCGACGACGATGGAATGCCGGCGCAGACCGCGATGTATTTCGCGGCGACGTCCATGTCCAGGCTGGCTTCCTCGTTCTTGTCGATCTTGTATGGCAGCGCCTTGATCGCCCGCACTTCCTGCACGGTGGGTCGGCGCAAGGTGAGCTCGGTCAACGGCTCACCGTGAGCCTCGATCGCGGCCTGAAGTTTCTGAACATGACTCATTGCCAGCTCCCTTTGATGCCGTGGAATTGCAGTTCAATGGTGCCGTCGTCGCCCTTCGACGATGGTTCGTCCACCAGGTAGGCGCCGGCCAACACATAGACCGATGCGTTGCTGAATTCGCAGGTCACGGTCATGTCGCGACCGTTGGTGAGCGCCTTGATCGGGAAGTTCGGCGTGTGCACCGCTGTCACCTTCAGGGAAGGGGTCATTGCCTCTTCCTTGTAATAGCCCGGGTAGACCGTTTCTCGTTTCACGTCCATCAACGGGGCTTCGGCGCCACCAGTGATGATCAGCTGTTCGCCGTCCACTTTGACGTAGACGGTGCCCGCTACTTTTTGACCCATGGTCTGTGTCTCCAGAATGAAAAAGCCCGCACTGGGCGGGCTGGATGTCGTGGGTCGGGGTTACGCCGCTTCGTCGTATTGCAGGCGGAACTGGTTGAGCAAGGCGAAGACGCGCAGGCCGTTGATATAGTCCGGCGGGAACAGCACGTTGACCCGGCTCGGGTCCTGCGTGTCGCGCTCCACCACCAGATGCTGCGCGAACAGTTCGGCATTCTCCACGTGTCCTTCCAGCTCGAGCTTGGCGTATTGCGCGATCAGCTCTCCACGGATAACCGCCGGGGTGACGATCGGCTGGCCGGCGCCGAACGCAGTGCCGTCGCTCGCCAGTTTGTGGCGTCCGTACTTGCTGGTGATCACGCTGCGCATCCGGCGGATGATGAACGCCGACTGGTGCATGGTCTCGCTGTCCAGGTAGGAGTTATCCGCCTGGCCGAAAGGGTTTTTCTGGTAGGTGGTGATCGAGCGCTGAATCCGCACGTAACCGCCCTCGTAATACGCTGTGGCGATGCCGTAGGTCAGCAAGGACTGACGCTCGGTCAGGGTGAACCGCTCACTGGCCGGCGCTGGGTCCAGGCCCGGCAGGCTCCCGCTCTGGGTGGGCCGGCTGGCATCCGCTGAAATGAACACGGCCGTGCGCCCAGCCAATGCGGCCGCCTGCACCCATACCGGCTGCGGAACGCCCGCCTCGACGGCCTGGATGGTGACGTGCTGGTCGTTGCGCGCCTGGCCTGCCGCTACCAGCGTGCCGATGGTGCCGCGCTTGGCGCTGTAGACGTGGCCGAACAACTGCTTGGCCCAGGACCAGCGACCGGTGTTGTCGTCCATCGTGTCCTTCCAGACGTTCAGGCTGGTCGTGTCGGTCCATGGCATGCAGATGAATTCGAACGGCTCATCGCCCAGGGCCGCCGCGGCGTCCACCTGATCCGGCACGCCGACGCCACCGGCCATTGCTGTGGTGACGACCGTCAGGCCAGCCGGGGTCATCTCGCCGTTGGACTTACCCAGGCGGTTCATGGCGATAGAGATGTCGTTACCGCTTTCGCCCGTCCATTTGCAGGTCAAGGTAACCACACCGGCGACCGCCGCAGCGGTAACGGGCAGGTCTGGCGTTGCGTTGATCTTCACCGCCAAGGCAGCTGCGGCCACCGTTGGGGTTGCCGCCGATGCTACGACCGACTGCACCCGGGTACCACCGACATACAGGTTCAGCAGGCCAGCCTCGGTCGCCGCTCCAGTGATGGTGACGGTCGACGTCGCCACGGAACCGGTGTCGTTCTGCAACGGCAGACACCAGATTTCGCCGATCGGGTCAACTTTGCGCCAGGTTTCGTACATCGCGGCTAGCATGGAGCCTTGGCCGCCGATTTCCTTCGCCAGGGCCACGCTGGACACCAGAACCAACTGGCCGATGCTTTCGCTATCCGCGTTGTCGTTGACCTGGCCAACGATCAGCCGACGCATTGCCGACGATGCGCTGTTGGCCGCCGAGTTATCCATCTCCGCGTAGAACAGCGGCACACGGATATCGGCCGGGATGTTGCTGAATCCGATAGCCATTATTGCGCTTCCTCAGCTTTCGCCGGCGCGCCGGCTTTAGTGGATGGGGCCTTGTCGGCTTTCAGGGTTACGTCGCCATCGGCTTGACGGCGGCGCCACCAGGCGTTGTTCGGAACCTCGCGGCCCTCCGCCGGCAGCAGGTCGCCGGCCTCCGGGTCGGGCACAGAACGGCCAGAGGCCGGCACCACAGTGATGCGATTGGTCATGGTGTTACGTCTCCAGTGAATTGCGCTTCGATGCGCCCGTCCGGGCCGGGTCGTTTCAGGTTCGGGTCTGCCGGGTCGATGCAGTCCATGTTGATGTTTGCGCCGGTGAAGCCCGGCAGGCCGTCCAACTCGTATTCCTGCCAGGTTTCCGGTGGATCGCTCGCACGGTTTCGGCCAAGCTGGAATTCTGAGAAGAAGGTGAACTGGTAAACGACGCGGGCCCGGCTGATGTGCAGCAGCGCGCCCTTGCCGTATTCGATGCGGGTGTATTCCGGCCCAGGCTCCCAGCCAACCAGTGAACGCCACAGCTCGGCCCGGATGTCATGCAGCAGGTCGTTATCGTCTTGCCCACGCTCGTCGGAGGTCGCCAGGACAATCACCACGTTGAACTGATCAGTGATGGCCTGAAGCACCATGTTCTGCGCTTTGCTCGGCTCTGCCGCATCCGCCGTGGCGATGACATAAGCAGCCGGTAGCGCGAGCTGGGCACTGTCAACGACAGCATCCCAGTCGATGCCGCCGGAAACCCGACCGGCAAAGGTTGGGCACGTCAGCCGCAGATGGGCAACAATGGGGTTCAGTTTCATGCTTGAGTCCGTTGGGGCAGCGATCAGCCCAGGGCGGCGGCGAACGCTGCCGAGAGAATCGATTGAACTTGCGAGGCCGAGTCTTGCAGCGCATCGGCCATGTAATTGTCGCGGGGTTTGATGCGCCACTCCCCAGCAGCGCGCTCAGCCAGGGCAGCAGCTCTAACGCCCTTTGCCCTTCGATTGGAACGGCCTTTGCCTTGGCCTGGAGCGAGCTTTCCCAGCTTCCTGCCCTTCTTCACGCCGTAGTGCAGATATGCCGGATAGAACTCTTCCATGGCCGACGTTTTGGTGGGGGAGATCCGCACCAGGAAGCCGGAGCGGGACACCTTGAAGGAAACCGATTCGACCGTCGCCCCGGTCCGATTGATTGGGTAGCCCTCCTGGCCTTTGCCCAGCACCAGGTTCATCTGGGCGCGCTGGGTGATCAGCAGGCCGACCTTACGCATGCCCGCACGGATCTTTCGCTTGTCGAAGGCGTCACGCTCGAAGTTGTCGAAGCCCTCGACGTGAAGGTAACCGTCGATCGAGGCGGAGTTAGACATAGATGCCCCCTCCAGGCTTAAGCAGGCCGAGCTCTTCGACTTCAAGCACGACGAATCTGCCTCGCCCGTTCATATCGAAGCCGCGCTTCACTCGGTACAGCGTCCCTTGGTGGACAACCTCATAGGCGGTCGTGACTCCGGTTCGATAGCGCAGAAAAACACGGTGGGTAATCTTGTTGTCGGTTTGCGCGCTGTCGGTGTAGACAGCAGATCCAACCGGTTCAATCTTCGCCCAGCGTGGGTTCAGCTCAGAAAAAAGCGAATCCAGCCCCATGTCAGCCGCTGGAACGTCATCGCGACGGCGAAGCGTTACGTGCTTGTTGAGCTCGCCAGCTCCCGGCTCCCGGTACGCCATTCAAACCCCCATCGAAACTCTGTCGGGTTGCAATAAAGAGCGCGAACCGTGGGGGAGCTCCGTGACCGAAGAGGTATTGATCCCTGTCACAGTATCTTCCCGGTTTGCCCAGAGGTGGCCGAGGGTAAGCAGGCAGGCCGCGACGATGGATTTGTTTATGACCATCCCCCGGGCCACAGCGGTGCAATCTCGCAAAGCCTCAGAAAATACGAACTCTGCATCGGCAAGCGCTGCACAGCGGTCATCCCAGTTCTCTACTGTTTCCGCAGCCGTGACAGCCAATTCGTATGCCGTGCGAGCAGCGAGGCGAGCGGCCGGTACTTCGGCGATCGCATCTGCCAAAGACGCAGCGTCCGCATAGAACCGGCGCTGCAAAAATTTCTGAGCGGCGCTTTCAGCACTATCAAGCTTCGACTGAACGTCTTCGACATCCTCGGATTCCGCCCGAAGGTGCTTCATTGCTAGATCAATGCTGATCACGCTCATGATTACTCGGCCTTCTTCTTAGTGCCAGGCTTGGGTGCTGACTTGTTATCTGGGTCCGGCGCTTTTTTGTTTTCAGCCTCTTCAGCTTGTTTCACGTCGTAATCCTCGACGAGGCCCAGGCGGTGCAACTCGGCAGCCCGAAACTCATCAGCAGTGATCTCAGATCCCCGCTTGGCATATACGTGCCCGTTGAGGAAGCCCTTTTTGGTTTTCAATTGAATCTCTGGCATGGCGCATCGCGCCCGGTTGCCCGGGCACGCTCCTGATCGGTGAGAGGAAGGAAACGCGATTACGGCGTTGGGTCTTCGAACTCGCCGTGCACGAAAGACTCGGGACGGTAAACCGCCAGCGCCAAACGTTCCTCGGCACGGATGGTGACCATGTTGGTTCGGAAGTTGTCGCCGTCTTCGGTCGAGACCTCAACAGCGGCATCTTCACGGTCGAACACCTGGGCCGCGATGTTCATCGCGCCTACCAGGAACTCGCCTTCAGGCACGGCGTTGCTGTCCACCACTGGCAGCTTCCACAGGCGCTGAACGCCGCCTTCCTGCACGTTGACCCAGATATAGGAACCGGTGCTGTCCTTGGTCAGCTCGATGTCCGCCCAGTCCACCGGGTTCAAGGCGATTGCCGAGGCACGGTATTCAGCGACGCGCACCTGCAGGATGGCTCGGCGCAGGGTGTCGATCTTGGTGTCGCCGGCTTTGCGCAGGGCTTCGTTGAATGCGGTGGCTTGCGGGATCAGGCCCAGCAAGTTTTGGCCGGTGCCGTCGCCCGCGAGGATCTGTTCCTCTTCCTTGTACTTCAGGCCGTAGATCGCGCGGCCATTGATGTAGCTTTGCAGAAGCGGGATGTCCGACAGGACCTGCTTCGAAGCCCGGAACCAGTGAGCGATGGTCTTGACGGTGGTAGTCACCAGACCAAACGACAGGTCGGATTGAGCCTTGAGCGCACCCTCGCCCGCCTGCGGAGCAGCCATGTTCTGAAAGCCAGTTTCCTGCACGAACTCGATGGCGTTCGAACCGGTGCGACCCGGCATGATCAGGTCACGAATAGTGAACTGGCGCTCAGGGTCGGTGATGATCCCGGGCACTCGGGTCGGCTGAATGCCGACGCCTACACCGCCGGTACCCGAAGTACTGCTGGTGATGTTGGTCACTGCTTTCAGGCGCAGACGGGCCCGGCCGTGATCTTCTTTGACCAGATTCTGGAAGCTTTCGGATTCTGCGAGCTGTTCCCCGAAAGACTTGGTGTCCGCCGGGTCGTTCGCTGAGAAGCGGCGAGCCAACTTCTGCTCGATGTCCTGAAGGCGATCTTGCAGGCCGAGACCATCCTTAACCAAACCATCCAATACGTTTTTGGTGGCAGACAGAATTGTTCCGTGTTCTTTGATTTCTTGGCTTGCCTTCTCGGCGAACGCCTTGATTTCCTTGTCCCGCTGATCGAGCAGATCATTGACTGCTTTCAGCTGAATCTGGTCGTTAGCGTGTTCCTTACGCTGCATTTGACGATGCTCGGCGCGAGCGTCGTTGCTCATGACGTTATGCATGGTGAATCCTCAAAAAGAAGGGAGAACCAGCGCCGGGCGCGATTTAAGCGCCTCGACGATTTCGATGGCTGCCAGGTCGCCCTCGGACTCGCTCCGGAGCAGATGCTGCAGTCCGCGATTGGCAATCACCGCAGACTGAGTTTTCGAGAAGCCTGCCTCGCGCAGGAGCAGCTCAAATTCGGGCATCGAAGGCAGGCCGCCATGGGCCAGCTTCGATTTGATAGTGTCGGTGCGTGCCTCGTCGTTCGCCGGCACGGTTACGATCGAGATTTCCACCAGGTCGAGCTTGGTCAACGTGCGAACCCGCGTCTTCTCGTCAAACTTCGAATCGCGCACGTAGTACCCGATCGACAAGCCAGTGATAGAACGCGACTGCATTCCACGAAAAGCGATGCGGGCATAGGGTGCATCCGCCAGCCAGAGATCGCCGGAACCGAACAGGCCGTGGTCATCCTCTTTCAGGCTTTCGATATCCCAACTGCCGATAGGCTCGCCGGTACGGTGCTGCCACAACACCGGGAACGTCCGGCTTTTAGCCTTGGCGTCCGCGATGGAATCGAGGAAAGCCCCTGGCGCCACCACTTCGTTGTAGCTGTCGACCACACCGAACACGGAACCGTAGCCAGAAAAAAGGCCGTCATCGCTGACAGCCTTCACGTCGTAGTCAAATGAGCGGTACTTCACCGCCAGGGACTGGTCCTTATGCTTCATTCCTGGTTCCCCTTGGGTTTTTCGTTGAGCCAGTCCAGCAACGCCGAGCGGGCCTGTTGGGCGTCGCCGCCCACCTCGCCCAGCTTGTCGATCGGCAACATGTTGGACTGCACAGTGAGCTTCGAGGCGTTACCGCCAGCGGGCGCCAGGTTCTCCTTGATCCTGCATTCGTCGCGGGTGTAGATGCCGTTTTGCGTCATGGAGCTGTAGAAGGCCGCACGTGCCGCGCTGTCGGCGCGCAGCAAGCCTTCGGGGTTGAACTTGGCATAGAAGCGACGGCGTTCATCGGGTCGCAACAGGCGACGATTGATGCTCTGCTCGATGCGCTTCATCCATGGCAAGAGGGTGAAACTCAGGAAGCCGATCATCTGCTGCTCCATGCCGGTACCCCAGCTGGTGCTGTTCTGCGTGTGCCCGACCATCCAGGGCGGAACGCGGAACCATCGGCAGATTTCCTCGACGTTGAAGGCCCGGGTCTGAAGCATCTGGGCGTCTTCAGGCGTCATCGACACCTGCTGGTACTTCATGCCCGCTTCCAACACCATGGTTTTCCCGGTGTTGACAGCGCCAGCGAACTTGGCGGCCATGTCCTCGCGAATGTCTTCTCGCTGCGCTTTGTTCAGGATCTGATCCGTCGAAAGCACACCGCCCAGCTTCATGCCGTTGGCGAACATCTTGCTGGCAGATTCATCAGCGGCCATTGCTGCGCCGAAAACGTTACGCCCCATGGCCAGCGGGCTCAGGCCGCACAGCGGATCGGTGCCGAAGCCACGGGTGTGCATCATCTGTTCGTCCAACAACGTGTGGGGCTTGCCTTCGCTATCGGTGAATCGATACTCGATCGCCCCGCTGCTGGTGCGTCTTGGCGGAGATACGGCTTGCGGCAGTAGGAATTCCAGCGAGGAAAGATCCCGCCCCACGCGGTGGGGCTCATTGAAGCTGTTCCCACTCAACAAGAGGCTCGCGACCACGCACTCCCAGAATTCCACCGGGGTCTGGTCGGCGTTCGGCTGGATACTGATCACGCGGTGGACCGGGTGTGATGCGGCAACCTTCGGCACACCGTTTTTGTCCTCGTAGAGGGCAATCGGCAACGTCGCGAGGGTTTCAGCAATGAGGCGAACGCAGGCCCACACCGTGGACAGCTGCAGCGCGGTTTGCTGGCTGACCGTTTTGCCAGATGCAGAGTCGGTACCGTAGTAACCGTTCCAGAACGCAGCATCACCCAATCCGATTCGCCGCCCCACCCATCCCGCAAGGGATGACTTTACGATTCCAGGCTCCGCAGATTTAAACAGCGCCTGTCGAAGCACAGACTTCAAGGGCTTATTCACTGGTCAGCCCCTTTCGAATAAAGCCGGCGGCGAGCAGGAACGCCACGCCGCCGGCAATAAGGGACCACCCCGGACCGGCAAGAACGAACACTCCGCCAACCATCAAGCAGAACCCGGCCACGGCCGCCAGCAGAAATATGAGGAGGCCTGTATTCATGGTGATTCCTGTTATCCAACGATGATTGGGCTTGAGAAAAAGTCGCTGATGTTGCCTTCGTTGTTACCGGCCAGAACGAGCACCCTGCCGATTGCCATGATCAAGGCGACGGCGCCGTCGATTTTGTTGTCATCGCCCTGTTTTATCGGCCTGACCACGTCGTCGTTGCCAGGCAGGAACTTGCCGATGACGTTGGCGATACACCAGGTCATGATGGGATTCCCGTCGTGGTGGAACCGGCCGGCGGTAATCGCCGCTTCCAATTCCTTCATCGGGTCGCTCATGTTGGTGTAGTTCTGGGTGATGGTGACGGGGTTGAGCCCTTCGTCATCAAGATCGTGAGAAAGCCCGGTCGCCCCGTGGGGGTCGATTGGGCATTCCCGGACAGGCGCCAGATGGTTCGCCTCTTTGGCCTCGGCAAGAATCTCGCGGTAATCCACCTCGGCGCCGTCGGTCGTGAGCAGGTGCCCGGTGTTGATCCAGGCTTGGAACCGCTCAGCCATCCGCCTGTTGTCGGTGTCGTTGGCTGTATCCTCGGGCACCCAGAACTTCGGCGCGATCGAGTAGTAATGCGTCTTGCCGTCGATGACGCGCCAGAACAGACGCGCCATGGAGTTCATATCTAGTTTGCGCGCCAGGTCGAAGCCGAGGATGCATTCCTGCCCTTCGAACATCTCCAGGGTCAGCGTTTTGTCTTCACATGACCGCCAGGTTTCGACGTTGAAGAAGCCCGCCTTCGCACTCACCCACAGGTTGAGGTGCTTGGTTTTGAATGTGTTGGTAAATCTGGCCGAGCGAATTGCGCGGGCCAACTGGCTTTCCAGGTATTCCTGGAACACCGAGACGCCCATGCATGGGTTGGCCTTGGCAAGGTTCTTCGGGTCGGTCCAATCGTCGCCTTCATCCAGGGTCCAGATGTAGCCGAACAACTCTGGGTCGGGCACCGTGCCGTTGAGCATTTCCAGAACTTGCCGGCGCTTGTCATAGCAAGGCCCTTCGATATTCGCGCCGGCGGTGGTGATGATGAACATCAGCGGCTGCCGACGGGCACCCATACCGGTCAACATCGTGTCGTATTGGGCGGCACTGTCGTGTTCGTGAAACTCGTCGATGATCGCGCAGGAGGGCGACGCACCGTCGCCCGGGTTGCCGATCAACGGCTCGAAGCGACTGCAATCCGACGGGATGTTCATGTTCGAGGCGTTGACCTCGATACCGGCCGCCTCAATCAACATCGGTGAGCGCATGACCATCAAGCGCGCCGGGCGGAACACCTCCCAGGCCTGCTTCTCGGTGGTCGCACCGGAATAGACTTCGGCGCCGAACTCGTTGTCGGCAACGAACATGCCGATGCCCACGCCTGCGGCGATAACACTCTTTCCGTTCTTCCGAGGGACTTCCCAATAGCTTTCCCGGAACCGACGGTAACCGCCCTTCTTCTTTACCCACCCGAAGGTGCACGCCAGGCCGAACAACTGCCACGGCTCAAGGGTGATGAGTTGCCGCTTGAACGCCCATTCGCCCTTCGTGTGTGGCAAAAGCTGCATCAGCTTTAGCTTTTTCTCGGCTTTCTTCGGGTCGAACTTGTACGGAAACGACTTGAGTCGGCTCGCGGCAACGTCGTCGAAGTGCCTCTGGATCGATTGATGGATGTACCGGCAAGCCGGAAACTTGCCTTTCAAAACGGTTCTCGCCCAAGCCATCGCCTTGTCGACGTTGGGGTGAGCGGTTTTGGCCATCAGCTTCTCAGTAGGTTGGCGAACTCGTTGGTTGAGGTTTGCTTGTTTCCGCCAATGATTCGGGTTCGGCTGGAGGGATCCAGGCCGAGCAATGATCCGAATGTCACCAGTTGGCGCATCGATTCGTTCGCGGCGGTGAGCGCCGGGTTCTTCATTGGGCTCCCCTGTGAAGACTCGACGACAATTCCGAACTTCTGGACGGCCTCTTCAGCCATCCGCCACTTGTCATAGGCGGTGCAAAACGCCTCGACGTTGTGCAAATCGGTGAGTGCGACGACGTGCTCACGGAGCAATTCGGGAATCAGCATTCGCCACATCGTGGCCGCCCGCTCACTCAGCCACTCCGGCGGGTCGATATCCGTCACCGTGGAAAACTGCGGCTCGGCTGTGTTCAGCGCACGCTTGCCGGGATTTCCGGCGAGTGTTTTTTTGGCCGTTGGCTTGGGTTTGCGACCACGGCCGGCGACCGTGGCGGTGCCCCCCATCGCGCAACTCCTGATTTTTTAATTTCGCGGTCGTGAAAGAAAGGC
>Ga0196970_1000563_pt1 | contig 40802 bp, 38 predicted proteins | sample S1v_513CmetaG_FD_148672 | JGI IMG/M metagenome (GOLD analysis project Ga0196970, IMG submission 148672) | Soil microbial communities from Anza Borrego desert, Southern California, United States - S1+v_5-13C | ecosystem: Environmental > Terrestrial > Soil > Desert | place: USA: California... | reverse complement strand
GTGCGGTGCCCGACGGGCCGGCGGGCCTCGGCGACGTCGCGCGCAAGAGCTACCGCTACCTGCGGGTGTCCGTGGTGGCCGTCGCCCTCCTGCTCGGCATCGCGCTGGTCCTCGAGATCGTGTGGGGCGGCCGCGAGCGGTTCGGCTCGATCAGCGGGTACTACTACTCGCCCGTGCGCAGCATCTTCGTCGGGGCGCTCGTCGCGATCGGGCCCGCCCTCATCTCCATCAAGGGCCGCGCCGGCTGGGAGGACACCATGCTCGACCTCGCGGGCATGCTCGCCCCCGTGGTCGCCCTCGTCCCCACCCCGCTGCCCGACGCCCGCGACGACGTCGACTGCGCCGGGGGCGCCGTGAAGTGCATCCCCGCGGAGTTCGTGCCCAGCGTCGAGAACAACATCGCCGCCATCGCGATCCTCGGGGCTGTCGCACTCGTCTTCGCCTGGTTCAGCGCCGGTGCGCGTCTGCGGAGGAGGGCGAGCGCGCGGTACGGACTCATGGCCGCCTGCGCCGTCTGGGCCGTGTTCGTCGCCGTGTTCCTCGTCGCGCCTGAGTTCTTCATGTCCGTCGCGCACTACGCCGCCGCGATCCCGTTCTTCCTGCTCATCGCAGGCGTCGCGTACCTCAACGGGCGCCGGGCGCCTGCCCGACGGAACGTCGCCGTCCTGACGCCGGACGAGTACGGGCGCTCCTACCGGACCATCAGCGGCCTCATGATCCTCACCCTGGTCCTGACCGGTGCGTACTACGCCCTCACCGCCGTCACCGACGCCGCGCCCTGGTTCGCCACCATCGCCGTCGTCGAGGGTGTGCTGCTCGCGCTCTTCGTCGTGTTCTGGGTGCTGCAGACCGCGGAGAACTGGAACGAGGAGGCTGTTGCGGAGCAGGCGGCCGCGGGGGAGCAGGTCGCGACGACCTGACGGCGTCGGGAGCAGGTCGCCACGACCTGACGGCGCGGGGCGCAGGCTTGGTGGGTCGCCCCCCTCGTAGCCGCCGGTGGACGGTGCCCCGCCTGGTGCGACGTCACCCGGTCGTGGCGCGGGGAAATCATGGATCGCCGTGGCGGCCAGCCGATGGATCGGACATGGGGAAGGGCACGGACGCCTCCCGCCTCGCCGTCGTCGTGCTGCCGGGCGGCGCCGTGGTGTGCGCCGCCGTGTGGGCGGTGGCCGCCTCCCGCAGCGTCTGGACGGGTGCGCTCGCGGTGGCCACGGCATTCGCCGGCGCGGTCGCCTGGGCGCTCCGTCGGCGCTCGGGACGGAAGGACGCCGAGTCACGGCTCTGGCGGTGGTTCTCCTGGGGGACGGCCTGCCTCGCCGGCGGCTTCGCCCTCGAGCTCGTGTTCCACGCGGTGGTGGGGGACGGCTCCCCGACGAACGGGCTCGGGCTCACGCTCGGGGCGGTGACGGCGAGCCCGCTGGTCTACCAGGGGCTCGTGCACTGGAACCGGTACCGGACGCTCGCCTCCGATCCTGGGGACTGGCTGAACGGCGGGGCCGCCGTCATCGCCCTGATGGCGCTGGCGACGATGGCTGACGTCCGGACCGGGTCGAACCTGGATGCGTACCCCGGCCAGGTGCACGGGGTGCTGCTGCAGGTCGCGTCGCTCCTCGTGCTGCTCGGCACGGCGGGCACGATCATCGGGCTCGGCGCACTCCACCAGGACCGGCGGGCGTGGGTCCTGGTCGGCGGGTTGGGGGCGGCGCTTCTCGTCCCGGTCCTGGTGGCCGTGCTCCGGCTCGACGGGCGTGGCATGCCGGACCTGCCGCCCCTCGTCGCCTCCACCGCTGCGGCCTGGTTCATCGTGGTCCTCGCGCTCCTCATCGCGTCCAGGCTCCGTTCCCCGGTGTGGCCGCCCCGCCACGCCACCTCGCAGTCCACGACCGTCGGAGCCCTCGTCGTGCTGGGTGCGTCGATCGGGACGCTCGTGTCCAACGCGGTCGACGCGGACCCGGCGCTCCGGTGGTCGTCGCTGCTCGCCGGGGGAGCCGCGATCATCGCCTGCTTCCGCGTCGTCCGGCTCGTCAGCGAGCTCGCCCAGGTGGCTCTGAGTCGTCTCGAGGCACGGACGGACGACCTGACGGGGTATCCCAACCGGCGGCGTCTCACCGAGCTGCTCGCCGAGGCCCTCCCGGCAACCGGTGGGCGGACCCTGCTCGTCATCGACCTCGAACGGTTCAAGGACGTCAACGACCGGTTCGGCCACCATGTCGGTGACGGCGTGCTCCGCGTGATCGCCGATCGGCTGCAGAGCCGCCTGGGCTCGCGCGGCACCGTGGCGCGCCTTGGCGGGGACGAGTTCGCGTGCGTGGTGGACTCCGGCTCGGTCGAGGCTTCCCGTGACCTCGCCGATGAGCTGTTGGCCGCGGTGCGCACCCCGGTGGAGGCGGAGGGCCGGGAGCTCCAGGTCGACGCGAGCATCGGCGTCGCGAGCACGGCCCTCAGCGGTGGTGCGAGCGAGGAGCTGATGCGGTGCGCCGACGCGGCGATGTACGCCGCGAAGCGGGCCGGCGGAGGCGTCAGCGTCTACGACACGGCCGTCGACGCCCTGGACCGGGCGGAGCGAGGGCTCGTCGAGGACCTCAGGCTCCTGCTGACGGGCGGCGCCGAGGGGCCGGGCGGAGCCGGCGAGATCGTCGTGCACTACCAGCCGCAGCTCGAGGCGGGATCCGGCCGTGTGGTCGGGGTGGAGGCGCTCGTGCGGTGGCATCACCCGGCACGCGGCCTGCTCGGACCTCCGGTGTTCCTGCACCTCGCAGAGCGGCAGGGGTTGATGTTCCGCGTGACCGAGGCCGTCCTGGACAGCGCCGTGCGAGAGGTCGCCGGCTGGCGGCCGCCGCACGACCGGCTGCGGCTGTCGGTCAACCTGTCGAGCTCGTGCCTCGCCGCGCCGGGGCTGCTGGAGATGATGGACGCGGCGCTGGCGCGCCACGGGCTGCCCCCACGGCGGATGATCGCCGAGGTCACGGAGACCAGCGTCCTCGAGGACGTGCGCTCCGCGGTCGAGGTGACCCGGGCGCTCGCGACGCGGGGGATCGCCATCAGCATCGACGACTTCGGCACCGGGTACTCGTCCCTCGCCCGGCTGAACGTCCTGCCCGCCGAGGAGCTCAAGCTCGACCGGTCCTTCACCATGCAGCTCACGACGGACGGGCGGACCGCCGCGATCGTCGCCGGCACGATCGACTTCGCCCACCGCCTCGGCATGCGCGTGGTCGCCGAGGGTGTGGAGGACGACGGCACCCTCCGTGCGCTCGAGGCGCTCGGCTGCGACGTCACCCAGGGCTACCTCCACGCGCGGCCGCTGCCGGCCGCCGAGCTGCGCGAGTGGCTCGCGGCGCGGCGTCGTCGCGACCCGGTCGCGACGGACACCTCGTCGCGACCCGGTCGCGACCTTGAAGGCACCCACCGACACTGACCAGGACGGGCGACCCGGCCCGCTGACGATCGGGGGAGTGGCATGAGCATCGGCGACTTCGCGGAGCAGCACGGCGACAAGATCGAGAAGGGCAGCGACACCGGCATCGAGAAGGCCGGCGACTTCGTCGACGACAAGACCGGCGGCAAGGGGTCCGAGCACATCGAGAAGGGCGAGGACTTCGCCGACGACAAGATCGGCGACGAGTAGCGCTCAGCCCGACGACGCCGGTCGCCGACCTGACGGGGCGGCCGGCGTCGTCGTCCGTCCGGGTGCCCGGCTACGCGACCGCGGCGGCGATGGCACGCCCCAGGTCGTCCGGCCTGGTGAACATCGGCCAGTGGCCCGTGGGCAGGTCGACGATGGTGAGGTCACGGATCCGGGCCAGCTCGGCCGTGTACGGGTGGCCCTGCGCCATGAGCTGCCGCAGCATGTCGGACGGGAACTCGCACGTGATGACGGTGACCGGCACGTCGAAGCGGCGCTCGTCGTGCAGCACCTGCCGGTCCGTGGCGACGCGGGCGGGTGACGGGACGGCAGTGGCCCTGAACCGCGCGCGCAGCTCGTCGTCGAGGTCCGTGAGGTCCTCCTCCCCGAAGACCGACCAGTCGGGCAGCGGCATCTCGCCGTCCACCACGGGCAGCTCGTCGTTGATCACGGCGCCGTCGCCGAGCGGGACCGCGTCGACGTAGACGACCCGTGCGACGCGGTCGGGCCGGGCGTCCGCTGCGGCGTGCGCGACCGCCCCGCCACCGCTGTGGCCGGCGAGCACCAGCGGGCCCTCGAGGCCGTCGATGACGTCGACGGTGGCGCGCACGTGGTCCGCGAGCCCGATGCCCGACCGGTCGTCCGTAGGGGAGGCCATGCCGGGCAGGGTCAGGGGGTGGGCGCGGTGCCCCGCTGCCTCCAGCGCCGGGACGACGGCGTCCCACGCCGACGCGTTCAGCCACAGGCCCGGGATGAGGATGATGTCCATCCGCCGACGGTACGCGCTCGTCCCGACACGGCGACGGCGTCGGGCAGCGCCGTGGTTATTCTCGGGACGTGGAGCCCCACCGCCTGGACCGCGACGAGGCGCGGCGCATCGCGGTGCGCGCCCAGCTGCTCACCGGCGACCGCCCCACGGACCTGCTCGCCGTCGTCCACCACCTGGCGTTCCTCCAGATCGACCCGACCGCCGCCGTCGCTCCGAACGCCGATCTCGTCGCCTGGACCCGGCTGGGGGCCGCGTACCGCCCGGAGCACCTCACGCAGGCGCTCGAGGTGGACCGGACCCTCTTCGAGCTGAACGCCCTCATCCGGCCGATGAGCGACGTCGGGCTCTTCCTGGCGCCCGGCCGCGCCTGGGCGAACCACGGCGGGCACCGCGCCTGGCTCGAGGTGAATGCGGGGTTCCGCCGCGACGTGCTGGCCCGCCTCGCCGACGCCGGCCCCCTGGCGTCCCGGGACATCCCCGACACCTGCCAGGTGCCGTGGGCGTCGACCGGCTGGACCAACGACCGCAACGTCACCCAGATGCTCGAGATCCTCGCCGCACTGGGTGAGGTCGCGGTGTCGGCCCGGCGCGGCCGGCAGCGGGTCTGGGACCTCGCCGAGCGCGTGTACCCCCCGGACGTCGTCGTCGTCCCGGCCGACGAGGCGCCGCGCATCCGCGACGAGCGTCGACTGAGGGCGCTCGGCATCGTGCGGGACAACGCGCTCGACGTCCCGGTGGAGCCCTCGCGCGTCGGTGACGCGGGGGAACCGGCGGTGGTGGACGGCCTGCCGGGCACCTGGCGGGTCGACCCGGCAGCGATAGGGCAGCCGATGGCCGCCCGGACGGCACTCCTGTCGCCGTTCGACCGCCTGGTGCACGACCGCGGCCGGGCGCTCGAGCTCTTCGACTTCGAGTACGTCCTCGAGATGTACAAGCCCGCGGCGCAGCGCCGCTGGGGCTACTTCGCGCTCCCGGTGCTGCACGGGGACCGGTTGGTCGGCAAGGTCGACGGTCGCGCGGACCGCAAGGCAGGCGTCTTCCGGGTGGCGGCCGTCCACGAGGACGTCCCCTTCGCGTCCGACGTCGCCGACGCCGTCCGGGCCGAGCTCGGCGACCTCGCCGAGTGGCTCGGTCTGGCGCTCGAGCTGCCGCGGTCGGGCAGCTAGCGGGGCGCCGGTCCGGCCGTGGCCGCCCGGACCTCCCGGCACCCGGGCACGTTCGGGTGGCGGTTCACCCCCGCCGGGCGGAAAGTGAGCGGACCGGGCGTCCACCGGTTCGGGCCGGTGGCTGTCACCACGGGGGGCTCATGTGAACGAACACTTCGACGTCCTGGCGAGTCGTCGCGACGTCCTGCGCTGGGGCGCGCTGGGGCTTGGCGCGTTCGCCCTCGCCGCCTGCGGTTCCGCGACGCCGCTCGCCGAGACCGGACCACCGTTGACGGGCAGCTACACGGGCCGACGCGTCACGATCGAGTACTGGACGGGCTTCACCGGCGGTGACGGGCCGGCGATGCGTGCGCTGGTCGACGCGTTCAACGCGAGCCAGGACCGCATCACCGTGCGGATGAACGTCGTGCGCTGGGCGCAGTACTACCAGCGCGTGATCGCCGCCGTTCACGCCGGTCGCGGTCCGGACGTCGGCGCGATGCACCTCGGGCAGCTCGCGACCCAGGCCGCGCGGCAGACGGTGGCGCCGCTCGACGACGTGCTGTCCGACGTCGGGGTGGCCGCGGAGCAGTACCCGGAGCTGGTCTGGCAGGCCGGCGAGGTCAACGGGAGTCGGTACGGCATCCCCTTCGACGTCCACTCCCTCGGGAGCTACACGAACCTCGCCCTGCTCGAGCAGGCGGGGGTCGACCCGGCCGCGGACACCCGGCAACGCTTCGAGGCGGACCTGGCGGCGCTCATGCAGGCGGGCGTCGAGACGCCGTTCTGGATGCCCAACGTGTGGCCGGCCCACCTGATCTTCCTGAGCCTGCTCTGGCAGTTCGGGGGTGAGCCGTACGCCGAGGACGGCACCGAGGCGCGGTTCGACAGCGACGCCGGAGTCGCCGCACTGGAGTGGATGCGGGCGCAGGTGGACGCCGGCGTGAGCCCCGAGAACGTCTCCGCCGACTCTCAGTACACGGCCTTCAAGAACGGCGAGGGTGCGTACACCTGGGACGGCATCTGGCAGATCAACGACCTCCAGACGACGGCGCCCGACCTGCAGTGGGGACTGCACCCGATCCCGACGATCGGCGAGCGGCCAGCCGTGTGGGCCGACTCGCACCAGCTGGTGATGTTCCGGAGTCGGCGGCCTGACGACGACCGGTTGCTGGCCAGCAAGGCCTTCCTGCGGTACCTCGTCGAGAACTCCGCGGGCTGGGCGGCGGCGGGGATGATCCCCGCCAGGGCGGACGCGCGCGAGACGCCGGAGTTCCGCAGCAGCCCGCAGGCCCCGGTCGCCGAGGCGATCGACGCCATGCGTTTCCTGCCGCCCGTGCCGGCCCTCGGCGAGGTCCAGGTGCAGACGCTCGAGGTGGCGGTGTCCGAGGCGGTCCTCGGCCGAGCGGCGCCCGCCGACGCGCTGGCCGGCGCCGCACGGCAGGCGACGCAGCTCCTGCAGGCCAACCTGGCGAAGTTCGGGAGGTGACGTGATGGCAGACATCGCCGTGAACCGTGACGCGCTGGCCAAGGGCGCTGCGGCGACGACCGCCGACGCCGGGGCGCGGGCCGCGCGGACCGCGAGCACGAGCCGCCGGGACCGGCGGGACGGCTGGTTCTTCCTGGTGCCGTACCTGCTGCTGTTCACCGTGTTCGTCATCGCGCCGGCGGGCTTCGGCCTCTGGATCAGCCTGCACGACTACGACTACACGCTGCCCGAGAAGCCCTTCGTCGGCCTCGAGAACTACTCGGGACTCATCTCGGGTGACTCGCCCTTCGCGGCACCGTTCTGGCAGGCCATGCAGGGCACGGCGATCTTCACCATCGCCTCCGTCCCGCTCCTGCTCGTGCTCCCGCTGGGCGTCGCCCTCATCATGAACGCCAAGTTCCGGGGGCGGAACTTCTTCCGGGCACTGTTCTTCGCCCCGTACGTCCTCGGCGTCGCCGTCGTCGCCGTGCTCTGGCGGTACCTGCTCGACACCAACATCGGGCTGATCAACCACTACCTGGGTGACGCCATCCCCTGGCTCACCCAGGAGAACACCGCCTGGGCGTCCCTCGTCGGTGTCACCGTCTGGTGGACCCTCGGCTTCAACGCCGTGATCTACCTCGCGGCGCTGCAGGACATCTCCCCGGAGCTCTACGAGGCCGCGCGGATGGACGGTGCGAACCGTTGGCAGCAGTTCGTCAACGTGACGCTGCCCGGCCTGCGGCCGGTCCTCCTGTTCGTCACGAGCGTCACGATCATCGCCTCGGTGAACATGTTCGGGCAGTCGTACCTCATGACCCAGGGCGGCCCGGGCACCGAGACCCGTACCGCCATCTACCAGATCGCCGAGACCGGGCTCACGAGCTTCAACTCCGGTCTCGCCTCTGCCATGTCGTTGATCTTCAGCGTGTTCCTGGCGCTCGTCAGCATCGCCGTCTTCTTCGCGTTCCGGGAGCGCGACGACGGGTCGCGGCGCAGGCGCCGGCCGACGTCAGGGGAGGCGAGGGGCCGATGACCACCATGGAGACCGACCGCAGGGGCGGCGTGGCGGCGGACGAGGCAGGCAACGGCCGCACCAGACCGCTGGCGAAGGTGGTGGCCTACGCCGCCCTCGCGGTCCTCAGCCTGCTCTTCATCTCGCCGCTGCTGTACATGCTCGCCACGTCGTTCAAGACGACGGCGGACGCGGCCTCCCCGGTCCCGCAGTGGATACCGGCCGACCCCTCGCTGCAGGCGTACGAGACGGTGCTGAACACGGACGGCACGCCCGTCGTCCGGTGGCTCGTCAACAGCTTCGCGAGCGCCACCCTCCAGACTCTGCTCATCCTGGTCACCGCCTCGATGGCGGCCTACGCGCTCGCCCGGATCGAGTTCCGGGGGCGTGGGGTGGTCTTCGCGATCATCATCGCCACCCTCTTCGTCCCACCGGTGATCCTGCTGATCCCGAACTACCTGATCGTCGGCCGCCTCGGCTGGCTGGACACGCTGCTCGCCGTCGTCGTCCCCGGCGCCGCAGGGGCGTTCGGGGTGTTCTTCCTCCGGCAGTTCTTCCTCGGTCTGCCGAAGGAGCTCGAGGAGGCGGCCTTCCTCGACGGGGCGACCCGCTGGCGTACGTTCCGGAGCATCGTCCTGCCGCTGTCGAAGCCTGCCCTCGTGACGCTGGCGCTGCTGTCGTTCCTGACCAACTGGAACGACTTCCTGTGGCCGGTCTACGTCCTGTTCTCCCCGGAGAACCAGACGCTGCCCGCCGGGCTCTCCACCCTCCAGAACGCGAACGCCGTGAGGTACGACCTGCTCATGGCGGGCGCCGTCATCGCCAGCGCGCCGGTGCTCCTGCTCTATGTCCTCGCCCAGCGGTACATCGTCGAGGGCGTCGGGCGGGCGGGCCTGAAGGGATGACGCGGACGTACGCCAACCCGGTCTGGCCGGGGTACTTCGCCGACCCGTTCGTGCTCCGGGCGCGCGGGCGCTTCTGGGCGTTCGGCACGGGCGGGGGAGAGGCGGAGCAGCGGCTCGTGGGCCTGGTCTCCGACGACCTCGTCACGTGGGAACCGACCGGACCCGTGCTCGACCCGGCCACCGTCCCCGCCGGCCGCACGCACCACTGGGCGCCGGAGGTGACCGAGCTCGACGGCCGCTTCTGGCTCTACTACTCGGCGGGCGTGGCGGACCGGGAGCACGCCATCAGGGCGGCGGTGAGCGACGAGCCTGGCGGCCCGTACCGGGACACGGGCGCTGTGCTGACGCCGGACGAGCCGTTCGCGATCGACCCGAGCCCGTTCCTGGACCTCGACGGCGGGCGGTACCTGTTCTACTGCGCGGACCGGCTGGTCGGGGAGCGCGTCGGGACGGTCGTGCTGGTGGACCGCATGCTCGACCCGACGACCCTCGCGGGGGACCCGCGTCCGGTGGTCTCGCCGACCGCGGACTGGCAGCTGTTCCTCCGTGACCGGCCGATGTACGGCGGGGTGCACGACTGGTTCACGTGCGAGGGCGGGTTCTGCGTCCTGCGCGACGGGACGTACTGGTGCCTGTACTCGGGCGGCAACTGGCAGGAGCCCGGGTACGGCGTCGCCGCGGCCCGTGCGCCGTCGCCCCTCGGGCCGTGGACCGAAGAGGTCGGCGAGGCCCCCGCCGTCATCCGCACCGATCCGGCACACGCCCTCGGGCCGGGCCACGCCAGCGTCGTGAGCGACGACGCCGGTCAGGAGTGGCTCGTCTACCACGCGTGGGATCTCGCCGGGACCGCGCGACGGATGTGCATCGACCCGCTCGTGTGGACCTCCACCGGGCCGGTCTGCCAGGGGCCGAGCAGCGGCGCGCGGCCTGCGCCCGTGGTGCGGCACCCGGCCGGCTGAGGCGCGGCGAAGTCGGGACTTTGAACCGGTCACCCGAGCTGTCCGGACAGGAGATGATGAATCCGGTGCGGCAGGCCGGAAGGCCGTACGCCGCCGCGACGAGCGCGACAGGGACTGCGGCCCATGATCATCGAGTACTACCACGCGTCGAAGTACGGCAACGGAGCGACGGTGGCCGCGGAGTTCGCCGCGGACATGGCGGCCAAGGGTGCGACGGTGCACGTCCACCACGTCAAGGACGCGCGCCCGGACCGTATCCCGGCGGCCGACCTCTACGCCTTCAGCTCGCCCACGCACATGGGTCGTCCGCGCGGCGCCATGCGGCGCTTCCTGAAGAAGGCGGTCCTCCCCACCGGGGCGCGGTACGCGTTGGTGGCGACGGCCATGGCGCCGCAGCCCGACGCGAAGACGGGCATCGTGCCGGCGCTCACCGACGTCGAGCGCTGGCGCCGGACCATCCCCGTCATGGAGGAGCTGCTGCTGGCGAAGGGGCTCGTCAAGGTGGCCGACACGACCGTGCAGGTCGTCGCCTCCGAGGGGCCGCTCGAGGACGGCTGGCAGAGCAAGGTCCGTGCGCTCGCGGACGCGATCCAGGGGTGACGGATCCCGCCCACCTCTCCGAGCCGGACCTGCTCGCCCTGCACGCCGTCCGCGTCATGGGCATGGCGGACGCCCACGCCGCATCCGCCCGCTTCGGGCTCGAGCAGGCCGAGGTCGCAGAGCTGCTCCTCGACTTCGAGGCGGTCGGCTGGGTCGTGCGTGTGCCGTCCGTCCTGCCGACGACGTGGTCCCTCACCGAGGCCGGCCGCCGCGAGAACGAGCGCAGGCTGCGGCTGGAGCTGGACGGGATCGGTGCCCGTGGCGACGTCATCGCCCTCTACCGCCGCTTCCTCGAGCTGAACGGCCGGCTGCTGGCCGCCTGCACCGACTGGCAGATCCGGCCGACGCCGTGGGACCCCATGGCGCGCAACGAGCACGACGACTGGCGCTGGGACGAGCGCGTGCTCGACGAGCTCGCGCGGCTCTCCGGTCGGCTGCGTCCCGTCGCCGACCACCTCGGTGCCCGCCTCGCGCGGTTCGACGGGTACGCGGACCGCTTCGCCCGGGCGTTGCGGCGCGTCGAGCACGGTGACCGCGCCTGGGTCGACGAGCCGGGCGTCGACTCGTGCCACCGCGTCTGGTTCGAGCTGCACGAGGACCTCATCGCCACCCTGGGGATCGAGCGGGGTGACGAGCCCGCCTGACTCGGCCCGCCCGGCGGTGTTGGATGGGTGGTGGAGCAGTCCCTCATCGCAAGGAGGCCACCATGGGTTCCCGCACGAGCGCACTGGAGCACACGCCTGAGCACACGCCGAAGCGGACGCCGAAGCGGAAGAAGTCGGGGCTCGGCGGCGTCGTCCGCCTGGTCACGGTGGGTCTGGCCGTGGCCGCGGCCGTGAAGGAGGTCCGCAGGGACCCGGCCGAGCGGACCTGGAACGGGGTCGTGGCGGGGTTCGTCCCCTATGACTTCCGGATGCCGACGCTCGACCGGGTGCGGCAGCGCATGTGGAACCCCGAGGACGAGCACTGGGTCGGTCCGCGGGTGTTCGGGGTCGGCTGGACGATGAACTGGGGCCGCGTGGTGGCGGTGCTGCGCGAGCAGTACGCGGCCGCGCGCTGAGCCCCGGGCGCCCGGCGCGTCGAGGGCTCCGACCAGGCGGCCGGAGCCCTCGACGACGCGGTGCGTCAGCGGCGCGAGGGGCTCATGCCGAGGCGACCTCGATGAGCGACGTGTCCGCTCCGGCCGCCGCGGCGGTTGTGAAGATCCACTCCTGGACCGCCGTGGTGTCGACCCGGTAGGCGAAGTCCACGCCGCGGCAGTAGGAGTTGAGACCGAACGAGGTCACGGCGACGACGAGGTTGGACTCGTACCCGCCGAGGAACACGGGCCCGCCCGAGTCGCCGGAGCACGTGCCGCCCTTGCCGAGGCCGTTCCCGGTCGTCTGCAGGTTGAAGCCGGCCGTGTTGTTGCTCCGCAGGTTCGTGATCGTCGCGTTCGCCATGAGCCGCTCACGGAAGGACTCGACCCTGACGGGGCTGCTGTAGCTCAGGCCGTAGCCGCTGGCGGTGACGGTCACGTCCTGGAGGCCGCGCTTGGTCGCGAACGTGTCCAGCGTCCCGGGCGCGGCCAGGACGGCGTACTCGTCGACGTAGATGGGCGTGTCCAGGATGACGAGGCCGGCGTCCAGGGTGTTCGGGAACCCCTGGAAGTCGGCGAAGCCGTAGTTGAAGACCTGGGACGCGTACGAGCACGTGACGCCCTCGGTGCCGGCGGCGCACTCGTCGGGGTAGCCGCTCACGGGGTCGTACTGCAGCTCGGGGTCGTAGTTCACGCCGGCGTCCTGCTGGAAGTACACGCGCGCGGACGTCGCCCCGTCGGTGCAGTGACCGGCCGTCAGGAAGATCTCGGGTGTGAGCAGAGAGCCGGAGCACCGGCCCATGAACTCCCCGTTCTCGTCGTACATGACCAGCAGGCCGACGAACGGGTGCTCGTAGTCCTCGACGTAGTTGCCGGTGATGGCGCTCGCGGGTGACGCGACGCCCACGACGAGCGCAGCGAGCGCTCCGAGCGCGAAGAGGGACTTCCGCATGGGGACCTGACCTCCTTGTCGGGGCCTCGGCCGCGATCGCGGCCCGGGGTAAGGAGAACGATAGGCACGGCCGGGGCCGGGGCAACTTCTGGCTGATGACGGCTGGCTACTCGAACACGTGTTCGAGTAGACTGGCGGCCGTGCCCTCCGGCGGCCCGACGATCCTTCACGCCGACCTCGACGCCTTCTACGCGTCGGTCGAGCAGCTGCTCGACCCCGCCCTGCGCGGGCAGCCGATCGCCGTCGGTGGCGGGCCCTCGGGCGGCGTCGTGCTCGCCGCGTCGTACGAGGCGAAGTCGTTCGGCGTCCAGGGTGGGATGCCCGGCTGGCGTGCCGCCCGCCTGTGCCCGGACCTGGTCTTCGTCCGCGGCCACTTCGGCGAGTACCAGCGCTTCGGCGACGCGGTGATGGAGATCCTCGAGGACGTCACCCCCGTCGTGGAGCGCATCTCGATCGACGAGGCCTTCCTCGACGTCTCGGGTGCGACCCACCTCTTCGGACCGCCGGACGTCATCGGCGCCGCCATCCGGCGCCGCGTCCGGGCGGAGGTCGGCCTCCCGATCTCCGTGGGCGCCGCCCGCACCAAGCACCTCGCGAAGATCGCCTCGCAGGTGGCCAAGCCGGACGGCCTGGTCGTGGTCGCACCCGGGACGGAGCGCGAGTTCCTGGACCCGCTTCCCGTCGGCCTGATCTGGGGGGTCGGCCCGGTGAACCAGCAGCGGCTGGCGCACCTCGGCATCCACACCATCGGGCAGCTCGCCGAGACGCCGGGCTCGGCCGTCGAGCACATCCTCGGGCGCGCCGTCGGTCACAAGCTCAGTGCGATGGCGCGCGACGCGGACCCCCGCCGGGTCGTCACGGCGCACCGGGCCGGGTCGGTGGGCGCGCAGTCCGCGCTCGGCCGCCGCCGACCCGCTCGGGACGACGTCCGTGCGGTGCTCGCGCACCTGGCCGACCGGGTGGCCCGCCGGCTCCGGGCCAAGGCGCGCGCAGGTCGCACGGTGACCGTGCGGGTGCGGTTCGCAGGGATGGCCTCGGTGACCCGGTCCCTCACGCTCACCCAGCCCGTCGCCACGACGCTCACCCTCACCGAGATCGCTGAGCGGCTGGCGTGGTCCGCGATCGACGACCACCCCGATGCCGAGATCACGCTGCTCGCGATCTCGGTGTCCAACCTGACCGACCAGCGCACGATCCAGCCGGAGCTCGAGCTGCCGCCGCCGGACCCCTGGCGGCCGGGGTCGGCGACGGGCACGGCCCGGCGCGCGGTCGACGGGTCCATGGACGCCATCCGGGAGCGCTTCGGCCGGGACGCCGTGGGGTACCTGCCCGCCATGCGGCGCGGCGGCGCGGTCCCGGACGAGTTCCGCGAGCTCGCCGAGCACGAGCTGTAGGCGGGCATGCCCGAGGCGCGTCGGGTGCGGGCGGGTACCGCGTCAGGGCAACGCGCGGTCGAGGTTGATGGCTGCGCTGATCAGCGAGAGGTGGGTGAACGCCTGCGGGAAGTTGCCCAGCTGCGAGCCGTCCCGCCCGATCTCCTCGGCGTGCAGGCCCAGCGGGCTGGCGTACGTGAACATCTTCTCCAGGGCCAGGCGGGCGTCCTCGAGTCGCCCCGTCCGCGTCAAGGCCTCGACGTACCAGAACGAGCACATGGAGAACGTGCCCTCGTCGCCCGGCAGGCCGTCGAGACGTTCCCCGCCGACGTACCGGTAGACCAGGGTGTCGGTGACGAGCGCCCGCTCGATCGCCCGCAGCGTCGAGCGGAAGCGGGGGTCGGCGGGCGAGACGAACTTCACCGCCGGCATCAGCAGCAGCGACGCGTCGAGCGTCTCGGACCCCTCCGACTGCGTGAACGCCTCGAGCTCGGCGTTCCAGGCCGTGTCGAAGACGGCCCGCGCGATGTCGTCACGGGTGCGCTGCCAGGACACGAGGTCGCCAGGGAGGCCGCGACGTCGTGAGATGCGCATCATCCGCTCGACCGCCACCCAGGACATCACCCGCGAGAACGTGTGCTTCCGGCGGCCGGCGCGGGTCTCCCAGATGCCCTCGTCCGGACGGTCCCAGTTCTCCTGCAGCCAGGACACGAGCCGCACCAGCTGCATCCAGGTGTCGTACGAGATCCCGTCGCCGTACTTGTCGTAGAGGTAGATCGAGTCGATCAGCTCTCCGTAGACGTCCAGCTGGAACTGGTCCGCCGCGTCGTTGCGGACGCGCACCGGCCGGCTGCCCCGGTAGCCCGGCCAGTGGTCCAGGGTGCGCTCGCCACTCGTGCTGTTGCCGTCGATGTCGTACATGGAGCGCAACGGGCCGTCGGGGCCGTCGTCGGCGCCGGCGATGCGGTCCATGAGCCAGCGCATGAACGCCCCGGCCTCGTCGAGGAAGCCGAGCCGCAGCAGGGCGTACAGGGAGAACGCGGCGTCCCGCAGCCACACGTGCCGGTAGTCCCAGTTGCGCTCGCCGCCGATCACCTCCGGCAGCGAGGTCGTGGGGGCCGCGATGATCGCGCCGGTCGGCTCGTGCGTGAGGAGCTTGAGGGCGAGCGCCGAGCGGTGCACCTCCTCGCGCCACCGCCCGCGGTACCGGCACTGCCCGAGCCAGTCACGCCAGAACGCCAGGGTGCCGGCCAGGAGCGGCCCCGCGTCGTCGGGCGTCGCCGGGGCGGCCGTCGCCGGCGAGGTCATGACCTCCAGGACGTACGCCGCCTCGTCGCCCTGCTCGAGGTCGAGCACGCCGCGCACGACGCCGTCGTCGTCCCGCGTGTGACGTCCGGGAAGTGACACGACGAGCGCGAGGTCCACCGCGGTGAGCTCGGCCCGGTCCGGGTGGACGACGACGTCGTGCTCGGCGAGGCCGTACCCGAACCGCGGGGCGATCTCGACGGCAAGCTGCATGGCGCCGCGCACGCAGGCGACGATCCTCACGAGGCGCTGCCGGTGGTCGGGGTCGTGGGGCCGGAGGATCGCCATGAAGTCTCGGACCTCGACCACGCCGCCCTCGTCCGCGAAGCGGGTCACCAGCACGTTGGTGTCCGGGAGGTAGAACTGCCGGGCGGTCCAGCCCTCGCCGGTCGGTGTGATGCTCCAGTGCCCACCGCGGTCGCCTCCGACGAGCGACCCGAAGACGCTGGGGGAGTCGAAGCGGGGTGCGCAGAACCAGGAGATCGTGCCGTCGGCGCAGACGAGTGCAGCGGTGCGGAGGTCGCCGATGAGGCCGTGGTCGCTGATGGGCAGGCCTGGGGGCGCGGTGTCGGTCATGGCGTCGCGCCCTCCATGGGGTGATCCTCACACCGGTGGGGCGCCCGGGCCTCTCACGGCCGCAGCACGTAGCCGTCGGCGACGGCCGACCGGGTGGTGGCGCCGCCCCACGCGAACACCACGTCGTCGTTCGTGGCGACGCCGCGCGCCATCAGCTCTCCGCCGGGCAGCGCGGGCAGCGTCGACCACTGGCCCGTCACCGGGTCCAGCAGCCCGTTCGCCACGATCACCCGGCCACCCACCGGCAGGGCGGGGAGGCGCGTCCAGGGATCCCCGCCCACCTCGCTGACGCCGAGGTCGCGCCACGAGTGGTCGGCGGGGTCCAGGATCCCGCCGTACGGGTAGGACCGGCCCCACCCGTTCACCTCGCCACCGTCCGCGCTGCCGAGGTCCGGGAAGACGACGCGCGCGCTCGCCCCGAGCGCGTCCCCGCTGCCGGCGACGACGGCGCTCCCCCCGAGGATCTCCGTGTCACGCGGTGCCGACCAGGTGGTCAGTGCTGCGTCGAGCTCGACCAGCCGCACCAGGGACGGCTCCGCCGAGCCCGGGTTCGGGACGAGGTCCTTGGCGGCCAGCAGGAGGCGGTCGCCGAGCCACACTGCCTGCCGGTCGTAGCTCGGGCCGAGGGGGTCCTCGGGCAGCACCTGCCACGTGCCGGTGCTCGGGTCGAGCACCGCGTCGGGCTGCGCGCCCTCCTCGTCCGTGCCCGGGATCGCGAGGAGACGGTCACCCGCCGCGACCAGTGCGCTCCACCGTCCCGGGGGCGGTGGCAGCACCGCCCAGCTGTCCGCGGCGGCGTCGTACGCGAGCAGCGTCTCCGGGGTCTCCGGCAGCCACCAGCTCGCCGTGAGGACGTAGAGGACGTCGCCCACGACGGCGTGGGAGGCGTCGGGGAGGGCGACGGGGGCGGGTGCGATCGGCTCCCAGCTGTCCGACTCCGGGTCGTAAGCTGCGCCGTCGCTGAGCACTGTCTCGGGGTCGGGCACGCAGTACGCGTTCGGCGGGCAGGCGGGGCCGGACCAGCCGCCGACGACGACGAACCGGTCGGCCACCCACGCGACGAGCGGGGCGTGGCGGGCGGAGAGCGGGCCGGCGGAGACGTCCGACCAGGTCAGGTCGGTGGGAACGACGACGCCGGCGTCCGGGCCGGTCGGTGCGGTCAGGCTGGTCGCGTCCGGGGGTCCGGGCGGAGCCGTCGCGTCGGTCCGGTCGGTGCAGCCGGCGAGCACGAGGACGAGCGTGACGAGCATGGCGAGCGTGACGAGCGTGACGGGCGTGGCGCGCGCGGGGACGGCTGCGGGGTGGCGCGGCATGCTCATGGCTCGTCCCTCGTCATCGTGGGCCTGCCCTGTCTGTGTGTCGGGCGCACGATCCTTGCGCCTCCGGACGTCAGAGACGCACAACCGATCAGTTTCGCGTTCGCGGGGGGTCTGACTGGGCATGCGGGACGGTGACGCCCCGCGACCGGACATCCGCGCGACAGGAGAGCACGATGAATGCCACCACGATCGACACCCGCACCCTCGAGGTCCCCGGTGCCACCATCACCTACGACGTCCGCGGCCCGCTGCCCACGGCCGACGGCGCCCCGCCCTTGGTGCTCATCGCCCAGCCGATGGACGCGTACGGGTTCGGCACGTTCGCGTCCTACTTCCCGGACCGGACGGTGGTCACGTACGACCCGCGGGGCCTGGGCCGCAGCACCCGCACGGACGGGTCGACCGAGAACCGGCCCGAGGTCCAGGCCGAGGACGTGCACGCGCTGATCGCCGCCCTCGGCGCGGGACCGGTGGACCTGTTCGGCGGGAGCGGCGGCGGCGTCACGGCGCTGCAGCTGGCGGCGACGCACCCGGAGGACGTGCGCACCGTCACCGCGCACGAGCCGCCCCTGATGACGGCGCTCCCGGACTTCGATCGCGCACTGGCGAGCTTCCGGCGCGTCGAGCAGACGTACCAGGAGAAGGGGTGGGGTGCGGGAATGGCGGCATTCATCGCCTACACCTCGTGGCAGGGCGAGTACCCGGCCGAGCCCTTGGAGGCCCCCGACCCGGCGATGTTCGGCATGCCCGCCGACGACGACGGCTCGCGCACCGACCCGCTGCTGTCCGGTGCCTCGAGCCCGGTGGTCCTGCACGAGCTGGACCTCGACGCCCTCCGTGCGCTCGGCGACCGCGTGGTCGTCGCGGCCGGCGAGGAGAGCCGCGGCACGTTCACCTGGCGTACGTCGGAGGCCCTCGCGGCGCAGCTCGGCGTCGACCTCACGGTGTTCCCCAGCAACCACGGCGGCTACCTCGGTGACGAGTTCGGGATGCCGGGTCAGCCGGAGGCGGTCGCGGCGCGCCTGCGCGAGGTCCTCGCCCAGCGCTGAGGCGCCGCGCTCTCCCGCCCCGCTCCCGCCCCGCGTCAGATGGCGGCCGGCCGCGCCTCGCCCGCGCGGTCGGCCGGGTGGTGCTCCCGCCGGCTCTTGACCAGGAACGGGACGGCCATGAGCTGGAACAGCGCGCCGAACGCGTAGGACGTCCCGTAGCTGGTCAGGTCGGCGACGCGACCGAGCACCGGCTGGATGACCACCCCCCCGGCGCTGCCGCAGAGCGAGTCGAACGACAGGACCGTCGCGCGCTGCTGGGAGGGGATGAGGTCGTTCAGGTAGGCGCGCCGGATGGGCGTCGCGGCGGCCTCCACGAGTCCCCACACCACGAGGAGGACGAGGGCGAGCACGAGGCTGCGGGTGACGGCCAGTGCGGCGAGGGCGACGCCGCCCGCCGTCGTCCCGAGGATCACCGCCGTGGTGCGGCGGGCCACGGCGGACCGCAGGCGTGCGGCGAACAGCCCGCCGACCATCTGCGACCCGGCGACGATGGCGGCTGCGAGACCGGCGATCGAGTAGGCGTCGTCGTCCCCGTAGAGGTCCAGCAGGTACGGCTGCATGGCGTAGAAGGCGTAGATGCTTACGCCGGACACGAAGGGGGCGGCGAGCATGAGCCACCGCACGGGCCGGTGTCCGAGCCCGTGCGTGATGGACTCCCTGAGGATCGTGCGCACGGCCTCGCCGGCCGGTGCCGACCGGTCCGGGGTGAAGCCGAGATCGCGCATGTACACCGCCGCCACCACCGCCATGACGAGCAGCGCGCCGACCCGGACGAGGAACGGGAAGCCGAGCGACGTGGTCTGAGCGAGCACGCCGCCGCCGACGGCGCCGGCGAGCATGGCAGCGCCGCCCACCACCTGGGCGCGGCCGAAGACCGCCTCGAGGGTGCCCGCGTACCCCGTGGCGCTCAGCGCGTCGACGAGCCACGCCTCGACGGCGCCCGAGAAGAACGTGAACCCGAGCCCGAGCAGCACCGAGACGACGGCCCACTGCCAGAACGGCCCGTGCGTCACCCACAGCAGGTAGTACAGGAACGTCGAGACGGAGAGCGTGAGGGTGCCGAGCAGGTAGGAGGTGCGGCGACCGCGGGCGTCGGCGACGACCCCCGTGGGCACCTCGAACAGGACCATGCCGGCTGTGAAGAACGCGTTCGCCGCGAAGGCCTCGAGGTTGTTCAGTCCGGCGTCGAGCAGGAACAACGTGTTGATGCCCCAGATGACGGACGCCGCGAGCGTGTTCCCGGCGGTGAGCACCAGGTAGATGGCTTGGATGCGCCGCGGCGTGGCGATCATCAACCGAGTGTCGCACGGGCCTCCGACGGCGCCCAGGCCCCTGGCACCGATGAGTTCCGGTCGGCGCATGGGTCGGTACCGGTGCGGGGGCGGACGACGAGGGCAGGGAGCCGGGACATGGGAGCGACGACGGTGCACGGGGTGGGGGCGCTCGACGAGACGTTCAGCGCGGTGCTGGAGAGGAGCCCGGCGGTCGGCGGCTGGACGTACGTGGTGTGGCCCGGCTCCGCCGAGTACTTCGGCACCCGTGGCCTGGTGAAGGTGAGCGGGACCGTCGACGGGCAGCCGTTCGAGAGCTCGTTCATGGCGCTCGGCGACGGGCGCCACAAGCTGCCCGTGCGGTCCGCAATCCTGGCGCAGCTGGGCAAGACGGCAGGCGACGACGTCGTCGTGCACCTCACCCTGCGCCGCTCCTGACGCTCGGGGCGGTGACCTCCCGGCGAGCGCCGGGGGGCGCCGGTCAGGTCGTGCCCGGGGCCGCCGCCTCCTGGGACGCGTCCGCGCCGACGGCGACGCGACGCAGCGCGCGGAGCAGGCCGGCGGCGGTGAGGTGGCCGACGTGCCGGGCGTCGCCGTCGAGGACCGCCACCCCGTCCGGCCCGGCGTGGACGAGGGCGGCCATCGCCTCGTCCAGGCGCGCTCCGAGCCGGATGGCCGGCGTCGTCGGGCGGCCGCCCGGCTGCGACGACTCCCGGGCGGACGGCTCGAGGTCGGCGTGCTCGAGCTCCGTGATCGACAGCAGGCGCACCGTGCGTCCGGTGCCGACGAAGTCGGCCACCATCCCGGGCGCCGGCCGCGCCAGCAGGGTGACGGCGTCGGCGAGCTGCTCGAGGTGGCCGCCGCGGCTGAAGACGGCGATCCGGTCGCCGAGCCGGACGGCCTCGTCGATGTCGTGCGTCACGAGCATGACCGTGGTCCCGAGGGTCCGCTGGATGCGCCAGAACTCCTGCTGCAGGTTCCTGCGGCCGATCGGGTCCACGGCGCCGAACGGCTCGTCCATGAGGAGCACCGGGGGGTCGGCGGCCAGAGCGCGCGCGACGCCCACCCGCTGCTGCTCCCCGCCGGAGAGCTGGTGCGGGTACCGGCGCGCGTAGGTCGCGGGCGGGAGGTCCACGAGCTCCAGCAGCTCGGCCGTTCGCTCGTTCCGGCGCTGCGTCGACCAGCCCAGCAGCGCGGGGACGGTGCCGATGTTCTGGGCGACGGTCCGGTGGGGGAAGAGCCCGACGTGCTGGATGACGTAGCCGATGCGCCGCCGCAGGGCCACCGGGTCGACCTGCGCGATGTCGCGTCCCTCCACGAGCACGCGGCCGGAGGTGAGCTCGACCAGCCGGTTGACCATCCGGAGGGTCGTCGACTTACCGCACCCGGACGGCCCGACCAGCACCATGAGCTCGTGCTCCCGCACCTCGAGGTCCAGGTCCGTGACGGCGACCGTGCCGTCGGGGTACTCCTTGCGGGCGTGCTCGAGCCGGATCACCGCGTCCGGCTGCGCTGCACCGCTCCCGGGCGCGAGCCCCGGCGCGGGGGCCGTCGACGAGGTGCTCATGGTCGACGACGCTACCCGGCCGGTACGACGTGCGGGCGGGTGCGCTCCGCCGTCGCCGGGGGCGGCGCCGTCGGAGGGCGGGGGTAGCGTCGGGGCGTGGCCGTGAACGAGGTGCCCAACCCCTGGTTGTCCTGGGACTACGTCCAGGCGAACTGGGGCGACATCACGACCGCCCTCGACCAGCACGTGTCCCTGACGCTCCAGGCCGTCGGTGTTGCGGTGCTGGTCGCGCTGCCGCTCGCCCTCCTCGCGTACAGCCGGCCGCGCGTGGCGGGGGCCGTCCTGGGTGTGACGGGCGCGATGTACACCATCCCCTCCCTGGCGCTCTTCGCGGTGCTGTACCCGCTCGTGCGCGACCGGCGGGTGACGGTCCTCGTGGGCCTGGTCATGTACGCGCTGCTGGTGCTGGTCCGCAACATCCTCGTCGGCCTCCAGGGCGTCGACCCGGCGGTCACGGACGCCGCGCGCGGTCTCGGGTACGGGCGGCTCCGGCTCCTCTTCGCGGTCCAGCTGCCGAACGCGCTGCCCGCGGTCGTCGCCGGGCTCCGGCTCGCCACGGTGACGACCGTCGCGCTGGTGACCGTCGGCGTCGTCGTCGGGTACGGGGGGCTCGGGCAGCTCATGTACCGCGGCTTCAACAGCCAGTACCGGGCGGAGATCACCACCGCGACCCTGCTCACCCTCGCGGTGGCCCTGGCCGCCGACGTCGCCCTGTGGCTCCTGGGGCGCGTGGCCACCCCCTGGGCGCGGGGGAGGCGGGCGTGACCGACGACGGCGTGCTGCAGCAGGCCCTCCGGTGGCTGAACGACCCGCTGAACTGGTCGGGCACGGACGGTATCCCGGCCCTCACCGCCGAGCACCTGCTGATGTCGCTCGTGGCCGTCGCCCTCGCCGCGGCCGTCGCGCTGCCGCTGGGCATCTGGCTGGGGCACCGGGGGCGCGGGTCGACGGCGACCGTCGTGGTCGCGAACACGTCCCGCGCGCTGCCCACGCTCGCGCTCCTGTTCATCTTCGCGGCGAGCGGTCTCGGCTTCGGCAACCGGCCGACCGTCGTCGCGGCGGCGATCTTCGCGATCCCGCCGATCCTGGCGAACGCCGTGACGGGCATGGCCGGGGTCGACCCTGCAGCACGGGACGCCGCACGGGGCATGGGCATGTCCGGCGCTCGGTCCCTCGCGCTCGTCGAGATCCCGCTCGCCCTCCCGCTCATCGGAGCGGGTCTGCGCACGTCCGCCGTGCAGGTGATCGCGACGATCCCGCTGGCCGCGCTCGTGGGCGGCGGGGGTCTCGGCACGATCATCATCACGGGCTTCGCGAACCGGCGGTTCGGCGAGGTCGTCGCGGGTGGCGTGCTGGTCGTCGTCCTCTCGCTGACGGCGGAGGGGGTTCTCGCGGCCGGCCAGCACCTCCTGACCCCGAGGCCGATGCGCGTACGGCGCTGACTCCTGCGCCCGACGCGCGCTCTGCCGGGAATGTCGGGACCCTTGTCTACGGTTGGCCAGATTGATCACGGTTCGCGGTCCGCGGCGTCCGACGAGCCGGTTCCTGCCGTCCTGAGCACCTGGGAGATCACATGCGAGCACGTCGAGGCCTACCGACCCTGATCGCGGCGGGAGTGATGCTGGTCGTCGCTGCCTGCGGGACCCCCGGGTCGTCGGACCCTGCCGGAGGAGGCGAGACCACCACGCCGCCCGCGTCCACCCCGGACGCCGACCTGGCGGTGTGCGAGCCGGTCGCGGGCGACGAGCTCGTCGTGCTGGAGGACGACCAGAATCTCCAGACGGTGGACAACATCGTGCCGGCCGTCAACGCCGAGGCCGCCAGCGCCACCCCGGGCCTCGTGGAGGTGCTCGACTCGGTCTCCGCGACGCTCGACACCGAGACGCTCATCGGTCTGAACAAGGCAGTGGACGTCGACCGCCAGACGTCGTCCGACGTCGCCGCCCAGTACGTCGCCGACCAGGGTCTGGACACCCAGGAGCAGGTCGGCGGCGGGGCCGCGGTCACCGTGGGCGCCGCGAACTTCTCCGAGAGCGCCACGCTGGCCGAGATCTACGCGGGCGCCCTCCGCGCCGCCGGGTTCGAGGCGTCCGTCCAGACGATCGGAAACCGCGAGACGTACGAGCCCGCGCTCGAGCTGGGCGACCTGACGGTCGTGCCGGAGTACGTCGGCACCCTCACGGAGTTCCTCAACAAGAAGATCAACGGCGGGGACGCGACGCCCGTGGCGAGCTCCGACCTCGACGCGACGATGACCGAGCTCACCGCTCTCGGGGAGCAGGTCGGGCTGGTCTTCGGCACCCCGGCCGCGGCGCAGGACCAGAACGCGTTCGCGGTCACCGCGGCGTTCGCCGAGGAGAACGGCGTCGCCACTCTGAGCGAGCTGGCCGCGACCTGCGGCGGCATCGTCCTGGGCGGGCCGCCGGAGTGCCCGGAGCGCACGTTCTGCCAGCTGGGCCTCGAGGAGACGTACGGCATGGAGATCGCCGAGTTCACGTCGCTGGATGCCGGTGGCCCCCTGACCAAGGCGGCGCTCACCCAGGGCGAGATCACCCTCGGCCTCGTCTTCTCGTCGGACGCGGCCCTCGCGACGGAGTGACCCCCGGCTCAGGACGGAGCTGCCATGGAGACGTTCGACGTCGCGGTGATCGGTCTTGGGCCGGGCGGTGAGCACGTGGCCGGGACGCTCGCGGAGCGTGGGTTGCGGGTGCTCGCCGTCGACCGCGGTCTGGTCGGCGGCGAGTGCCCGTACTGGGGGTGCGTGCCGACCAAGATGATGGTGCGCGCCGCCGCGGCCCTGGCGGAGGCCCGGCGCGTGCCTGACCTCGCCGGCAGCACCGGGGACGTGCGCCCCGACTGGTCGCGCGTCGCCCGGCGCATCCGGGAGGAGGCCACCGACGACTGGGACGACACCGCCGCGGTGGAGCGGCTCACGGGCAAGGGCGGCTCGTTCGTCCGAGGCGCGGGCCGCCTCGTCGGGCACCGGCGGGTCGAGGTCGACGGCACGGCGTACGAGGTGACCCGGGGCGTCGTCGTCGCCACGGGGACGCAGCCCGCGATCCCGCCGATCGACGGCCTGGACCAGGTGCCGTACTGGACCAACCACGACGTGGTCGAGGCGCCGGAGCTGCCCGGGTCGATCATCGTCCTCGGTGGGGGCGCCATCGGATGCGAGCTCGCCCAGGTGCTGCTGCGCTTCGGCGTCCGCGTCACCGTCGTCGAGGCGGCCGAGCGGCTCCTGGCGATGGAGGAGCCGGAGGCCGGCGACGCACTGCGCGCCGTGCTCGAGGCGGAGGGGGCGACCATCCGGACGGGGGTCGCGGCACGCCGGGTCTCCGCGGGCGCTGACGGGGTCCGCGTCGAGCTCGACGGGGGTGACGTGCTGACCGCGGAGCGGTTGCTTGTGGCGGTCGGACGACGCACCGACCTGGGCGCGGTGGGCCTGGACGTCGTCGGCGTCGACACGGGGGCGCGGGCCGTCCCCGTGGACGACCGTTGCCGCGTGGCGGACGGGGTCTGGGCGGTCGGCGACATCACAGGCAAGGGCGCATTCACCCACGTCTCGATGTACCAGGCCGGGATCGTGATCCGCGACGTGCTGGGCGAGCCGGGGCCGGCGGCGGACTACCGGGCGCTGCCGCGTGTGACGTTCACCGATCCCGAGGTCGGCGCCGTCGGGATGACGGAGCGTCAGGCCCGCGAGGCCGGCGTGCGCGTGCTCGTGGGCTCCACCGAGGTGGCGAGCACGTCACGCGGGTGGATCCACAAGCTCGGCAACGAGGGCCTGATCAAGCTCGTGGCCGACGCCGACCGCTCCGTGCTGGTGGGAGCCACGACCATGGGGCCGAACGGTGGGGAGGTCCTCGGCGCCCTCAGCGTCGCCGTCCACGGCGCGGTCCCGCTCGAGACGCTGCGCTCGATGATCTACGCCTACCCGACGTTCCACCGCGGCATCGAGGACGCGCTGCGGGCGCTCGCCTGAACAAGCCCGCACCGTACGGTGGGTTCGTGGACGACCCCCGCGACCTCCTCGTCGGACCCCGCGGGAGGCGGCTGTGCCTGGAGCTCGCCGGACGGCTCGCGAGCGACGCCGACGCCGTCGCCGGAGAGGAGTACCTGAGGGCGGTCGGCTTCGCGAGCTATGCGCTCGACCCGGGCGCCGGCACCTCCCGCGTCATGTTCGAGGTGGGCGGCGGCACGCCGCGCCGGCGGATCGAGCCCCGAGCGACCCCGTCGGCGGACCAGGTCGCCCGGCTGCTGGACGGGGTGCCTCTGGGGAGCGTCGACGAGCGCGTCCTCTTCGACGCGTTGACGCGCGCAGTCGACTGGGCACGGTACTGGCAGGAGCCCGACGGCGAGGACGTGCTCGCAGACGCTGTCCCGATGCGCGACGCGCTGCTGCGGTTCGCGGCCGCCGTCGCGGTGCCCGGGCGCGTGCCGTGGTGGGCGACACCGATCGATCGCGGGTCGCAGTGGACCGTGGTCTTCGACGAGTCCGCCGCCCCGCTCAGCAGCCCGCCTGCCGCGGGCATCACGGCGGGCCTCGCGCGCTGGCGGTCCGCCGTCGTCGAGGAGGAGGCGCGGGCACTCCGGGAGCGCCCGGCAGATCCGCGCGCACCGTTCAGCGGCACATGGTGGTCCACACCCCCGCGCGACCTGACCCGGACGACCCGTCACCTCGGCGTCCTCGGACCGGTCGGGCTCTGGCTGGTCGAGGACTCCTTCGACTGGGAGAGCGCCGTCGTCCGCCCCGTGGAGGTCCCGGCCGACGCGCGCGTGCTCGAGGTGGACGGCCCCGCGGCGTGGTCGGAGCTGTGTCGTCGCTTCCCGCTCGAGGTCACGGCGTCCCGCCGGCACGACTGGTACCGCACCACCGGGTCCGCCGGCCGGTGGGTGATCCCGGACTGGTCGCTGGCCGCTCAGGAGATCGACGCGGTGCACCTCACCGTGGCCGGCTACCTCACGACGGCGGGCCGATGCCTCGACGTCACGGACGACACCTCAGCGGTGCTCGCCGGGTGGAACCCGGACGAGACGTACTGGCTGACGGAGGTTCCCGAGAGGGCCGAGGGGGCCGAGCGATGGTCGCGCGGTGACGACGGCGCGTGGAGCCGTGACTAGCGACCGGGGTCACGGCGGACGACGAAGGGCGGATACCGCACCTCGTTCTGCGGCGTGAGCGCACTCAGCAGGTGCGGCTCGCCACCGGCGCGCATCCCGGAGACCGGCGTCAGCCGTGCCTCGTCCGCGTCGAGCTCGACGAGCAGCACGTGGGCCTGCGTGGCCCAGGCCTCCGTGCGGGCAGGCTCGAAGTCGTGCGGCACGTTCTCCCGCAGCTTGCCGCCCGCTCCGGAGATCACGTGCGTGACGCCGTCGGCACGCGAGATCTGGAAGTTGTGCTCGTGGCCGGCGAGCACCAGGCGGACGCCGCCGGCCGCGTAGAGCGGGAGGAGGTCGTCGATGACCTCCTGGTCGTTGCCGTGCTCGGGGCCGGCGCAGTAGGCGGGGTGGTGGGAGAACGGGATGCGCCACCGCGGGCCGTCGGGGGCGAAGGTCTCCCGCAGCCAGCTGCGGTGACCCACGTCCTGGAAGTGCCGGTGCACCCCCTCCTCCTCGCCGGCCAACGACGAGTCGACGCACACGAGCTCGACGTCGGCGCCGTAGCGGAACCGGTAGAACAGGCCCGGCCCGAGGGAGGACCGGTCGTCACCGACGTCGAACCGCTCGGCCGTGTGGAAGTTGTCCTCCATCTGGGCGCGGTCGTCGCTGCCCTCCGTGTCGGTCGCGTCGTGGTTCCCGACCGCCGGGTACACCGGCACGCGGCTGACCACGTACCGGTACGGCTGGAAGTAGCTCGAGTACCAGTCGTCGTCCTCACCACCGCTCTCCTGGCCGATGCGGCCCTCTTCGCCCAGGTAGACGTTGTCCCCCAGCCCGACGACGAGGCGCACACCCCGCTCGTCGACCAGGTACTCGAGCGCCTCGGCGACGCGGCGCTGACGGCGGCTGGACTCGGAGTCGGTGCAGATGCCGACGCCGAAGTCGCCCAGGGCGGCGAACGCGAGAGGGGCGGCGTCGGCCAGGTCGGGGAACGTGCGGAAGCGGAGGTCGTAGTGGCGGCCCGCCGGCTGCAGGTCGTAGCCGCCGCGGTCGCTCGGCACGGAGTCCCAGCGCTCGCCGGCACCCCACTCCGCGCCGTCCACGAGCACCCGGTACACGTACTCGGTGTCGGGTTCGAGGCCCTCGAGCCAGGCCCAGGAGCGATCGCTCGTGCGGGCGCTCGCCGCCACCCGGCCGTCGGGGTCGATCGCCTCCAGCACCGTGTCCCCGAAAGGCTCGGCGCTCGCGCCGATGCAGCCGCGGCGGCCGTCGGCGACCTGGGGGAGGCGCTCGTCGTCGACGATGCGCCATGGGGCGTCGTCGCCGGCGCGCTCGAACCAGAACGCGCCCCAGGCGATCAACGCCCGTGTGGGCATCACGTCCACGAGGTGCAGGAACGGCTCGACGTGCGTCTGGGGACGGCCCATCCGTCGGACGGTAGCGGGTGCGGTCACCGGCGGCGACCGGGCGGTCGCGCTTCGTCTGGTGGGGTTTGTTACTGGTCGGTAGCATCACAAATGAGCGGCAGGCCCGTTCCGTGCGGGTCCCGTCTGGAGGCCCCGATGAGCGACGTCGTCACGCAGCAGTCCCCGACCGCGGGGGAGCGGAAGGCCCGGGAGGTCGCGGAGGCGGCCCGCGAGACGCAGTGGACCCGGCCGAGCTTCGCCCGGGGCCTGTACCTCGGCTCGTTCGACGTGAAGCTCGTCCATCCCTACCCGGAGCCCGACCCCGACCAGGCAGCACGTGGCGCGGAGTTCCTCACCCAGGTCGCCGAGGTGTGCGCCACCATCGACGGCGCCGCCATCGAGCGCGACGACCACGTGCCCGACGAGGTGATCGACGCCCTGCGACGCATCGGCGCCTTCGGCATGAAGATCCCGCGCGAGTACGGCGGCCTGGGGCTGTCGCTCGTCGACTACGGCCGTGCGCTGATGCTCATCAGCACGGTGCAGCCGAGCCTGGGTGCGCTGCTCTCCGCCCACCAGTCGATCGGCGTGCCCGAGCCGGTCCGCATGTTCGGCACGCCCGAGCAGAAGCAGGAGTACCTGCCCCGCTGCGCTGCGGGTGCCATCTCCGCGTTCCTCCTGACCGAGCCGGACGTCGGCTCCGACCCCGCGCGCATGGGCGCCACCGCGACGCCCACCGAGGACGGCGCGGCGTACCTGCTCGACGGCGTGAAGCTCTGGACGACGAACGGCCCGATCGCCGAGCTGCTGGTGGTGATGGCGAACGTGCCGCCGCACGACGGGAAGCGCGGCGGCATCAGCGCGTTCGTCGTCGAGGCGAGCTCGCCGGGGATCACGGTGGAGCGCCGGAACTCGTTCATGGGCCTGCGGGGCATGGAGAACGGCGTGACCAGCTTCCGGCAGGTCCGTGTGCCGGCCGCCAACCGGCTCGGCCGCGAGGGCCAGGGCCTCAAGATCGCGCTGACGACGCTCAACACCGGGCGCCTGTCGATCCCGGCGATCGTCGCGGGCGGCAGCAAGTGGGCACTGGGCATCGCCCGGCAGTGGGCCGCCACGCGCGTCCAGTGGGGACGGCCGATCGGCGAGCACGAGGCGATCGCCTCCAAGGTCGCGTTCATCGCTGCGACGACGTTCGCGATCGAGTCGGCGTTCGAGCTCTCCGCAGCGCTCGCCGACGCCGGGCACCAGGACGTCCGGATCGAGGCCGCGCTCGCCAAGCTCTGGGTGAGCGAGATGGGCTACCGCGTCGCCGACGAGCTGGTGCAGATCCGGGGCGGACGCGGCTTCGAGACGGCGGACTCCCTCGCCGCCCGCGGGGAACGCGCGGTGCCCGCGGAACAGATGCTGCGCGACATGCGGATCAACCGGATCTTCGAGGGCTCGTCCGAGATCATGCGCCTCCTCATCGCCCGCGAGGCGGTCGACGCGCACCTGTCCGCGGCCGGCGAGCTGGCGTCGCGGGACGCCGACCTGCGCACCAAGGCGCGCGCCGCCGTCGGCGCCAGCGGCTTCTACGCGAGGTGGCTGCCCACGCTGGTCGCCGGGCAGGGCGTGAACCCGGGCGCGTACGGCGACTTCGGGCGGCTCGCCCGGCACGTGCGGTTCGTGGAACGGTCGTCGCGTGCGCTCGCACGCCGCACGTTCTACGCCATGGCGCGCTACCAGGCCCGCATGGACCGCAAGCAGGTGCTGCTGGGCCGCATCGTCGACATCGGCGCCGAGCTGTTCGCGATGACGGCCGTCTGCACCCGCGCCCAGGGGATGCTCCGGGCCGACCCGGCCATGGGCGCCGACGCCGTCCGCCTCGCCGACGCGTTCTGCGAGCAGGCGCGCGGGCGGGTCGACGAGCTGTTCCGGCGGCTCGACACCCGGAGCGACCGCACCGACGCCGCCCTGGCGAAGGCGGTGCTCGGAGGGCGGCTGCGCTGGGTGGAGGCGGGCATCGTCGACCACTCGGAGGGCACCGGCCCCTGGATCGCGCAGCGCGACGTGCCGGGGGCCTGAGCGGCGGCGCGGCCCGGGTCGCGGGTGCGCGCCGCAGCGACCCCTACCCGACGGGTGCGAACGCGACGATCGCGTCGACGGCCTTCTGCAGGAACGCCTGCTCGCCGAAGGTGTTGAGCTTCCAGAACATGCCGGTGCTCCCGCCCGAGGCGATCGCGCACACCTCCATCTGCCCGCCCGCCGCCAGCACGCTGATCACCAGGCTGAGCCGGTTGCCGCCGGTGGCGCTGTAGCGCTCGTACACCTGCACCACCATGCGCGCGTCGCCGATCGTCCGGTCGGAACGAGCCTCCAGCTGGGCCGTCACGCTGCTGCCCGTGATGTGCCGGTCGAGGTGGGCGATGAACTGGTCGACGTCGCCCGGGATCCGGTGCTCGGAGAGTGCCACGGGCACAACGTAGCGGCGGGCGACCGCCTCGGGCGCGAGAACCAGCGACCGACCGCGCGTCGGTGACAGCGCACCGCCGCGTGCGCGGGTGCCCGCGCCGTGCACCCGCCATACGCTCGACGGATGGCAGCCACCGAACCGCGGGATGCCCCCGGGACGCCGTCCGCTCCCACTGTGCACCGCGAGAACGAGCGCAAGGTGCGCCTCCCGGAGGAGGTCCAGCTGCCGCGGCTGGCCGGGGACGGCTGGACCGCGACGGCGGACGAGCCCGCCCAGCTCGAGGCCGACTACTACGACACCCCTGACCTGCGCCTGCTGCGCTGGGGCGTGACGCTGCGGCGCCGAGCCGGGGGCTCGGACGCCGGGTGGCACCTGAAGGTTCCCGTCGCGGGCGAGGACGGCGCGGTGCGCGACGAGGTCCGGATGCCGCTGGGCGCGGGGCAGGCGGGGCAGGTGCCGGACGCGTTGGCCGCCGTCGTCCGCGCGTTCGTACGCTCCGCGCGGCTCGAGCGCGTGGCGACCATGCGCACGACGCGACAGACGGTGACCGTCCGTGACGCCGAAGGCCCGCTCGCCGAGGTCGCGGACGACCGGGTCCAGGTGGAGCGCGACGGGACGGTGATCGCGGAGTTCCGCGAGGTCGAGGTCGAGGCGCTGGGGGACTCCGGGGAGCGCACGGACGCGGCACTCACCGCGATCGTCGACCGCCTCGTCGACGTGGGCGGGACCCCGCACGCGCGCGGCAAGCTCTCGTCCTCCCTGGCTCCGGACGGCCCCGGGGACCCCGACGTCGTCGTGCCCCCCGAGGTGGGTCCGCACGACCGCGCGCGGGACGCCGTCGTGCGCGCGCTGGCCGGGCACGTGCAGGACCTCATGCTGGCCGACGTTGCCGCCCGCCGCGGCATGCCCGACGCCGTCCACAAGCTGCGCGTCGCGGCGCGGCGTCTGCGGAGCCTGCTCCGGGCGTTCGGTCCCGTGCTCGACGAGCAGTGGGCGCGGGGGCTGCGCGACGAGCTGGGCTGGGCGACCGACGGGATGGGCGGCGCCCGCGACACCGAGGTTCTCCGGCAGCGCCTGGACGAGCACGCCGAGCAGCTCACGGCGGAGGACCGCGACGGCGCGGTGCGCGGGATCGCTGCATGGGTCGATGCGCGCCTCGCAGCGGCGTCGGAGGCCGCGCTGGAGACGATGCGCACCGAGCGGTACCTGCGGCTGCTGGACGCGCTGGTGGACGCCGCGCGCGAGCCGCGGTTCGCCGGGACCGCGCCCGATGCGGACGCCGGCGCGAAGGCCGAGACCGCTGCTGATCCCGACGGCGAGGCGCGCACCGTGCTCGCCGGGCTGGCGAAACGCCCCGTGCGCAAGCTCCTGAAGTCCGTCTCGAAGCTCGGCCCGGAGAGCACCGCCCAGGAGTGGCACCGCGCGCGCATCCGCGCCAAGCGCGCCCGCTACGCCGTCGACGCGGTGGTCCCGGTGATGGGTAAGGGCACGGCCCGCCGCGCTGCTGCCCTGGAGCACATCACGGACGTGCTGGGTGAGCTGCAGGACGCCACTGTCGCCCAGGCGACCCTGCGGGAGCTCGCTGCGGAACGCGGCGCTGACGGGCCGGAAGGCTTCGCGCTCGGACAGCTGGCGGCGATCGAGGCCGGCCGGGAGGACGCCGCGCGGGCGACGTTCTGGGACGACTGGAAGGGCGTCCGGCGGGACATCCGCTGGAAGCGGTAGGCGCTCGCACGCTTCGCGGGCGCGGCCTGCGGGTGCGGGCTATCCGGCGTCGACGATCTCCGACTCCTCGGGCAGCCACGTCTCCGCGGTGGAGCGGGTGCCCTCGCTCGGCCCCCGCCGGCGGCGGCGGAAGGCCATGGGGAGTCCCCGCGCGGTGGACCACCGCGTCGAGTCGGTGACCTGGACGTGGACGTGGGGCTGGGTGCTGTTGCCGGAGTTGCCGCACTCGGCGAGCGGCTCGCCGACGGCCACCACGTCACCGGGCGCGACCCGCAGGGTGCCCCGGCGCAGGTGCGCCATCAGGACGAACGGGCCGTCCGGAGCGATGGCGATGACGACGTGGTTGCCCGCGATCGCGCCGACGCCGTCGCGGACCCGACCCGCCTGGCCGAGCTGGTACCCGAGGAGGGTGAGCTGCGACCGACGCGCGACGTGGTCCGGTTCACCGTCGTGCACCGCGACGACGGCGCCCGCGACGGGAGCGAGGATCGGTTGCCCGAACCCCCGGAAGACCTCCGGGGGCTCGACCGACAGTGCGGTGCGCCAGGTGCGCGGTGCGGGGAGGCCCCGCTCGTCGACGGCGACGAAGTCGATGGCGTACGTGACCCCGAAGGCGTGCGTGCCATGGCTCGGGACCCGTCGGGCCGGGCTGTTGCGTGCCAGCCACAGGCCACGGAAGGGCAGGTCGAGCACGACCGGGTCCCGCTCCACGGCGCTCCTCTCCTCGACGCGGTCCGAGGCTACCGACGCCGGTGGTGCCGGGGGACCGGCGTGCCGGTCAGGCGGCGGCGTCCTGCCACCGGACGCGCATCCCGCTGTCCGCACCGGGCACCGGGAGGGACGCCGCCTCGGCCTCGACCGCAGCACGGACCTCCGGCCGCATCGGCTGCCACGGGCTCACCGCCACGGTCCGGTCCGCGCGGCGCCACGTGCCGACGACGTCGCCACCGACGACGACGACGGCGCCCGGCCACACGCGTGACGTCCACAGCAGCGGCCGGTGCTCGGCGCCGGGCACGAGCAGCTCTCGCTCCCTGCCCTGCAGGAGGTAGTAGGCGTCGCCGCTGGGGAGGAGCCGCACGGCGTCGGGGGCATCCGGTGCGGCGCGGAAGCTCGGCTCGTCGGCCGCGAGGATCCAGCCGTCACCGACGGGCGTGCGCACCGGCACCATCTCCCCGGCCAGCCCCGCGAGCGCCGGCCGCGCCGAGCTCGCCCTCAGCCCGGCCCACTCGCCGAAGCCGTCGGCTGTGCCCGGTCCCAGCACGTGGAGGTAGCGGCGGAGCAGCTCAGCCCTCGCCTCGCCGTGACCGATCCCGGGCGGAGGCGCCATCCGGACGGTCGGCTGCCGCGCGCCGTCCCACCGGATGAGGACCCGGCCGGTCGTCGTGGCGTACCGCAGCTGGTTCGGGTGCACGTCCAGCGCCCGGCCCGCTTCGCCGTACCGGATCTCCCGGCCGTCCAGGAAGGCGTCGAGCCGGTCGGCGAGGTCCACCGCGTAGCGCTGCCGTGCGGCGTCGGCGGGCCAGCGGCTGAGCGTGAACACCGCCACGTCGTCTCGGTGCACGGCGTAGGCGCTGAACCGCGGCCCCCACACCTGGACGAGGGCGGGGTGCTCCTAGTCGGCCGCCGTCGTGCTGCTCATCCGTGCGTGCAGGGAGAGCACCGCCGCGCGTGGCGTGCTGTCCGTGAGGCCGGCCCAGGCGGCGCGGTGCACGGCGTCGTCCGTTCGCGCCAGGCGAGCGTCGAGCGCGCCCGCCCGACGCCGGTGCGCCAGGATCTGCTCGCGACTCAGCTCGAGCGGGTGCGCGGTGCCGGTCACGAGAGGCAGAGGCAGAACGGGTGGCCGGCGGGGTCGAGGAAGACCCGGAACGTGGTGCCCGGCTGGTGCTCGGCCTTGGTGGCCCCCAGGGCGAGGACCTCGGACTCGCCGACGTCGAGGTCGTCGACCACGACGTCGAGGTGCATCTGCTGGGGTGCCTCCTGGCCGGGCCACCGGGGCGGCGAGTAGTCCGCCACCTGCTGGAAGGAGATCACCTGTCCGTAGTCCGCACGGATGTCCACCCAGTCCTGGGCGGGCTCGACGGCCCAGCCGAGGAGCGTGGCGTAGAACTCCGCGAGGGCCGTGGCGTCGGGGCAGTCGATGACGAGGCTGGGCATGCGTGCGATGGCCATGTGCCACCGTACGTGAGCCCGTGGCGGCCGGTCACGACCGCGCGGTCAGTTCGATGCGACGACGCCGTCCGGGCCGCAGTGCGGGTGCCCGTGCAGCACCGGGTGGTCGCACGGCAGGCCGAACAGGTACCCCTGCGCGAGGGGGACGCCCAGCTCGACGAGAGTGGCGAGCTCCGACGAGGTCTCGACCCCTTCGGCGACCACCTGGGCGCCGGCGGCCTCCGCGAACCGGACCATGGCGACGATGAGGGCCTGCCGGATCGGGTCGGAGTCGACGTCGCGCACCAGCGTCATGTCGATCTTGAGGACGTCGGGCCGCAGACGGAGCACGTGGCTCAGGCTCGCGTAGCCGGCTCCGGCGTCGTCCACCGCCACCCGCAGGCCGACGGCGCGGTACGGCCCGAGCGCGTCAGCCAGCCCGTCGTAGTCGCTGACGGGGGCGTACTCGGTGAGCTCGAGAACCACCCGCCGAGGGTCGAAGCCGTCGAGGGCCTCCTGCACGCGGCGCAGCGCGACCTCGGGGGAGAGGTTGATCGCGATGGCCGGCGGTGCGTCGTCGGCCTCGAGCATGGCGAGGGATGCGCGCGCGGCTGCGATCTCCAGGTCCGCCCCCAGGCCGACCCCGTGCGCGGCGGCGAACCAGCCGCTGGGCGTCCGGCGCTCGTCGGTGAAGCGGGTGAGTCCCTCGGCCGCGACGGCCTCACCGCTGTGCAGGTCGACGATCGGTTGCAGCACGGAGCGCCGGCCCGTACCCGCGCAGACGGCGCGCAGCTGCTCGGTGAGGGCCGCCCGCTCGCGGCGGGCCTTCCCCTCACCCAGGGCGCGGTGCGTGAGCTCGTCGATGACTTGGGCGACGAGGCGGGCGGTGGTCAGGTCGTGCTCGTCGAGGTCCGGCGCGGGTCCGTCGCTGATCGCGCAGAGCATGCCGCTCGGTGTGCCGTCGAGGCCGTGCAGGGGGACCCCGAGGTACGAGCCGATCTGCAGGGCGAAGGTGACGTCCAGCCAGACCGCCGTCGGCTCGTCCCGCACGTTCGGGATGACGGCGGGCATCGTGCCCGCGAGGACGCGGGAGCAGTACGCGTCGTTCAGCGGTGTCGTGGAGCCGACCGCCGGGCCGCGCTCGCCAGGGGCGCTGTCGACCATGCGGAACACCTGGTCCACGCCGACGAACTCACTGATCCACGCGACCTTCATGCCGACGTGCTGGCGCATCAGGTGCAGGAGTCGGGCGCAGGCCTCCTCGTAGCCGCCGGCACCGGTCGGGTCGTCGTGCGGGCTCCCGCCCGGGGGGCCTGCGGTGTCGTCGGTGAGACGTGAGATCTCGGCGTGCAACTCGGTGCTCCCCGCGGGGTTGATCATGGCCGCTCCTTCTCCGCGCGCCGTCGCCGAAGGTGGTGCCGACGAGCGTATCTCCGTCGGCCCAGCAGAGCCCCGCCACGGCTCAGCCGGAGGTCTGTACCTCGGCCGCAGCCGCGAGTGCATCCGCCCACGCGGTAGCAGGGTCCGTGGCGCCCTGGTCGAGGGCGTGCAGGGCGGGGCCGAACGCCTCCAGGGCGAGCCGGAGGTCCGCCGGTCCTGCGACGTGCGGCGGCACCGCGGCGGCGCGGGCAGCGAGGATCGGTCCGACCGGGGCGTCGTTGAAGAAGGGGTGCGCGGCGGCGTCCTGCGCGTACGCGTCGAGAGCCGCCTCGTCGCTGGGCAGCCCCAGCCCGGCCGTGTGGAACCCGGCCTGCTGCGCCGGGTCGGTGAGCCACGTGGCGAGAGCCGCGGCGTCCACGGCGTGCTGCGAGTCCGCGGCGAGCGCGACGTGCGCGCCCCCCCAGGACCAGCCGCCGCCCGGGAAGACGTCCGCGACGTCCCAGCCCGTCGAGCCGTCGCCGCCGCCTGCGGTGACGTTGGCCTCGACCATGCCGAGCGTCCAGTCGGCGCACGGGAAGGTGGCGAACGTGCCGTCGACGAAGGCCCGGCCGCCGTGCCAGTCCCATTGCGCCTCGTGCGCCGAGAGCCCGTCGGCGATCGCGGCGGTGAGCAGGTCCCAGCGTGCGCGCAGCTCCGGATCGGTCGCCAGGTCCACGGTGCGGCCGGGCGCGGAGTACCCCGTCGGCAGCTGGTGAACCATGGCGCGCCAGAGCGTCTCCGGCTGGTCGAACCAGGCGCGTCCGGTCGCCTCGTGGTAGCGGCGGCCGACGTCGAAGTACACGTCCCAGCCCCCGCCGTCAGCTGCCAGCAGCGCTGCGAGCTCGTCGCGGTCCGCCGCGATGCCGGCTTCGGCGAGCAGGTCCTGGCGGAAGCACAGCGCGGCGGGGGCGATGGTCAGCGGCGCGGCGCGAAGACCCCCGTTGGCGTCGGCGCCGCGCTGCCACGCCCACGCGAGCGCGCCGTCGCGCTCGCCGTCGAAGCCGTGGCCGCCCAGGTCGGCGAACCGTTCGGCGTTCCCGATGACCGTGCCGAGGTAGTCGTCACCCAGCAGGACGACGTCGGCGAGCGGCGCCGTGGACGCGAGGTCCTCCGGCAGCGTGGGCCGGTGGCTGCTCGCCCCGGGCTGTCCCGTGACCTCGATGACCACGTCGGGGTTCGCGCGCTGGTACTCGTCCAGCAACGGCTGGATGGGCAGGCCGGCGTAGTCGGCCAGCGTGAGGTGGACGACGGCGTCGGCGTCGTCGGAAGCCGTGGGGGACTGCGTCTGCGCGGGGACCGGATCCGCGGCGTCCGTGCAGGCCGCCAGGACGACGACCGCGACCACGGCGGCCAGTGCTCCGGCCACTCGACTACGCGTCCCCGCCATCGGTCCCCCAGGTCGCCGCGCTGCTCCTGGGCAGACGGTAGCGGTGCGGGAGGGCGGGGGAGGCTGCTTTCGCAGATGGATTACCGGTACAGCGCCTAGAAGCAGAACGGGATGGGGATCGGCCCGCAGCAGCACACGCCGCCGCCGTCGACCCGGGCGGGCACCACGGCCGACGCCGCGCGGTAGCAGAGGAGGAACCGCGCCATCGTGGGGACGATGCCCTTGATCACACCGCGCGTGCGGATGATGTCCCGGACGGCAGCGGAGCAGGACGGCACCCCGTGCACGACGCGCGCCGCGCACGACCAGCCCTTCCGCGGCGACAGGCGCCGCTGGTAGGCGCGGATGAGGGCGTCGGCGGCACGGCTCGCGGGACTCATCCATTGACGGTACGGAGGGTTCGCCACCACCGCGCGGCGGCGCGAACGCCGGACGGAGCCGGTGCCCGGCCGCTAGCGTGACGTGCACGTCACCCGCGAGGAGTCCCATGTCCCGTTCCCGGCGTCGTGCGCCGCTGCTGGTGGTCCTGGCCGTGCTGCCGAGTGTCTCCCTGGTGGCCTGCTCCGACGACGAGCCCGGCACCAGGATCACCGTCCACACCGATGCCGAGACGTGCGGCCTGTCCCGTGACACCGCAGAGGGGCCCATCACCTTCTGGGTCGTCAACGACGGGGGGCGCGGGTGGACGTCGCTCTGCACGACGCCGACGGCGACGTGGTTGCCGAGCTCGACGACATCGAGCCGGCGATGATCCAGCCGATGGCGGCCAACGTCTACGAGGGCGAGTACGAGCTCGAGTGCCGGCCCGCCCAGGGCGAGGTCATGCGCAGCAGCGTGACGGTGGGCTGACGACCCCACGTACGGGCGGGCAGTGGGCCGTCACTGGGCCGGGCTGGTCACGCTCAGCAGGTCGCCGGGCTGGCAGTCGAGCGCGTCGCAGATCGCGGTCAGGGTCGAGAAGCGGATGGCGCGGGCGCGGTCGTTCTTGAGCACGGAGAGGTTCACGACGGTGACCCCGGCACGTTGGGCGAGCTCGGTGAGGGTCATGCCGCGTGCTGCGAGGAGCGCGTCGAGGTGGCAGGTGACACGGTGCTCGCCAGGGACCGTCGCGTCGTCGGGCGCCTCCGCGGTCGGCTCAGCGGCCGGATCGGCGCTCGGCTCGGCAGCGCGGCGGCGGCTCACACAAGCCCCTCGGTGTCGGCGCTGATCTGCGTCCCGCGGCGGAAGGCCTCGGCGACCACGAAGACGAGCGCAGCGACGCCGACCGGTGCCAGCTCGAGGTCGAAGACGACGGCGAACGGGTTGGCGCCCTCGGCGTCGTCGAACGCGGTCATCACCGTGGCGGCGGCGACGTCCGGAAGCACCGGGGCCACCATTCCGACGACGCCGATGATCGCCCCGGTCCAGCCGATCCGCGCCGCGTTGCCCTGCCGGAAGGGGTCGCCCGCAGCGACCGCGTTGATGACCGGGCCCAGCAGGAGGGCGCAGGCCCCGATGCCCAGCCCGACGAGCGCTGCGTCGCCGCGGGCGAGGAAGCCGGTCCACCGGCTGGCGTAGCCGGGGTCGGTCACGAGCTGCAGGCCGTGCTCGGCGATCTGAAGTCGCGCGCCTTCGGGCACGACGACGTCGTCAACGCTGACCGGCACGGGGTTCACCGCGGGCGCGTTCTCGGCCTCGATGCTGATCGGGACGGTGACGGTGCCCGGCGCCTGGGTGGCGCCGTTGACGGCGTACGCGACGCCCGCGACTGCTGAGACCGCGCCGACGAGCAGCAGGAGGCGTGCGATGAGCCGGCTGGTCCGCGGTCCGAGGTACTCCTGGTCGCGAGGCGTGGCCGACGGCGTCGTCTTCATGGGGATCTCCTGCTGCGGGTGGTGGGCATATCGAGGATCGATATGGGAGACACCGTAGGATATCGATAATCGAGATGTCAACCTTCAGGCTGCGGCGCGCGCAGGGGCAGCCGCCGAGCGAGAGCGCGAGGCGCTAGCCTGGCCATCCGCGGTGGTCGTCGGCCCGTGGTGCAGGTCCGTCCGGTCGTCGGCGCATGCCGGCTGTGCCAAGTTGGGGCCATGGTCGTCTTCACCGTGCTCCGACGGAGCGGGGCGGTCAGGCTCGGTGCCTCCTCGGACCGCGTGTCGCCGCCGCGCGCTCAGCCCGAGGACGTCGCCCGGACGTGGTTCCTCAGCGCCGGCCAGCGCGGCAACCGCTGGACGCGGGTCCGGCCGTGGACCACCGGCAATGCCGTGCGCGCGTTGGTCCACGGGTCGGAGTACTTCGCCGCGCTCGCCGACGCGATCGAGGACACGGGCGACGGCGACCTCATCCTCTTCACCGACTGGCGCGGCGACCCGGACGAGCGGTTGCGCGCTGATGGACCGACGGTCGAGGAGGCCCTCAAAGCGGCAGTGCTCCGCGGCGTCCAGGTGAAGGGGCTGGTCTGGCGGTCGCACACCGACCGGTTCCGCTTCTCGAACGAGGAGAACCGCGACCTCTCCCAAGCCCTCAACGACGTGGGTGGCGAGGTCCTCCTCGACCAGCGCGTGCGGCCCCTCGGGAGCCACCACCAGAAGTTCTTCGTCATCCGGCACCCGTCCCGCCCGCAGGACGACGTCGCGTTCGTGGGCGGGATAGACCTCGCACACGGTCGAAGGGACGACGCGGACCACCGTGGCGACCCGCAGACCCAGAGGTTCTCGTCGAAGTACGGCGACACCCCGGCCTGGCACGACGTGCAGGTGGAGGTCCGCGGTCCCGCCGTGCGCGACGTCGAAGACACGTTCCGGGAGCGCTGGGAGGATCCCGCGGCGCTGTCCCGGCTGCCATGGCAGGTGCTCCCCGACATCCTGCACAGGCTCGACCGCTCACCGGGTCGGCTGCACGTGCCGGAGCCCAACCCGCCGCCGGCCGGCACCTGTGCGGTGCAGATCCTGCGGACCTACCCGAACCGCTGGCCGGGGTACCGGTTCGCGCGCAACGGCGAGCGCAGCGTCGCGCGGGGGTACGCGAAGGCGGCTCGGCGGGCTCGGCGCCTGATCTACATCGAGGACCAGTACTTGTGGTCGGTGGAGGTGGCCCGTGTCTTCGCCGACGCGCTGCGCCGCACACCGGAGCTCCACCTGGTCGCCGTGGTGCCGCGCCATCCGGACATCGAGGACCCGGTGAGCGTGGCGGCGATCGACCTCGGTCACAGCCAGGCGCTCGAGATGGTGCAGGCGGTCGCTCCCGATCGCGTGCACATCTTCGACATCGTGAACCACGACGGGCTGCCGGTGTACGTGCACGCCAAGGTGTGCGTGGTCGACGACGTCTGGGCCACGGTCGGCAGCGACAACTTCAACCGCCGCTCGTGGACGCACGACTCCGAGCTCACCGCGGCGGTGCTGGACGAGCGTCGTGATGGGCGCGAACCCGTGGACCCTGCCGGTGCGGGCGTCGGTGCGCGGGTCTTCGCGCGCGACCTGCGGCTGCGGCTCTTGCGCGAGCACCTGGACCGCGACGACGACGCCGGGCTGATCGACCCGGTGGAGGCCGTCGGGCACATGCAGAGTGCGGCTGCGGCACTGGACGCCTGGCACGAGGGTGGTTGCGTGGGGCCGCGCCCGCCCGGGCGGCTTCGCGAGCACCGGGTCGCCCCCCTGCCGCGCTGGCAGAGGGTGCTGGCGGGCGTGCCCTACCGCACGATCATCGACCCCGACGGGCGCCCGCCGGGGATGAAGCTCGGTCGGCTGCACTGACGTCGGGTGCGGCTAGCCGGTCGCGTGGCGCCAGGGCCGAGGGTCGTCGCGCAGGAGCCCCCAGAGGTCGACGTCATGGTTGCGGCCATCGTTGAAGAAGGCCCCGCGGACGCGGCCCTCATACGTGAACGCGCACTTCTCGGCGATCCTCCTGCTCGCGACGTTGCCTGGCACGATCACCAGCTGGATCCGGTGCCTCTTCTTGGTGCCGAACAGATAGTCGACGAGCAGCTGCACGGCCTCGGTCGTGTACCCCTGGCCCGCGTGCGCCTCGTCGTACAGCAGGTACGAGAGCTCGTAGGCGTCCCAGTAGCTCACGGGGACGAAGAACTCGATGTGGCCCACGATCCGATGGTCGCGATCGCGGACGAGAAGGGTGCCCTCGTCGCGCTCCCAGAACCCGTGCTGCGCGAAACGGGTCCGGACTTCGGACTCCGAGAGGACGCCGA
>Ga0196970_1000562_pt1 | contig 40823 bp, 39 predicted proteins | sample S1v_513CmetaG_FD_148672 | JGI IMG/M metagenome (GOLD analysis project Ga0196970, IMG submission 148672) | Soil microbial communities from Anza Borrego desert, Southern California, United States - S1+v_5-13C | ecosystem: Environmental > Terrestrial > Soil > Desert | place: USA: California... | reverse complement strand
GGCGCACCGCCTCTTCGACGGCGATCTCGTCGAAGGGGTTCATCGAGAACTTGACGTTGGCGGTCTCCACACCCGAGCCGTCCGCCTTGACGCGGATCTTCACGTTGTAGTCGACCACCCGCTTCACCGGGACGAGGATCTTCATGGATGACAATCCTGATGACGGCCGGCCGCGTCACGCCGCGCCGAGGAAGGCTTCGCGGACGAAGTTGTCGCTGGCAAGATCGACACTCGCTCCCTCGCGCGTGACGCAGCCCTTTTCGATTACATAGGCGTACTCGCTCGCCTCTAGCCCTCGGCCGACGTCCTGCTCGACCAGGAGGATGCGCACCCCCTCCTGCGCCAAGCCGGCGATCAGGTCGAAGAGCAGGTCGACGATGATGGGTGCCAGACCCTGCGACGGCTCATCCAGGAGGAGGAGCTTGGGGTCGGCCATCATCGCGCGAGCGATGGCGAGCATCTGCTGCTCACCGCCGGACATCATGCCGGCCGGTTGGGAAATCCGCTCCGCCAGCCGTGGGAAGCGTGCGAGTTCACGTTCCATACAGCGGCGCAGCGTCGCGGCGTCGCGGCCGAATCCCCCCATCTGAAGGTTCTCGCGCACGGTCAGCGTCGGGAAGGTGCCGCGCCCCTCCAGCACCATGCGCACGCCGCGCCGCGCGATCTCGTGGGGCGGCAGCGCGTCGGTGCGCTCGCCCTCAAACTGCACGGTACCGGAATGGTGGGGCAGCAGGCCACACACGGCGCGCAGCAGCGTGGACTTGCCCGCACCGTTGGAACCCAGGATGCTGACCACCCGGTGATCGGCGAGGTCGAGGTTGATCCCCTGCAGGACCGGCAGTTCCGGCCGATACCCGCCGGACAAATCAGTGACGCGAAGCATAGCGGCTCCCCAGGTAGACCTCGATGACCGCAGGATCCCGAACCACCTCGTCCGGCGGGCCTTCCGAGAGCTTCGCTCCCTGCGCCAGCACCACCACGCGGTGGCACAGACGTACGACGGCGCGCACGTCATGCTCGACGAAGATGATGCTGATCCCTTCCCCGTTGATCTGGCGGAGGATGCGCAGTACCTCCTCGCCTTCTGCCGGGTTCAGCCCGGCCAGGACCTCGTCGGTCATGATCAGCAGCGGGTTGGTGGCGAGCGCGCGGGCAATCTCCACCCGCTTCTGCTCGCTCACCGTCAGGCGTTCGGCTGGCTGCCGGGCGGCGTGGGTCAGGTCACACAGGGCGAGCGCACGATTGGTGCACTCCTCGGCGCTCATGTCGCCCTGCCGCTCGCGCGGGCGGAAAAGGCTGGCGACGTGCACGTTCTCCCACACCGTCATGCCCGACAGCAGCGAGGCGGACTGGAACGTGCGGGCAGCACCCCGCGCGCAGACCTCGTTCGGGCGCAGCCGGTGCAGGGGCTTTCCCTCCAGGTGAATCGTCCCGTCCGACGGCGGCACGATGCCGGAGACGAGGTTGAACAGGGTGGACTTCCCAGCGCCGTTCGGCCCGATGAGGCCCAGCACCTCGCCGCGCCGCAGCTCGAACGACACGCCGCGCACCGCGAAGACACCGCCGTAGTTCTTGCTCAGCCCGTCGACCTTCAGGAGAACGTCATCGTGCATGGCCCGTGCCCCCTTCCGTGCGCAAGGCGATGGTCGCGTGCCGACCGCTCTCGTTCGCCGTGACCGGGCCGCGCGGCGTCGGCGTTTCGGCCGTGCGGTTCAGACGCTGCTCCAGATCCCACAGCCAACTCACGATGCCGCCCGGCTTGTAGGTGATGATGAGGACGATCAGCAGTCCGTAGATCAGCCGGTGGTATTCCAGGAAGTTGCCCCAGGCAATCTGGTCGATGACGCTGAGCACGATGCCGCCGAGGATCGGCCCCAGGACCGTGCCGATGCCGCCGAAGATGGAGATGAGGATCATGTTCAGCGTGATGGTCACGTCGAACATGCTCTCGGTGGAGATGTAGGTCATGAAGGGGGCGAAGGCGGCGCCGATGACGCCCGGCCACACGGCGCTGGCGGCAAAGGCGATGGCCTTGTAGCGCGCCGTCGGGATGCCGATCGAGGAGGCCAGCACCTCATCCTTGTGCAACGCGTGCAGGGCAAACCCGGTCTTGGAACGCAGCAGGTAGATGACGGAAATAACCGTGCTGCACAGCAGCCCCACGAACAGCACGTAGCTGGCGTCGAGCGACAGCGGCGACGGCACGGTCCAGCCCATGTCCCAGGACTTGAAGCCGCGCGTGAACTCCCACTTGTGGACCAGCGTTTCCACCGCCAGCAGCGCCGCCAGGGTCGACAGCGCGAAGTAGAACCCTTTCTGCCGGAACACCGGCAGGAACAGCAGCGAGAACGCCGCTGCCACGACCCCGCCGGCCACCATGGCCATGGCCATCGGAAGCTCGTAGCGCACCATGACGATGGCCGCGGTGTAGGCGCCGAGGCCGAAGAACACGCTGTGCCCGAAGCTCGGGTAACCGGTGACGCCGCCGATCACGTTCCAGGAGCTGGCGAGCGCGATGTTCACGAAGATGAACACCAGCAGGCGGACCCAGTAGTCGTTAGCGAACAGCGGCACGGCGCACAGCGCGACGCCGAACAGCGCCATCGCCAGGGCTTGGCGGTGCGGGGATCCGTCGCGCAGATCACGGCACGCCTTCAGGAAGCGACCCATCGTCCCCTCTCTCACTTGCGGACCGCCGCGCCGAAGCCGAACAGGCCCTGCGGCCGGATCAGAAGGAGCGCGATCAGCACCGCGAAAATGACCGCCGGCGCCAGCGTCGGCAGGTGGTAGTAGGCGGCGAAGTTGAGCACGCCGTAGAACAGCCCGCCGAGCAGCGCGCCGACCATGCTGCCGAGCCCGCCGAGGATCACCACCAGGAAGGCATCCACCGTCCAGTGAAAGTGCATGTAGGGGGCCATCGGGCTGAGCGAGATGAACAGCCCGCCGGCGAGCCCGGCCCACACGCCGGCGACGACCATGGTCTTCTCGAAGGTGCGGCCGATGTCGATGCTGCAGAGCTGCGCGGAATCCCGGTTGTCGCGGCAGGCCCGCACGGCGCGGCCAAACTGCGTGTAGTTGAGGATCGCGAACAGCGCCCCCGCGGACGCCAGCCCGACCAGAAAGACCAGCACGTCGAAGGTCGGGATGAACTTGCCGCCGATCTCGATCACCGGCGGCAAGCCGGTGTCGACACGCAACAGGCGCTCCTCCGTTCCCCAGAAGCGGATGCCCAGCTCGGTGATGACGATGGCGATGCCGAAGGTCTGCACCAGCACCATCAGCGGGTGCAGCCGGAAGGTCTTGGCGATGAAGGCCCGCTGCATCGCCCCGGCGAGCAGCCCGGTCGCCGCCGCCGCGAGCGCCAAGCCGATCAGATACGGCAGGCCGACCTGGGCGACGAGGTAATGGGTCAGCAGCCCGCCGAACACGACCAGGACCCCGTGGGCGAAGTTGACGATCCCGACGACGCCCAGGACCAGCGAGAACCCGAAAGCGGCCAGCGCGAACAGCGCGCCGCGCAAGATGCCGAAGATGACGATGTCGTCCATGGTCTGCGGCCTACCCCATGGCTTGAGAAAGGCAAAAGGCACCGGCCGGGACGCGTCGCCCCGGCCGGCAGGGGGGAGATCACGCCCAGGGCCGCTTCGGGTAGGCCCCCTCGGATTCCGCAAGTTCGGAGGGGAAGATCACCTTGGCGTCCGGTCCCGGCCCTTGCCACTGGATCACCGGCGCACCGCCGCGCTCGATGCGCCCACGCTTGTCGAAGGAGATCGGCCCCCACACGGTCTCCAGCTTCACCTTCTGGAGCCGGTCGCGCAGCGCCGCCTGATCGAACGGGTTGTTCGGGTCCGCGTCGCGCAACGCCGCCTCGTAGACCATGGGCAGCGCGTAGGACAGGGCGGCGTGGTAGGTCGGCTCGTAGCCGTAAGCCTGCTTGAAGGCCTCCGCGAACTCGGCGGGGTTCTTGAAGTGCGGGTCGGTGTACTTGAACTGCGGCAACCAGAAGGTGACGCCGTAGACGTCGGTCAGCTTCTTGCCCAGCGTCTGCTTGACGGTCGGGCTGGTCGTCAGGTGGCCGCCGATGAAGGCCTTCGGGTTGACGCCGAGGGCCGACATCTCCTCGACCAGCTTGACGCAGATGATGTCCCAGCCGGTGTTGTAGAGGATGTCGATCTCGCCGGCGCCGCGCAGCTTCAGCGCCGTCGGCCGCAGGTCCTGCACTTTCATCGGCAGGACGTCCTCGAACACCAGCTGCATGCCGTGTTCCTTGACCTTCTCCTTCACGCCTTCCGCCATCTCGCGGTAGACGGGGTCGTCCATGGTGATCAGCGCCACGCGCTTCGGCGTGGGCGAGCGCTTGGCCAGGTAATCCATGGCGAAGGCCGGGTACCGTTTGCTCGACGCGATCAGCGTGAAGGTGGTGTGGCCACCGATCTCCTCATCGACGCGCTCGGACGCGGCGCCGCCCTGGATGGTCACCCGCTTGTGCTTGCCAGCGATGGCGCCCTGGGCCAGCACCGTGTCGGTGCCGTAGGAGCCGGCGATCAGATCGACGCGGTCGGAGGAAATCAGCTTTTCGGTGAGCTGCGCGGTGCGTGACGCGTTGTTCTCGTCATCGTAGATCGTCCACTTCACCTCGCGCGGCTGGCCGGCCACCGTCATCTTGCCGCCGGACACCTTGGTCCAGAAATCGTAGCCGTCCTTGTAGATCTTCGAGACCTTCTCGTACGGACCGGTCAGGGGCAGTGACGCACCGATGTGCACCACATCGTCCGCTGCCCAGGCGCGCCTGAGGATCCCCGGACAGAGGCCGGACGCGCCGATCACGCCGGCCCCGGCAACCGCGCTTTTCATCAGGGTGCGTCGCGACACGGCGGCCGCACCGGCCGTCTTCACTTCCTTCGACATTGCGTCCCCTCCCTGGGTTCCGGCGGGCTGCTTCATGCGCAGCGTGCGGCCCGCCTTTGACTACGATGATATGCGGATGGCACCCCCCGGTCAACTTCAAACAAACAGCTGTTTGAATAACAACACAGGGTTAAGCGTGATTTTCTCTTGATAATTCAAGCCTCTATGACGGCGATGTCAGCACCCACTTCAACGGTGTCGTCGATGGCAACGAGGATCTGGACAATCCGGCCGGAGGTGGGCGACGGGATTTCGAAGGTGGCCTTGTCGGCCTCGATCGCCGCGATCACCTCGCCCTCGGCGACCGCATCGCCTTCCTTCTTCAGCCACTCGCGGATGGTGGCCTCCTCGATGGTGAGCCCGAGCTTGGGCAGCTTGACCTTGACGCGCATGCCGCTCTCCTGTTCCGATTCAGCGCCCGGCGTACCGGGCGGGCCGCTTCTCCAGGAAGGCACGCATGCCCTCCTTCTGGTCCTCCGTGCCGAACAGCAGGAGGAACTCGCGCAGCTCGTACTCCAGCCCCAGCGGCTGCGGCATTTCCCCGCCGACATTGACCGACGACTTGGCCGCCGCCAGCGCCAGCGGCGCCTTGGAGGCCAGCCTGCCGGCCAGATCGCGCAGCGCGTCTTCCAGTGCACCGTCGGGGACGCAGCGGTTGGCGAGCTGCAGGGCGACCGCCTCGGGGCCGGGAATGAGGTCGCCCAGCATTAGGATTTCCTTGGCCTTCAGCCGGCCGACCCAGCGGGTCAGGCGCACCGCCGCCCCCGCTCCGGGAATGACGCCGATGTTGATCTCGGCAAGGCCGAAGCGCGCTGCCTCCGTGCAGACCACGAAGTCGCAGCACAGCGACAGCTCGGTCCCACCGCCGGTGGCCCAGCCGTGCACGCCGGCGACGACCGGTTTCGGCATCGCCTCGATGCGGTCGAAAAGGCCGAGCCACAGCCGGTTGTAGCCGAGCATCTCGAACGGCGTCCTGTCGGCCAGTTCGGTGATGTCGGCACCGGCGGTGAACGCCTTCCCGCCGCTACCGACAAGGGCGACGACCCGCACCGCCGGATCCGCCGCCGCCACATCGAGCGCCGCCGAGGTCTCGCGCAAGCACTGCATGTTCATCGCGTTGTGGACGCGCGGCCGGTTGAAGCGGATCCAGGCCAACGGGCCTTCGGTCTCGTAGACAATGGTTTCGTACGCGGTCATGGTGTCCCCTCCCCTCAGGCCGCGGCCAGGGTGCTGACTTCCTCGGCGACGCGTTCCACGCTTGGCAGGTAGGCCTTCTCCAGGGACGGCGCGAAGGGGCTCGGGGCGAAGGGCGGCGTGATGCGGATTGGCGGGCACTTCAGGGCCGAGAACGCCGCCTCGGTCACCTGCGCCACCACTTCCGAGCCAAGCCCGCACGGCCCCTGCGCCTCGTGCACGACGGCGAGGCGCCCGGTCTTGCGCACCGAAGCCAGGATGGTATCGAGGTCCAGCGGGCTGGCCGTGCGCGGGTCGATGAGGTCGGCGGACACGCCGCGCTCGGCCAGCGCCCCCGCCGCCTTCACGGCCACCGGGACCATCTGCGAAAAGGCGACCAGCGTGACGTCGCTCCCCTCGCCCAGCACGGCGGCCTTGCCGATGGGAACCACATGGTCCTCGCCGTCGTCGGGCGCCTCGCCGGAGGTACCGATCAGCTTCTTGCCGAGCAGCACCAGCACCGGGTTGTCGTCGCGGATCGCCGCCTTGGTCAGCCCCAGCACGTCGGCCGGCGTGGCCGGCATCACCACCTTCAGGCCCGGCACATGGGCGAACCACGCCGCCAGACTCTGCGAGTGCTGCGGTCCGGCATTCACACCGCCGCCGCCGAAGGTGTAGAGAGTCAGGGGCACGCTGACCTGCCCGCCCAGCATGTAGCGGAGCTTCGCCGCCTGATTGACCAGCGGATCCATGCAGCAGGTGAGGAAGTCCTCGAAGCCGATCTCGACGACGGGCCGCAGCCCGGTCATGGCGGCGCCGACCGCGGCCCCGACGAAGCCGTTCTCGGCGATGGGCGTGTCGCGCACCCGCAGCGGACCGAACGCTGCGTGCAGGCCGCGCGTCTGGGCGAAGATGCCGCCCGAGGCGCCGACATCCTCGCCGATGAGGATGACGCTCGGGTCGCGTTCCATCTCCTCGCCGAGCGCGCGGGTGAGCGCCTGATAATACTTGATCTTCTTCATGGCTCCCCGCTTCCTCAGGCCGTGTAGACGTCTTCGAGCATGGTGTGCGGCGCCGGCCCCTGGTCGGCCTCGGCGAACGCGACGGCGTCGGCGATGCGGCGCTCCGCGTCGGCGCGGGCCGCGTCGAGGTCCTGCGCGCCGAGGCCCAGGCGCTCCGCCCCCGCCTGGAAGCGGACGAGGGGGTCGAAGGCGCCGGGATTGTCGCGCTCCTCCGCCGTTTTGTAGACCTGCGGGTCGCCCTCGTAGTGCCCGTGCCAGCGGTAGGCCTTGGCCTCGATCAGGCTCGGCCCCTCGCCGGCGCGGGCGCGGGCCGCCGCCGCCGCGACCGCCTCGTAGACGGCCACCGCATCCTCGCCGTCCACCGTCACGCCGGGGAAGCCGTAGGACGCCGCCCGGACGCTGATGCGGTCGACGCTGCAATGGACGGAGTACGGCGACAGCTCGGCGTAGCGGTTGACCTCGCAGAAGAAGATGACCGGCAGCTTCCAGATGGCGGCGATGTTCATCGCCTCGTGCGCAGCGCCGGCACCCGACGCCCCCTCGCCGAAGAAGGCCACCGCCACCGCGCCGGAGCCGGTGACCTGCGCGGTCAGGGCGGCGCCCACCGCCAGCGGCATGGACATGCCGACGATGCCGTTGGCCCCGAGCACGCCGGCGCCGACGTCAGCGATGTGCATGGAGCCGCCGCGCGCCTTGGCGTAGCCGCTGGCGCGGCCGAATAGCTCCGCCATCATGCGCGCCGGGTCGGCGCCCTTGGCGAGGCAGTGGCCGTGCCCGCGGTGGGTAGAGGCGATGAAGTCGCGCGGCTCCAGCGCCAGGCAGGCCCCGGCGGCGCAGGCCTCCTGCCCAATGGACAGGTGGATGAAGCCGGGCAGTTCGCCGTCCCGGTAACGCTGCGAGGCGACGGTCTCGAAGCGCCGGATCAGGCACATGGTGTGGTACAGCGCGAGCGCCGTGTCGCGTCCGATGGCGGTCATGGACGGTGCCCTCCGTCAGCAGCCCAGCGCGCGGGCGATCAGAAGGCGCTGCACCTCGTTGGTGCCCTCGCCGATCTCCAGCATCTTCGACTCGCGGAAGAAGCGGTTGACCTTGAACTCGTGCATGAAGCCGTAGCCGCCGTGGATCTGGAAGGCGTCGAGCGTCGCCTTGGTCGCCAGCTCGGAGCCCAGCGTCTTCACCATCGCCGCCTCGGTGTGGCAGTCCATGCCCTGCGCATGCATCCAGGCGACGTAATGCGCGAAGCGGCGCACCGCCTCGGCGTGGATCGCCATGTCGGCCAGCTTGGCCTGGATGAGCTGGAAGTTGGAGATGGGCTGACCGAACTGCCGCCGGTCCTTGGCGTAGGTCAGCGACTCCTCCAGGCAGGCGCGGACCAGCGCCGCGCCCAGCGCGCCGAAGACGATGCGCCCGAGGTTGAGCGCGCCCAGCGCCTGCCGGAGCCCGGCCCCCTCGGCGCCCAGCAGGTTCTCCTCCGGGATGCGGCAGTCGTTGAACACCAGCTCGCGGTTGTCCATGCCGTGCCAGGCCATCTTGGTGAAGGACTGGCCCAGCTCGAAGCCGGGCGCGTCGCGGGGCACGATGAAGCAGGACAGCGCCTTGCGCCCGTTGTCCTTGGCGCCGGTCACCGCCATCACCACCAGCCCGTCGGAAATCTTTGTGCCGGCGTTGGAGATGAAGATCTTGTTGCCGTTGAGGATCCACTGGCCGTTGCGGCGCTCGGCCTTGGTGCTGATGCCGCCGGCGTCGGAGCCGGCGCCGGGTTCGGTGAGGCAGAAGGCGCCGAGGATCTCGCCGGAGGCGAAGCGGGGCAGCCACTCGCGCTTCTGCTTTTCGGTGCCCAACAGCTTGTACATATTGGAAACGAGGATGTGCACCTGCCAGATCAGCGCGAAGGTCTGGCTGACCGCCGCCACCTCCTCCATGGCGATGATGTAGGACAGCGCGTCGAGGTCGGAGCCGCCGTACTCCTCCGGCAGCTGGATGCCGCCCATGCCCAGCTCGCACCACTGCTCCCAGCAGGCGTACGGGAAGTCGTGATCCCGGTCCATCTGCTCCTGCGCCTTGGCGATCTCGTTCCGCGCGAAGTCGCGCGTCATGCGCTGAAGCTCGGCCTGTTCCGGGCTCATCTCGAAGTTCATGGCGCCCCTCCTCCAACAATCGACTGTTTGTTTTTTCGTGCGCGCGGAGCGCTGCGGCCCCGGATCCGGTGGGGCGGCCATCGTCCGTGCGTCGAACTTTTCGCAGCCTAACGACGGCCTCCGTCTGCGTCAACCGTTTCTAACAGTCGTTTGTTTTAGGTGGCCGAAAGCCGAATGCGAAAACGCCGGAGCCCTTGGGCTCCGGCGCCATCGCGGATCGCTCGGGACAGGGTTCAGGCTTCGGTCTGGTGCCGCAGCAAATCGACCAACTGGCGGGCGACGTTGGCGGGTGTGTCGTTGCCCGGCCGGTACCACACGAAGGTCCAGGCCAGCATTCCCATCAGGCTGAGACGCCAGTACTTGCGGTCCACCGCCGGCTGCAGGGGCAAATCGTCGATGATGCGCCGGAAGATGTCCTCGAAGTCGTCCCGGTGGGCGACAAGGATGTTGCGCAGCTTGCGCGACCGGCGGCGCGGCAGTTCGCTCACCACCACCTGCGCGTAGATGGACTCGGTCAGCATCGATTCGAGGTACGCGATGGACGCCTGTTCCAAGCGCGTCCAGGCGTCCGCCCGCGGGTCGATGGCGAGCAGCACCTTTTCCTTGATGCGGCGCACGCCTTCCTCGTGCACCGCACACAAAAGCTCTTCTTTGGACTTGAAGTGGTAATAGAGCGAGCCGGCCAACAGGTCCGTGTGCTTGGCGATGTCGCGCATGGAGGTCGCGTCGTAGCCGCTTTTCGCAAAGCACTGCGCTGCGGCGTCCAGGATTTCCTGCCGACGGTTGACGCCCTTCTTGTGTTCCGCGCGCACCGTCACTCTCATCTCTTTACTCCGGTCCATACTGCCAATGTCATAGCGCAGGCCGATGGGCCCCGCAAAGAGTTGTTACACGGCGGCGTCCGCGCACGGTCTGCGCGCCTTTGGGAGCGGGACAACAGCATCAACACGCATCGAACACCGGGATTGCCACCTGCCAGCCGTGCAGGGCGACGCGGCTGCCGGGCGCCAGTCCGGCCTCGGGATGCGCCAGCCGGCCGACGACCCGCACGCCGGCGTCCAGATCGACCACCGCGACCGCGTAGGGGCCGTCGGCGTCCATTCCCTTGGGCGGGCGGCGGATCAGCGTCGCCGCGGCGAGGGCGCCGGTTCCCGCCACGGCGACGCGCTCCAGCCGGTCCGACAGGCAGGCGCGGCACACCCCGCGCGGCGTCGGGTCCAGCGCGCCGCAGGCGGCGCAGCGGAAGATTGTGATGCTGCCGGATGCGGCCATGCCCTATTCCCTTGCCAGGATGTTGACCGTGCACGCCACCCCGGTGCCGCCCAGATTGTGGGTCATGCCGATGCGGGCCCCCGCCACCTGGTTGGGATGCCGGCCGCGCAGCTGCTGCACCGCCTCGTAGATCTGACCGATGCCCGTGGCGCCCACCGGGTGCCCCTTGGCTTCGAGCCCGCCGCTGGGGTTGATCGCCACGTCGCCGCCCCGGTCGGTCCGCCCCTCCAGAGCCCAGCGCCCTCCCTCGCCAGGGGGAATGAGCCCGAGGTCCTCGCTGTCGATGATCTCCGCGATGGAGAAGCAGTCGTGCAACTCGACGAAGTCCACCCGCGCCGGCGCGATCCCGGCGTCGGCGTAGGCGCGCTCGGCCGCAGCCCGCGTGGCGCGGAAGGAGGTCAGGTCGCCATGCGCGGCGATGCGCGCACCGCCGCTGGTCTGCACGGAGGCGAGCACCCTTACCGGATCGGCCAGGGCCTCGCGCGCCAGCTCCGGAATGCCGACGACGACCGCCGCCGCCCCGTCGCTGATCGGGCAGCAGTCGTACAGCGTCAGCGGATCGGCGATCATCGCCGCGTTGGCGATCATGTCGGCGGTGATCTCCGTCCCCATGCTGGCCAGCGGGTTGGTCAGGCCGTTGCGGCGGTTCTTGATGCACACCGCCGAGACCTGCTCGCGCGTCGTGCCGTAGCGCCGCGCGTGGGCCTGCCACAGCAGGGCGAACAGCCCCGGATAGGTCAACCCGCTGGGCCCGTCCGCCGCGTGGTCGAGCGCGCAGTTGAGCGCCTGCGTCACCGCCGCCGTCCCGGCGTGGCTCATCTTCTCCACGCCCACGGCCAGCGCCACGTCGCACAGCCCGGCAGCCACCGACAGAACGGCGTGGCGGAAGGCGATGCCGCCGCTGGCGCACGCCCCCTCCACCTTGGTGCAGGGCACGTCGCGCAGCCCCAGCCCGTCGGCGACAAGGCCGGCCAGCACCTCCTGCCCGGTCAGCACGCCGCCGACGAAGTTGCCGAGATAGACCGCGCCGATGCGCTCCCGCGCGACGTTCGCCTCGACGATCGCCTGCCGCGCGGCAGCGACGGCGAGTTCGACCGCCCCATGATCGGGGTGCCGGCCGAACACCGTCGATCCGGCCCCGAGAACGCTCACCGGCCTCATGGCCCCCTCCTGTTGGTTCGTCTGTCCACGTCACACCGCGCCGGCTGCGCGCAACGCGGCGATGGCCGCCGCGTCGTAGCCCGCCGCCGCCAGCACCGCGTCGGTATCGGCGCCGAGCACCGGCGGCGGCCGGCGCGGTGTCACCGACGCGCCGTCGAAGCGGATCGGGCAGGCGACCTGCCGCAGCTCCCCTTCCACCGGATGCTCGACGGTCACTTCCGTGCCGCGCGCCAGGGCCTGCGGCGTTCCCAGCGCCTCGCGCGGCGTCAGCACCGGTGTCACGCAGGCATCGATCCGACCGAAGACTTCGGCCCATTCGTCCTGCGTGTGCTGGCGGAACACCGCGGCGATGCGCCGCTTGTTCGCCTCGGCCTCGTCGCCCTGCGCCCACTGCCGGTCGATCAGTTCGGGCAGGCCGAGCGTTTCGCACATCGCCTGCCAGAACTTCTCCTCATAAGGGGCGGCGGCCATGTGGCGGCCGTCGGCGGTCTCGTAGAGCGTATAGAACGGCGCGCCGTGGACGATGTCGAAAGCGTCCTGCCGGCCGGTCTGCGCCGGCGTGTTCCACTGCGACAGCAGATAGGCCATCCAGAAGAACAGGCCGTCGGCGACGCCGATGTCGACGACGCGTCCGCGCCCGGTACGTCCCCGCTCCAGCAGCGCCGCCAGAATGCCGGCCACCGCCATCAGAGCGCCGCCGCCGATGTCGCCGACCGGGATCCCCGGCGCGACCGGCCGGCCGGGCTGGCCACCGACCAGCTCCAGCATGCCGGTGAGCGCCTGGAAGTTCAGATCATGGGCGGCCATGCCCGCCCAGGGGCCGGTCTGGCCGAACCCGGTGATGGCGCAGAGCACCAGCCGCGGGTTGCGCGCGTGCAGGTCTGCGGCGCCCAGCTTCAGCCGCTCCATGACGCCGGGCCGGAAGCCCTCGACCACCACGTCGGCGCCCTCGCACAGGCGCAGCAGGGCTTCGCGCCCCTGCGGGTTCTTCAGGTCGAGGGTGATGCTGCGCTTGTTGCGGTTGAGCGCCAGGAACTGGCTGCCCTCCGCGCGCACCCTGGGCTCGGACCAGCGCCAGTAATCGCCCTTGCCCGGCTGCTCCACCTTGATCACCTCGGCGCCCAGGTCGGCCAGGATCTGCGTGCAGAACGCCCCCGGCAGCAGCCGCGTCAGGTCGAGCACCCGATAGCCCTTCAGCGGGGCCGGGGCGTCCGCCCCCACCGCTGCGGGCGTGGATTCAGGGTTCGGCGACGGAATCGCCTCCTCGCGTCGGATGTCCATGGTCAGGCCGCCCGGGTGTCCTGCAGGCCATTCCGGGTGACCCGCAGGCCGGCCCGTTCACGGTCCCAGGTGTCCTCCGTGACGCCCTCCCGGCGCAGGTCCACCTTGCGGACCTTCTGCGTCGGGGTGCGGGGCAGGCTGTCGCGGAAGGCGATGTAGCGGGGCACCATGAAGTACGGCATGGTCTCGGCCGCGAAGCGCAGCAGCGCCTCGCCGTCGAGGGTCGAGCCGGGCCGGCGCACCACCACCGCTTTGACCTCGTCTTCGCCGACCTCCGACGGGATGGCGACCACGGCGGATTCGACCACGTCCGGATGGGCGTTCAGCAGCCGTTCGACCTCGAAGGACGAGATGTTCTCCCCCCGTCGCCGGATCGAATCCTTGATGCGATCCTGGAAATAGACGAAGCCGGCCTCGTCGATGACGCCGCGGTCGCCGGTGTGAAACCAGTAGCCCTGCATCGCCTCCAGCGTCTTGGCGGGCATGCCGAGATACTCCTTCATCAGCGTGTTGGGCAGCATCGGCCGCACGCAGATCTCGCCCGATTCGCCGGGTCCGAGGCGGTGCCCGTCCTCGTCGAGGATCGCCACCTCGAAGTGCGGGCTCGGCCGCCCGCAGGAGCCGCGCGGCGTCTCGCCCGGGCGGCTGTAGACGACGAGGTTGGACTCGGTGGAGCCGTAGCCTTCCACCAGGGTGACGCCGAAGCGTCGCTCGAACTCCTCCTGGAACTCGGCCGGCACCGGCACGGCGTAGACGAGGCGCAGCGTGTTGTCGGCGTCCTCCGGCCGCTCCGGCTGGCTGCGCAGCATGTGGCAGAGCCCACCCACCGCCACCGCCACCGTCGCCGAGTAGCGCCGCACGTCGTCCCAGAAGCGCGACAGGCTGAACACCGGCTCCAATGCCATGCGGCCGTCCACCAGCATGGCGCCCAGGGTCAGGAACTTCGCCGCGATGTGGAAGAACGGCAGGTAGTTGTAGGCGACGTCGTCGCTCCGCATGGAGACGATCTCGTCGAAGAAGACGCCGAACGACACCTCATGATGGTGGGTGATGACGACGCCCTTCGACGGCCCGGTGGTGCCGGAGGTGAAGATCACGCAGGCCGGATCGCCGCCCGAAACCGGCAGCCCCGGATCGTGCCGCGCCGCCACCATGGTCCCGTGCAGGGTGCCAGGGCCGTCGCCGCCGTCGGCCGGGTTGACGATCAGCCGGCGCAGGCCGGGCAGGTCGGCGCCCGCCGCGCGCAGCTCCCCGACGAAGGCCTCGTCGGCGATCACCGCCGCCACGTCGGCGGTTTGCAGGATGTAGCGCAGCAACTCGCCTTTGTACGCGGTGTTCACCGGCACCTCGACCGCACTCGCCTTGGCGATGGCGAACCAGGCCAACACGTAGGACACCGAACCCGCCATCATCACTGCGACCCGGTCGCCGGGGCGCACGCCCTGGGCGATCAGACCATGCGCCAGCCGGTTGGCCTCCTCGTTGAGGTCGGCGTAGGTCAGGACGCGGTCGCGCACCATCAGGAACGGATGATCGGGCAGCCGGCGCGCCCGCTGCTCCAGCACCGCGTGCACCGTGCTGCTCTTCGACGGGAACAGATCCAGATAGTTCATTGCCGTCCCTCCCCGTGCACGCGTCGGCACGCATGCATCAAACGTTTGTTTTATAGTGCAGCAGCAAACGGTGCCGCGCAAGGGCCTTGGCGCACACGGCGTGCCCAGCGCTCCAGGGCCGAGAAAAAATTCAAACAGACATTTGATTTTTCAGACGGACTGGCTTAGCCTAGCGGAAAAGGCCGTTCCGCCGGTCGTGCGGGGCCGCAAGGCCAGACAAGGGGGAGGAGACGATGCCAGACATTCCGCCCAAAGACCGCGTCCTCGGGAACCTGCTGCGGCGGACCGTGGAGCGCCATCCCGACCGGACCTTCTTTCAGTTCAAGGACGTCGAGCTGACCTACGGCGCCTTCAACCGGATCGCCAACCGCACGGCAAACGGCCTGACGGCCCTGGGCTTGCCCAAGGAAGGCAAGCTGGCGATCATGACGCCCAACAGCCCGGAGTTCCTGTACGCCTGGTTGGGCGGCGCCAAGGCCGGGGCGGTCTACGTGCCGATCAACACCGACTACCGCGGCGACATCCTGCGCTACCAGCTCAACAAGGCCGACGCCACCCACATGGTGATCGACGCCCAGTACCTGGAGCGGCTGGACGCCGTCATGGCGGACCTGCCGCAGCTCCGGCACGTCATCGTGCGCGGCGGCGCCGACGCGCCGGAACGCGTGCGCGCCCACACTGCCGTCACTCCCTTCGAGGCGCTGCTGCAGGCCCCCGACGACGAGCCGGGCGTGGAGCTGTCCTATACCGACCCACTCGCCATCTCCTTCACCTCCGGCACCACCGGACCGTCGAAGGGCGTGCTCGCCAGCAACTGCCACGTCGTAACCTTCGCCCTGGACTGGATCCGCGCGAACGACTTCCGCGACGGGGACTCGATCTACTCGCCCCTGCCGCTGTTCCACGCCATCGCGTCCTGGCTGGGCATCGTGCCAACGATCATCCAGGGCGGGCGCATGGCGATGGTCGAGCGCTTCTCCGCCTCCGCCTTCTGGGACGACGTGCGGCGCTACGACGTGTCGCTGGTGCACGGGATCTTCTCGATGATCCCGATCCTGCTCAAGCAGCCGCCGCGGCCCGACGACGCCACCCAGTCGGCGCGCACCTTCTACATCGGCCAGCAGAACGAGGCGTTCGAGAAGCGCTTCAACTGCCGCATCGTCGAGGTCTTCGGCTCCACCGAGACTGGCATCGTCACCATGACGCCGTACCACGAGGAGCGCCGCAAGGGCTCCTGCGGCAAGGCGAACGGCGAGACCTTCGAGGTGATGATCGCCAACGACGCCGACGAGCCTGTCAAGCCCGGCGAGGTGGGCGAGATCCTGGTGCGCCCGCGCCAGCCCTTCTCGATGCTGCGCGAGTACTACAACATGCCGCAGGAGTCGCTGAAGGCGTTCCAGAACCTGTGGTTCCACACCGGCGACAACGCCCGCATCGACGAGGACGGCTACATCACTTTCGTCGACCGCAAGAAGGACGCCATCCGCCGGCGTGGCGAGAACATCTCCTCCTTCGAGGTGGAGTCCGTCGTCAACCGCCACCCGGCGGTGCTGGAATGCGCGGCCATCGCCGTGGGGTCGGAGCTGGGCGAGGACGAGGTCAAGGTCGTCGTCGTGCGCCAGGAGGGGCAGAGCCTGACCGCCGACGAGCTGTGGGCCTTCTGCGAGGAGAACATGCCGCGCTTCTGGATCCCGCGCTACATCGAGTTCCGGCCGAATCTCCCCAAGACGCCGAACCAGAAGATCCAGAAGTACCTGCTGCGCGACGGCCCCGAGGCGGGAGACCTCCACGACCGCGGCGTCAACGCCGGCTCCGCCCGCGCCGCGCCGGCCAAGGCCCTGTCATGAGCGGCGGGAACGACCTGCGCGTCGAGCGCGACGGCGCCGTCGTGCGTCTGATGCTCAACCGGCCGCAGGCAATGAACACCTACACGCCGGAGCTGGTGCGGGCGCTCACCGCCGCCGCGGCGGCGATCCACGACGACAAATCGGTGTCCGTCGTCGTGCTGGCCGCCGCCGGGCGGGCGTTCTGCACGGGCGCGGACTTCCGCTACATGGACGCGCACCGCGACGACCTTGCCGCCATCGCCCGCTTCAACCGCGACCTCAACCACGCGCTGACCCGGATCGCCCAACTGCCGCAGCCGGTGATCGGCCAAGTGCACGGCCACGCGCTCGGCGGCGGGCTGGAGACCATGTTGGTCTGCGATCTGGTGGTCGCTGCCGAGGACGCGGTGATCGGCGACCCGCACGTGGAGATCAACTTCATCCACGGCGCCGGCGGCAGCCAGCGCCTGCCCCGCCGGGTGGGGCTGCCGTTGGCGCTCGACCTCGTGCTGACCGGGCGCCGTCTGACGTCGCGCGAGGCGCAGGCGATCGGTCTGGTGACCCGTGTGGTCCCCGCCGAGGAGCTGGCCGCGACCGTCGATTCGCTGGCGCAGACCATGGCGCGGCGTGATCCGCAGACCTTGCGGGAGCTGAAGCGGCTGGTCCACACGGCGATGCGCGTGGACCTGTCGGTGGGACTGGCGATGGAGGAGGAAGCCTTCGTCGCCCACGCCGGACGGCCGGGCGGCTTTTCCGGCATCGACACGTTCCTGCGCGACCGCAGGCGCACCTGACAACCAACACGACGAGGAGGAGACAGCATGGCCGAGATGACCGACCGCACGCTGCGTCTGAAGGACGAGTTCGTCAAAAACCGCGGCTACTGGAACAGCTTCTGGGACGGCCTGCTGCAACTCACCCCCGACTTCTTCGAAGCCTACCTGAACTTCTCCTCCATTCCCTGGACCAAGGGCGTGCTGGAGCCCAAGGTCAAGGAGTTCATCTACATCGCCATCGATGCCTCGACCACGCACCTCTACGAGCCCGGCCTGCGCATCCACATCCAGAACGCGCTGAAGTACGGCGCGACCAAGGAAGAGATCATGGAGGTCTACCAGCTCACCAGCGTGCTCGGCATGCACACCTGCACACTCGGCGTTCCGGTGCTGATCGACGAGTTCCGCAAGGCCGGCCGCGGCCAGGAGTTCGAGGCGGCGTTCGACGCCCGGCAGCAGGCGCTGAAGGAAACCTTCATCAAGAACCGCGGCTACTGGAACGAGTTCTGGGACGGCCTGCTGCAGCTCACCCCCGACTTCTTCGAAGCCTACCTGCGCTTCTCCTCCATTCCCTGGACCAAGGGCGTGCTGGAGCCCAAGGTCAAGGAGTTCATCTACATCGCCATCGACGCGGCGACGACCCACCTCTACGAGCCCGGCCTGCGCATCCACATCCAGAACGCGCTGCGCCACGGCGCCACCAAGGAGGAGATCATGGAGGTGTACCAGCTCACCAGCGTGCTCGGCATGCACACCTGCACTCTGGGCGTCCCGGTGCTGATCGACGAGCTGGAGAAGGCCGGCCAAGCCCTGTGAGACCCCACGGTGAGGACCCGGTCATGACCGCCAAACCCTTCGAACGGTGCGGCGCCCTGCTGACCGGCGCCACGTCCGGAATCGGGCTGGCGACGGCGAAGGCGCTCGCCGCCGCCGGCGTGCCGCGGATCGCCATCAACGGCCGCAACGCCGAACGCGGTGCCGCGGCCGTCGAGGCGGTGCGGAGCGTCGCCCCGACGGCGGAGGTCCGCTTCTGCCAAGCCGACGTCACCCAGCCCGAGCCGGTCCGGGAGATGGTGGACGGGGTGGCCGCCGCCTTCGGGGGCCTCGACCTCGTCATGAACTGCGCCGGCGGGAACCACCCGCCGATCCTGTTCCATGAAGCCGACCCGGCCGGTTTCCCGGACGTGGTCGCCTCCAGCCTGTTCGGCATCCTGCACACCTGTCACGCCGCGCTGCCGCACCTGCGGCGGTCCGGCGGCGGCGCCATCGTCAACACCGCCTCCGACGCCGCCCGGGTGCCGACCCCGGGGGAGTCGGTCATCGGTGCCATGATGGCCGCCATCGTGATGTTCAGCCGCACCCTGGCGGCGGAAGCCGCGCGCGACGGCATCCGCGTCAACGCCCTCACGCCGTCGCTGGTCGAGGGCACCCGGACCTACGACATGGTCATGGCCGACCCGTTCTCCCGGCGCCTGTTCGCCAAGGCCATCCCGCGCGCCCGCCTGGGCGTCGCCCGGCCCGAGGACCAGGCGGCCCTGGCGGTCTTCCTCATGAGCCCGGCCGCGGTCCGCATGACCGGCCAGGCGATCAGCCTCAACGGAGGGATCTCGACCTGATGAACGCGCTATCCATTCAAACCGCCCAGCCGCCGCTCCCCTTCGCCAGCATCGAGGCCATCGAGGCGGATTTCGCGGCGCACGGGTACATCTGCGGCCCCGGCGTCGCCACCACCGTCTACCTCGCCGCCAAGCTCGCCAAGCCGATCCTGGTGGAAGGACCGCCCGGCGTTGGTAAGACGGAGCTGGCCAAGGTCGCCGCCCGCCACGCCGGGCTCACCCTGCACCGCCTGCAATGCTATGAGGGCGTGGACGAGGCCAAGGCGCTCTACGAGTGGAAGTACGGCAAGCAGCTGCTCTACACGCAGATGCTGAAGGAGAAGCTGTCCGAGGTGCTGGACGGCGCCGCCGACCTCGCCGAGGGGCTGCACCGGCTGGACGGCTTTTCCGACGCCTTCTTCTCGGAGGCCTTCCTGGAGGAGCGCCCGCTGCTGAAGGCGTTGCGCAGCCGCGACGGCGCGGTTCTGCTGGTGGACGAGATCGACAAGGCCGACCAGGAGTTCGAGGCGCTGCTGCTGGAGATGCTGTCGGACTACCAGGTCACGGTGCCGGAGATCGGCACCCTGTCGGCCACCGTGAAGCCGCTGGTCATCCTGACCTCCAACAGCACCCGCACCATCGGCGAGGCGTTGCGCCGGCGCTGCCTCTACCTGCACATCGACTTCCCCGGGCCGGAGCTGGAGCGGCGCATCCTGCACGCCCGCGTTCCGGGCATCGACGACGCGCTGGCCGGGCGGCTGGCGGCGTTCATCGACGCGCTGCGCACGCTCGACCTGCGCAAGGGGCCGTCGGTCAGCGAGCTGATCGAATGGGCGCAGGCGCTGGTCATGATGAACGTCGGCGCCCTGGACGAGGACGTCGTGCGGCGCACCCTCGGCCTCGTCGTCAAGTTCCGGCAGGACATGGCGACGGTCGAGGAGGCCCTGCCCGCCCTGCTCTCCCGCGCGCCGTGAGGACGACGGCATGGACCGCAGCCTGCTCGGCTTCATCCAGGCGCTGCGCACCGCCAGCGTTCCGGTCTCCGTCGCCGAGACGCTGGACGGGGCGGCCATCGCCGGGCTGCTGGGCTTCGGCGACCGCGGCGCCCTGAAGCTGGGCCTGCGCGCCGCGCTGGCGAAGACAGCCGAGGAAGCCGGGCGGTTCGACCTGTGCTTCGAACGCTACTTCGCCCCGTTCGCCATGGAGCCTGCCGCGCCCGCCGACGCATCCCCGGAGGGTGCCGCCGCGGGTATCCCGGGCAACGCGGGCGGCATGCCGATGGGGTTCGGCAGCGGGGCGGCCGACCTCCCCGCCGATGGCTTGTCACCGCTTTCGCAACTGGTGCGGTCGCGCGACATGGCCGGGCTGCTGGCGCTCCTCGGGCGGGCGCTGGAGGAGCGGCGGGCGCCCATGCGCAGCCGCACGCAACGTGCCCTCGTCGCGCGCCGCCTGCTGGAGCAGATCGGCCTCGCCGGCTACGAGGAGGACCTCCGCCGGCTGCGCGCCGACGGCGCCGATGCCGCGGCCGCGGCGCTGGAGCAGGGGCGCGCGTGGATGATGGCGGCGGCCCTGCGCCTGACCGAGCGCCGCATGATGTCGGAAGTGGAGGCGGAGGTCGCGCGGATCGGCAACCGCGACCTGACCCGGACGTCGCTGCGCCGCCTGTCCCCCGCCGACGAGCGTCGCGTGCACGAGCTGGTGCGCGCCCTGGCGCGCCGGTTCGCCGCGCTGTACGGCCGTCGCCGCCGGCTCGACCGCAAGACCGTGCTCGACGCCCGACGCACGTTGCGCAAGGGCGTGCGCCACAACGGTATCCTGTTCGAGACGGTGTGGCGGACGCGCAAGCGCGACCGGCCGCGGCTGTTCGTGCTGTGCGACGTCAGCGGCTCCATGAGCACGGTCGCCACGCTGTTCCTGACGCTGGTGGCGCACCTGCATGACGGCCCGATGCGCGTCCGCGCCTTCGCCTTCTCCGACCGCCTGGGCGAGATCACCGACGACCTGGAGGACGGCGCCGAACGCGGGATGGCGGCGGCGGTGACGCGTTGGGGAGGCGGCTCCACGGACTACGGGCAGGCCTTCGCCGACTTCCTCGACCTCTGCGCCGACGCGGTGGACGGCCGCAGCACCGTGGTCGTGCTCGGCGATGCGCGGAACAACAACCAGCCGCCGCGGCTCGACCTGCTGAAGCGCATCTCCGCTCGCGCCCGCGACGTCCTGTGGCTCAACCCGGAGCCGACGGCCTCCTGGGGCAGTGGCGATTCCGTGGCCCCGCTTTACGCCGCCGCCTGCGGCCGCGCGCTTCCCTGCGGCACCATCGCGCAGATGGAGGCGGTTATCGAGAACCTCATGGGTGGCGCTCCGCGCGCCGCCCCCGCACCCGAAGGAGGGCTGACCGCCCATGGCTCCCGATGATCCCCGGATCCGCGCCGCAACCGAGCGGACCGCCGTCCCACAACCGGTGGCGCCCGGCGTGTGGTGGCTTCGCCTCGGCCTGCCCTTCGCGCTCGACCATGTGAACGTCTATCTGCTCGACGACGGCGACGCCTGGACCCTGGTGGACACCGGGCTGGCCGACGAGGACACCCGGGCTGCCTGGACCGACGCGCTGTCACGGCTGCCGCCCAAGCCGGTGGCCCGCGTCGTCGCCACCCACCACCACGTCGACCACGCCGGGCTCGCCCGCTGGTTCACCGAGCGCTTCGGGGCCGAACTGCTAATGACGCAGCGGGAATGGCTGTGGGGCCGCCTCCTGGCCGTCGACGATTCACCGGAGCGCCCCGAAGCCTTCGCTAGCTTCTTCCTGCAGGCTGGCTTCGATGCGGCGGCGGCGGCCGAGATGGTCCGCCAGGGGGATGCGTACCGCGACTACGTGCAGCCGCTTCCCGCGGCGTACCGGCGCCTGTGCGACGGCGACACGCTGGAGGCAGGCGGGCGCCGCTGGCGGCTACTGTGCTGCCCAGGCCATTCCAGCGAGCACCTGTGCCTCTACGATCCCGAAGGCCGGATCCTGCTCGCCGGGGATCACGTGCTGCCGACCATCTCTCCCAACGTCAGCGTCTGGCCGAGTGATCCGGACGCCGACCCGCTGACTGAATACCTGACGTCGCTGCGCCGGGTCGCCGACGAGGTCCATCCCGAGGCGCTGGTGCTGCCCGGCCACGGTGCACCGTTCCACGGGCTGCACGCCCGGGTTGGCTGGCTGCTCGACCACCACGCCGACCGCCTGCTCCTGGTGCTGGACGCCTGCCGCACGCCCACGGCGCTGCGCGACGTGGTGCCCGCCCTGTTCGAGCGCGCGCTGTCCGACCACCAGATGGTCTTCGCAGCCGGCGAGACCGCGGCCCATGTCAACCATCTGCTGCGCCGGGGCGAGCTCCGGCGCGTCGCCGGCCCCGATGGAACGCCGCTGCTGCACGCCGTCGCGTGACGGGAACGCCGGCGCACGAAGGGAAGCGTCCCCGCTTGGTTCATGAGGAGGAAACGTCGTGGTACAGCCATCAAAGATGTTCGCGGGATAGCGCCGACCTCCCGCGCTTCTCCGCAGCCCGCACAGTCTTTTCGTCGGCATCAATGTTTGCCGAACTGATGCCCTCTGTCTTTCAAATACTGTCCGTCATCGCAATGGCATTTGTTGCGCGAGGCCGCTTTATTTATCATATATATTGCATCATCATTGACACCTCATCCAGACACTGCTATATCAAACAAGTGTTTGGTAGTCCAAGGGACCGGAACGGGCTACATCGGCGGCCCCCCTTCCGGGCCATGGACCCAAACCGAGCGAAGCCGCCGGTCGAACAGGGGCGACGATTGCGTTACAGGAGGGACCAATGCACTTCGCCACAGCGTGCGACGGCGCCCGGATCGCCTATCACCTGGACTCGTCGGTGCCTCCCGGACAATCCCCGAAGGGCACGGTGCTCATGCATCACGGCCTGGGCCTGAACGGTCACGCGTGGCGGCAATGGCTGCCACCCTTGCTCGACGCCGGCTTCCAGGTGATCCGTCTCGACATGCGCGGCCACGGTCAATCGGACAAGCCGGATCCCGGCTTCCCCTGGTCGACGGCGCGCCTGTGCGGCGACGTGGACGCGGTTCTCGAGCAGGAAGACGTGAGGCAATGCCACTTCGTCGGCGAATCCTGGGGCGGGACCATCGGCCTGGCCTGGGCGATCCGGAACCCGGACCGGACTCGCACCCTCACCGTGATGTCCACGACCTACGACGGGGGCCTCGTGCCGAAGCTCGACCGCTTCGCCCCGATGATCCGGGAGGAGGGCATCGGGGCGTGGTCGGCGATGATGCTGCCGGCTCGCTTCATGCCGGAGTTCGACAAGGGAATCCAGCGCTGGGTTGACCGCACGCAGTCGGACTGCGTGCCGCACGTGATCGCCGACATGTCCGACTACATCATCGGCGAATCGCTCGAGGAGGCGCTGCCGTCGTTGGGCGCGCCAGTCCTCATCCTCGCCGCGCAGGGAAGCCCGTTTGTGAAGCCGGAAATGGCCGTCACTCTGTTCCAGCGCCTTCCCGACGCGGAGTTGCACCGGTTCCCCGGCCACCGGCACGGGCTGGTGCTTTCGGGCGCGGAGATCGGCGCCCGGGAGCTGACGTCCTTCATCCTGCGGCGTGGCTGATACAGCGCAGCGGTCGGCACAGCAAAAGCGCCGGAAAAGCGCAGACAGCACAGGGAGGAATCGGACATGAGCTTACATCGAATCGCCCTGCTGGGCATCGTGATGCAGATGGCGTTTCACGGGACGGCGAACGCGGCCGACCAGTTCAACTGGCGCTATTACGCCGTGATCCCGTCCACACACGACTTTGCGAAGAACGTGATCGCCAGCTTCGCGCGCATCGGCGAGCGCAGCGACGGCCGGCTGAAGATCCGCTACGTCTATTACGGCGAGACGCCGTACAAGGCCACCGACGCGCTCACCGTCCTGAAGAACAGGCAGGTCGAGATGACGGAGTGGCTCCCCTCGTACAGCGCCGGAACCTACCCCATCCTGGCCGGCCCGGAGCTTCCGTTCCTACTCCCCGAGAAGTCCGATGCGAAGACCGGCCAAGCGAGCATCGACCGCGCCTGGGCGACGCCGACCATGGAAAGCGAACTGCAGCGCATCGTCGGCGACAACGGCGGGCAGATCCTTAGTCGCTATTATTTCGAGCCCATGAACTTCTGGCTGTCGACACCCGCCTCGACGCTTGCCGAGTTGAAGGACAAGCGGATCCGGGTATTCAGCCCGGAACTCAGCGAACTGGTCACCGCGATCGGCGCAAGCCCCGTCAGCCTAGCGCAGCCGGAGGTCTACACCGCCCTGCAGCGCAACACGCTGTCGGGCGTCATAACCGGTGTTGGCAACATCCGCGGCGCCAAGTGGAACGAGGTGCTGCGGTCGGGCTACATCGCCAACCTGATGTTCACCTCGACCAGCATCCTGGCGGGCAACGACGCCGTGGCGAAGCTGCCGGCCGACTTGAAGACAATCCTGGTCGAGGAGATGAAGGCGCTCTCCGAGAAGCAGCGTGCCCTGATGCCGGAAAGCGACCAAGCGAAGAAGAGCGAACTCCGCACCGCCTCAGGCTTCTCCGTGGCCGAGGCGTCGCCGGAGGACTATGCGGCGCTTCGGGAGATCGCGTCCGCCCGCGTGTGGCCCGGCTGGAAATCGCGCGCCGGCGAGCGGGCCGGCCCCGTGCTCGACGAGATCGCCAAGGCGCTGAAGGCGAACTGACGGGCACCGCCTAGGGACCCAGCGGGAGAACCGGCATGCTCACGGCCATCGAGCAGATGTTGGATAGGATATCCGCCGTTACCATCGCGGGGCTTACGGTGCTCGTCGTCCTCGACGTGACCTTGGCGATGGCGCGGCTTCCGACCTACGTGTCCGCCGAGCTCTGCCCCTTCCTGATGGCCGTGGTCGTGTTCTTCTCTGTCCCGACGGTGACCCGCGAGGAGGCGCACATCCGGGCGGATTTCTGCGACGCCCTCCTCTCCCCGCGGGTCCGCATGGGCATCACCCTGTTCCTCACGGACGCTCTCTTCCTGGTCTACGCGGCCGTCCTGCTCTGGATCACCACGGACCTGACGCTGACCACCGCGCTAAGCGGCGAGCGCTCGCAGGGCCTACTGCGCACGCCCATGTGGCTTCCGCAGCTCGCCATGGTCTCCGGCCTGTTCATCCTCTTCCTGCGGACAGTCGTCGTCCTGGCGAGCCGCGTGGCGCGCTTCCGGTACGGCGCCGCAGCGGAGCAAGCCGGGCCGCGGCCATGACGATCCTCCTCCTCATGGGTATCACCATTTTCATCCCCCTCATGTTGGGCGTCCCCATCGCCGTGGCGCTTGGGACGGGGGGAATCTTTTGGTTGGTCCTCCTGGACGTGAACACGCTGAAGGGCGCCGCCTTCGCCGTCTGGAACACGGCGAGCAACGACGTGCTGATCAGTGTGCCGCTCTTCATCTGGATGGGTGAGATCATCCAGCGCGCCGGCATTGCCACACGCTTTTACAATGCGGTCACGCTCTGGGTGCGCTGGCTGCCGGGCGGCCTCCTTCACGCCAACATCGCGGCCTGCGCCCTGTTCTCGGCGGTTAGCGGATCGAGCATCGCCACCGCCGCAACCATCGCGAAATCGGCAATCCCCAATCTGTTGCGCCTGAAGTACGACAAGCGCCAGGTGTTCGGCTCGCTGGCCGCAGGCGGGACGCTCGGCATCCTCATCCCGCCAAGCATCCCACTCATCATATACGCGGCCTTGGTCGAGGCGTCCCTGGGGCGGCTGTTCTTGGCGGCGATCGTTCCGGGCGTGATGATGGTCCTCATCTTTCACACCTACATACTTCTCACCACGCTACGGACGCCGCACCGGCATTGTCACCGCGCCGACGACGAGGCGGGCCAATCGCGGCTACGGTCGCTCGCCGAGATCTTTCCGCTCGTCACCATCATCGTCTGCATCCTGGGAGGAATCTATTACGTCGGCGCGTCGACCAACGAGGTGGCCGGCGTCGGTGTCCTCGCGTCCCTGCTGGTGGCCGCGGTTCGACGCTGCCTGAGCCCGTCCATGCTGTGGGAGTCGCTGCTCAGCACCGCGCGGGTCACCAGCCTGCTGATCTTCGTAGTCATCGGAGCTCAGATCTTTTCCTTCGCCGTCTTCAGCTGGGGCGTTAACTGGGAGGTCACGAACTGGATCGAACAATCGTCGCTGGACAGGGTTTCGGTACTGCTGGCGATCATCGCGATGTACTTCGTCCTGGGGATGTTCATTGACGCCATTTCCATGATGGTGCTGACGCTGTCGATCGTCTATCCCATCATAATGGCGCTGAACTACGACCCGGTCTGGTTCGGCATCGTCCTCGTCCTCATCCTGGAAATCGGGCTGATCACGCCACCGGTCGGCATGAACCTGTTCACGATACAGGCCGTCGATCCGGTGAACATAACGTTCCTGGAGGTTGCGCGGGGGGCCCTGCCATACGTCGTGCTGCTTCTACTGGGCATCGGCTTTCTCATCGCCTTCCCGGACTTGGCCCTGTGGCTGCCATCCCGGGCGCGGATGAGCTGACCGGCGTTGGCGCGTAAATCGGGAGGTAGCTGACGAACATGGGTCTTGGCGGTATAGAAGCGTCCCGCTGGGTTCTGCTGCAGCGTTTTCGGCGGGGCTGGGATCGGGTAGAACGCGGCCCCTTTCGGCGGCGGGAACGGCAGGGTGATGCGCAACGGGAAGAGCCCGTTCAAGGGGCGGCAGTTCACGGCGGACGTTATTTTTGGGCGGTGCACTGGTACCTGCAGTTCCCGATCAGCGACCGTGACCTGGAACGCATGCTGGCTGACCGCGGTGTGGTCGTTGATCCCACGCTCCCCTGTCCCGCTGGATCCAGGCGTACGCTCCGAGCTGGACAAGCGCTTGCGCCCGCATCTGCGGACGACCGGCTCCTGGCGGGGCGATGAGCCTTACGTCAAGGCGAAGGGCCGGTGGATGTCCCTGTACCGCGCCGTTGATGCGAGCGGGCAGACGATCGACTTTCTGCTCAGCGCCAAGCGCGATGCCGCGGCGGCTCGGCGTTGCAAAGCCTTGCGGCCGCGCCACACCGTCAATCCCCGCCCCCTCACGGTCGAAAAGGTTAGGCGCCAACTAGCGCCTAACCTTTTGATAACGCTGGATTGTGGATCAGCATTGTCGTCCAAGTGAAAGCCCCGAGTTACCGGTAGAGCTAACCTCAACAATCATCATTGCGCTCGACCCTATGATAGCAAGGCCGGAAGGATTGCGGCAATCGCCTCGGCCATGCCGGCGATCGGGTCCGGCTTGTCCCAGCACCAGAACTGATCGGTGCCGGCCCTACCAGCCAGGAACGCTGCCGCTTCCCCCTCGCCACTCCCGCGCCGCCGCCGCACGGCCGTCCCGCGCCACCCACGCCATAGCCCGACCTCCATCGCTAGGGGCCAAACTAGATAGAGCGTTACGCATGTAGTTCGACAGAAGCGCATCGTTACCCACGCCGCCGACGTGGACGACGGCCGAGTTGCCATCACACTGCCGTCGGAGGTCCACGCCGGCTTCCTGGAAGAGATGCGTGGCCACATGGACTTGCTGGACGATGTGATATCGGCCGTTGCCGCCGTGGACTTTCCGAGGGCCGCAACAATCGCGCGCAGCACCTTGGGAATCGGATCGGGAAAGGGATACGGGCGCTACATGCCGACGGAGTTCCGGGTAATGGGCATAGCGATGCACCGAGCCGCGCTCGACTTCGCGGATGTGGCTGCCAGCATGCCTGCCGAACCAGGTTCCAAGGACTGGGCGCGCGCCGCTGCGGCATTGGCGAAGCTGTCGACCAACTGCCGCGGATGCCACGCCGCCTTCCGGGTTCAATGACGTTGCCCCTGTTACGTGCGCGGCCGCCGCGTCCCTTCCTGGTCCGATCCAGCATCGGTGACATGAACGGCGGATGAATGCCCCGTTCAGCCTGGGTTCCGATCAGCGGTGCCAACATCGCACCATGATCCACCGCTGGAGGACGAGGCATGCTGCGCATCGTTGCCGCCCTGGCCGGGGCATCCTTGGCACTCGGCGCCTCAACCGCCTTCGGCGCCGACATTCCCGCGCCGGATCCGCTTCCCCTCGACTACGTGGCGCACCGGTTGGCCGCCTTGGGCCAGCATCTTCGGGCGATCCGGCCCCAAGGGTGATGCCTACATCGCCGACGTCGTGGAAGGTGGCGGTCGGATCTGCACCGCGATGCTCAGATCCGAAGCGAGGCGGATCAAGCCCGCCATCGGTCCCTCCTGCCGCACAGACCCTGCTCCTGCCAAGGCCCTAGACCCCATGTCCCTGCCGAGCTGAAGGTGGCTCGTCTCACGGTCTGTCACCAACGAGGGTTGCGCTGGGTGGCCAGCGCCGAGCCTCAGGCAGAGGAAACGAGCCATGGAGCAGGATACAGCCGCGTTCGTTGCTATGGACACGCACAAAGAGACGATCGCCGTCGCGGTGGCCGAGGCTGGCCGTTTGGGCGAGGTCCGGTTCTACGGCGAGATCGCCAACCGCGCCGATGCGGTGCGCCGGCTCATCGAGAGGCTGGCCAGCAAGTACGGAAAGCTGAGCGTCTGCTATGAGGCCGGGCCGTGCGGCTATGGCCTGTACCGGCAGATCACCGCCCTGGCCACGCCTGCATGGTGGTAGCGCCCTCGCTCATTCCCATCCGGGCGGGCGACCGCGTCAAGACCGACCGACGCGATGCCCTCCCCCTGGCGCGGCTGCTCGCGCCGGCGAGCTCACCGCGGTCTGGGTGCCCGACGCGGCGATGGAGGCGGTGCGCCGGGCTCGCCAGCAGTTGCAGGGCTTTTTTGCTACGGCACAACCGCATCTACACGGGACGGAGTCCCTGGAGGGGCGCGCATCGACGCTGGCTGGCGGCTCAGTGCTTCGAGCATCCGGCTCAGCAGATCGTCCTGCAGGAACTCATTGACACCATCGCCGACGCCGAGACGCGGCGCGATCGCCTGAACGAGCAGATTGAAGAGTTGGCTCGGACTTGGGCGTTGCGGCCGTTGGTGGAGGCGTTGCAGGCGATGCGCGGCATCGCATTTCTGTCGGCCGTGGTGTCGCTCATCAGCGGTGAGCGGACGCAACGGATCAAGCTGACGGCGGGACATGGGGGCCTCCACAACACGGGCTCAGATCAACATCTCATGAGCCGCTTCGAGGCACCCGTACCCGCCATGTAATGGCTACGCCCGTGGCAGATGACCCACTAGCGGCGAGCATCGTGATCCAGTTGGTGGCCGCGGCTGGCTAAAGAAGCAAACCTGTTGAGCCCGCATCCATGGGTGGCCATACGGCTTTGTTGGCGGTGGTCCGTTGGCTGGAGCAGCGCCATGACAGTGAAGCCGTGGCCGGCTCAGGTGACCTGGCCGGAGCTGCCGGCCGGACAGCGGCGCAAAGTGATGGTCCGCCTCGGCCGCCTGATCCGCGCTGCCTCTCTGATCCTCAAGACCAGGGATCGAGGGAGGCCACCGATGAGCCCGCGGACTGCCGCGACCACGGAGAAGATCCAGCCCCATCATCGTGACCGCCAGGCGATCGTCTGCTTTTGCCTGAAAGGCCCTTGTGGGAAGCCTTCATACGCCGACGGTATGAGACCACCATCGGCTGCAAGGTCATCAACATCATGATCAGCCAGGGCATGCCGATCTCCCGCGAGATCGCCTGAGGGCTGGCGCCCAAAGCCGAACTCCGCTCTTCAGCCGAATTATGCATCAACGTCCGCAACCGAGGCGTTGCGAAACGGTTACGGCTCCCCGGCCAGATTCTCCAGACCGGTCACGTTGCAGCGGAAGTGGTTCGGGTGCAATTCCGCAATCAAGCCTTGGCGCTTGAACTCGGCCACGATACGGCTCGCGGTCTCGGTGGTGATGCCGAGCATCGCACCCACGTCCTCACGTGCAAAAAAATCACACTCGTCATTTGGGCCACCGCCCACCAGCGTCAGGAACAGGCGCGCCACACGGGACCGTGCACTGCCAGTGCTTAACTCGAGCAAAAAGGTGTCCGCTCGCTCGACCGCTTTCTGCCAGCGTTGCATAAGCTGTTGATGCAAGCGTGGCGTCTCGTCGGACAGGCGCTGGATGACGGCCTGTGGAATTCGGCAGGTAAGCACGGGGTGGACGGCGATGGCCGTGTGGGTATATGGCTGGCGCAGCACCACCTCCAATCCGGCCGTGTCGCCCCTGCGGAGCAAGCGCACGATGCGCTGACTGCCCCCCGGCAGATACTGCACCAGCTTTACCAGGCCGGAGCGGATCGTATACACGGCCGTAGGCTCATCACCCACGTGGTAAATCGGCGCCCCTGCCGGGAACAGCAGCACATCAATCGGCAGATGGATAAGGCTGAAGTCCTCTTTGGTGAGATCGGCGAACAGCGCAAGGTCACGCACGCCGCAGCCATTGCAGTTTGCGAGCCCTTGCCACGCTGCAGCGATGTCGGTCTTCTTCAAAGCAGGCGTCCTGTCCAGCCGATTTTGAGGGGAATTGTCGATCGTTGCCATAGGCCAAGTTGCTGGCCACGCATGATCGTAGAACGCCCACCTCGTCCTACACAAGCGGTCGGATGGGGCCAAGGCTGCGACTGCAGGACAGACGACGAGAGGCGCCAACGGACTTCAGGGTTGCGGCATGCGGTGGATCGAGAGGCCGCCCATGGGGCGTCTTGAGATCACGCGGACGAAATGGGGTCCAGCCTCGTCAGCTTCCCAGGCTATGGCACGCCACTCGGACACGCCCCACAACGTTTCGTCAACGAGGATATCGAAGGATAAGGAAACCACCTGAACCCGAAGTTGATCTTCAGAATAGAGTTGCAGCCATAGGAGCCATTTCCCGGTTTCAACTGTGCCGAGGAGGACGAAGACACCCTGTCGATTGGAAATGGTGAGCCGCTGCAGAGCCGATGGTATCCACCAGCCGTCGGCCGGAGGTTCCACCGCTGGCGGCGTGATTGCGCAATTCTTCTACAGCTGAACGAGCAGGTTTTGCAGTTCGTTGGTAGTGGTGCCCGACCGAGAGCCCGCGTACCGCTCGACGTAACCGCCGATCGCACCTTGGCTCTCCCGCTTCAGGGCAAGTTGGCCGCTGCACTCAGCGTCATGGCACTGGAGGCACACGGTGTCAAACAGCACCATCAAGGACAGGGATGCGTCCATCGCCGCGACGGGACCCCACACCACACTCAGCAGCATCGGCAGAAAAGAAGGTGCCTCAAGCATTGCTCACCTCCCCTCACGCGATCACCGCCCGAGCGGCGGAACACTGCGGCCGTTCACCGCGTTGCCGCGCTCCGGTCGACCTGAGTCAGATACTCGGCAATCCGCTCTGCCTGAGCGTCGGTCAATGGTCGGGCGAAGCCGATCATCAGCCGGGCGCGCCCGTTGGTGCGCACGTCGTCCCGGATCTCCTTGAGCTGGAGGGCCAGGTACTCCTTGGTCTGGCCGGCGAGGATCGGGTAGTCGGACAGCGGCTTGAGGCCGTCAGCGCCGTGGCAGCCGATGCAGCCGAATTCATCGTAGAGAACGGCCCCCTCAGCCGCCGCATCGACGCCGTCGCGAACCGGCGGGGGCGGAACGGTCGCCAGCCAGCCGGCGATCACCTTCATGTCCGCCTCGCTCACCGGACCCATGACGTCCTTCATCGCCTTGGTCCGCGGCTCGCCGCTGGCATCGGGTCCCGAGACGCGCCGGCCGTCGGCCACGTCCTTCATCTGCTTGAACAAATACTCGCCCTTCTGACCGGCGAGTATGGGGATCGCATCGACGGACTGGCGACCGTCCTCACCATGGCAGGCGGGGCAGCCCTTCTCGACGAACAGTGCCTGACCCGGCGTCACCTCACTGGCCGTAGCGGCGGAACTGCCGATCACAGTTGAAAAGACAGTGGCCACAATGATCGCGCAGAAACGATCGAACATGATCCCATCTCCCGGACATGGCCTCTCGGGAGAGGTCCCCGTCTGCGCCCTCATTGCCGAGCCGGCAAGTTGCCGCGGTCGAGCTGATCGAGCAACTCTTCAGTTACGTCCGCAAAGTCGAGTACGCCGCTGCCGCCATGATCCCGCACGAAGTCGTCTACGGCGGCGCGTGCGGCCAACGGGACGAGTTCGTACCCCATTGGGCCCAGCACATCCGAGCCGATGACGTACAAGGCGGAGCGGGCGTCGATACGGGTGAGGTCGTAGTAGTCCTTTACCACGGTCGTCACGATGTCGCCTGCCGAGTGCCCTTGCGCGTAGCGCTCCGGCTTCAGGACAAAGCGGAACATGCACTTTGTACCGTCGAAATGTGCGCTCCGCCCATCCTTGAACACAACGCTGGCAATCCATTCCGGATACTTCGCCACGTGCATGCCGCACACCGGACAGGTGTCCGACGGCGTCGGCTCCGGCACGACGGGCGACGCGGTCGCGCGGCTGAACACCAGCGGGGTGAGACAGAAGAGATGCAAAGTGTGGCGCCGCGTCAGCATGGTCAATGGCCCTGCTGCGAGGCCTTGGCGCGGCGCTCCGCCCGGCGCTTGCGGATCATCACGGTGTCCTCGGCCATGCCGGTGTAGGCGGCCGCCAAGGCCTGGTCGAAGCCAACGATGGTTCCCCCCGCGTCCTTCTGCGCCCGCTCGGCCGCCTCCTTGCTGGAAAACACCATGTTCGACACCTTCGACATGGTCGGCGGCAAGGTGCTGCCAAGCAGGTAGGCGGCCGTGTCCACGTTCACCAGGGGCTTCGGCTCCGCTGTGGCGCCGAAGTCGGCCGCGTAGATCGCCTGCGGGCCGCGGTCGAGGTTGAGCGCTAGGCCAACGGCGGCGCAATGCAGCGAGCAGGTGCCATCCACCAGATCGTCGGAGTAGTGGATGAGGTGACGCGAATGATGCCATTGCCGCCGGTCCATGCCGCAGTAGGGGCACTTCGGGTACTTCTCGAGCTCGCGCTCCAACGGCTTCGGATCCTTCGGCGCCTTGGGCATGAACTGCATCGGCGTGCCATCGCCCTCCGCGGCCCGGGCCATGGAGATGAGAGCCGCCATGGGCACGATGGCGCTGGCAGTGAAAAGGAACTGGCGACGGCGCATGTGCGCACCTCCGAAGCAAAACTATTGGACCAAGAAGCTTGCAACCGTGACACCTGGATGCCATTGCGATTTGTCAATGACGCGAGCAACTTCTCAGCATAACTTAAATGACGTTGGCGCATATCGGCGCTTGACTATTATCAATAGAATGATTCCTCCTTGCTGTAAGTTTACGCTCCCTCTGAACACATGACGTGTGCGCTGTGCAGTACGTTCGCTCATCCAGCGTTGCAGCCAGTATTCTCTCTGCCGGCCTGCTGCTCTGCCTCCTGACTTGGCTGGACGCGGCTCTATCGGACGGCAACGCCACGGCGTTGCGGGCTCGTCTCATCGGCGAGTTGCAACTGACTGATCTCGCCCTTTTCACGGAGGCCCGCTACACGCGCCATCCCTCGCAGGCAGATTTGCACTCTGCCTTCCAGAACCATCCGACGGCTCTCGACCACTTTCCGAGCGGCTCGCTACGCGCTCCGCCAGATTTCAGGATGCTTCGCCATGCGCCGATGGATTGAGCGCCAGCGCTGCCTGGTCGACTTTACGGTTTCCTCGCTGTTGCGCCGGCGGGGCAAGAACCTGGGGCTCATCGTCGTCTACACGATCATCATCTTCGTGCTCGCCTCGGTGATGCTGTTCAGCCAAGCCCTGCGGCGGGAGGCGGCGGCCGTGCTGTCGAACGCGCCGGAAATCGTCGTGCAGCGCATGGTCGCGGGACGGCACGACACCGTTCCGGCAGCCTATGTTGAGACCATCCGTGCGATCCGCGGCGTCGCGCAGGCGGAAGGGCGGCTGTGGGGCTACTATTTCGATCCCGGGCTCAGCGCCAACTACACGCTCATGGTTCCAGCGGACCGGACGGTCGAACCGGGTTCGGCGGTGATCGGCCACGCCATCGCACGGGAGCGCAACGGCCTGCCGGGAACGCCTCTGTTCTTGCTCTCGGAACGCGGCAAGATGCACAAGTTCACGGTAGCCGGAATCCTGGACCGGGTGTCGGATCTTATTGCGGCTGACCTGATGCTGGTGGCGGAACGGGACTTCCGATCCATGTTCGCCATCCCTGCCGATGCCCTGACGGACATCGCGGTTTCGGTGCGCAACCCGCGCGAGGTCGCCACCATCGCCGCCAAGATCAGCCGCATCCTGCCTGACGTGCGGGCGATCACGCGCGGCGACATCCTCCGGACCTACGAAGCGGCGTTCAACTGGCGCGAGGGGATGGTCCTGGTGCTGATGACTGGCGCCGTGCTGGCCTTCCTCATCCTGGCTTGGGACAAGGCGTCCGGCCTTTCGGCGGAGGAGCGGCGCGAGATCGGCATCCTCAAGGCGGTCGGCTGGGAGACGAGCGACGTTATCCGGCAGAAGCTGTGGGAGGGTGCGCTGATCTCGCTCACCGCCTTCCTGTTCGGCTACGCGCTCGCCTACCTGCACGTCTTCCGCTTCGATGCGCTGCTGTTCGAACCGGCGCTGAAGGGATGGGCCGTCCTCTACCCGCGCTTCGAGCTGCGCCCGTCGGTGGATGCCTTCCAGGTTGGCACGCTCCTGGTTCTCACCATGCTTCCGTACATCCTGGCGACGGTCGTGCCGGTGTGGCGCGCGGCCACCATCGACCCTGACGTGGCAATGCGATGATCCGCTTAACCGAGGTCACCAAGGTCTTCAACCAGGGCCGCCACAACGAGCACCACGCCGTCAAGGGCGTGACGCTCGGCATAGAGGACGGCCGGGTCACCGTGCTGAAGGGGCCGAGCGGCTCCGGCAAAACCACGCTGCTGACCCTGATCGGCTGCCTGGCCCGCCCGACCTCCGGCCGCGTGCACCATGGCGGGCGTGACATCTCCGGCCTGCCCGAGCGGTTCCTCACCGAGATCCGCCGCCGCACCTTCGGGTTCGTGTTCCAGCGCTTCAATTTGATCCACGGCGTGAGCGTGCTGGAGAACGTCATGCTGCCGGCCTACCCGCTGGGCGATGACCACGGTGCGCTCCGGGAACGGGCCTTGACGCTGCTGGAGCGGCTGGGGCTGGACGGGAAAGGCGAAGCGAAGGCGGAGTGGCTGTCCGGCGGTGAGGCGCAGCGGGTCGCCATCGCGCGGGCGCTGATCAATGATCCGCAAGTGATCATCGCTGACGAGCCTACGGCGAACCTCGACACGGCGCTATCCCGCGCGTTCCTCACCATCATCGGCGAACTGAAGGCGGAAGGCCGGACGGTCATCCTCACCAGCCACGATCCCCTGGTGTGCGAGGCCGACGTGGTGGATCGCGTGGTGGCCATGCGCGACGGCCGGCTGACAGAGCGCGAACTCGTGGAGGCGTGATGCTCTTCCACCCGGCGACGATGGCGCTGAACCTCGCATCGCTGGCCAACGTGGCGGCGCTCGTCCTGGCGGCCACGTTCGGCGTGCGCATCCTGCGTCACTGGAATATTGCCAGCGGCAGCGAGGGGCAATTGCGGCTCGAGCGGCAGACCTACTTGGTGTCGACGCTGCTGGGAATCGTGCTCGCCGCCGAACTGGTGTCGCTGTTCCTGTTCGTCTACACCGCCGACCGACTGTCGGTGATGTTCGTCGGCGCGATGTGCGCGGTCGGCACGCTGAATGCCAGCGTCTACGGGTTCCCGGCGCTCGGATTGAAGATCGCGTGCTTCTTCGCCGCGGCTGTCTGGCTGCTCATGAACGCGGTGGACAACCGCGGCTGGGACTACCCGATGATCCGGGCGAAGTACGGCGTGCTGCTACTGCTGCTGCCGCTCTTCGCCGCGGCGGCAGCGGTGCAGGTCGCGTTCTTTGCCGACCTCAAGGGCGACGTGCTGGTGTCCTGCTGCAGCAAGCTGTTCACCGCCGGAGGTTCAGGAGTCTCGGCCGGTATGGCGACGCTCCCGCCGATGGAGACGCTGACCGCACTCGGCATCGTGCTTGCAGTCGTCGCCACAATGGCGTGGCCGGCGCGCCGGTCGCCGCGTTGGGCCCTCGCCTACGCCGCGGTCTGCGCGGTTCTGTTCGCCGTCGCCATCGCCGCCGTCGTCTCGGCGGTGTCGCCCTACATCTACGAGCACCCGCACCATCACTGCCCGTTCTGCCTGCTCAAGGCCGAATACGGCTATATCGGCTATGCGCTGTACCTGCCGCTGTTCGGCGGTGTGGCGCTCGGCCTCGGGGTCGCGCCAATCCAGGCGTTCCGTACGCGCGAGAGCCTGGCGCTTGTGGTGCCGGCGGCCTCCCGCGGTCTTGTGGGCGCGTCGGTGGCGCTGCTGCTGGTCTTCGCGTTGGTCGTCACGGCGACCATCGCCCTTTCGGGACTGAGGCTGACATGAAAGCGTTCGCTCCCTGGAGCCTTCTCCTGCTTCTCCTGATCACGCTGCCGGCTGCTGCGCAGGACGGCTCGACGATCGGCGGTGCGTTCTCGCTGGTCGACCAACACGGCCGCACAGTGACGGACCGCGAGTTCGCCGATAGGCACACGCTGCTGTTCTTCGGCTACACCTTCTGTCCGGACGTCTGCCCGCCGTCACTCCAGATCATGAGCGAAGTGATGGAACGCCTGGGCTCCGATGCGGAGCGTGTGCAACCACTCTTCGTCACGGTGGACCCGGAACGTGACACGCCCGAGCGCATGAAGGAATACCTGGAGAACTTTGACCCGCGGATCCTTGGCCTCAGCGGGACGCCATCGATGATCGAGGCCATGGCAAAGGCTTACCGCATCAAGGCGTACAGACGCTCGCTGAACCCGAACGACCTCTCCTACCTGATGGACCACACCACGAGCATGATTCTGGTCGGACCGGGCGGTGTCCTCCTCGACCGCTTCGGCTACGGCCTGCGCGCCGACGTTATTGCCGAGCGCATCCGTAAGATCGGGGTCCGACAGGGGCCACGCATGAATTCGGCCAGCCAGTAGAGAGAACATGTAGTCATCATTCCAGGCGGCCTGCCTGTGCGCCGCGCCCGCATGCTGACCTGGGCGGGCCGATTCCCCACAGTTCCTACATTACCCCACGGGGCACGACCACCACTACGCGGCGGAGAAGATCCGCCACGGCTTTGGGACCGCATACGTCCCGGCCATTGCCGCTGCGTGTCTGCACGTGCTGAACTGCAGGCGCAGGACCTTCCGTATGCATGGGGTGCGCCGATCAGAATAGGGCTGGCCGCCATGACGAGCCGCCTTAACTTAGATTAATTCTAAATCATTGATGGCGGTCAACTGCCAAATAGAAATACCAAACCTTGCCCGCATGACAGATCTTCCCGCGCCAATTGCGAATTATCAATTCGCTGCCGAGCCACTTGCTTGAATAGTCTAGCTCAGACTCCGCAAAGCCGTCAGGCGCAATGGAAGGGATAAAACACTTTGAGCAGTTCGGCAACGATCCCACGGGAATTCAGCATCTGCATCGAACCGGATCTGTCAAGTCCAACGCACGACAGGCGCCATCAACAGGCACTGCGCGCTGATAATGGCTTTTTTTTAAGCTCCTACGTTACGGCGCATGCCGGTAAACAGGCAGGCACATGACGTATGCAAGTGGATGCCCGTCCAACCCGGACAAAAAACAAAGCTAATCCACTCGAGGTTGCCCATCTGAAAAGCCAACCAGACCCAGCACGAGAGCATTTTAAAAGTATACCTCAGTTTTTATGCGAAACATTCTCGCATCATACAAAATGATGAACCGCTCGCTTGCATTTATTAGACTGCGATATGCCAATGTTCATCACCAGAGCATACTGCATTAATACTTTTCGTAATCAATTATTGAAGGATCGATCACTTGATCAACCAAATAGGCTCCTTGACTGCCTGGGCCTCATTTTGCGCGTTCCAACCGAGGAAGCTTAACGAGGGCTAGAGACGATGAAGGCGACGGAAGATAGCAACGTTTGCCAACGATCATTCCACATAGCCAGCAAGCCTCCGGAAGGATCGCATTGCTTCACTATGGCCATCCGAGACAACAACCTTCGTCAGCGCACGCCCCTCCTAATACGATCACAGGAGTGACCCATGAAATCGGCATTAAGAACCTCTGTAGCGACGGCCGCACTTATCGGTGCCGGCGCGGCGATGATGAGCAGCGCTTATGGCGCCGAGAGCTTTCAGGACGTTATGAAGCGCCGCGGCCTTAATGAAAAGGACCTGCTGGCTGCAGTCAAGACCTACACGCCCTCGGGCGGTCGCGACGAGTTCCTGGCGTTCTCGTCGGGCGGCCAGTCCGGCCAGGTCATCGTCTACGGCATCCCGTCGATGCGCATCCTGAAGTACATCGGCGTCTTCACGCCCGAGCCCTGGCAGGGCTACGGCTACGACGACGAGTCGAAGGCCGTTCTGGCGCAGGGCGCCATCGACGGCAAGCAGATCACATGGGGCGACACTCACCATCCTGGTCTTTCCGAGACCAACGGCGAGAGCGACGGCAAGTTCCTGTTCATCAACGACAAGAACAACCCGCGCATCGCGGTCATCGACCTGCACGACTTCGAGACCAAGCAGATCGTCGTCAACCCGATCATGCAGTCGGAGCACGGCGGCGCCTTCGTCACGCCGAACACCGACTACGTGATCGAGGCCTCGCAGTACCCGGCCCCGCTGGGCGGCGGCTACGCACCACTGGAAGAAATTAACGACAAGTACCGCGGCGCCGTCACCTACTGGAAGTTCGACAAGTCCAAGGGCCGCATCGACCCGGCGCAGTCCTTCTCGGTCGAGCTGCCGCCCTACACCCAGGACCTGTCGGACGCCGGCAAGTTCGTGTCGGACGGCTGGTCCTTCACCAACTCGCTGTGCTCGGAGCGCTACGTCGGCGGCATCGAGAAGGGCCGTCCGCCGTACGAGGCGGGCTGCTCGGCCAACGACCACGACTACATGCATGTCATCAACTGGAAGAAGGCCGAGGAGCTCTTCAAGGCCGGCAAGACCACCAAGATCAACGACCACGCCGTCATTTCGTTGAAGACCGCGGTCGACGAAGGCGTGCTGGTCCTGATCCCCGAGCCGAAGAGCCCGCACGGCATCGACGTCTCCCCCGACGGCAAGTACATCATCATAGGCGGCAAGCTCGATGCCCAAGCGCACGTCTACAGCTTCGAGAAGATCCAGGCCGCCATCCAGGCGAAGAAGTTCGCCAGCAAGGACCCCTACGGCGTGCCGATCCTCGACCTGAAGGACGTCATCCACAAACAGGTCCCGCTGGGCCTCGGCCCGCTGCACACGCAGTACGACTCCAAGCCCTGCATCGCCTACACCTCGCTGTACGTCGACAGCCAGGTCGCCAAGTACGACTACTGCGAGGGCAAGCTCCTCGACAAGATCGCGGTGCACTACAACATCGGCCATCTGATGACCATGGAAGGCGACACCACCAAGCCCAAGGGCAAGTACCTGGTGGCGTTGAACAAGCTGGCCATCGACCGCTTCAACCCGGTCGGCCCGCTGCACCCGCAGAACCATCAGCTGATCGACATCAGCGGCGACAAGATGGAGCTGCTGTACGACATGCCGATCCCGCTTGGTGAGCCGCACTATGTGGCGGCGATTGCCGCCGACAAGGTGAAGCCGTCGATCCGCTACAAGTTCGGCACCAACAGCCGCACCGACCAGCAGAGCGAATTCGCCACCCGCCCGGGCAGCGAGAAGGTGGTCAAGAACGGCAACAAGGTCGAGGTCTTCGGCACCGCCATCCGCTCGCACTTCACGCCCGAGATCGTGGAGGTCGAGGAAGGCGACGAGGTGACGTTCCACATCACCAACACGGAGCGCGCCCAGGACGAGGTGCACGGCTTCGCCGTCTCCGGTCAGGACTTCAACCTGTCGCTGGAACCCGGCAAGACCGCGTCCGCCAGCTTCAAGGCCGACAAGGCCGGCGTCTATCCCTTCTACTGCACCGAGTTCTGCTCGGCGCTGCACCTGGAGATGGAAGGCTATCTGATGGTCAAGCCGAAGGGCGCCCAGCAGGTCGCCGGCAAGGCCGAGGAGGGTGTCAAGTACGCCAAGGCGGACTTCGACAAGCAGTACAAGTCGTGCCTCGACACCCAGGCGGTGATCGACCAGGTCGTCGCCTACATCACCTCGACGAACTTCAAGGACTTCCCGTCGGTGGTGGCGCTGGTCGAGGACGCGACCGACCAGCTGAACTTCGCCAAGGACGCCCGCGCCAAGGCGGACGAGGCGGCGAAGAAGGAAGACTGGCAGCAGGCCACGCTGTGGGCCGGCCAGTGGTGGCAGTACCAGGTCAAGGCCGCGGACATCGGTCTGCGCGCCAAGACCTACCTGGAGCAGAACGGCGCCAAGACGGTGAAGTGATCTCCGACCGCGGGAGGGGGCGAGCCCCCTCCCGCTCTCCTGCGCGCATATCGGTCAGCTCCAACAAAAGATGAATCGACAGGACGAAACGACCATGACCGCTCACCCCCGCCCGGTCCCCTTGTTTTCGGCGGCGTTCGTGGCCGGCCTAATGCTGACCGGCCTGATGCTGATCGTGCCCGGCATGGCCGCCGCCCAGCAGGCCCCGGCCGCTCAGACCGAGGGCAAAAAGCTGTTCATGAGCAAAACCTGCGTCGCCTGCCACGGCCGTGACGGCTCCAAGGCGATCCAGATGTACCCGAACATCGCCGGCCTCGATGCCGCCTACGCGCTGCGCCAGATGGACGAGATCGCGTCGGGCGACCGGCTGTCCGGCAACGATGCCCGCGGCTACCCGCGCACCCAGAGCATGAAGGACGTCATGCACCTGGTGAACGCCGAGGAGCGCAAGGCCATCGCCGACTGGCTGTCCTCCCTGCCCCCGCCGAAGCCAGCCGGCCAGCCGGCCGAAGCCGAGCGCATCGCCAAGGGCAAGGAACTCTACGAAGCCTCCGAATGCGTGGCGTGCCACGGCCCGGACGGCAAGGAACCGCAGGCCGAAATGCCCGCCGTGGGCGGCCAGAAGCGGGAATAC
>Ga0196970_1000561_pt1 | contig 40898 bp, 45 predicted proteins | sample S1v_513CmetaG_FD_148672 | JGI IMG/M metagenome (GOLD analysis project Ga0196970, IMG submission 148672) | Soil microbial communities from Anza Borrego desert, Southern California, United States - S1+v_5-13C | ecosystem: Environmental > Terrestrial > Soil > Desert | place: USA: California... | reverse complement strand
TACTTACTGCAGTTTCCATCTGGCGACTACACCCGGATCCTACGTGACGATTTCAGTAACGGACACCGGGTGTGGGATGAGCCCGGAAGTCAGGTCGCATATCTTTGAACCGTTCTTCACGACGAAAGAGCAAGGAAAAGGCACGGGGCTCGGGTTGGCCACGGTTTACGGAATCGTAAAGCAGAGCGGCGGGGACATCTGGGTTTATTCGGAAGTAGGTGAGGGCACGACGTTCAAGATCTATCTTCCGCGAGTCGACAAGCAGCACGAACAGAAGCGCCACTCTGAGGTGAACCACGGGAACGGAGAAACGGTTGTCGTCATAGAAGACGATCAGAGCGCACGCGAACTGATTTCCGAGTACCTGCGCCAAAGGGGATATCGCGTGCTCCCGGCTTGCGACGGCGGGGAAGCGCTGACGATTTGTGAGCAACACAGGGACGAAATCGCTGTCGTTTTGACGGATGTGGTAATGAGGGGCACTACAGGACAGGATCTGAGCGGCTATATCGCGCTTCGCCATCCAGCGACCAAGCTCATTTATATGTCCGGCTTTCCGTTGCAAGAACTGGTGGCAAGAGGATGTGTCGCTGCTGGAGAGTCGTTCCTGCAAAAGCCATTTCGCCTTGTTGATCTGGCAGAAAAGTTAGCTGAGACGCTGTCAAGTTCGGGAAACCCTCATCGCACGAAGATGGTCTTGGCGACCGACGACGTTCCGCATGGAGCCTGAGTGCAACCCAAACGCGTTCGGGTACTCGGCAGAAAGCGTCGACCAGTCGAGGGTCGAACTGTGTACCACTGCAACGCACAATTTCCTGATACGCGGCTGAGTAAGGTGACGCTCTTCGATAGCAGCGGTCGGAGGTGATGGCGTCCAGCGTGTCGGCTATGGTGAAGACTCTGGATCCGAGAGGGATCTGATCGCCAGTGAGTCCGCACGGATATCCTGTGCCGTCGTATCGTTCGTGATGATGGCGAACGATGTCGGTTGCGGGTCTGAGATGATGAATTCTTTCCAGAATGTCGGCGCCGGCCTGCGCATGCCGCTTCATCTGCTCGAATTCTTCGCTGGTGAGTTTGCCGGGCTTGAGGAGAATGCGATCAGGAACGGCGATCTTGCCTATGTCATGCAGCAGGGCAGCGGTTTCGAGCTGCGGGATAAAGGCCGGTGTATAGCCACTCACCTTAGCCAGATGCGAAGCATATGCCTGTACGCGGAACGAATGCGCATAGGTCTCGTGCTCCCTTGCATCAAGCGTTGCGATTAGAACCTCAAGGCAACTCCTGTAACTCTCCTCCATACCGTACAGCGCGGTTTCCAGTTCGCGCGTTCGCGTCTCCATCGCCAGATCTAGAGCTTCGCTTCGGCGGCGTGCCTGTCGTTGGTTGCTCAACTCAGCGTAGGTTCTAGCGACAGTGTTGGTGAGCTGTTGAATGGTGAACGGTTTGGGTAGGAAATCGGCGGCGCGGAAGCGGACACAATCGATGAGATCGCAGATTTGCGGACGGCCGGTCATCAAGATAATCGCGAGATCCCATCGCGACTGTTGTGCCAGTTTGAGCAACTCCAAGCCGGGTACTCCTGGCATGCAAATGTCGCTTATGACGATGTCAAAATCCCGGCTTTCGATAGCGGTCAAAGCCTCCGGTGCCGTCGAGACTGACATTGCCTGCGCGGCAGATGCGCTCAGGGCCTCGATGACGAACGCACGCATGTCTGGTTCGTCGTCGACGACCAAAACCTTGGGGAGGTGCTGAATAATCATGCGGAACACCGGTGCCTCGTGGCCCATGTGGATCTCATCGGCAGCACGGACCAATACTTCAGGGCGATGATTGCGTTGTTACGTTTTCGGAACACCGAAGGGGTTGATGGAGGTGTGAGCCTGGAACTCCGGTAACCTGACGGCATCCTGAACGTTGACAGGTCTTTTGCATGCGGATTCTTGTTGTGGAAGACGATTCCCCGTTGGCCAACTTCGTCCGGAAGGGACTCGAGGCCGAACATTATGCCGTGGACGTCGCTGCGGATGGGGAGCAAGCACGCGTTTTGGTCAGCGAGTGTGTTTACGACCTGCTGATCCTTGACCTCAATCTTCCCAAAATGGACGGCGTGTCGGTGCTTCGTCAGGTTCGGCCCGAAAGACCGGACCTCCCAGTGCTGGTGCTCACCGCTCGCAGCCGCGTCGAGGACCGCGTGCTCTGCCTTGACAGCGGCGCTGACGACTGCCTGATAAAGCCATTTTCGTTTTCAGAACTTTCAGCGCGTGTTCGGGCACTACTTAGGCGCGGACGGTCCGTGAGTGATTCGGTGTTGAAGGTGGCGGACCTGCAGCTCGATAGGATCGAGCGCCGAGTCGAGCGAGCCGGTCGACGAATAGATCTGACGAGCAAGGAATTCGCATTGCTTGAATATCTCATGCGAAATGTTGGTCGCCGGATCACGCGCACCATGATCGTAGAGCACGTCTGGAACCTGTCCTTCGATACCGCGACGAATATCGTGGACGTGTACATCAATTATCTACGGAAGAAGATTGATGAGGGCTTCACGCCAAAACTCATACATACGGTGCGTGGAGTTGGGTACGAGATGTCGCAAGGAGTAGCACGGTAATGGCGCCGACGGCCGTTGATGTACGCGAACCGGATTGGCATTGGCGGCAGAAGTTTGTATCGGATGTGTTCCATACGATAAGTCAGCCGCTTACGGCGCTGCAGTGCTCGCTTGAATTCGCGTTGAAGAGGAGAAGTGTCGACGAGCAGCAGAGCGCCATTCGCGACGCGCTCGCCATGACCGCAAGAGCGATCGACTCGGTCAAGTTCATACGTCTGCTCGCAGAAGCCGAGGATCCAGGTGAGGTTGGCGCTGTCCGGCTTCACGGAATCGTTAACGAACTCGTAGAAGAGATGCAGCCTGTAGCCGAATCTCGGGGTTCGAAGATCGTGTGCCGCGTGGGTACAGACATTGCGGTGAGGGCGGATGAGGCAAGACTTCGCCAAGCGCTGTTCCTGTTGACCGACCGCGCTCTGCAGAGAGGAGGTGATCTGCACATCGGATGCCGAAAGATCGAATCCTCTGTGGTGATCGCTATCGGTGCCCGTTATTTCGAGAGTGACGCGGCGACAGAATCAATCGATTCGTGCGGGGATGGCGAACGGGCTGTTGTCCTCGCGCGAACTATGATTCGGGCTCTTGGCGGAGAGGTCAGCGACTGGCGGTCGGCCGAGCATCACTGTTTTGTTGTTCGTCTCCCCAGCGATTCTGGCCCGTGCGCTTGAATGTTGGTCTACTGGTTGTAGAGGAGTTTTAGCTGGATAGAGTTTTCTAATCTGTTGCTAATCGATTCTTAAAGTTTACGGAATAAAAAGACATTCTCATGAGCATCGCAGCGAGTTCATTTTGTCCGAAAGAGATCGGTGGTGTGCTTGTGGCTAGTCCAAACGACTTCTTGCGCAAGCGAATTGTGGAAACGCTGCATTCGACTAGTTGGCCGGTCGAGGAAGCAGTCGGTGGCGCGGACGCTCTGAACAAACTTGAGAACAGCGAATGCGAGTTGTTGCTCTTGGATCGTCGCTTGCCCGACCTCGATTCCACCGAACTGAGGGGCATGATCAACCTCCAATTTCCGGGTGTCGACGTGCTGATGCTCGACGGAGAAACGGGACGCGCCACACCGCCGATCGATCCGAAGACCGAAGGCGCACTCCACCTCATTCGCTCGCTCGAAATCAGTGCCACAAACGAACCAACTTCAGGCGACATCGCTGCGCCTGAGCATTGTGCAAGCATATCGGTGCCTTCACCGGTCGAGCCGCTACCCGGAATGGTGGGATCGAGTGGGCCGATGCAGCGCGTGTACCGCATGGTTCGCCTTGTCGCGGCTCGCGATACGGCAGTGCTCGTCACGGGAGATAGCGGCTCTGGCAAGGAGTTGATTGCGCAAGCTATCCATCAGCTCAGCTCTCGCAACACAAAGCCTTTCGTCGTGATCAACTGTGCCGCAATACCGGAGGCGCTGCTGGAGTCAGAACTGTTCGGGTATGTGCGCGGTGCGTTCACTGGCGCTATTCAGTCGCGTGTAGGGCGCATTCACGCCGCACAGGGAGGCACGCTTTTCCTGGATGAGATCGGTGAAATTCCGCTGGGGCTCCAAGCCAAGTTGCTGCGCTTTCTTGAGAATGGGGAAGTGCAAAGACTCGGAAGCACCGACGTGTTTCGTGTGGACGTTAGAGTTGTGGCTGCGACAAATGCAGACCTGCGCTGCAAGGTGCAGAGTGGCGAATTTCGCAAGGACCTGTATTACCGACTGAGTGTATTTCCGATCGAGTTGCCACAGTTGTGCGACCGCAGATCGGATATATCGGCGCTGGCTCAACACTTCGTCACTACGCTCAGTGCGAAACCAGTTTCGATCAGCTTCGCGGCTCTCGAAATGCTGGAACGCCACGACTGGCCCGGAAATGTACGTGAGCTGAAACATGTTATGGAGCGAGCCATTATCTTGGCGCAGGATGAAACCGTAATCGGGCCCGAGCATATCGTGATCTCTCCTGCAGAGTTTCGTGCGTAGCGAATCCTGAGTAATTTCTAACCGCCCGTGCGTGCAACTGGAACACTTTTTGCACTGTGATGGGCACATGTTGCCCAGCGCAAAATATTTCAACGCACCGTCGGTCTCGATACGCAAGCCAGACGAAATGATTGTGGCGTTTGCTTCGTTTACCGAGGCGGCCGGTTCGCTAGAAAACTCATATGGTCAGCTCCGCGACGAGGTAACACGCCTGCGGGCACAGCTAGAAGATGCGAACCGCGAACTCGAAAAAGAGCGCGAAGTAGCACAGCGTTCTCAGGCTTTGTCGGAGGTTGCCACTCTTCTTGCTCACGAGATTAGAAATCCTCTGGGAAGTCTGGAACTCTTTGCCGGCTTGCTCGCCGAGAATGCGGAGTTGAGCGACGACAGCCGCAAGATCGTGAGCCATGTTCGGGCGGGCCTGAGAACGTTAGCGGCCACGGTCAACAACGTACTGCAATTTCATTCTGAGGCACCACAACAACTGACATCCATCAACCTGACGAACCTACTCGGTCTTACCCTCGACTTTTTGCGTCCACTCGCGGACCAGTCTGGAGTTGTGTTGCTCTTCGAAGATCAACTCTGTGGTGCGCCGGTGGAGGCCGACCCTCACGGCTTGCAGCAAGTTTTGTTGAACCTCGCCATGAATGCAATGAGGTTCATGCCGAACGGCGGCACGTTGTGCGTAAAGACCAACATGGCTGATGGAGGCAAGACCGCTGAAGTGCGGATTAGCGATTCAGGGCCGGGTGTTCCCCGCGAGATTCGCGACAAGGTGTTCGAAGCCGGCTTCACAACAAAGCCAGGTTCGCCGGGCCTCGGACTGGCAGTGTGCAGAAAGATTGTGGAGCAACACAGAGGCACTATCAGTCTGGTCGATTCTGCAAAAGGGGCCGAATTCCTCATTCGGCTTAGGATGCAATGACCCAGGAACAACAAAGACGCAACGTCCTCGTGGTGGACGACGAATTGCCGATGCGTGCTGCGCTCGAGGCCAACTTCCGGCGGCATGGATGGAACGTTGACACATCCGCGGGTCCGCATGATGCGGTGAGAAAGTTTTGCGCCACGATGCACCCGCTGGTGATCACCGATATTCACATGCCGGACGGCGACGGACTGAGTTTCATGCGTCAGGTTCAGAGCATTGCGCCCCACACGGCAGTGATTCTCCTGACCGCCTACGCCAATGTGTCAGAAGCGGTGCATGCGATGAAGAACGGCGCATGCGATTACCTGGTGAAGCCGATTTCTTTTGAACATCTCCAGGCCGGCGTGGAGCGAATCATGACACGACGAGGCATGCAAGCCTTAGGTCAGGACGGCGATATCGTTGGCCATTCGCCGGCACTTCTAAATGCGATCGCGCGGGCGAGGCAGGTAGCGGCAACCGACGCCGACATTCTTGTGGAAGCCGAAAGCGGCACGGGCAAGGAACTACTTGCAAGGCTGATACACAAGACGAGCCGACGTTGTAAGCAAAGTCTGGTTGCAGTGAACTGCGCAGCTGTCCCGGAACATCTGCTTGAAAGTGAACTATTCGGTCACGTTAGGGGCGCATTTACCGGCGCGACAGTTTCAAAGGCGGGCAAGTTCGAGCAGGCGCACGGCGGAACGCTCCTCCTGGACGAAGTCGGCGAAATGCCGCTTGCTCTTCAGCCAAAACTTCTCCGAGCTTTGCAGGAACGCGAGTTTGATCGACTTGGCGACACGCACCCGGTGAAAGTGAACATCAGGGTGATCGCGACTACGAACCGTTCGCTTCGGCAGATGGTCGCTGATGGCCGGTTTCGTGCCGACCTGTACTACAGGCTCAACGTGATTCCGCTTTCTTTGCCGCCCCTACGCGAGCGTCGTGAAGACATTCCTGATCTCGCGTACCACTTTGCTCGAAAGTACATGGTGCCGGGTCGGTCGGCGCCGAGGTTGTCTTCAGAATTCCTTGCCTGCTTAGAGCGGTATGACTGGCCGGGCAACGTACGCGAACTCGCCAACTTCATGCAACGTGTCATGGCCTTGTGTTCGGATCCAGTTGTAGGGCCCGAATTTCTCGACTCACTGCTCAGCGCTGAAATCGGGTCCAAGCAGGACGACAACGCTGAGCTCAGACCGGGAGTGTCGTTGCGAGATGCGGAGCGCAGGCTCCTGGAAGTCACGCTGCGAGCAACAGATGGAAACCGAACTCGCGCGGCTGAGATGTTGGGCGTAAGCCTGCGTACCGTACGGAATAAGATCCGCGACTATGGTCTGCCGAGGAGAAGCTACGCATGAGCTTGATTGAGAGCAATACGTTGACGGCATTAGGCCGTTACCTGAATGTGGCGGCTTTTCGCCAGGGCCTGATCGCGACGAACATGGCCAACATCGACACGCCGGGTTACCGCACCCGGGACCTTGACTTTCGTACTGAGTTGCAGCGGTCGCAGTGCGCGAAGCCTCAGGTGAGTGAGGTTCCCGGTCTTCTCGAACGCCCGGATGGCAACAATGTCAGTGTGGATCGCGAAAGCATGCTGCTGGCACAAACGCAGCTTCAGTTCCGAGTGGGCGTGCAACTTATACGAGCTGAGTTCCGGCGGTTTCTCACGGCAATCAATGAGGGGAGGCAGTGATGAATCTGTTCGGAGTAATGGAGATCAGCTCATCGGCGTTGCGCGCCGAAAGAGAACGCGCGGAAGTGGTGGCGGCGAACATGGCAAATGCGGAGACGACGCGCACGCCCGAAGGCGGTCCCTACCGGCGACGTCACGTGGTGTTCAGATCCAACTGGCTGGATTTTTCGACTATTCTGGGCGGACGGCTCGGTGCTCCGGCACAGGGCATAGAGGTTCAGGAAGTAGTTGCAGATGGGACTCCGCCTCTCCGTCGCTTTGAGCCGTCGCATCCCGATGCCGACAAGGACGGGTATGTGGCGTATCCGGCCATCAACCCCGCTGAGGAGATGGTAGACCTTATGGGTGCGGTTCGCGCCTACCAACTCAATGCTTCCGCTGTAACTGCTTCGAAGCAGATGATCCAGCAGTCACTTGAAATCCTGAGATAACGTCGAGGCGAAATGACCAGCAATTTAAATTTCCCACCCATTCGGCCCAGTGTATCGGAACTACCCACCCGGAAAGCTGACGCAGAATCAACTTCGGGTTTTATGACGACGCTACAAGGCGCAATGCAGGATGTAGAGACGCTGCAAGCCAGCGCCGAGGCGCAGGTCCGGGCGCTTCTCGAAGGCAACGGGCAGGACGTGCACGGAGCCTTGATTGCGGTCGAGAAGGCTGACGTTGCATTCCAGTTGATGATGCAGGTTCGCAACAAAATCGTGAACGCGTACCAGGAAATATCGCGCATGCAGTTCTAAGTAGGACCCAGGAGAGCGCAGTGAACGAGAACAGGTCATTCAGTCAGGTAATGAGCCAGATCGGCGAGTTCCTCAACGGGATGACGACGCGCCAGAAACTGACACTCGGGATCGGTGCCGTGGTCGTCGCGTCGACTCTGTTCGTATTCGTGCGCCTGATAAAGAAGCCCGAATACAAGACGCTGTATTCGGGCATGAATGCGGCTGATGCACAGTCGCTCGGCTCGAAACTGGCCGCGAAGCAAATCGACTACAAGGTTTCGCCAGACGGCACGACGATCAGTGTCCCGGCAGAGGCGCTTGATTCGGCGAGGCTTGAGGTTGCGTCAGACGGTGTGCCGAACAGCGGGCGGCTCGGTTTTGAGATCTTCGATAAAACGAACTGGGGAAGCACCGACTTCACGGAGAAAGTGAATTACCAGCGTGCGATGGAGGGCGAACTGGAGAAAACGATTCAGACCCTCAGCGGCGTTGAAGCCGTGCGGGTGCACCTGGTGTTGCCGGGAGAGGCCTTGTTCGTGGAAGACAAGCGCGAACCGAAAGCTTCGGTCATCGTGAAGCTACGCGGCGGGCGATACACCGAGGAGACGCATCAGGCGATCTCGCGACTCGTGGCGAGTGCTGTCGATAAACTGCGCCCCGAAAACGTGACCGTTGTCGATGCCGATACCAGCACGCCTTTCAACAACCCGAGTGCGACTGGCGATGGTTCGGCTTCGCTGGAACAGGAACTGTCCAACAAACTGGTCCGCACCCTTGAGCCGGTAGTTGGATCGCAGAGAGTGCGAGCGAGCGTTCGTGTCGAATATGACTTGAGCACGAGCGAGGAGAGCCAAGAGACCTACGACCCGAATACTGCGGTTGCCTTGACGATGCAAAAGACTGAAGAACGCGCGGGCGGGACCAGTGCTGGAGGCGTTCCGGGTACTGCGACCAATGTTCCGGGGTCTCAGGCATCGCAGTCAGCGGGAGCGACGAACGACGATAGCTCCCATTCGTCGCGCAGTGAGAATGGGACGTATGCCGTTAACAAGATTGTACGTCACACGATCGTCCCTGCAGGCCGTGTCAAACGCATCGCCGCAGCCCTGCTCGTCGATGACGCTGTCGAGTGGAGGGAGCAGAACGGCAGTCGAACCGAGGTGCGAAGGAAGCGCACATCCGACGAGATGAGGCAGATTCAGGAACTGGCGAAAGCAGCGATAGGAATCGATGCGACGCGAGGCGACGTGCTCGCCGTCGAGAATCTGTCGTTCCAGGCAGCGCCAGTTGAAAGCCCGGAGCCACCAAGCACGGTCGAACGCGTCAGAACAGTCGTAAATGACTGGTCAGGCGCCCTACGGTGGATCGGAATCGCGGCATTGTTTATGGCGGTGTACGTGTTGTTCTTGAGACCGATCAAGAAGCAGGCTGTCACTGCATTTCGCCAGCTTGGAACCAGAAAAGCGTTGCCGTCGGGCAAGGTTGTGAATGGCTCGAACAGCGAAGTTGAAAACGGAACCGGATTGCAGATTGAGCGGGCCGAGCTATTCGATGAAACGGCGCCAGAGGCAAGAAGAACTGTAGCGCTCAAGCGTCACCTGCTGGACAAGGTGAAGGCTGAACCAGCGGGAGCCAGCCGGCTCGTGCAGAGCTGGATTCGCCTGGGAGCGAATGAATGAGCGCCGCTGGCGTTGGTCAAATGACCGGAATGCGTAAAGCGGCGGTGCTGCTGGTCGTCCTTGGCGAGGACGCCGCAAGCAACATCTTTCGGAATCTCTCGGAGGAAGAGGTCCAACGCATCACGCAAGAAATCGCGGAGGTAGATTACGTACCGCCAGAATTGGCCGCGGACGTATTGGAGGAATACCAGAAGCTGACCCTCACCCAGGAGTACCTGGCACAGGGCGGAAGGGAGTATGCGACCAAGTTGCTGGTGAAAGCCTTCGGTGAAGACGGTGCCAAGAAGTTGCTGGAGCAAGTCTCGCTGGCACAAGAGATGAGTGCAAGTAAGTTGGATTCTCTGCAAAAGGCAGACCCACAGCAGCTCGCAAAGTTTCTCGAAGGAGAGCATCCGCAGACGATCGCCCTCATTCTCGCGCATCTGGAATCCAAGCAGGCTTCCGCGTTACTCATGCGGCTGCCCGAACAGGCGCGTGCCGAATCGGTGAAAAGGCTGGCGCAACTACGGCAATTCTCGCCGGAGATGGCCCAGAAGGTCTCCGTGGTTCTGCACAAACGTCTGCAGACGCTTGGCGAGCAGAGTCGGCGCGCTTACGCAGGTTTTAAGGGTGTTGCTGATCTGCTGAATCGATTGGACCCCGTTGCAGGTAAGGCGATTCTCGAGATGATCGAGAATGACGATCCTACGCTTGCGCTCAACATCAGAAACCTGATGTTCACCTTTGACGATCTGTTGGGAGTTCCGGAAGCGGGAATCCGCGAGTTACTTGCCCACCTCGATAAGAAGACGCTCGCGATGGCCCTGAAAGGCGCGCCGGAGGATTTGAGGAGCCATATGTACAAATGCATGTCGTCACGGGCCGTGGAAATGCTGAAGGAAGACATGGAAGTACTTGGACCCGTGCGGTCGCGCGAAGTTGCTAAAGCCCAACAGGAGGCGGTGGCGATCGCACGAAAACTGGAGTCCGAGGGAAAACTCACGCTGAAGTCGGAGGCCGAAGATGAGTATCTCCTCTAGTCAGTGGTGGCAAAACGGAGGCGCGTTGCCGGTTGAGTCATTCAGCTATCCGCTCGTAGCTGCTGAGGAGCCGGCGCACGTGGTCGCCAGTCCCAATGACGACGGGGACGAACAACGAACGCGACAGGCACGTGAGGACGGATTCCGTGAGGGGCAATTGCGAGCTCGGGCCGAATACGACAAGGAAATCCGAGCACAACGGGAACTCGTAGCTGAGGCAGTAAAGCAATTCGAGAATGAACGAGACCGTTACTACAAGCGTGTCGAGGCCGAAGTGGTGCAATTGGCGCTTGCAATCGCACGCAAAGTGCTCCATCGAGAGGCACAGGTTGATCCGCTTCTGCTAGCCGGCATGGTTCGAGTGGCATTGTCGAAGTTGGAAGAAAGCACGATGGTTCAACTCAATGTGGATGTTGCTGCGGCCGCTGGGTGGCGAGAGTACTTTGGTAGCGAGCGGGACCTCCGCCCGATTCCGGAAGTAGTCGCTGATCCGGCTGTCAGCTCGGGAACGTGCGTTCTGCACACCGATATCAGCACCACGGAGCTTGGAATCGAGCCACAGTTGAAGGAGATCGAAAATGGTCTCTTCGACTTGCTCGCCCAGAGGCCAGGAGCAAAGGCGTGAGCTTCGATGCGGCACTGCTGGGCGCGTATTTCGAGCAGGTGCGATGTACGCCTGCAATTCGCTGGCGCGGAAAAGTGACCCAAGTGGTGGGGCAGCTAGTTGAATCGGAAGGGCCATTATGCTCGGTTGGGGAGAGCTGCGAGATCATCGACTGCGAAGGCAGGCGGTATGCGGGAGAAATCGTCGGATTTCGTGGCCCTGTTGTTCTCTCGATGCCATTGGACAAGCCGAGTGGGTTGCGATATGGCAATCAAATCGCGACGTGGGGAGCACGGCCTTCGCTGAGAGTTGGAGAAGCTCTGCTTGGTCGCGTCATAGATGGTACCGGCATGCCGTTGGATTTCGGCAGTCCGTGCGTTACGTCTGATCAGGTGTTGGTAGATGGCGCGGCGCCACTACCGCTCGCGCGGGTGCCGGTTCGAGAACCGCTTGGATGCGGGATACGAGCTGTTGACGCTTTCTTGACGTGCGGCCGCGGCCAGCGCATGGGTATCTTCGGCGGCAGCGGAGTGGGCAAGAGCACGCTGATCGGCATGATGGCTCGGGGAACGGCGGCCGACCTGACCGTGCTGGCGCTGATCGGAGAACGCGGGCGTGAGGTTGGTGAATTTCTGGAAGATGCCCTCGGGCCAGAGGGCCGACAGCGCTCTGTAGTGGTCGTTTCCACTTCAGATCAGTCGCCGCTGCTCCGTATCAGGGCAGCATTGGCAGCGACGGCCATTGCCGAGTATTTCTGCGCCCGTGGGAAGCATGTGCTTCTTGTCGTGGATTCGTTGACCCGCTTTGCGATGGCGCAGCGAGAGATTGGACTTGCTGCCGGCGAACCTCCCACTGCAAAAGGCTATACTCCGTCAGTTTTTTCGCTTCTCGCGCGACTCGTGGAACGTGCCGGCAGATTCGGAACGGGTAGTATTACGGCGTTCTACACCGTGCTGATGGAAGGCGACGATCAGCAGGACCCCCTCGTTGACGCGGTTCGGTCCTTGCTTGACGGGCACATCGTGCTCGATCGAAGATTGACGTCCGAAAATCATTACCCGCCTATCTCGATTCTCGACAGCCTCAGCCGATTGATGCCTGTGATCTGCTCCAAGCAGCACATGAACAAAATCAAGGAACTGCGCGGCTTACTCGCTGCACATGCAAGATCGGCTGATCTGGTTAGGATCGGTGCGTACCAGAAGGGAACAGATGCGACGCTGGACAGAGCGCTCGTGGTTGTGCCGGAGATCAAGCGGTTCCTGCAACAGGGCCCTTCGGATCGCGCACCGTTAAGCGAAACTGTCGATCAACTTATGACACTTGCGAGTCAATGATGTCCTTCCGTTTTCGTTTAGAAACACTTCTGCGTGTACGTTGCAGCATTGAAGAACAGGAATGGATGAAGCTTCAATGTATCTCCCAGCAGACCAACACTCTTCGGGCTGAGATCGACGCGCTTCGGCAACTTCAACATGAGGAATCTGTGCGCGTTGCAGATAGCATGCTCGACGGTTTGCCGGCTACCGAGCTTCACATTCTGGTTCATCGTCGAGAGAACTTGGCGGATCAGATCAGCAATCTCCACCAACGACTGCGAAAGCTGGACGAGGACTACCACAAGCAAAGAGCAGTGTTCCTGCGTTCACGCGAGCGTCGCGAGGTAATCGAACGTCTGCGGAACCAGGAGCATGAGGCGTACGTGTGCGAGGAAGCAAGGCGAGAGCAAATCGAGGCAGACGAAACGTTTCTATTGCGGCGACAGGTGAATGGGAAAGCCTTGCCGAATGAGGTGGGTAATGATTGCCGGGCGACGCTGCTCTCGTGTGGAAAATAGTTTCAGTGACATATCGACACGCGATGCAAATGCCTTTAGTCAGTGAGTTCGAAATGGCACGGCCGACCGCGATCATTTGGAACACGAACTGCTAATTGATTCGTGACTGGATATGGGAAGTGTGACTCAACTCGCTATGGTCAGCGACTACAAGCAAGCGCAGCGTGAGTGTGCGACTGCTTGTGTTGACTTCAGTCCTTCGCTGCTTTTCGCTATGAGCGGATCTGCGCATCCGCCAAGCTCGACGTTCGCTGATGAAACGGTTGCTTCGAGTGTTCGGGGCGTACCGTCTCTGTGCCGAGCGACGATTGATGTGGACACCGCAGAGACAAGGGAACAAGAAGATCGAGGTGGCGAAACGGATGGAGATCAGAACGTCTCCGCCGCGTTGTTATTGTTTGTGCCGCCTCCTGCGCAGCCGATCAAAAAACTCGCGCCGCAAACGAATGACCTGCAGTTGAGCAATTTCTCTGGAGCAACTGATGCGGCTGGCGAAACCGGACGGCCATCGTTCCAGCCAACTCGTGAAGGTTCTGGGACGCCAAGGGTTCGCATGGACAGTCCTGAGACGTCGACGCTTACGGGCACGGCCACGTTAGACGCAATGCCGCATTGTGCTTGTGTTCCAGGCCTGCAGGCGGCAACTGAGGCTCCGGGACAGTCGTTGGCGCTTGGGGCCGTGTCGCGGGACATGCGACTGACAAGTTCTCCGCTGTCAGCTCACGACGTGGACGGCACATTTGGTCTTTTCAGCCAGGCGCGTCCGTCGGGCGAGCTAGTCGAACAGGGTGAGGGGATCGACAAGGGTGGTGGTGGAATCGAACAGCCCAACAGGGCGACCATTCAGGATCTAATGCGAGCCGTTCGCGGGAACTCTGTAGAGCAGTGTCGCATTCTACGGGGTCAGGAAGCGGCCCCTGCAACGTCTCCGGTGACTGAATGGGAGGACAAGTCGCGGACGGCGGTGCCGCTGCAACATGAGGCGGAATTGGCGTCCCGGGGGCTGACACGACCGATGCGTTATCGAGGCGGCGAAGTCCCGGTTGAAGCGTGTGCCGCCGCGACGCTCAGAGAAGTGAAGCTAGGGGCCGCAACACCGCAGGCGAACCAGGGTACGCCTGGCAGAGCAAGTCAGGAACGCGGTGCGACTTTCGTAAGGTTGTCGAACGAACCTGCTGATTTTGGCGATCTACCCGGAGACAACCTCGCGAAAGTCGCCGCCTTGGGCTGCCATTCACGAACGCAGGGTTCATCGTTGCTGAATGCAGCAGGTATTGCTAACCGCGCGTCAGAGTCGGACACCTGGTCGAACGTACATTGCAGCAGCAGTACTGAGTCGCAAGTATCTCTTCATGTCTCTGTACCGTTCGGATCAGTGGGGCCAGCCTCGAAGGAAGTCAGTAGCGTTGGTCGAGTGGACCTCACGCTAGAGGGGACGTCTGGCGCGGTCGGGCCACTCGTTGAAAATTCGTCAAGGCAAGAAACATCGCGCTCTGGTGCGTCATTCAACGGTTCACCGCGAGTCAGTAGTGAAACTGTAGTTACCACCGATCGCGTGATCGAGAGAAGAGCGCACCCGAAATCCGGAGAGCGGAATCGTTCCGACAACAACGCAGGAGCAGAAACTCAGCAGGAACGCGCACTGACCGAACCCCGGTCATCGCTTGCCGCGGATCACTCCCAGCCCACAGATGAGGCAGCGCCACCAATGCACTCGAAACTGAACGGCGGGGTCGGTGAGGCGCTCCTGCCACAGGAGCAACAGCTTCGCGAGTCTCAAGCGCCGGAAGCACCTCTTCGCGCAAATGCGCGCGACGTGGCAGCTCATTACATGCCAGACGATCAAGGCCTGCGAATGCACAAGTTACAAGTGCCAAGGTTGTCGCCAACTGAGTTGCACATGACACTGCGTACTCCGGGCGAGGGCCAACTGGAGCTGCGTGCATTCGTTCGGGAAGGGCGTTTCGGTGCATCCCTGCGGGTGGACAATCCAGACCTTCGCGACGCACTTGTAACGCATCTGCCGGTTCTCGAGAACGCGCTTAGCCAGCAGAGCCTTGAGGTAGGCCAACTCGCTATCGCAGGTCGGGAGCCTTTCGGTCCTGACACGGGTAGCGGCCGGCAATCACATCAGCACCATGAACAACGATTATGGCCGCAAGTCCGGGGTGATGAAGAACGTGATGCGCCTGTCACCGATCTTGCGGTCAACGAGTTAGTAGAGAGCCGCGCGAACCTGAATGTTCACGCCTGAGGTCGAAATGTACATCGATGCACCTACGAAGTCGGCGCAATATGCGCAATCGAGTAGCCGGGCAGGATCTGGCGAACTTGGAACAGATACTACGCAGACGTTCTTGACGCTACTCATGACGCAGTTGAAGACGCAGGATCCACTCTCACCGATGGATCCTAAAGAGATGGTCAGCCAACTCGTGCAGTTCAATACATTGGGACAAATCATGGAGATACGTCAGTTGTTGGAAACTCAGCAAACGGGTACAGACGCTTCAAACGACACTACGGCGCCGAACGCCGATGGAGGACACTGATGCCGGTTTTTTCTATTCCGCTTTCGGGGCTGACGGCGAATTCGACCGCGCTCTCGGCTATTGCCAACAACCTGGCGAACCTCAACACGGTTGGATATAAGCAGACACGCGCTGTCTTTCGAGATCTGTTTTACCAAACCCTCGGAACGAGCGGCTCCGGCAGCCCAATTCAACTCGGTACTGGTTCAGCCGTCGGCGAGCTTACCACCATCTTCTCTGGGGGAAGTATCGAGCCCAGTGGCCTGCCAACAGACGTGGCAATCAAGGGCAATGGCTTTTTTGTCGTGCAGAATGCAGAGGACTACCAGTTCACGAGGGCCGGCAACTTTCACGTTGGCGACGACGATTATCTCGTTTCGGAAGAAGGGCAGAGGGTAATGGGCTACCCTGCTGTAAATGGCACGATTCCGACGGGGCAGAGTCTGGGACCGTTGTGCCTTGGAAAGGGCCAGATCAGTCCGGCTAGTGCCACAACGAGTCTTCAGTTCTCTGCGAACCTGAATGCCGATCAAAACGTGGGCACATCGTTCAGTACTCCCGTGACTGTCTATGACTCGCTAGGTGGCAATCACGTTGTGACGTTCAAGTTTACGAAGACCGACGCGAACGAGTGGTCATATGAAGCATCCATGCCCGGCTCGGAACTGGACATCACGCCCGGAAAAGATGCAATGGGCAATGACCTTGCCGTTCCGGAATCGGTGACGTTGTCGAGCGGCACTCTGCAATTCGGTGGCAATGGGAAACTGATTGCGGTCGATCCGCCTGGAGCAAGTAGGTCCGTATCGATTTCGACCTCCAAGCCCGCGGATGCTTCGGGCATGGTGATCAATGGATTGGGCAATGGTGCTGAGAACCTGTCAATGACGTGGGCTTTGTTCAGCGGCACCGGAGAAGGCCTGCTAACGCAAGCTGTCGCTCCGAGCAACGCGTCTACGAGCCGCCAAGACGGGATGGGGGCAGGTTCGCTCCTGGACTTTGCTATCAGTGAGGACGGACTAATTCAGGGTTTGTTCAGCAATGGAAAGACGATGGTGCTTGGGCAGTTGGCGCTGGCAAACTTCGCCAATCCCGAAGGTTTGAGCAGGGCGGGGAGCAACAACTTCAGTTCGACCCTGAGTTCCGGGGTGCCGGTGTTTGGTGTTCCAGGTTCTGGCGGTCGGGGCACGCTTGCAGGTGGCGCCTTGGAACTGTCGAACGTTGACATCGCCCGCGAATTCGCGCAAATGATCATGGCCCAGCGGGGATTCCAGGCGAACGCCAGAGCTATAACGACCTTCGACGAGATTGCTCAAGAAACGATAAACCTCAAACGATAGCTGCCTCTAATGATCTTCTAATCCGTCCTGCTTCGTGCAGAACTAACTGACGAAGCAGGGCGAATCCTAATCGCTTCTTCATTAAGCCTCTCCAACCTAGTCGCGGGTCGAAAGGCAGAACTAGCCGAAGACTTTAGCGCGAATGTCGCCTGCATCCTGTATTTGTCTGCATATCGTTGTTCTGGCTGATTCTCCGTTATCGTGCGCAGATCTCGGCATGTGAATTGCTCTTCTGTGTTGCGCATGGCTGAAGAAAAGACGACACGTAACGGAAAGAGTGCCACGACAGTGTTACTCGTCATCACCGCGGCCCTAATCGCGGCCGGAGCCACTGGTGCGTTTTTCCTGCTGCGACACAGAACATCTCAAGCGAGCCCAGCACCGGAGGTGCAGAAGGTTAAGGCGGTGATGCACCTGGAGCCCTTCGTGCTCAACACGGCGGACGAGGAACAGCGAGCATACCTGCGGGTGGGGATCGACGTCGGCCTGCTCAGTCAGTCTGACGATCCCAAAGAGGACGAAGCCACAAGTCCCACCAGTTCAAGCGCGCTCGCGCGGGACACGATCTTGTCAGTTCTCACCGAGGTCAAAGCGGAAGAAGTGATGACCACCGATGGGAAGGTTCGCTTGAAGAACCGGCTGCTTAAGGCTTTGCAAGAGCGTGCGCCGGAACTCGGGGTGCACGAAATCTATTTCACGGAATTTCTGATCCAGAACTAATCATGCCTCACCAACCTGCATTGCCCCAAGCGGAAGAGGATGCGAGGTGGGCGATCGCAAACTCATTGCCATGCGAGATCGCCCTAGAAGTCCCGGTGCCGCACTTTACCGTCGGCGACCTACTACGAATGTCGAGCGGCACCATCGTTGACACGCATTGGGACGAGAACAAGGACGTTCCGCTGAAAGGAAACGGAACATTGATCGGATGGGCAGAATTCGAAGTCGCTGGAGATCAACTGGCAGTTCGCCTAACCGAACTGGCCTGAGGCAGAAATGGCAAGGAAACGAAAACAGCAACGACATGAAGCTGCCGCAGTCAACGAGGCGATTCCAGTCGCTGAATGGGCGCCGTCGCATGGGAACCCTCAATTCGATTGGCTCTGCTCTGCATGGCGGTATCTCGCCAAGAGCATCGGGCCTAAATGCATGGCTCTCGTCATCGGCTGTCGCGAACATTTCACTCGAATACGGACGTCGGAGAGCTGCGCTCGCCTGCTCGTCTCAAGCAGGGTCAGCCTCGGCGAGAAGCGCTTCGTCGCCATTCTCGAATATGAAGATCGGCGCTTCCTGGTCGGGGGCGGTGCCAATTCGGTTCAACTGCTGGCGAAACTGAGATCGAGAACCGGGAACTCGCAGCAATTTGTAGATGTGTTGAACGATTTCGAAGCGAAGCAGCCAGCGATACAGTGATGACCCGAACAAGCCAATTGAGAACGATCCTGGCCGTAATGATAGTCACGCTCTTGTGCAGCGGGTCAGCACATGCAGGACCAGCGATCGGAAGTCCGGCGAATCCAGCTTCGGGGCTTTCGTGGAACGGGAATAGTTCAATGCCGTGGGGCATCGTTGTGCTACTCACGGTGTTGACGCTGTTACCTGCCCTGTTGCTGTGCATGACTCCGTTCGTGAGATTGCTGGTCGTCTTTCACTTTCTTCGCCAGGCGCTTGGCACGCAAAGCACTCCGAACAACCAGACTCTTATCGGCCTGACGCTGGTGTTGACGTACTTTCTCATGCAACCGGTCGGAGTCGCGATTCAGCAAGAAGCGATCAAGCCGTATCAGCAAGGTCGAATTTCCGCAGTACAAGCCGTTGAGCGTGGGTCAGAGCCGGTGCGGAAGTTCATGTTGAAGTACGTTCGCCAGAAAGATGCCGCGTTGTTCGTGGATCTCGCGAAATTGCCGGCTCCGCGCACCGCGGACGACCTTCCGATGCGGGTAGTAGCGCCAGCGTACATCTTGTCGGAGCTGAAGGCAGGCTTCCAGATTGGGGCGATCCTATTCCTCCCGTTCATGGTGATCGACATGGTGGTGGCTTCGATCACGACCTCGGTTGGGATGCTTCAGTTGCCTCCCGTTGTTATCTCTACGCCGCTAAAGCTGTTGCTTTTCGTAATGGTGGACGGGTGGAACCTGGTGGTCGGCTCGTTGATGAAGAGTTTCGCGTGAGGATCCGATGACGATGCAAATGGTAGTCGATATTGGCCGCCGAACTTTGCAGGCGACGTTGCTGCTCGCCGCTCCCATCCTGGTGATCACCATGGTGGTCAGCCTAGTGATCAATATCGTTCAGGTGTTGACGTCTGTGCAGGATTCAACGGTCTCGACAGTACCGCGCCTTGCCATTGCTGCCGGTGCTGCGTTCCTGCTGATGCCGTGGATGATGCGGCAACTGGCAGGATTCACGCTCCAGATGTTCTCTGACTTCCGGCCTTTTCTCCACTGACCGATGACTCCGAACCTAGAACAAATCGTCACGGCGCTCGGACTGTTTGGAGCGCGAGTCTCCGCAGTCATGCTGTTTGCGCCGTTCTTCGGGAGCATGACCATGCCGGCGAGAGTCAAGGCGGGACTCGTAGTGGCGATCGTTGGGCTCCTCTATCCGGTCTGTCGTCCTCATGTGCTGGCGCTTCCTGCGGGGATATCTGAGTGGGCCCTAGTTGGTGCGAGTGAGTTCGTCGTCGGCGCAGTGCTCGCACTAGCACTGAACTTCATCTTTGAAGGCGCACAACTCGCAGGACAAATTCTTGGATTGCAGATGGGGTTGTCGATCGTCAACGTGCTCGACCCACAAACCCAGGTTGATTCGCCCGTGCTTTCAATCTTTCACCAGACCATCGCGATGCTCATATTCTTGCAGCTCGACGTACATCACTGGTTGCTGCGGGGGCTCGCGAAGAGCTTTGAGTACATGCCGGTCGGTTCTTTAGGCAACCCCGCTGCGATTACCTCCGAACTGTGGAGGGCCGCCGGCGGAATCTGGCTTATCGGTGTGCAAATCGCTGCTCCGGCTCTGGTTGCCACAATGCTCGCAGACGTCGTTCTAGGATTTCTCGGAAAAGCCTCACCGCAATTCCCGATTCTCTTTGTCGGGATATCGGCGAAAAGCATTCTCGGATTACTCGTCACCATTACCACACTGGCTTTCTGGCCAACTTTTCTCGAGCGCCACTTCGCAACGGCGATTGTGCTAGGCGAGCGAACGCTGCGACTCGCAAGGTGAACTAAGTGGGTGCAGATAACAAAACCGAGCAAGCAACACCGCGACGGAAACAGAAAGCGCGCGAGAGAGGGCAAGTCGCTCGCAGCCGCGAACTATCGTCGGCTCTCGGCATGGCGGCTGCAGTAGCGGTGTTGGCGTGGCAAGCGGACGGACTCGCACAGCACTGGAGAGACGTATTTCGGGTGTTTCTCAGGGCAGGCATCGCGCCGGAGATCCCCTCGAATTCGTTCGTCGCTAAATCCATTTTGCTTCCAGTTCTCGAGTGCACAGCGGCACCAATGGCCGCAGCGTGGATATGTGCCACGACGGGGACACTGGCACAGGGCGGCTTCGTCTTCGCGCCAGAGGCTTTGGCATTAAACGGCGGGAGACTGAATCCGGTTACGAAACTGCAACAGATGTTTTCTCCTTCAGGGCTCGCCTCCTGGCTCAAGTCACTGTTGCCATTTGGGGTGATTGGATACCTGGGCTATTCCATGTTGCGCCGCGACTGGAACGTGATAGCTCGCTTGACCTTTCTTCAACCGGGAGGATTTGTTGAATATCTTGCCGCACGGGCATACGAAGTCGCATGGAAATCCACTCTGGTACTGCTTGTCTGGTCGGCACTCGACTACTTGCTCGTCAGGTTGAAGATGGAGCGTGATCTTCGAATGAGCCGGCAGGAGGTCCGGGAAGAAGCCAAAGAGAGCGACGGGAATCCACAGATGAAAGCGCGCATTCGTCGACTGCAGAGGCAAGTGGGACGGCGAAGAATGTTGCAGGACGTGCAACGCGCGACAGTCGTTGTAACCAACCCGACGCACTTTGCCATAGCGCTCGAATACCGTCCGGAGATGGCTGCACCCGTCGTTGTTGCCAAGGGACGAAACCTACTGGCGCAACAAATCAAGCAGACCGCCGCGTGGCACGGCGTTCCGCAAGTCGAGAATCCCCCGCTCGCACACGCCCTTTATCGGAGTGTCGAAGTCGGCCAGAGCATTCCCGCAAAACTTTATGCCGGGGTGGCTGAAGTCCTCGCTTTTGTCTACCGCACTCAGCAGAACGTTCGGGCACGAGGGGGCAAGTGATGGCGGAAGCGCGTGCAAAAAAGAGTTTCTTCTCGGCGCTGACGGGAACAGCGACAGACTGGATCGTGCCAATCGCGGCCGTTAGCGTCATCTTTGTCATGCTGGTGCCGCTGCCTGCGCTGGTGCTCGACTTCCTGCTGGCGATCAGCATCACGGCATCGGTGCTTGTGCTGATGTCGGCCATTCATATCCTGCGGCCGGTTCAGTTTTCTGTTTTCCCAAGCTTGCTACTGCTTTTGACGCTGTTCCGTCTGTCGCTAAATCTGGCGAGCAGCCGACGAATTCTTTTGCACGGCAACGAAGGCGCGAGCGCTGCTGGCGGCGTGATCGAAGCGTTTGGGCAGTTCGTTGTTGGTGGCAATTACGTAGTGGGCTTCGTACTCTTTCTTGCATTGATCGCCATTCAGTTCATGGTGGTCAGCCATGGCGCCGTCCGTACAGCGGAGGTTACCGCTCGCTTTACCTTGGACGCCATGCCGGGAAAACAGATGGCGATTGATGCCGATCTGAACGCCGGCATCATCGACGAGGCACAAGCCAGGACAAGGCGTGAGCAAGTCTCGCGGGAGGCGGAATTCTACGGCGCGATGGACGGTGCCGCGCGCTTCAATCAGCGAGATGCCCTCGCAACAATTCTTATAACCGCTATCAACATCGTGGCGGGCTTCCTGATCGGCGTATTTCAACTTGATATTCCGTTCCGCGATGCCCTGAAAACTTACACGATCCTCACAGTCGGCGACGGGTTGGTAACGATGATTCCCTCGCTGCTGGTTTCGGTGAGTGGCGGCATTGTGGTTACACGTGCATCGTCAGACAGCAGCCTGGGGTCCGATCTCGGAACTCAACTTCTTTCGAAGAAACTACCGCTCTGGATTGCTGCCGGGGTGTTGGTGGTTCTGGCCCTTATCCCGGGCATGCCGAAAGTGACCTTTGGCATCCTTGCGACGGCTCTAATGCTCCTCGCCCGCAGGTTGAAAGAGCAAGCGGAGCTTGGTTCCGCGCCAGCGGCAGATCATGCTGGAAAACAAGGAACTGCCTCCGGGACCGCGTTGACGCCCGAACCGCTTGAGGCGGCACTCAAACTAGATGACTTGAGCCTGGAAGTTGGATACGGTCTCGTGCCGCTTGTGGACGCGAAACAGGGAGGGCAACTGCTGCAACGCGTTCGCGCGCTTCGTCGTCATCTTGCGGTTCAGCTCGGCTTCATCGTTCCATCGGTTCACATAACCGATAACCTGCGACTGAACCAGCGAGAATACGTGATTTTCCTGAGAGGCGTGGAAATCGCACGATGGGAGTTGCGTGGGGAATGCATGCTGGCGATCAGCTCCGAGATGTCGGCGCCGAAGATTCCGGGCGTAGATACTCGCGAGCCTGCTTTCGGCGCAGCGGCGAAATGGATCGACGCAGCGCACCAAGAACAGGCGCTTGCGGCCGGTTACGCCGTGGTGGATCAGACGTCTGTCATGGCGACGCATCTGGCTGAAGTTATCAGGCAGCACGCGCACGAATTGTTGTCACGCCAAGAGGCCAAGCGCCTGCTCGACAAGTTGGGCGAGAGTCACCCAAAACTGATCGAAGAACTCGTTCCGAAACTGCTGACGCTAGGCGAAGTGCAAAAAGTGCTTCAACAGTTGCTCAGGGAACAGGTTTCCATTCGAGACCTTGGAACCATACTCGAGAGCCTAATTGAGACTGCGTCTGCCACCAAGCATCCGGTTTTGCTGGTTGAATCTGCACGTCAGGCATTGGGACGCGCACTGGTCCGGCCGCTGCTCACCGAGGACGGCGGTCTGAAAGTGGTGACCATTGATCCCTCGATTGAGGATGAGTTGGCGCGAGCATTCAGCCCGCAAGCCTCGGTCTCGGTGGCCACCTCGCTACAGCCCTCATTCATCAGGCGAGTGCTTGACGGGTTGCGCAGCTTGATCGGAGAGCAGGTCACGATGGCTACCCCGGTTCTTTTGTGCAATACGCCAGCGCGTTTTCACCTGAAACGGCTACTTGAGCCCTTTCTACCGAAGGTAGTTGTGTTGTCACCAGGAGAGATTCCCCCAATCACAGCTGTTCAGTCGATTGGGATGGTGCGCTGATCCAGAATCACGGCCTAACGAGAATGCTATGACGTCAGCTCAGAACGCATACACCGAACTGCAAGATGACAAGGACTCGCGTGACGCCCTGCTGCTCGAACAGCTTCCGCAGGTGCGTTATATCGCCCGAAGAATACATGAGCGCCTGCCTCAGCACGTTCCGCTCGAGGATTTAGTGCATGCCGGAGTCATTGGCCTCATTGACGCTCTGCACAAGTACGATCGTGGCAAGAACGTTCAGTTCAAGTGCTACGCGGCGATCAGGATCCGGGGAGCGATTCTGGACAGCCTGCGAGATCTGGACTGGAGTCCACGCGATCTCCGCCGGAAGGCGCGACAGATCGAAACGGCAAGCAATCGCCTTGCAATCGAACTAGGGCGTCCAGCTTCGGAGCAGGAATTGGCAGATGACCTGGGTGTAAGCCTCGATGAGTTCCAGCGTATGGTCTCGGACATCGGCGGGCTTGAAATCAGCAGTTGCCAAGTTGAGTCTTCGCAGGACGGGCAGGAGACGAATTTAGCAGAACAGATTCCCACCGATCCTGATCAGAGCCCCCTCGCTGAATGTCTCCGCTCAGAGAGGAAAAAAGCGCTGGCGCAGGCAATTTCGGAATTGCCCGAAAAGGAACAGCAGGTGCTCGCACTGTACTACTTCGAGGAGTTGACGATGAAGGAAGTCGGCGCAGTGCTGGGCGTCGGAGAAAGTCGAGTGTCACAAATCCGCTCGCTCGCGCTGGTTCATCTGCGATCTCGGCTACGTAGCTTCGGAGTTTCTTCGGAACCCGCTGCGACACTGACCCTTGGTGCGGCAGCTATGGAGGAACAATGGAGAAGGTTCTGAACCAAGAGGAGATCGATGCAGTATTTCGTGCCGCGCGTGGTGCTGCAAGCGATGGGGGATCCAGCAACGAGCGAAAGACGACTCCCTGCAACTTCAGGCAAGCAGGCCAAATCGGTTCAGACCAGGTACGTTCAATCAGCGCGTTGCATGAAGGGTTTGCCCGCAATCTGACGCACTGGCTTGCGGCCTATCTGCGCACCTCGTTCGAGTGCAACCTGGTCTCGGTCGAACAGATTTCGTACCGCGAAGTGCTGTCGCGAATTCCCGAGTTGGCGTATGTCGCGTCTTTCTGCCTCAATCCTGGTGGCTCGATAGGAGCGCTGCAGTTGGATCTGTCTATTGCATTCCCGATCATTGATGTCTTGCTCGGAGGCCAAGGGAGTGGAGAGTCGCAGTTGCGCGAAGCGACCGAGATTGAGGATGGGATATTGGAAGGTGTGGTCAGGATCATCTGCCGTGAGTTACAGACGGCATGGCAACCGTTGGGCCTTGAATTCGTGTTCGACCAACGCCAACAGCCATCGCAGATGCAACGAGTCATGGCACCGAGCGAATTGACGCTATGTCTCAGTTTTGAGCTCCGTATGCCTGAGGCTCGTGGCACGCTCAACCTCATATTCCCGTCCGTCGTGGCCACAGCACTCCTTCGCAAGTTGTCGCTCGACTGGGCGTATCAGAAGCCCCAAGCGAGCGCTGAAATCAGCAAACAGCTTCGTCAGCGTCTACTGGGTTGCTCGTTCGTAGTGGAACTGGGACTACCGGAAGTGCGTTTGCGCGTTTCAGACGTTGTGAGACTTCGGCCCGGCGACCTCTTGCCATTGCGCCGATCGGTAAATTCTCCTATCAACCTTGTCGTCGGGGACCAGCGTTTGTTTACCGCCGCGGCTGTCAGGAAGGGAAATGCTCGAGCTGCACAGGTGAAGAGTCGGATAGAACTGCGATCGACGGTTGGAGGAAAGTGACATGTGCAGGGAAACAGAAACTAAAGAGCTGGCTTGCAAACCGTTCCTGGGTACGTTCGCGACCAGTGCGTCCGCAGTCCTATCGCAGGCACTAGGAACACAATGGAACGTAGAAGTCACAACACTGGCTGGAAAAGGCGAAGACCCAGTTACGTTGGCGTTCGGAGCAACCGGAGGCATACACGGTGAGTGGTGTGTTTGTTTATCACGCACAAATGCGGCTCGTCTCTCTTCCGCATTCATGATGTCGCCGGAAACCGATACAGCCGAGTGGACACCTGCACTGCAGGACGCCGCGGAGGAACTCTTCCGGCAGATAGCAGGCGACGCCGCCTTAGCGATGAAGCCGCTGGCCGGTGAAGTCAAGCTACAGTTGATTTCTGGTGCGCGACCAGAGTGGGAGCCGGCATCTGAGCACATGGTTAGTGCCTCAACAGAACACCTAGTCGTGCACATGACGGTTCGCATCAGCCCCGAATTGCTTGACTCACTACGCTCAATTGCTCCAGCCTGCGGGGTTTGCGTCGGTGCTGCGCAACAAGAGAAGCCAATGTCGTCACGAAATCTCGACCTGCTGATGGATGTCGATTTGGGAGCAACTCTACGGTTTGGTCGGAAGGTGATGCCCTTACGCGACATTTTGGAACTGACGTCGGGGTCGGTGATCGAATTGGATCGTCAGGTCCATGAACCAGTGGACCTGTTGATTGAAGGAAAGCTGGTTGCTCGAGGAGAAGTCGTAATCGTGGAAGGCAACTATGGTCTTCGGGTCACGGAAGTCGCCTCACCACAACAAAAAATGGCAGTTCTGCGATAGCGGAGGAGTCAGTGTCAAGTGGAGTGGTGATTCGTAATTGGGTACCCCGGCTTTACAACGCACTTGGGTCCATCATGCCACCGTGCGCCAGTGAGGAATGTCGGCAGCAGTCCCGCATCTTGGATCGGGTTCGCTCGTCCGGTACCGGCATCCGCGTAGATGCGCGATGGTACTGCTCCCCTGAGTGTTTCGAACGTGCCATGCGAGATGAGTTTCAACTGCTCCTTTCAGAGGAAAGGAGCCGCCAGGGGTCTCGCATGCATCGCGTTCCGCTCGGGCTGTTGCTGATGTCTCATGGTGCGATCGACCACGCTCAGCTTACGGCTGCACTCGAGGCTCAGCGGCAAGCGGGTAAGGGGCGAATAGGCGAATGGTTGGGCCGAATAGCTGGGGTGAATGAAGATCAGATCACGAAGGCGTTAAGCGATCAATTGTGCTGCCCTGTGCTCAGAAGCAGTAGCGTATCGCCCCAATTAGCAGAAACGGTTCCTGTTCGCCTGCTCGAACACTACCGCATGGTTCCGGTTCACTACAGCAACTCCCCTCGCAACATGTATATCGCCTTCTGCGATCAGGTGGATCACTCGGTCCTCTACGGTGTTGAACGGATGCTGCAATGCCGTACGCAACCGTGCCTCATTTCAGACAGCACGATGGAACGAACCTTGACCCGCCTTCGGTCGACTACCCGGCCAGATGAGGTTGTGTTCGCGAACAACCAGAGCCCTTCGGAAATGGCAAAGATCACCCGTAATTACGCTGCACAGTTGCACGCAGACGCGGCCAAGGTCGTTGCCTGCGGCGAGCACGTGTGGGTTCGATTATTGCGGCCCAGACATATCTTCAATCTGTTGTTCCAAAGAGGTGCAGGAAAGCTTAGCGGGACTGGCGTTCGCACGTCACTGTGGTCGTAAAACTAAAGCTTCCTCTCATGCTGCCGATGAACTGAGCGGAAGAAGAAAATGTCGCTCACTGAGCTTGAGAACGCAACGGCAGAGAGGCGCGAGGCGATGCATATCGCATCCGGCTCCGACGAACAGCGGAAGGTATTGAGTCTTGCTGCGCAGTACTCGGTCTGCTTGCCTACAACCGGTTCTTCGTTGTTCAGACTGAATCAACTTCTGAGTGTGACTCCCGTCGATCTGCGGGCTGTAAGCGATATTGCGCACTCAGATCCCAGCATTGCTGCGCACGTGTTGAGACTCGTGCAATCCGAGCACTCCGGAATCGGTGAGCGATTTCGTCCACTGGATGAATGCGTCGTGCTGTTGGGGGTTTCAATAATGCGGAGCCTGGTTTTCACAACTGCATTGGCTCCGACCGATGAATACACAACAGCCCGTTTGAAGGCTTTGTGGCAGCATAGCCATCTCACGGCTGTTTTGAGCCGACGAATAGCGGTCGAGTGCGGCTATCCCGAGGTGGAGTTGGCTTACGTTTCGGGCCTGCTACACGACATTGGCAAGGTGCCTTTGATTCTGGCGTCGCCGCAAACTCAATGCGCCAGAGTGCCCGCAGAAGGTGTGCTTCGACATCACCCTGTGGTGGGCGCACGCTTGTCCAAAATGTGGGAACTGCCGTCGCTGATCTCGGACGTGATTGAGCACCATCACAATCCGGCAGGTGCAAGGCATGACCAGTTGCTAACATCAATCACCGCAGCCGCCAACCAGATCTGTGAGCTTCACGGTGTGGGGCTCGGCTTTGCTCCAGCCGACACATACATCGCGAACTTAGCAGAGATACTCTCGCGATTCCTGCCCGATCCGTTTGGACACATGCAGGAAATAGAGAAAAGGCTAAGGTATGACCTATCTCGCTGGTTCGCAGCGCTCCGAACCTCAGAGGCTAACTGTTCGAGGCAGCGCGTTCAACACATGGACTAACTATGACTATCCGTGCACTTATCGTGGACGATTCGTCAGTAATGCGCAAAATCGTGGAGCGCTCGCTAAGGCAAGCGGGGCTTCAGTTACAGCAGGTGTTCGAGGCCGGCAATGGAGTGGAAGCCCTTCAGGTGCTTGCTCAGAACAAGGTGGATCTCATTCTGAGCGACATCAACATGCCTGTTATGGACGGACTAGAGTTCGTGCGTCAATTGCAGACGCTTGCGGACGCGCGCAGCACACCAGTGGTCATGATCACCACGGAAGGCAGCGAGTCACATGTGATGCAGGCCCTCTCCTGCGGGGCGAAGGGCTATATCCGAAAACCCTTCACTCCTGATCAGGTCAAGGAGCACGTCGTGCCCATACTGGAGAATTGAATGCCGCTAACAAACAGACCGGCCTGCCAGGTGCGCGAAGACTGGGGCCCGATCCTTGAATCGGCAACTCGCGAAGTATTTGGAATGATGCTTGGGAGCGACCTTGAGCCGGTGGTGGAGCCCGCATCCAGACCTGGCGAAGTCACCGCAGTCGTCGGTCTTGCAGGGGAGCTCTGTGGTGCGTTCATCGTTCGGTGCACAGTCCGGGCAGCGCTGTCAATGACGTCGGCCATGTTGGGAATCGACGAGGAGGCAGTCACCGACCAGGCATGGGATGCGGTGGGCGAAGTCTGTAACATGACTGCGGGCAACTTCAAGGCAAAACTGGGCGGGATTGGTGACCGGTGCATGTTATCGGTGCCAACGATCGTCAGTGGCGCTGACTACACCGTGCGATCGCTTGCCGATGGTAGTGCCACCCAGCGCGACTTTCTGTTTCGCGGCGAACGCGTCTCGGTGTGTGTCGAGATTCACATGTGACCCGAGCCTCGGATTGATGAGCATCTCCTGCATTAGAGGCATTTAACGTGAGCGAAAAGCGAACTCATTAATTTCAGGCACTTGGGATGCATCCGCATGAAACCGAGTGGTCTTCCGCGTGCATGTACGACATGCGCGGAGGCTCTCAGTGGACAGTGGATTGTATGCGGCTTGTACGGCGCTGATAGCGCGAACGCAATCTCTGGATCTAGCGGCCAACAATCTTGCCAACGTCAATACGGCCGGGTACCGTGCGCAGCGCGCGACATTCCGCTCACTACTCGCGCACTCATCGAATACAGGTCTCAGCCCCCTTAATCAGGCTGTCAATGATTATGCTGTGCTGCACGGCAGCCACATTGACACAACGGCGGGGGGCCTGGAACGAACGTCCAACGACCTTGATTTTGCAATCGAGGGAGATGGCTATTTCGCGGTCCAGACGAAGTATGGCGTTCGTTACACGCGTAACGGGCAGTTTCAGATTTCTACGCAGGGCCACTTGGTTACGTCTTCTGGAGATCCAGCTCTTGGTGACCAAGGCCCGCTACAACTGCCCAGGGGAGCAGTGTCGGTCGGACCGGACGGCACTGTCTCGGTCGGCGGAGCACTTGCTGGCAAGTTAAAGATCATTAAGTTTCCACCAGGCACCCCCATCCAAGCGGAAGGCTCAGCCTATTTCTCGGCACCCCCAAATGCAGCGTCCCCAGCCATAGGAGCGGTCGTTCGACAAGGGATGCTCGAATCGTCGAACGTGAGCGCTGTCGAAGGCGCGATCGACCTGATTGCACTTCAGCGCCACGCTGAGTTGTTGCAACGTGCTGTGACGGTTTTTCATTCGGAGTTCAACCGGATTGCGGCAGAAGATCTGCCGCGGATTTCATAGGAGTAGCTTATGTTCCGCGCTCTGTACACGGCAGCAAGCGGGATGGTTGCCCAGCAGCTCAACCTCGACAATATCGCCAATAATCTGGCTAACGCGAGCACTGCCGGCTTTCGTCGTCGGCGCTTGCAGTTTCATGACTTGCTTTACCAAAACATGGTCACGCCTGGAGCTGCGTCGTCACAACAGACGACCGTGGCCGCGGGGCTTCAGATTGGGCTCGGTACGCGCTCTGGAGCGTCGGAGATTATTCAGACCCAGGGCGACTTTGACTTCACCGGTAATCCGCTCGATCTAACGATCAAGGGTCAGGGCTTCTTCCAAGTCCGTACACCCAATGGCGACACTGCGTACACACGCGCCGGCACCTTTCATCTCGATGCACAAGGCAATCTGGTTACTGCAGACGGCAATACATTGGAACCGGCCATAACGATCCCCGCGGATGCGGGCTCGATCACGATCGGAGCGGATGGAACAGTCAGCGTGACCCAGCCGGGACAGACCGCCGCTCAACAGGTTGGGAAGATTCAGTTGGCGATGTTTGCCAATCCGGGAGGATTGAACAGTGTCGGCAAGAATCTGTTTTTAGCAACGACGGCGTCTGGCGATCCGATCATCGGCACGCCTGGAGGAACCGAGGGCATCGGCTCGCTTGAGCAGTATGCACTGGAGCAGTCGAATGTGAACGTCGTAGAAGAGTTCATCGGCATGATCATGGCCCAAAGGTCATACGAGGCAAACTCACGCGTAGTGCGCGCCGCTGACGAGATGTTCCAGCAAGTAAACACCATGACCCGATGATGCTCGCCATGATTATGCGTCACTTCATTCTCGTTGTCGTAGCGCTTTGTCTTTTGGACGCGAACGCATTTCCGAGAAATGAGAACCCGCGTGTTGATGCTGCTGTGACAGAAGCTCAAGACATCGAGAATCTGCTTGGCAGTTCCATCCGGCAGGCTTTTGGTAATGGTTTGGTGTTCGGTTCCGAAGACGTGACTGTACTTGGGGCGCGCGGCATGAGCCGGACATCGTTGGCGCTCAGAGTAGACCGGATTCTAGTTGATGGTCCAAGGCAGAAAATTGATGTTCGCGTGAAGTGCACCAACGGCGGATGCTTGCCGTTCTACGTTTTGATCGGGCCGAAGAGTATTCCCGACAGTTTGAAGCATCGTGTCGTCGAGGTCAGACCAACCTACTCGGGGAAAGCGATAACGGCTGAAAACAGTTTTCGGACCAAAGCTTCGGTCGTTAAAGCCGGCAGTCCGCTGTTACTTGTGGTAACGACACCGCAGATGCGGGTTTCCATCCCAACCGTCAGCCTCGAAACTCGGCGGAGCGGCGAGGCGCTTCGGGTCCGTGCTGTTGGGACAAATCGTATTTACAGCGGCATTCTCACCCAGCCAAATGTGACTTCGTCTGCAGGAGCGTCCGTATGGTCCGATTAGGAAACACACTCGCGTGTCTCGCCATCGTGCTTGTTGTTTGTGCGCAAGTTCACGGGAAGAAAGACGTGCAGAGCGATTCCCGGGCGGATTACCTGGCGCGTCTGCGATCAAGCGCCAGCCCGAACATTGAAGGTCCGACTCCGGGCAGCTTGTGGATTGCTGGGGGCTCGTTCACAAATCTGGCTGGGGACTACAAGGCGCGAAATTTGGGGGACCTGATCATTATTAACATCGTCGAGCAGACTCTGGCCGAAGCGAGCGGGGCAGTTGCGTCGCAGCGGAAGTTTGATACAGCGTCTGGTGTGACCGGACTAGCAGGCCGCATTAGCACCGGTGGGATAAATACGCTACTGTCTGCCAACTCCGATACCAAGCTGCAAGGCCAGGCACAAACAGCTTCGAGATCCAGGTTGCAGACAAGTGTTGCCGGCGAGGTCATAGCGGTGCTCCCGAATGGCAATCTCGTGGTGGAAGCCCGCCGGCAACTGGTCATGAACAATGAGAAGCAAACGGTGCTGTTGCGTGGCGTTGTGCGGCCTGGAGATGTTACGCCTGAGAATACGGTCATCTCCACTCAACTAAGCAATCTCGAAGTTGAACTGCGGGGAAAAGGGGTAGTGAGTGACGCAACCCGACGTCCGAATTGGGCGGTCCGCGCATTGATGTGGCTTACCGGTTTCTGAGGGCGAACAAGCTCATGCATTTGAAACTGATGGTGTTCTTAGCCTCAGTTGTCGTGGCGTTCACATCGTCGGCTCGCGCGGACCAACTCAACCGTGTAGCCATCCGAGATCTAGCGCAAATCGAGGGAGTACGCGAGAACTCGCTAATCGGCTATGGCATGGTTGTGGGTTTGAATGGGACGGGAGATCGTCGCCAGACAATGTTCAGCACGCAGACTCTCGCCAACATCCTTGACCGAATGGGCGTGCAGATTCCGACTGGAGCTGTTCGAGTGAACAACGTGGCGTCGGTTTTTGTTACGGCGTCGCTCCCTGCTTTTGCCCGACCGGGCACGAGGGTCGATGTCACCGTTTCGTCTATTGGCGATGCCAAGAGCCTGGAAGGTGGTCTTCTCCTGCTTACGCCATTGCATGCCGCGGATGGGCAAGTTTACGCCGCGGCTCAGGGGCCTCTTACGCTTGGCGGGTATACGGCGGGAGTTCAGGGGAACAGTAAGCAGGTAAATCATCCGACTGTCGCGCGCATACCTATGGGGGGCGTCGTTGAACGGGAGAATGTGGTGGATCTTGCAAGATTGCCGCATCTGTCCTTGCTACTGGCGGATGCCGACTTCGGGGTTGCTCGCGACATTGTTCGAGCAATCAACATCGAGTTCCGCAAGGATGTGGCGCGTGCGGTGGATTCCAGGCGCATCGACCTGGATAGGGATGCGATTGGCGCTGATGGGCTGCCTGCGGCTATCGCAAGGCTTGAGAGTCTTCAGGTGGCGGTTCATCCGAAGGCTCGGGTTGTAGTTAACGAGCGCACCGGAACCGTGGTTATTGGAAGTGACGTGCGGTTGAGCCCAGTTTCCATTCTGCATGGGAACCTGTCGATCGAGGTGTCCACTGAGTTCAGGCCATCTCAGCCCGCACCGTTCTCCCAGGGAGAAACAGTGGTCATACCGCAGCCCAGGGTTCGAGCACAGGAATCGCCGATCAGACGGATTGAACTGACCGACGGCGCAAGCGTCGAGCAACTGGTGAGCGGCCTGCAAACAATCGGCGCAACAGCACGCGACGTGGTGGCGATACTCCAGGCTATCAAGGCCGCCGGCGCACTTCAGGCGGAACTGGAGGTGATCTGATGTCTGGTATTGCGAGTGTTCAGGGGGCGACTGTGCCAGTCGACCAGACGAACGATCGAAAGTTGACCAAGGCGGCTCAGGATTTCGAATCTGTGCTGCTGGCTAACCTTTTGGAAAACATGCAATCAGCGATGTCGAACCTGTCTGGCGAACCGGAGGATGCGGCAGGGGACGACTTCAAAGGCATAGGCGTGCAGCAAATTGCGAAGAGTTGGGCCGAATCCGGGGGAGTGGGAATTGCACGCATAATCCTGCCTTATCTAGGCCGTGAAGCAAAATCGGGCGCGGCCGCTGACCTAAAGTTGCCCTCTTCCTTGCCGACGATTCCCGAACCCCGGCTGGAGTTCGAAAAACAAAGTTAAAGATTTCTTAGCACCTGCCGATAATGGATTGCAGGGACAGATGTGATAGCGAGGTAGCAGATGAAAATCGGATTGAACACACCTGCGAATCTTGCCGCAGAGATGTTGCGGCTCGGCAGGCATGAGCGTTCGAGTGAGGGCGTTCGAGCGAAAGACGACCAACTCCGTTCAGATGAGGCCCGTATTTCTCTCGATCAGGCCAGGGTTCGCTCGCTTGAGGCGGAGATTGGGCGACTGCCCGAGGTCCGAAAAGAAAAGGTGGAAGCGCTGCGCCAAGCCATGGCGCAAGGTGCTTACCGCGTCGATGCCGAACAAATTGCGGAAGCCATGTCGGCCGACTTCGGCTGGCAGAGATCTTAAGCCAATGCCGAGCACAATGGCGGCCCAACCGACGACCTATGTGGACCTGCTTGAACGCCAACTGGAGCTTTCACGGCTTCTTATGGTCGAACTTTGCGACAGCAAAACTGCGATTGCCACTCTCGACCTGCGCGCGATTGAGCAGCAGACGCTCAGGCAAGAGAGCATCTGTTGCGAACTGGCATTCGTACGCGAGGAAATCGCACGCGTGGAGTCGCCTGATCTTCGGCTTGCAATAGATGCGACCACGTGTGAGAAGCTGGCGTCCCTGCGGCAACGCATTGCAGAAGCGGAGCAGGAACTGACCCGTGCCAATCGTGTTCAAGAGGCGCTCGTAAGGCGCTCACGACGGTCCATCAACGTAATGGTGAATGTGTTTTCCACTTGCTCCGTTGAGTCGGTCGACGGTAGCCGTTCACTTGCGCGTTATATCTAGAGAATGTCATGTCCAGCCTATTTGGTACGATGTCGGTTTCCCTCAGGGCATTGCTGGCGCAACAGGCCGCTTTGCAGACAACAGCCGAGAACATCGGCAACGTCAACACGGCAGGTTACGCGCGCCGCAGGGCAGTCATGATCGAGGATGATCCCGTTTTGGATGGCCGTTTGACGATCGGCAACGGGGTGCACCTTGCGAGGATTGAGAGCCTGCGCGATGGGACGTTGGAAATTCGCATTCACGAGGAGACGCAACAGCAGGGCGAACTGGATGGCTATATCGGGGCGATGCGCCAGGTCGAGTCTCTTTTCAGCGATGTCGATCATGGCATTGGAGCGCAACTCGATAAGTTCTTTCAGAGCCTTACCCGGCTGTCTACCGGTGCCGACAACATTCCTTTGCGTCAAAACGTAGTTACTGCGGCCGGTAATCTCGCCAGTACATTCAATAATGTCGCGAATCGATTGAAGGCTCTGCAGCAGACACTCGATGGTGGACTCGTTCAAGCGGCCAGCGACATAAATACGATAACGGCACAGATTGCTGATCTTAATGTCGAAGTGTCGCGACAGCGAACGTTGGGCGACGATGCCGGCACCTTTGAGGATCAGCGCACACAACTTATTCGCGAGCTTTCTGAACTGGTCAATGTATCTGTCATCAACGCGGATGATGGTGTCACGCTAACCACGGCAGACGGGGCGGCACTGGTGGTTGGCGCTCACGCGTTTCAAATTGAAACAAGCCTTCAGTCGAGCGGATTAAGGCACGTCTATTCCCAGGGACGTGACATTACCAGTGGAATTTCAGGCGGCCGAATGGGTGGATTGTTGCGGGCCCGTGATGCTGGCGCTGAGTCGTTACTCTCCGACCTGGATCGGATGGCATCCGGGGTGATCACAGAGATCAATGCGGCTCATCGTCAGGGCTTCGATCTGAACGGAGTTGCGGGTCAAGACCTCTTTGCACCCGCGTCGCCAACCGACTCAGCCGCGAAGATGAGGCTTGTGATTTCAGATCCTGCAGCGATCGCCGCGAGTTCGGACGGAAGTGTGGGCGACAGTGGCAACGTTTCACGGCTTAGCGATGTGGCTACCGCGGCCGTGATTTCAGGGCAAACGCCTCTTGATTACTACTCCGGTATGGTCGGGCGGTTCGGGAATGACTTAGGTCAGGCCGAAGCAGAACGTGAAGCAGTTGACCTGATTATGCGTCAACTATCGAACCAGCGGGCCGCGGTCTCGGGAGTGTCGCTCGACGAAGAAGCCGCAAATCTAATTCGCTACCAGCGCGCGTTCGAGGCGGCCGCCCGTGTCGTTTCGGTGATAGACGACTTGACGCAAACTGTAATCAATTTGGGACGGAACTGAAAGAATGCGCATCAATCCGGATTCAACGGCTGACCTGATTGCCGCCCTGGCACGCACTCAACAGGCGCAGGAAACGGCGCTGGCTCAGATCTCTTCGGGCAAACGTATAGTTGCACCCTCCGACGATCCTGCCGGGATGGCTGAATGGATACGGAACCGCTCTCGCGCGACGAATAATGATGAGTTTTCGCACAGCATTGGAACGCTAAAAGCAATGTTCCACACTGCGGATTCGACTCTGAACTCTGTCGTTTCAAGTTTGGAACGAGCGGTAAGTCTCGGTGTGCGTGGTGCTAATGGAAGTCTGTCTGTGGAGAACCGTGAAGCGATTGCGTTAGAAGTGAAAGGCATCCGCGAGAATATAGTAGGTCTGGCGAACGTCGCGATAAACGGTACGTACATTTTCGCCGGCACAGAGACTCGCACGAAACCGTTTGTCTCCGATGCGGACGCGAGCAGCATGGTGCGTTATCAAGGGAACCAGGGTACCTGCCAGGTTCCTATCGGTGAGTCACGTTTGATGCAGATGAATGTTCCGGGAGATCAAATCTTTGCCGCAGCAGAAGCAGATGTCTTCCAGTCGCTTCAGGACCTGATCACGTCGTTGGAGGCCGGCGGAGCGGACGCCATATCGGTTGCTACTTCCAGGGTGCGAGCCGCGTTTGATCACGTTTCCGGCCAACGCGTTTTCTACGGCAGTGCTTTGGCGCAGATGGCTTCGGAAGAAACGTACCTTGCAAACGAAAAGCTGGAACTGGCACGTCGAGAGAACGATATCGCAGGGGTAGATGAGATTGAGGCAATCAGCCGGTTTGTGAACGCGCAGGCCGCTCACGCCGCGGCTTTGGAGGCGGCAGGAAAAGTATCGCGACTTAGCCTGCTGGACTACATTCAGTAGGCGACACGAGCAAGGCGTTTCGGTCTGTGCTGGAACCGGGCTCCGACACGACAATATGTCGTTCTCGGCCAGCGATGATACGATCTAATCAGGTATGCCCAGCCGCTCCAAAGACCGTACCGCTCCGCTGTCGAGAAAGGCGTCCGGCCGCAGCAACGGCCATCGTGCCGCCCGAAACCGCAATGGGCAGGGCAAAAGCACGAGCTCGCCGGAACTCGTCATAATCACTGGCATTAGTGGCTCAGGTAAGATTTCCGCTCTCAAAGTCTTTGAGGATCTCGGCTTTTACTGCGTTGATAACCTGCCGGTTGACTTGATCCCGAACTTCGCCGAACTTGTGAAGCAATCGAACGAGATTGACAAGGCTGCTTTAGTTGCGGACGTGCGGGAGGGCGAGTCGCTCAAACACCTACCCGGAATCATCAGGCAGTTGAAGGATCGGGTCCCCACGACCGTGCTGTTTCTGGAAGCAACCGACGACTCGCTGATTCGGCGCTTCAGCGAGACCCGCCGCCCGCACCCGCTCAGTGGGCAGTCGGTTCCGGTCAAGGCCGCGATCGCCACAGAGCGGCGCCAATTGAGGCAGGTTCGTGAGCTGGCCGACGTTGTTATCGACACCTCGAATTTCAATGTTCACGAACTGCGGGCACACATACAAAGACGTCTTCAGCAGGAGCCCTCGGCCAAGAACATCCTGGTGAGTGTTGTGAGTTTTGGCTACAAGCATGGGGTGCCAATCGAAGCGGACCTAATTTTCGACGTGCGCTTCCTGCCAAACCCGCATTTCGTTCCAGAGTTCCGTCCCTACACGGGCAAGCATCCCAAGGTCGCCAAATACATAAGGTCGTTTCCGCAGACGCAAGAGTTCATCAATCGGATTTCGGATCTTCTTATTTATCTGCTGCCTCACTACGTTGAGGAAGGTAAAAGCTATTTGACCATTGGTTTTGGTTGTACCGGCGGCCAGCACCGCTCCGTGCTGATCGCTCAGGAAGTGTTTAAGCGATTGATGAAGTCCGGCTATCCAGTGAAAGTCATTCACAGGGATGCTCCTAAGTAGGATTTGCCCTCGTGTACTCCATTCAGAGAAAGCCAACAGCGTGAACCTCGTCGAATGCGCAAGCGGTCTGGACAGGCTGGTTGAGAAAGTACCTGCTTGGTTGCGGGGTGCCAAGGTCGGGCTAGTCGCGAACCCCGCCTCGGTCGATTCGCTTTACGTGCATTCGGTGGACAGGATTGCGGCTTGTACTGACTTGCGTCTTGTTGCTGTTTTCGGGCCGCAGCACGGGGCGCGCGGTGATCAGCAGGACAACATGATCGAATCCGAGCACGCGGTCGACACGCGATTTGGAGTTCCCGTGTACAGCCTTTACAGCGAGCACCGGAAGCCCACTCCCGAAATGCTCACCGGCCTAGACGTGCTGATCTGCGACCTGCCTGACGTCGGATGCCGTCCGTACACATTCTTTTCGACCATGCTGCTGTCGATGCAAGCGTGCGCGGAGCAAGGGAAGCGCGTCGTCGTGTTAGACCGCCCGAACCCCATTGGCGGGTTAGCGGTCGAGGGCAATCTGCTGGATCCGGCATTTCGCTCTTTCATCGGCATGGTGCGGCTTCCAATGCGCCACGGCCTGACTTTGGGGGAGTTGGCAGAGCTGGTCAACCGCGAGCAGGGCATTGGCGCAGAGCTGAACGTGATGGAGATGCGAGGGTGGCGGCGCGAGCTATGGCAGGACGAAACGACGGTTTCATGGGTGATGCCTTCACCCAACATGCCATCGGTCGCTACTGCGGCCGTTTACCCCGGGACTGTTCTCATCGAAGGTACAAACTTGTCCGAGGGGCGTGGCACTTGCCGGCCATTCGAACTCATTGGTGCACCTTTCCTTAATGGTGATGCCTTTGCATGCCGACTGAACCAGCAGGGCCTATCCGGCGTCTGCTTTCGTCCGGCATGGTTCCGCCCGACATTCGACAAATGGCAGGGCGAACTTTGTGGGGGTGTGCAGGTGCATGTTACTGATCGCGACAGCTTCCGCCCGTTCCGGACAGGGCTGGCAATCCTGAAGGCTGCGATGGAACTGGGCGGCGCGAACTTCTGCTGGCGGCAGCCCCCGTTTGAGTACGAGTGGCAGAAGCTGCCGATCGACATCCTTTGTGGAACGGACAAGATTCGCATCGGATTAGAGGAAGGAGAGCGGATCGCGGACCTGGAGGCGACTTGGAAAGATGAGATGCAGGACTTCCTGGACTTGAGGCAGCTCTACTTGCGGTACTAGCGGCACGGCTTGGGAGTGCCGGTCGCGGGTATTAAGACCGTTCCATACCCATCCTAAGACTTTCCTGCTAAACTCCGGGACCAGCTTTCCTTTAGAATAGAAGCTTGACTTCCCTTCAGGAAAATACGACTACACGGCGGAGTGTATGCGGCAGATCATAAGGCTGGTCCGATACGTTGCGCCGTACTGGCTTCAGTTCATCACCTCGGTCGTGTTGATGGCCATGGTCGGTCTGCTTGACGCCTTCCGTGTGCTGCTCATTGGTCCCATCTTCGACCGCGTACTGAACCCGGCCTCGAATTCGCAGAACATAGCGCTATTTCGCTTTCCCGGATCGGAGAACGTTGTTTATCTCCAGCAACTTGTGCCGGAACGTTTCACTAACGCGTGGACGATCGTCGCCTTCTCGTTAGTGGCGGCCACGATCCTCAAGGGCATCTTTGACTATCTCGGAACGTATCTGGTGAATTATGCCGGATTCGGCATGATTACCGATCTGCGTAACGACCTGTACAACGCAATTCTTCGACGCTCGGTAGCGTTTTTCCATAAGACCTCGACCGGTACTGTCCTCTCTACTGTGATAAACGACGTCGAACGCGTGCAGTATGCGATGTCGTCCGTGCTTTCTGAGTTCTTGCAGCAATTCTTTACCTTATTGTTTACCGCGTTCGTGGTCGTATTACTTGGCGGGAAGATGGCATGGGTGCTAGTCATCTTCATTCCATTCATCGTTGCCTCGGCGACGAAGATCGGCCGCAGAGTAAGGCATACCACCCGAGGGGGTCAGGACAAGCTCGCAGATATCCAGAACATCCTTCACGAAACCATCACCGGGGTTCGCATCGTGAAGGCGTTCGGCATGGAGCTTTGGGAGATCCTGCGGTTCCGGGGAGCTGCGAAAAAGCTATTTAAGGCGAACCTGAAGTCAGTACGAGCTGCGGCCTTAAGTTCACCGCTGATGGACGTTTTCGGTGCGATTGCCATAGCGATGTTACTTCTGCTTGGCCGCGACAATATCAAGAATCACGTCTTTACGGCCGGTTCATTCCTGGCCTTCATCGTTGCGGTATTCAAGCTCTACGACCCGGTTCGCAAGTTTGCGTTGTTTAACAACAACTTTCAGCAGGCGCTAGGCGCATCGGCGTCTATCTTCTCGTTCATGGACGCCAAAGATGACGTACACGAGAAGGCCGGTGCCACCCTGCTGCCGCCGTTCCAGTCCAAGATTCACTTCAACCACGTCAACTTCTCGTACGCGAACGAATCGGGAGAGGATCGAGAGATCCTGCACGACATCGATCTTACGGTTCACCGGGGCGAGGTGGTTGCTATTGTGGGATCCAGCGGAGCAGGCAAATCCACGCTGGTGCACCTGATCCCTCGCTTCTTTGACGTAAGCAAAGGCCGCCTCACGATTGACGGGCACGACGTTCGTGATGTGACCGTGTCATCGCTGCGTTCGCAGATTGGCATTGTCACTCAGGAAACAATCCTGTTCAACGACACGGTACGGAATAACATCGCGTACGGCCAACCGAACGTTGCGCTGGATACTGTCGAGGATGCCGCGCGTGCTGCCCTGGCGCACGATTTCATAATGCGGCTGCCCGATGGTTACGATACCGTGATCGGCGAGCGTGGGTTGCGGCTTAGCGGAGGCGAGCGCCAGCGCATCGCGATAGCTCGAGCTATTCTGAAGAATGCTCCCATCCTTATCCTGGACGAGGCCACGTCCGCCCTGGACAGCGAGAGTGAAGCCCTGGTTCAGTCGGCTCTGCAGAACTTGATGAACGGACGAACGGTATTTGTCATTGCTCACAGGCTCTCAACCGTGCGTCACGCGAGCCGCATTGTGGTGTTGGAATCCGGCAGAATCGCTGATTTGGGAACCCATGAAGACTTGATGTCCAGACTGGGCACGTACCGCCGACTTTATGAGTTGCAGTTCATAGACTTTGAAAACGCGGGCGCCAGGAGTGGCGCTACCGTATCGGACTAAGGCAGATCCATGAAAGTTCGCTCGATGACGGGATTCGCCCAGGTGAAAGAGCAGGTCACAGACCAGCTCAGCTTCACGCTGTCCCTGAAATCTGTAAACCATCGTTTTCTTGACCTGCACCTGCGCATGCCGCCCGACAGCGATGCGCTGGAGATGAAGCTCAGGCGGTTGCTGAAAGAAAAGATCGCGCGTGGTCACGTTGACCTGATCCTTAACGTGCAGCGCACTGCGGCAACTGCAATTGGAATTAATACGGAACTGGTAGCTGGGTACGTTCAAGCGTTCCGTGACGCGGCCCGGGAATTCGCCGTCAATTCCGAGCCCGACCTGAACGCAATTTTCAAGCTACCGGGTGCTCTTGAAGGATCT
>Ga0196970_1000560_pt1 | contig 40905 bp, 38 predicted proteins | sample S1v_513CmetaG_FD_148672 | JGI IMG/M metagenome (GOLD analysis project Ga0196970, IMG submission 148672) | Soil microbial communities from Anza Borrego desert, Southern California, United States - S1+v_5-13C | ecosystem: Environmental > Terrestrial > Soil > Desert | place: USA: California... | reverse complement strand
GGTGCTGCTGCTCGACGACGGCGCGCCGGGCGACGGCGAAACCGGACGCACCACCGCCCACCTCTCCAACGCCATCGACGACCGGTTCACCGAGATCGAGCGCCTGCACGGCCAGGAGGGCGCGCGCCTCGCCGCCGAGAGCCACGGCGCCGCCATCGACGCCATCGAGCGGATCTGCCGCGAGGAGGGCATCGCCTGCGACTTCACCCGCCTGGACGGCTGGCTGATGACCGCCCCCGGCCAGGACCCTTCCGACCTGGACAAGGAGCTGCAGGCCGCGCACCGCGCCGGCCTGACCGGCGTCGAGAAGCGCGACCACGCGCCGGGCATCGCGCACCCCGGCCCGGTGCTGCGCTTCCCCGACCAGGGCATGTTCCACCCGCTGAAGTACCTGGGCGGGCTGGTCGAAGCGTTCCGCAAGCGCGGCGGCGTGCTGGCCACCGACGCGCACGTCACGTCAGTGGAGGAGACCACCGACGGGGTGCGCGTGCACATCCAGGGCGGCGGCACCGTCGAGGCCAAGGCGGTGGTGGTCGCCACGAACGCGCCGATCAGCGACCGCGTCACCATCCATTCCAAGCAGGCGCCCTACCGCACCTACGTCGTCGGCCTGAAGGTGGCGCGCGACGCGTTGCCGACCGCGCTGTGGTGGGACGACCTCGACGCCTATCATTACGTGCGCCTGCAGCCGGAGGGCGACCACGCCGTGCTGATCGTCGGCGGCGAAGACCACAAGACCGGCGAGGCCGACGACATGGACCTGCGCTACGCCCGGCTGGAGGCATGGGCGCGCGAGCACTTCCCGATGGCCGGCGAGGTGCTGTACCGCTGGTCGGGACAGGTGATGGAACCGTTCGACGGCCTCGCCTTCATCGGCAGGGACCCGGCGTACTGGGGGCACGTGTTCATCGTCACCGGCGACAGCGGCATGGGCATGACGCACGGCACGCTGGCCGGCCTGATGCTGTGCGAGTTGGTGCACGGCCACGACCACCCCTGGGCGACGCTGTACGACCCCTCGCGCAAGATGCTCCGCAAGCTGGGCACCTACCTGCGCGAGAACCTGGACGCCGCCAGGCATCTGGCGCGCACCGCCTTCGGCCCGTCCGACGTGGACTCCGAGGACCAGATCAAGCCCGGCGAGGGCGCCATCATGAAGGGCTTCGGCCGGCCGGTGGCGGTCTACCGCGACGAGCAGGGGCACCTGCACCGGATGTCGGCGATCTGCCCGCACCTGCACTGCACGGTGGACTGGAACCCCGGCGAGAAGACCTGGGACTGCCCCTGCCACGGCTCCCGCTTCGCCTGCGACGGCGCGGTGTTGAACGGCCCGGCCACCTCGGCGCTGGCCAAGGTCGAGCAGGAGGTGCACGGGAAGGGTAAGTGAGCTTGCGGGAACCGCGTCGATCCGACACCATGCGGGATGATGGAGGATCCGCCCGCATGACCGCCCAAACGACCGATGGCGACGCCGTCCTGGCGCTCAACCAAGCCTTCTACCGCGCCTTCGCCAGCCTGGACTTCGCCGCCATGGACGCGCTGTGGGCGCGGCACCTGCCGGTGGCGTGCCTGCATCCGGGCTGGACGCTGCTGATGGGGCGGGAGACGGTGATGGACAGCTGGCGGGCACTCCTCGCCGGGCCGCAGCCGCCGTCCATCCACCCGCGCAACGAACAGGTGGTGATGCTGGGCGACACCGCGCTGGTGCTGTGCGAGGAAGTGATGCCGGGCACGGTCTGCGCCGCGTCCAACCTGTTCGCCCGCGAGGAGGGCGGCTGGCGCCTCGTGCACCACCAGGCCGGCCCCCTCGCCCCCGCCGCCGAGCGCGGCCCCACCCCGGCGCGGCGCCTGCATTGATGGGTTAATTCCCTTCGAACATCCGCAGCACGTCGATGGCGACCTTGTCGGCGACGGTGCGTTCCGGGTCGGTGTTGGTCAGCGCCACCACCGCCCAGCGGTGCGCACGCGACACCGCCATGTAGGCGTTGAAGCCGCCGGTCGCGCCCGAGTGCCAGTAGATCGGCGTGCCGTCGCGCGCCCAGGCCACGAACCAGCCCAGCGCCATCGCGCCGTGCCCCAGGCTGCCCGAATCGACCAGCGAGGGTCCCTGCACCTGCACGGTCTGCGCCAGCGCCAGCGTGCCCACGGTGTCGGCGCCGCAGCCGCCGGGGCAGTCGCCCATGTTGACGCGCAGCCACTTCAGCAGGTCATCGGCGGTGGAGTACAGGCCGAAGGAGGGCAGCATGGCCGGCGCCTCCCAGTCCGGCACTTCCGAGCCGCGGGCGTGGCCGACCGCCTTGCGGGCGCGCTGCTCGGCGCTCAGGCGGAAGGTGGTGTCCCTCAGGCCGAAACGCTCGGTGACGATGCGCTTCAGCAGCTCCTCGTAGCTGGTGCCGGCGGCGGTGGACAGCGCCTCGCCCAGCACCGCCATGCCGACGTTGGAATAGCGGAAGCGCGTGCCCGGCGGCACCGGCAGCTCGTAGCCGGACAGCCACGCGTCCACCTCGCCCGGGGTCAACGGCTTGTAGGGGTTGCGCGGGTCCTCCAGGCGCGACCAGGAGAAGTTCGGCGTCTCCGGCACGTTGGGCAGGCCGGCGGTGTGCGTCGCCAGATCGACCAGCCGGATCGGCCGCCCCTCGTAGGCCGGGACGTGCGGCGTCTGGCGCAGGTGGCGGTCCAGCGGGTCGGTGGCGGCCACCGCGCCGGCGTGGATCAGCTCGGCCAGGATGGTGCCGGTGAACGGCTTGGTCAGCGAGGCGATCTGGAAGACCGTCCGGCCGTCGGGGCGCGGGCCGCCGCGCCGCCCGGTGCTGCCGTAGCCGGTGACCAGCGCGCGCCCCTGGTGGATCACGCCGACCACCAGCCCGCCCCCGGCGGCCCCCGCCTCGGCCAGCCGCGCCAGGGCGGCGCGGTCGACAACCTCCTGGACCTGGATGTCCTGCGCCCGCTCGCGGTTGAGCGCCGACGCGGCGGGCGCCAAGCCCACCGAAGCCGCCAGCGCAAGCCCGAATCCCATCGCCGCCGCCCGCATTCCACAGCTCCCGTCCAGGGTCGCTGGTGGACAGTGGGGAGCGGCGGAGGCCGCCGGAATCCACGCGTCGGGCGATCCCTCCACAGCGTGCGGCGGCACCGAAGGACGCACCTCCGGGCGGTGCGGCGGGTAGCCCTTTTCGACTTGCTGGACAGGCGGGGGATGCCGGGCTAGGACGAAGGCCCGACGAGGCACGCGGCAGGACGATGACGGCGCTGGAGCAGATCAGGCAGTTCGCGATGTTCGTGGTGGTCGGTTGCGCCGCCGCGGTGGGGCACTACGGGCTGCTGGTGGCGCTGGTCGAGCTGGCGCACGCGCCGGCGGTGCCGGCCTCCGCTGCGGGGTTCATCGTCGGCGGCGTCATCAGCTACCTGCTGAACTACCGCTTCGTCTTCAACAGCGCCGGGCAGCACCTTCCCACCGCCGGCAAGTTCCTGGCGGTCGCCGTCACCGGCCTCGCTCTCAACAGCGCGATCATGTGGGTGCTGACGCACTGGGCGGCGCTGCACTACCTGCTGGCGCAGGTGACCGCGACCGGCACGGTGATGCTGTGGAGCTACGCCGCCAACCGCTTCTGGACCTTCGGCAGGCCGGCGGCCGGTTAGGCCGGCCGCCCGACCAGCGTAAAGCGGTGCGGCGTCGGGCCGATGTTGGCCGGCAGCCGCTCGACCGCGAACCCGGCCCGCTCCATCACCCCCGTCAGTTCCTCGGGCGTGTAGGTGGAGAAACCGACCTGCTGGCGGATCCGCCGGTAGTCGGACAGCGCCATGCGCACGATGCCGGCCAGCGCCGCGGTCAGGAAGCCGTGCCGTGCCGCGAAGCTCAGCTGGCTGCGCACGTCGCGCAGCATCGGCGTGCCGGTCACCACCACGTCGGCCAGCATCAGCCGGCCGCCCGGCGCCAGCAGGTCCCGCCAGCGCGCCAGCAGGCCGGCCAAGTCGGGCTTGGCGATGTATTGCAGCACCGACACCACCACCACCAGATCGACGCTGCCCGCCGGCTGCGCCGCGAACGCCGCGTCGTCGAGCACGCGGATGCGCGGCTGGCCGCCCAGGCGCGCCGTCAGCTTCTGCCGCACCGACGGCGCGCCGTCGAACAGCAGCAGCTGGCCGCACGCCCTGGCCATCGCCTCGGCGCCCAGCGCCTCGCCGCAGCCGAAGTCCAGCACCGTGCCGCCCGCCGGCAGGTGCGGCATCAGGTCCCGCGTGATGCGGTCGAAATGCGCCTCGAGGTTGCGCCGGTCCGCGTAGATGGCGTTGGGACGGTCCCAGAAGTCGATCCAAAGGCTCACGGCGCTCTCCCCTTCGCGCACCCCTCGTTGCGCGGGGGCGCTGCCGGTCGCATGCGAAACATCGGCGAGTATGGCCGCTCAGGGGGCGGACAATCAACCCGCCGGATCAACGCGCCTCGGTCTGGGCGCCGGCGCGCACCTTCCGCTCCGGCGGGCGGCGGTCCTTGACGATGGACAGCGGCACGCCGTCGGCGTTGATCTCCAGGATCGGCTGGCCGTCCAGCAGGTCGGGGCAGCGGCGCACCTGGGTGAACGCCATGAAGAAGTCGGCGCGGCGCCAGTCCGGGTCCTTGTCCACCAGCTTCAGCCACGGCGGCAGGTCGTAGCGCACCGCCAGCGGGTTGCCGCACACCGACAGCGTGTAGGTGGTCGGCGGCGCCTCGCCGTTGTTCTCGCGCTCGACGAAGGCGATCAGCTCCTGCGTCGCCTCGTGCAGCGAGTTGCCCCAGTAGTCCAGCTCGAACTTGCCCACCGCGCCGCGCAGGCCGCCGATGAACTTGTTGTAGTAGACGTACTGGTTGGGATGCATGCTGGTCAGCTGCCACAGGTAGACCACGCCCAGCACCGTCAGCGCCGCGGCGAAGACGTGCCCGGCGCGGCGCCCCCATTGCTCGGCCACCGCCCAGCCGCGGTCGGCGGCGTAGGCGGCCATCACCGCCATCGGCGGGACGACGAACAGGAAGTGGCGGATGCCGTTGTAGACGGTCGGCCGCATCAGCATGAAGACGAGGATCGGCACGAAGGCGCCGAGCACCGTCGGCACCCAGGTCACCGCGACATGCCGGCGCCACGGCTGCGATTCCAGGCGCAGCAGCGCCACCGTCCCAATCGCCACCGCCACGCCGAGCCCGACCACCAGCGCCTCCGGCAGCTTCACCGCCAGGTACATCGGCACGTAGGAGGCGGGCGGGTCGCTGGACAGCACGTTCTGGCCGTTCAGCAGCGTCAGGATCTTCAGCGGCACGCGCGAGAAGGCGGCCAGCGCCTCCAGCGGGTTCAGCGGGTTCAGCACCGCCCACGGCCAGAACACCGCCATCACCACATAGGCGATCGGCAGCGCCGGCAACAGGATCAGGAACGACAGCCGGGCGTCGTGCAGCATCTGCTTGCGCCCTTCCAGGTGCCACACCACGGCCAGATGCAGCAGCAGCGCCAGCCCCAGATAGAACACCCCGAACACCGCGCCCACCCGGATGCCCAGCGCCAGACCGAGCGTCAGCCCGAACTTCAGCGCGGCCGAGCGGCTGGGCCGCGGCATCTGCTGCAGGATGCGGGTGGCGAAGTACAGCATCCACACCATGCCGGCCGCGAAGGGCACGTCCTTGGTGTTGTTGAACATCGCGCCGTAGTAGACCCCGCACAGCGCCAGCCCCGCCGCCGCCAGGAAGCCGGCGCGCGGCCCCGCCAGCACGCGGCCGAGCCGCCACGTGCCGGCGACGCCAACCACGCCGATCAGGCCGCACAGCAGATGGCGGGTGGCGTACTCGTCGAAGGGCGAGACCGGGATCAGGACGGCGACGGCCAGGTCGAACAGCCCGCCGTACAGGTACAGGTCCTTGAAATGGAAGGCGGAGTGGTCCTGGAACCCCGACAGGTAGAAGGACAGCAGCTCCTTGCCGTAGATGTGCTGCACCTCCTCGTCGGTGGTGATGCCGTAGTCCTGGAAGGACAGCACGACCAGCACCAGCATGCCGAGAAGCAGCACCCGGGCCAGCTGGTCCCACACCGTGCCGTAGTCCAGGCCGGCGCGCGTGCCGACGCGGATCGCCGGGTCCGTCGGGAAGACCTGATAGTTCACAGCGGCGCCTCCGGCACCCGGTGGTGCGCCGTCGCCGCCTCGGCCCCGGCGCCCTCGGCGAAGCCGTGCGTCGAGCGGACGATGAACAGCGGGCGGCCCTTGACCTCCTCGAACACCCGGCCGAGGTAGTCGCCGATGATTCCAAGCGTGATGAGTTGCAGGCCGCCCATGAACAGCACCGAGACGATCAGGGATTCGTAACCCGGCACGTCCACGCCGAACAGCAGCGTCCGCAGCAGGCGGAGCACGATGTACACGAACGCGAAGCCCGACACCATGACGCCGATCAAGCTCCACACCCGGAGCGGAAAGGTGGAGAAGGACGTCAGCCCGTCGATGGCGAAGCGCATCAGCTTGACGAAGCCCCACTTGGTGTCGCCGCCGACGCGCTGGCCCTGCTCGTACGACACCACGGCCTGACGGAAGCCGACCCAGGCGAAGATGCCCTTCATGAAGCGCGAGCGCTCGGGCATCCGGTTGATGACCTCGACCACCTTGCGGTCCATCAGGCGGAAATCGCCGACCTCGCGCGGCAGCTTGACGTCCGACAGCGTGTCGAACACCCAGTAGAAGGCGCGGGCGAACAGCCGGTGCTTCCAGCACTGGCCGACGCGGGCGTGCCGCGCCGCCACCACCACGTCATAGCCTTCCCGCCACTTGGCGATGAACAGCGGCAGCACCTCGGGCGGGTGCTGCAGGTCGGCGTCCATCGGCACCACGGCGTCGCCGCGGGTGTGCGCGAGGCCGGCGGACAGCGCCAGCTCCTTGCCGAAGTTGCGCGACAGGTCGACCACCTTGATGCGCTCGTCGCGGCCGTGCGCGGCGACCAGGCGCTCCAGCGTGTCGTCGCGGCTGCCGTCGTTGACGCAGACCACCTCCCACGCCATGTCGAGCCCGTCGAGCACCGGCGTGAGCCGCGCGAACAGCGCCTCGACGTTGGGTCCCTCGTTGTAGAAGGGGATGACTACCGACAGCAGCCGGCGCCCGGCGCCGCCAGCGGCGGCCTTGCCGTCCGGGCCGGCCGGAGAGCGAACCAGGGTGGGCGCCTCGGGCGCCTCGACGAGGGACATGGGTGACCGCAAGCTCACTTCACGCGCTGCCGGATGCCGTCCAAGGGGCAACGGGACCCCGGCCGGTCCGTGCGCCTTCGTCGCGTATACCATGAGACCTACGTATGGGCAAAATGCCTGTCTTGTGACCATTGGCCGATTCGCGCATGCGTTTGCCCTTGCCGCAGCGCACACCGGCCACCCGCACGAACGCTCCGCGCCCGACGGTTATTCCATCTCCCCGGCACCCGCCCCTTGCGGCCCGCCCGCCCGGCGGCGCAAATAGGGCCCGACGTTCCGCAAGCCGCCACCGACCCGGTCCCCCGATGATCCTGACGCCCATTCCCGCCGACACCCTGCCCGAAGCGCTGGAGCGCATGGCAGCGCACCTCGCCGACCGCCCGCAGCCGCTGGCCGCCTTCCGCCGCATCGCCGCGACGTGGCCGATAGCCGGCGGCGTCGACACGCCCGGGCAGCGCGCCGACGGCGTCGCGCTGGCGCACGCGCACGGCATCGGCACGCTGGACGAGAAGCCCAGCGCCTCGTTCATGTGGGACGGCACCGTGATCCGCACCGACGTCGAGGCCACCGTGATCGTGCACGAGGTGGCGCACTGGCTGTGCGCCGCGCCCGAGCGCCGCGGCCTGCTGGAGTTCGGCCTCGGCCCCGGCCCGGAGACCAGCCGCCGCGCCGAGGCGCGCGCCCAGCAGAAGCTGACCTTCCAGCAATGCATGCACGAGGAGGCGCAGACCTCGCTCCTCGGCATCCTGTGGGAGGCGGAGCTGGGTCACCCGGCCATCCTCGCCTTCCTGGAGCAGAACTGGATGGAGGCGTGGGAGCGGCCGAGCACCGCCGACTGGTTCGCCGGCCACGCCGCCGAGCTGTTCGGGCGCGGCCTGATCGACGCCGACGGCCGCCCGACCACCGCCCGCGCCTGGGCCGATTCCCGCAGACTGGAGACCGCGCATGGCTGAGTCCGTCACCGTCCTCCCCCTGGCCCGCGAGCATGAGGCGGGCTGGCGCCCGCTGTTCCGCGGCTACCGCACCTTCTATAAGTGGCCGGAGGACGAGGCGGTGATCGACCGCGTGTGGGCGTGGCTGCACGACCCGGCGCACCCGCTGGAGGGGCTGGTGGCGGTGCAGGGCGGCCGCGTCGTCGGCCTCGCCCACTTCCGCGGCGAGCCGAGCCCGAGTCGCGGGATGGAGGTCGGCTTCCTCAACGACCTGTTCGTCGATCCGAACGCCCGCGGCGGCCGCGTCGGCGAGGCATTGCTGGAGGACCTCCGCCGCATCGCCACGGCGCGCGGCTGGCCGATCGTGCGCTGGATCACCGCCGACGACAACTACCGGGCGCGCACGCTGTACGACCGCGTGGCGAAGAAGACCGCGTGGAACCTGTACGAGATGGCGGCGGGGTGAAAACGAAAAGCCTCCGCGCCGCAGGGGCCGGAGGCTTTTTTGTCGGCTTGGGGCATAGATGGGAGTGACTCGAGCGGCAGAGCGCTATTTCGCACCCATAAATGAGAGTTATTGCCGCCTTTACGGGAGACCGATCCGCGTTTACGGCTCCTGCCTGAGAGTGACTCCTTGTCCAGGCGTCGCAGATCGCCTGGAATATGCCCCCCGGCCGATGAAGCGCCGGACCTCCCGCTCCGCCTGGAAGAGTTTCAGGTGCCGTTCAGATCGGCGAAGGGCGGGGCATGGACATACACAACTGGGCGCTTGCCGTACTCCGGGCTGTCCTCCCGCGGGCTGCAGTCGCGCACGAACTTGTAGGCCAGTGCCGTCTTGCCGTTGTTCGTGTCGGCGTAGATCAGGCTGCACGGCGGACGCACCACCCGGGGATGGTTGTAGAGCCAGGCCAGACGACACAGCACCGCGTTGCCGGCCTCGTAGTCGACATAGCGCGGGCTCCGGATCTTCCGGATGCGGCCGTCGTGCTCGGCGACGGGAAACTCGAAGGGCAGCATTGGCGCGCTCTCGGGCGCAAACAGATCCGATCCCATCACCACTCCTCCACGCCCATCTTGATCTCGCTGTCGTCGAAGTCGAAGTCGCCGGCGGATGTCGACGGCTTGGCCGGTGTGCGCTGCGCGTTGTCGACCACCAGCGCCAGATGCCCGTCGCGCCGGGTCGATCCCCGGCCTTCGGCTTTCCCGGCCAGCGCCGCCGGTTCCGTCGGCCGCGGCGGGTCGAGCGTCAGCTCGGCGCGATGCTTGCGCATCTCCTCCCGCTTCGCCTGCTCCCGGCGCACCCGCTTCGTCAGCTTCGCGGCTTCCATCGTGATGCGGTGCATCTCCTCGTAGGCCTCGAAGATGGCAGCCTCGTTCTCGGCCGCCTTGCCCTGGCGGCGCAGGTACGCCTCGGCCGTGCGGTAGTCCCAGAGGGAGATCGACGGGCGGCCGTAGTCGCGGTACGGGATCTCCACGTAGTCGCCCAGGCCCGGGTCGAGGAAGTAGAGCTTCGAGATGTCCGTCGGGTCGCGCCGCACCCGGAACTTCCGCCGGCGCCGCCCCTCATCGGCGCGCACCCACTGGGACAGCAGCGGGTCCCGGTACCAGATCTTGTCCCAGACGATGCCCTCGGGCTGCACCGTGCGCTCAATGAAGGGCAGAAAGTCCAGCCGCAGGCGGCGCGGGTCCTGGATCGGCTCGGGCAGGCCGCAACCGCGCATGCGGTCGCTGCCGACGATGCCCTCGTTCCACAGGGCCAGCGGCGGGAACCCGGTGCCGTCATGGACCCTGTTGTGGTAGACTCCGACGATGAGCCGCAGGAGCCACGCCCGCAGTTCTTGCAGCGACATCTTGGCTTTGGCCTCCGACTTGTACTCGCCGCGCTGCTTGGGGTTGGAGAAGGTGGCGCCGGGGAGCGCGTGGATCTTCTTGCCCAGCGTGCCGCAAAGCCGCTCGATGTGCCCGCCATAATGCGGGGTCTTGGGCGGGCGGAACTCATTGCGGACATCGTGCTGGTCCAGCGTGTCCTGGATGAGGTAGCTGCGGAAATCCTTGCCGTTGTCGGCGTGGAGCATGCGCGGCTTGCCCCACACCGGCCACTCGCCCTTGACACCAAGACGTTCCAGCTCCGCCGACTTGTCCAGCATGGCGTGGCAGAGGCACAGCCCCACCGCGAAGGAGCTGGGGCGGTCCAGCGACAGGTGGTAGCCCACCACCATGCGGCTGAACACGTCGATGGCCAGCGTCAGCCACGGGCGGCCGATCGGCAGGCGCTTCTCCTCGTCTAGCACGATGATGTCCAGCAGCGTGTGGTCGATCTGCACGACAGCGAGTGGCGAGTCGGCACCGGGGAACTCGCCCCTGACCTGGCCGAACTTGTCGCGCGCCGCCTTCCTGCCTTCGCGTTTCAGCACCTTCTCCTTGGGGTCGATGGCCCGCAGGCGATCACGGATCGTGCTGCCGGCCGGCTTCGTCAGCTTGGCGGCCCGACAGCGCCGATGGACCTCGATGATCACCTCCTCGCCGGTGACCTTCTGTTTGGACAGGTAGAGCTCCTTGATCACGCTCTCGATGACCGCCTCGATGGCGGGGTCCAGGCGCCTGGGCATGGCCCTGCCCTTGCGCCGTGGGGCGAGGTCAGACATGAGCCGCCTGCCTTCGTAGGTCTTGATCCAGCGGTAGAGCGTGGAGAGCCCGATCCCGTGCTGTTTGGCGGCGCGCTTCACGTCCTCGTGGCTGCGGCGCTCGCAACGGACCAGGGGCTTGATGATGGCGAAGCGGCGCTTGGCCTCGGCCAGATCGTCCTCGGGCAGGCTGTCCAGGGCCCGCTTCGGTTCCGCCCTCTCTGCGCCGTCGGGGCGCGACAGCTTGGAGACCGGCACCACCTGGGTCTCTTTCGTCTCGGCGTCCTCGATCAGCACCGATGACGCCGTCACCGCCTCCAGGATGGTGCAGGCCCGCCCCCGGCATCGCACCGCCGCGCCGGGGCTGAAACTGAACCGTGTCGTCATGCGCCTCCCCTCTCCGGATGCCGCAGCATAGTCCGCATGGTGATCGGCCGGTCGAGGTCCGCCGCGAGTTCGAAGCGCGCCACCAGTGTCCACAGGCTGGGCAGCACCCGCGCGCGGTCGCCGTCCTCGCCGGCGACGCGGTCGGCCAGTTCCTGCACGGTGATCGGCGCCCGCGCCGCGGCCTTGAGCATCCGCGCGCGGAGCGCCGGATTGGGCGGCCGGTCGCGGAAGGGCAGCAGGAAGGTGGCGTTCTCCAGCCGCGGGCTGCGTATCTCCTTCTCCGTCGCCAGCGCGAAGACCCAGCCGCGTTCGGCGGCGAAGCTCCGCGCCGCGGCGAAGCGCTCCTCCAGGGAGCCGGCCAGCAGGTGGGGATCGGTGGAGTACTTCACCTCCACCAGTCGCGGCGGCCGGCCGGCATCCCGGTAAGTCACTAGGAAGTCCGGGACGTAGCGGTGTTTAGTCCCCCGGCCAACCAGATACTCGATGCGCACCGGCTGCTCCTCGAGGCCGGCGACGTCCGGGTCGAAGCGCTGCAGCAGGGCGAAATCCCGCTCCAGCGTCGACTCTACGGCGACCGCCGCGCGGCCGGCGCCCATCGGAACGCGGCCGCCGACACTTCGGTAACAGAGCCCGATCTTGCGGATCGGCATGCGCCACCTCCCGAACACAACCCAGAGGGAATTGGCCGATAGTTTTCTCTCGTAACGTCAGGATACACGTATAGATGGCATCTTCAATTCTTTGCGGACGAGATGATCCAGCCAAACCCCGACATTTTCGCCTGAGCGATGTGCAGCGAGCCGTGCTGCCGCTTTAACTTCAGCTGATACGCCGTCCAGTTTCCAGTAACGGCCCTTGCCCCACGGTGCCGTTTCCGTCGCCAATTCGGCCAAAGCCTTCAAGGGCTTCCGCCGGGTGCCGGCCAGATCGACCAAGTTGCGATAGGTTGGCTTCACGCCGCGCCGTTCGAGGACGGCCTTGGCTGAGGCGAGTTCCTGCCGGGAAGCCGGCGCGAGCGCGTCCTTCAGGTGCCAGTCGACGGCGTGGACGAACGCGAACGGCAAAGCGTCGCTGAAATTCGACCGGACATGGATGCGAGCCATGCCAACGCTGCGTGCGGCCTCGACGAAGCGGTTCGGCCAGTCGCCTAGCAGGTGATGCGCCATGGCAACCACCACGCTGCGCGCCCGCGGCGTGAGCAATGCGCCGTCGCGGGCGCGCGGCAGCGTCTCGGGCGGCACCGCCAAGCTCGGCTCGCGAGCGCTGATCCAGGTCCGGAGAGCGTAAGCGTGCGCTCCGCCGGCGATCAGACGCGCGATCAGCGTGATTATCCGCAGCGCCGTGAAGGAATAGACCGGGCCGTATTCGCCGAGTTGCCGCCATCCCAGGGTTAGGGTGTGCCGCAGATCCTCCTGCACAGGAATGGCATCAAGGGGCGGGACGTCCCCGGCGAAGGTCCGCACATCGGCACCGCACGACCAGCAGCAAATGCCGTCCCGTCGTTCTTGACGCAGGACGCTGAGCGGCTCGTTACAGGTGGGGCAGCGGTCGAGCAGCAGGCGCCCATGCGTCGGGCAGACCGTCAGGAAGGACAGGCGCCACTCCAGCCGCAGATGGGGCACGGCATCCTCGGCTAGGCACAGTGGACACACCTGCTGACCGAAGCATCGCTTCGCTTTTTCCCGACCAGCCGGCGGCAGCCAGTCCAGCTTGACCAAGCCGTCGTCCCGCTCGAACGCCCAGCCGGCCCAGCGGCGGAAGGTGGATTGCTCCAGCGCCGGCATGGAGACACCGGTCTTCTCCGCCATGGTGCCCAGCAGGTGGATGTCGCCGTAGCGGTCGAGGTCGCGCGGATTGCGATCACCGCCGGGTTGGAGGATCCGGTAAAGCTCGGTCGGACGTAGCCCGTTGGCTCCGGCAACGCGGGCGAACCAGGACGAGAATGATTCGCCTTCCAGGAGGGGCGGACGCCCCGGCCAGAGATCATCGGCGGCTGGCAGCATCCTCGGGCTCCCGATCAATTGGACCACATGGCCCATGATCGGGGTTGGGAGCGCTGCTGTCGCGGAGACGTCCGGGCAGTCGCCGCATGCCTCCCTGCGCATACTCCAGTATGATTTGACCTCTAAGGACTCCACCCCGCCGGTGACGCCCTTAAGTGAGATGGATCCGAAGTTCGTAGTAAGGACGACGAATCGCTTACGCCGGTACCAGCAGCGCCCGCATGGCGACTGCGACTTCCGTGAAGCTGTTGATTTGTTTTGGTAATCGGGGCGTTCGGGCGCCCGGACCCATCCCAGTTATGCGCGTCGCACTCTCACGCATAAGCCTCATTTCTCGCTTAAAGGAGAAAGCGACATTTTTCGTATCCGCGCGTGCGGAGAAACTGGCGGATGGGGGGAGATTCGAACTCCCGATACCCTTGCGGGTATGCCGCATTTCGAGTGCGGTGCATTCAACCACTCTGCCACCCATCCGTGGCGCCCCGCGGTGCGGAGCGGCGCGGAACCTAACCGAAGCGTTCCGGCGCTGCAAGCCCTTTGATGGGCCTGCAACGCCGGAATTTTCACTCATACCGGCGGCGCATGATCACGCCCAGTGAGCGCCGCCGGTAAAACCCGTCAGATCAATGCGATAGCATTGATTGAGAGGGTGATGCGGCGGGCGCCGTCAGGCGCCGGCCGCATCAGCCGATCTCATACGCGCGCTCGCCGTGGGTGGAGAGGTCGAGGCCCTCGTACTCCTCCTCCGCGCTGACGCGGCGGGCGATGGCGACGTTGACGGCCTTGACGATCGCCCAGGTCACCGCGCCCGACCACAGCGCGGTCACGCCGACCGCCAGCGCCTGCACGCCGAGCTGGCTCACCCAGGTCATGCCCTCGGCCAGCCCCTTGCCGCCCAGCGCCGGCAGCGCGAACACCGCCAGCAGCAGCGAACCGATGATGCCGCCCACGCCGTGCACGGCGAAGACGTCCAGCGAATCGTCGATCAGCAGGCGCTGCTTGACGAACAGCACGCACTGGAAGCACACCGCGCCGCCCAGCGCACCCAGCACGATGGCGCCGCCCGGCCCGATGTAGCCGGCCGCCGGGGTGACGGTGGCGAGGCCGGCGACGCAGCCGGTGACCAGCCCGACCGAGGTCGGCTTGCCCAGCTTCAGCCACTCGATGGCGATCCAGGTCAGGGCGCCGGCCGAGGCGGCGACGTGCGTCGCGATGATGGCGGCCGCGGCGCTCTGGTCGGCGGCCAGCGCGCTGCCGCCGTTGAAGCCGAACCAGCCCACCCACAGGATGCCGGCGCCGGTCATGGTCATGGCCGGGCTGTGCGGCGGGATCAGCTCGTGCGGGAAGCCCTTGCGGCGGCCGATCATGACGGCGGCCACCAGCGCCGACACGCCGGCCGTGGTGTGCACGACGATGCCGCCGGCGAAGTCCAGCGCCCCCATGGCCGCCAGCCAGCCGCCGCCCCACAGCCAGTGCGCCGCCGGCAGGTAGACCAGAACCAGCCACACGCTGGAGAAAACCACCACGAAGGCGAAGGGTGCCCGCTCCGGGAAGGCGCCGATGATCAGCGCCGGGGTGATGATGGCGAAGGTCATCTGGAACAGCGCGAAGACGTTCTCGGGCAGGCCCGATGCCGGCATCGCCGCGTCCATGTCGGCCAGGAACGTCTTGCCCAGGCCGCCCAGGAACGGCGCCGTGCCGTCGAAGGCGAGGCTGTAGCCGAAGGTCACCCAGATCAGCGAGGCGACGCAGCAGATCGCGAAGCAGTTCATCAGCACGGACAGCACGTTGCGCGCCCGCACGAGGCCGCCGTAGAACAGCGCCAGCCCCGGCAGGGTCATGAACAGCACCAGCGCCGACGCCACCAGGATCCACGCGGTGTTCGCCCCCGAGGGGGCCGGCGCGTCCGCCGCCATGGCCGGCAGCGCCGTGGCGAGCACGCCGATCAGCCCCGCCGGGGCCGCCTTTCCGATCAGCCGAAGTTCCATAGGTCCTGCTTCCCCATCCACTGGCGCGCCCCGCGCCGGTCGTTAGCCTAAAAACTGTGCACTTGCCTGCGGAGTGGCCGTTTCCCCACCCACCCCACGCCGCCGGCCGGACCCTTCGGCTTCGTTGCTGCGAGCGGGCTCAAAGCCCATTCCTTGTGCAGCGAAGCCGAGGGATTCAGCCGTTTCGGCGCTTGGCGGCGAGATCGCTTGCAAATCGTCTGCCACGTTTTCGGGCAAACGGACGGGCAGTGCGGAATAGGTAGGCAAACCCCAGGCGACTCAACGAGTCGTGGAGGTCCGGGCAGGGTTTGGACGAGCACGCGCCGCGTGGCGCGCCGCGAGACATCTGTGCACAGCTTTTGAGCGCGCCATTCCCTCCCCCAGCCCCCGCTGGGGGAGGGTCAGGGTGGGGGCAGCGGTGTGCGTGGCTTGCTGAAGCTCCTGGGAATGCGCATCTGTAAGCCGTAGCCGACCCGCGGAATCCTTGCCCCCACCCCGCCCCTCCCCCGCCGGTGGCAGGGGAGGGAGAAGAGTTGCCAAACCCTGTTGACTCTGCGGGGAAGACGCGTATAAATCGCCGCTCTCACGAACGGGCACGCACCAACAACGGTGGGCGGGCGGCCCGCCGTTTGTTCTGCAATAGGTATACGACAATGTTCGCAGTGATCCGCACCGGCGGCAAGCAGTACAAGGTCGCCTCTGGCGACGTGATCAAGGTCGAGAAGCTCGAGGCCGAGGCTGGCGCTTCCATCACGCTCGATGACGTGCTGATGGTCAGCGACGCCGGCTCCACGACGATCGGCACGCCGACGGTGGCGGGCGCTTCGGTGGTCGCCGAGGTCGTCGCCCAGGACCGCGGCCCGAAGATCATCGTCTTCAAGAAGAAGCGGCGCCAGAACTACCGCCGCAAGAACGGCCATCGCCAGGACCTGACCGTCCTGCGCATCACCGGGATCAACGGCGCGGCCTGAGCCGCAGCCGTATGTAAGGAGTAGGACTATGGCTCATAAAAAGGCAGGCGGCTCCTCGCGCAACGGTCGCGACTCCGACGGCCGCCGTCTCGGCGTCAAGAAGTTCGGTGGTGAGCTGGTGATCGCCGGCAACATCCTGGTCCGCCAGCGCGGCACCAAGTTCCACCCGGGCACCAACGTCGGCATCGGCAAGGACCACACCCTGTTCGCCCTGACCGACGGCCAGGTGGCGTTCAAGCGCTCGTCGCAGGGCCGGACCTTCGTCCAGGTCGTGGCGACCGAGGTTGCCGTCGCGGCCGAGTAAGCCGCACGACCCTCCGGGGCGTCTACGAATTCGGGGGACCGGGCGACCGGCCCCCGTTTTTCGTTTCCGGCTGGTTTGGCGTCTGCTGGCCGGCCATTGTTATACTCTCTCGGCCGTCATCCCCGCGCAGGCGGGGATCCATAATGTCCGAAGCGGCATGCCCTGGGAGTTATGGATCCCCGCCTGCGCGGGGATGACGGCAAAGAACGCTGTCGAACCCACTGTAAGAATCGCGCCATGAAGTTCCTCGATCAGGCCAAGGTTTTCCTCAAGAGCGGCGACGGCGGCCCCGGCGCGGTGGCGTTCCGGCGCGAGAAGTTCATCGAATTCGGCGGCCCCGACGGCGGGAACGGCGGGCGCGGCGGCGACGTCATCATCGAGGCGGTGAACGGCCTCAACACGCTGATCGACTACCGCTACGCCCAGCATTTCAAGGCCAAGCGCGGCAACCACGGCATGGGCAGCGACCGCACCGGCGCCAAGGGCGACGACATCGTGCTGCGCGTGCCCGTCGGCACCCAGATCCTCGACGAGGACCAGGAGACCGTGCTGGCCGACATGACCGAGGCCGGGCAGCGGGTCGTGCTGCTGCGCGGCGGCGACGGCGGATTCGGCAACGCGCACTACAAGACCGCCACCAACCGCGCCCCGCGCAAGTCGCACCCCGGCTGGCCCGGCGAGGAGCGCTGGGTGTGGCTGCGCCTGAAGCTGATCGCGGACGCCGGCCTCGTCGGCCTGCCGAACGCCGGCAAGTCGACCTTCCTGGCCGCCACCACCGCGGCCAAGCCGAAGATCGCCGACTATCCCTTCACCACGCTGGCCCCCAACCTGGGCGTGGTGCGCGCCGGCGACGAAGAGTTCGTCATCGCCGACATCCCCGGCCTGATCGAGGGCGCGCACGAGGGCCACGGCCTGGGCGACCGCTTCCTCGGCCACGTCGAGCGCACGCGCATCCTGCTGCACCTCATCGACGGCACCGCCGAGGACGTCGTCGAGTCGTACCGCGTCATCCGCGGCGAGCTGGAGGCCTACGGCGGCGGCGTCATCGCCGACAAGCCGGAGATCATCGGCCTGAACAAGGCCGACGCCATCCTCGAGGAGGAGATCGAGGAGAAGAAGAAGGCGTTGGAGGAGGCCTCGGGCGCGGAGGTGATGATCCTCTCCGGCGCCACCGGCCAAGGGGTGAAGGAGGTCCTGTACCGCCTGCTCGCCGCCATCAAGCAGTCGAAGGAGGAGGAGCCGGGCATCCTGCACCCGGCCGCCACCAAGACGCAGCGGCCGGAGATCCCGACCTTCAAGACCAACCGCGATCCCGACATGATCGGGTGGGACGAGGACGACGACAACTGGGCCGACGGTGAGGAAGACGACGGTGACGACCAGCGCTGAGGCGACAGCCCCGACCATCCCCACCCTGCTCGACGCGCGCCGGCTGGTCGTCAAGATCGGCTCGGCGCTGCTGGTGGACAGCGGCAGCCACAAGATCCGCCGGGAATGGCTGGACGCGCTGGCCGACGACGTGGCCGCCGCCCGCCGGCGCGGCACCGAGGTGGTGATCGTCACCTCCGGCGCCGTCGCGGCGGGGCGCGAGCACCTCGGCCTCGTCGGCCGCTCCCTCAAGCTGGAGGAGAAGCAGGCCGCCGCCGCCACCGGGCAGATCCGCTTGGCGCACGCCTACCAGGAGACGCTGGCCCGCCACGACGTCACCGTCGCCCAGGTGCTGCTGACGCTGGAGGACACCGAGGAGCGCCGTCGCCACCTCAACGCCCGCGCCACCATCGACACCCTGCTGAAGCTGGGCGCCGTGCCGGTCATCAACGAGAACGACACGGTGGCGACCGCCGAGATCCGTTTCGGCGACAACGACCGCCTCGCCGCCCGCGTGGCGCAGATGATCAGCGCCGACACGCTGGTGCTGCTCTCCGACATCGACGGCCTGTACACCGCCGACCCGCGCAAGGACCCGGACGCCACCCACATCCCGGTGGTGACCGAGCTGACCCCTGCCATCGAGGGCATGGCCGGCGAGCCGCCGCCCGGCTACAGCTCCGGCGGCATGGTCACCAAGATCGCCGCGGCCCGCGTCGCCATGTCGGCCGGCTGCCGCATGGTGATCGCCAAGGGCAAGCGCATGAACCCGCTGGCCGCGCTGGAGAAGGCCGAGCGCGACGGCGGCGCGCCGTGCACGTGGTTCCTCCCCGCCGCCGAGCCCTCCAGCGCCCGCAAGGCGTGGATCGCCGGCCACCTCAACGCATCCGGCGTTCTGGTGGTGGACGACGGCGCGGCGCGCGCGCTGAAGCAGGGCGCCAGCCTGCTCCCCGCCGGTGTCGCGGAGGTGGACGGCGAGTTCGAGCGCGGCGACGTGGTCATCGTCCGCGACCGCGAGGGACGCGAGCTGGCCCGCGGCCTGTCGGCCTACGGCTCCGACGAGGCACGCCTGATCCGCCGCCGCAAGAGCCAGGAGATCGAAACCATCCTCGGCTATCGTGGCCGCGACGTGATGATCCACCGCGACGATCTGGTGGTGCGATGAAGACGGCTCGACCGCCGCTGCAGGCCATCCTCTGGGACATCGACGGCACGCTGCTGGACAGCGAGCCCTGGCACCAACGCGCCACGCTGGCGGTGTGCCGCACGCACGGCTACGACATCACCGACGCGCAATACGCCGCGACGCTGGGCATCTCCTTCCCCGACTTCTACGCCCGCCTGCACGCCGACCGCCCGATGCCGGTGAGCTTCGAGCAGTGGGCCGGCGCCATCACCGACCACTACATCCAGCGCATCCACGAGGTGGCGCCGCGCGACGGCGCCTTCGCGCTGGTCGAGGCGTTCGCCGCGCGCGGCCTGCGGCAGGCCTGCGTGTCGAACAGCGGCCGGCGCGCGGTGCAGGCCAACCTCGGCTACATGGGCCTGGCGCATTTCGAGTTCGCCATCAGCCGCGACGACGTGGTGAACGGCAAGCCCGATCCGGAGCCGTACCGGCTCGCCGCCGAGCGCCTGGGCGTCCCGCCCGAGGCCTGCGCCGCCATCGAGGACAGCCCGACCGGCGCCCGCGCCGCCAAGGCGGCGGGCATGCTGACGGTGGCGTGGCCGCAGCACACGCACCTCGTCTTCGAGATGGCCGATCACGTCGTCGGCCACCCCGGCGAGGTGGACTGGGACGCGCTGTGCGAGATGGCCGGCGACTGCCGGCGGCTGGCGGCGGACTGATCCCTACTTCGACGCCCCCATCGCCACCGGGCTCTTCAGCGGCGGCAGGGTGCGCAGGTAGGCGACCAGCGCGGTCAGGTCCTCGTCCCGGATGGTCTTGTAGAAATGGAACGCCATCGGCGGCGCCAGGCGGGTGCCGTCCGGGCGGACTCCCGTGGTGATCGCGGTCTTGATCTGCGAGTCCGTCCATTTGCCCAGCCCGTCCTCCGGGTCGGAGGTCAGGTTGCGCGACACCGACACGCCCCACGGGCCGGGGAACGGCATGCCGCCGGCGCCCCAGCGCGTGCGGTCCAGCCGGCCGTCGGCCAAGCGCGGCGTGTGGCACTCCATGCAGTGGCCGAGCGGACCGGCGAGGTACTCGCCGTACTTCACCGGGTCGGTGCGCGGCACCTCGGGCACCGAGCCCACCGGCGGCCCCCAGCTGGGCGGCAGCGGCATGCGGTATTCCGACTTCGGCACCGGGTTCTCCACCGCCTTCACCTGCCGCAGGTAGGCGACGATGGCCATGGCGTCGCCGTCGGAGATGCCGCGGTAGAACTCGACGGGCATCGGCGGGCCGATCAGCCGGCCGTCGGGGCGGCGGCCCTCGCGGATCGCCGTGACGATCTCCGCGTCCGACCAGCGGCCGAGCCCGGTCTTCGCGTCCGGCGTCAGGTTGGAGGTGTGGGCGGTGAACGGCGCGTCTTCCATCCGCAGGCCGCCGGCCAGCTCCATCCCCGGAAGCGGGCCGTCCGGCCCCTGCGGCGTGTGGCAGTTGCCGCAGGCGACGATGCCGTTCATCAGGTAGGCGCCGCGCTCCAGCGGCGTCTCGGCCGCCGCGGTGTGGAGGAACGAAGTGTGGGCGAACGCTAGGGTCGCCAGCACGGCGAGGCCGTGCGGGATTCGCGTGGTCATCTCGACTCTCCCTGAACCTTTTCGGTTTCTGGAGGGAACGCTAGCGAGGCAACAAAACCGCCGCCACGGCGTAACCGGCATAGACACTCTGTCTTTCGGTGAAGCGCAATGCAGGGCTGGGCTACTCCGGCTTTCCGCGACGCCCCGAATTCGTTACAGTCGCCCTCTTTACCGCATTGCAAAGGAACCTCCCCGTGTCCGCGCCCGCTCAAACCGCCGATTCCCTGCTCGACCAGATGCTGTCGCTGGGCCGCGCCGCCCGCGACGCCTCCGCCGTGCTGGCGAACGCGCCGAGCCCGCGGAAGGATGAGGCGTTGCGTGCCGCCGCCGCCGCTCTGCGCGCCCGCAAGGCGGAGATCCAGGCAGCCAACGACCGGGATGTGGAGGCCGCCAAGGCGCGCGGCCTCGCCGGCCCCATGGTGGAGCGTCTGCTGCTGAACGACGCCCGCATCGAGGCGATGGCCAAGGGGCTGGAGGACATCGCCGCATTCCCCGACCCCATCGGCGCCGTGCTGGCCGAATGGACGCGGCCCAACGGCCTGACGATCCAGCGTGTCCGCGTGCCGCTGGGCGTCATCGGCATCATCTACGAGAGCCGTCCCAACGTGACGGCCGACGCCGGCGGGCTGTGCCTGAAGTCCGGCAACGCCGCCGTGCTGCGCGGCGGGTCGGAGAGCTTCCACTCCTCGCGCGCCATCGCCGACTGCCTGACCGAGGGGCTGCGCGCCGCGGGCCTGCCGGAGGCGTGCATCCAGCTCGTCCCCACCACCGACCGCGCCGCGGTGGGGCACATGCTGACCATGCGCGACTGCATCGACGTGATCGTGCCGCGCGGCGGCAAGTCGCTGATCCAGCGCATCTCCGAGGAGAGCCGCATCCCGGTCATCAAGCACCTGGACGGCAACAACACCGTCTATGTCGACAAGGGCGCCGACCTGGAGAAGGCGCGCAAGGTGGTGATGAACGCCAAGATGCGCCGCACCTCGATCTGTGGCGCCGCCGAGACGCTGCTGGTCGACCGCGCCGTGGCCGGCACCATGCTGGCGCCGCTGGTCAAGGACCTGCTCGACGCCGGCTGCGAAGTGCGCGGCGACGAGGCGGCGCGGGCCGTGGACGCGCGCGTCGTGCCGGTGACGGCCGAGGACTGGGACACCGAGTACCTGGACGCCGTCATCGCCTGCGGCGTGGTGGACGGCGTGGACGCCGCCATCGAGCACGTCAACCGCCACGGCTCGCACCACACCGACGCCATCGTCACCGAGGATCCGGCAGCGGCGGAGCGCTTCCTGCAGCGGGTGGACAGCGGCATCGTGCTGTGGAACGCCAGCACGCAGTTCGCGGACGGCGGCGAGTTCGGCATGGGCGCGGAGATCGGCATCTCCACGGACAAGTTCCACGCCCGCGGCCCGGTGGGCGCGGAACAGCTGACCAGCTACAAGTACCTCGTGCGCGGCGATGGGCAGACGCGGCCGTAAAGCGGACACTTGCCCCCACCCTAACCCTCCCCCGCTATCGCAGGGGAGGGAACTCCGCCGCCTTTCCCCCTCCCCTGCGCAGCTCACGCGCAAACCGAAGGTTTGCGCTGACGCGGCAGGCGGATCTTCGATCCGCCGAGAGCGGGTGAGGTGTCAGGGGTGGGGGCAATACGCCGCTCCCCACAAATACTCCGGCCCCCAGTACGCCCACCTCCGCGTCGGCCTGCTCGGAGGCTCGTTCAACCCGGCGCACGCCGGGCACCGGCACATCAGCCTCTACGCGCTGAAGACGCTCAAGCTCGACCAGGTCTGGTGGCTGGTCAGCCCGCAGAACCCGCTGAAGTCGTCGGCCGAGATGGGCAGCCTGGCCGAGCGCCTCGCCTGGGCGCGCATCGCCGGGCGGCACCCGCGCATCCGCGTCACCGACCTGGAGAGCCGCCTCGGCACCCGCTACACCGCGGATACCCTCGAACAACTCACCCGCCGCTTCCCGAAAACCCGCTTCGTCTGGCTGATGGGAGCCGACAATCTCCGTCAAATCCCCCGCTGGAGGGAGTGGACGCGGATATTCCGGCTGGTGCCCATTGCGGTCTTCAGCCGGCCGACTTATTCTCTTAGTGCACTGGGCGGCGTAGCCGCGCAGCGCTTTGCCCGTCGCCGGGTGCCCGATCTCCGGGCCAGGGGGCTGGCCGATGCGACACCGCCGGCCTGGACCTTCCTGCGCAACCCGCTGCATCCGGCTTCGGCGACGGCGATCCGCCGGGCGCGTGCCCGCGGGTCGTGACCCCTGGTAACCGAGGTGGGAACCATCAGTACGTTCATGCAATCGGCCGCCGCGTCTCCCGTGCGGCCCGCGCCCGTTCCCCAGGAACTGAAGGCGCTCATCGAGAAAGCCCTGGACGACGACCAGGCCGACAACGTCGTCGTCATCGACCTCGCCGGCAAGACCAGCATCGCGGATTACATGATCGTGGCGTCGGGACGCAACACCCGGCACATCGCGAGCATGGCCGAGAAGCTGCGCGAGCGGCTGAAGGTCGCGGGCATCGGCGACGTCGAGGTCGAAGGACAGCCCCAGTGCGACTGGGTGCTGATCGACGCCGGCGACGTCATCATCCACCTGTTCCGGCCCGAGGTCCGCACCTTCTACAACATCGAGAAGATGTGGGGCCTCGACCTGCCGCGCGCCGAACCGCAGCGGCTTATGGCCTGACGGCCCAGGCAACGGGAGCCGGACCATGCGCCTGTGGCTCGCCGCCGTCGGGCGGGCGCGGGGTGGCCCGGCTCGCGACCTGTACGAGGAGTACGCCGGCCGGCTGAGCTGGCCCTTGACCCTGCGCGAGGTCGAGGTCAAGAAGCGCCTGCCTCCCGAGGAATTGAAGCGCCAGGAAGCCGGGCTTCTGCTGGACGCCGTGCCGGCGGGCGCCACCATCATTGCGCTCGATGAACGGGGAACCGCGCTGTCCAGCGCCGCCTTCGCCCAGCGCGTCGGCGGTTGGCGGGATTCCGGGGTGGCCGACCTTGCCTTCCTGATCGGCGGCGCCGACGGGCATGGCGAGGAGGTGCGCAAGCGCGCCGCCTTCCTGCTGGCTTTTGGTCCCGCGACCTGGCCCCATATGATGGTGCGCGGGATGCTGGCCGAGCAGCTTTACCGCGCCCAGCAGATCCTCGCCGGACACCCCTATCATCGGGCGTGAAACTGATATACTAGTTAGCCGCATCGCTGCGCGACCCTGACTTGCCTTTGAGAGGACCGACATGACCGACACCAAACGTCCCCGCCCCGTCGTCCTGTGCGTGCTGGACGGCTGGGGGTATCGCGAGGAGACGGCGGACAACGCCATCGCCCAGGGCAATACCCCGGTGTGGGATCGTCTGTGGTCGGGTGAGCCGACCGGCTTCCTGAACGCGTCGGAGGAGGAGGTCGGCCTGCCCAAGGGGCAGATGGGCAACTCCGAGGTCGGGCACATGAACCTCGGCGCCGGCCGCATCGTCATGCAGGACCTCGTGATGATCGACCACGCCATCGTCGAGGGCGAGTTCAGCCGCAACCCGGCGCTGAACGACATGGCCAAGGCTCTCAAGGGCACCGGCGGGCGCGTCCACCTGATGGGCCTGCTGTCGCCGGGCGGCGTGCACTCGCACCAGGACCACATCGCGGCGCTGGCCTCCACCCTGTCGCAGGAAGGGCTGGAGGTCGTCGTGCACGCCTTCACCGACGGCCGCGACGTGCCGCCCGACAGCGCCAAGGATCAGGTGGCCGAGTTCATGGCCGACGTGCACGGCCTGCCCGGCGTCTCCATCGGCACGGTGATCGGCCGCTACTGGGCGATGGACCGCGACAAGCGCTGGGACCGCGTCGCCAAGGCCTATCGGGCGATGGTCGAGGGCAAGGGCGAGAAGGCCGCCGCCGACCCGATCCAGGCCATCGAGCAGAGCTACGCCGCCGAGAAGTACGACGAGTTCATCGAGCCCACCGTCATCGACGGCTATGCCGGCATGAAGGACGGCGACGCCATCCTGATGGCGAACTTCCGCGCCGACCGCGCCCGCGAGATCCTGACGGCGCTGCTCGACCCGGCCTTCACCGGCTTCGAGCGCGCGGCGACGGTCAAGCTCGCCGCCGCCGTCGGTCTGGTCGAGTACTCGACGGACCTGAACAAGCTGATGACGACCATCTTTCCGCCGAAATCGATCACCAGGGTACTGGGCGAGATCGTGTCGGAGGCCGGGTTGAAGCAGCTGCGCATCGCCGAGACCGAGAAGTACCCGCACGTCACCTTCTTCTTCAACGGTGGCGAGGAGCGCTGCTACCCCGGCGAGGACCGCATCCTGGTGCCGTCGCCCAAGGTCGCGACGTACGACCTGCAGCCGGAGATGTCGGCCGCCGAGGTCACCGACAAGGTCGTCGAGGCGGTGGACAGCGGCACCTACGACCTGATCGTCATCAACTACGCCAACACCGACATGGTCGGCCACTCGGGCATCCTCCAGGCCGCCATCAAGGCGGTGGAGGCGGTGGACGCCTCGCTGGGGCGCCTGGAGGCCGCGGTGCGCCGCGCCGGCGGCGTCATGCTGGTGACCGCCGACCACGGCAACGCCGAGCTGATGAAGGACCCGGAGACCGGCGGCCCGCACACCGCGCACACGCTGGACAAGGTGCCGCTGGTGCTGGTCAACGGCCCGGCCGGCGTGCGCCTGCACAGCGGCCGTCTGGCCGACGTCGCGCCCACCCTGCTCGACCTCATGGGCCTGCCCAAGCCGGCGGAGATGACCGGCCACACCCTCATCGATCGCGCCGCCAAGCGCGAGGCCGCGGAATAGGGGATGGACGACAGGGCCGGGGCCATTGCTCTCAGGAGCGTCGTAGGTTGGGTTGAGCCGAAGGCGAAGCCCAACGCCTGGATTGTTGGGCTTCGCTTGCGCTCAACCCGACCTACGATCCTCGCCCTGCTCCTCCTCACCGCGCCCGCGTTCGCGCAGGACGAGGCGCCCAATCAGACGCTCAAGCGGGTCGAGCAGGAGATCCAGGCCGACAAGGCGCGCCAGCGCGACCTGGAGCGCCAGTCGGACACCATCCGCAAGGAACTGGCCGACCTGCGCAACCGCCTCGTCGGCCTCGCCGAGCAGGCCCGCGCCCAGGAAACCGAACTGTCCGAGCTGGAACGCACCCTCGCCGCCCTCGAGGACGAGGAGCGCGCCCAGGCGGCCAAGCTCGACGCCGAACGCCAGAACATCGCCCGCCTGCTCGCCGCTCTCCAGCGGCTGTCGCGCGTCCCGCCCGAGGTGGTGATGGCCACGCCGGAGGGGCCGGTGGACACGCTGCGCTCCGCGCTGCTGCTGCGCGACACCGTGCCGGCCCTGCGCGAGCGCGCCGATGCGCTGGCCGCCGCCCTGCAGCGCCTCGCCGACGTGCGCGAGCGGCTGGAGGGGCAGCGCGCCCGCACCCTCTCGGCCCGCGCCAACCTGACCAACCGCGAGGGCGAGATCGCCGCCCTGGTGGCCCGGCGCGAGGCGCTGTCACGCCAGACCGACGAGGAACGCCAGGCCATCGCCCAGCACATGGCGCGGCTGGCCAGTCAGGCCGGCGACCTGCGCCAGCTGATGGAGCGGGTCGAGCAGGAACGCCGCGCCACCATCGAGACCGTCGCCAGACTGGAGGCCGGACGGCTGGAAGCCGAACGCCGCGCCGCCGAACAGAAGCTGGCCGAGCAAAAGGAGGCCGACCGCAAGGCCAAGGCCGAGGTGGTCGCCGTCCAGCGCGCCCCCGACCTGCCGATCCTGAACGGCGGGCTGCGGCTGCCGGCCGGCGGCACGGTCACCGCGCGCTACGGCGAGCAGGACCGCTTCGGCGGCACCAGCCGCGGCGTCACCATTTCGGCCCGGGCTGGTACGCCCGTCCTTGCGCCCTATGCCGGAAGCGTGATGTTCGCCGGGCCGTTCCGCGGATACGGGCAAATCTTGATCGTCGAACACAGCAATGGATATCATAGTCTGATTGCTGGATTGGGGCGGATCGACACGTCCGTCGGCAAGCATGTCTCCACCGGAGAACCGGTCGGCCTCATGCCGTCATCCGCCGACGGCACACCGGATCTTTACTTCGAACTGAGACGACACGGTCAGCCGATTAACCCGGAACGCGGGTTCAGCGCGCCGGAGGGGAAAGGACAAGGCTAGATGCGAATGATGAAGCGCGCCGCTTTCGCTGCGGCCATGGTGTTCGTAGGGGCCGGAATCGGCCGCCTCACCGCCGCCGACACCAACACGTCCGAGACGTACCGCCAGCTGAACCTCTTCGGCGACGTGTTCGAGCGCGTCCGCGCCGAATACGTGGAAAAGGCCAGCGACGAGCAGCTGATCGAGAACGCCATCAACGGCATGCTGACGGCGCTAGACCCGCACTCCAGCTACCTCAACAAGAAGAGCTTCCAGGACATGCAGGTCCAGACCCGCGGCGAGTTCGGGGGCTTGGGCATCGAGGTCACCATGGAGAACGGCCTGATCAAGGTCGTGTCCCCCATCGACGAGACGCCGGCCTTCCGCGCCGGCCTGCAGCCGGGCGACTTCATCACCCACCTCAACGGCGAGGCCGTCATGGGCCTGGCGCTGAACGAGGCGGTGGAGAAGATGCGCGGCCCCGTCGGCTCCGACATCAAGGTCACCATCCGCCGCGGCGAGAGCGGCGAGCCGTTCGAGGTGTCGATCACCCGCGCCGTCATCAAGGTGCAGTCGGTGCGCTCGCGCCTGGAAGGCGACGTCGGCTACATCCGCATCACCAGCTTCAACGAGCAGACCCAGAGCGGCCTGGAGAAGGCGATCACCGGCCTCCAGCAGCAGGCCGGCGACAAGCTGAAGGGCTACGTGCTCGACCTGCGCAACAACCCCGGCGGCCTGCTCGACCAGTCGGTGTCGGTGTCCGACACCTTCCTGGACAAGGGCGAGATCGTCTCCACCCGCGGCCGCAAGGCCGAGGAGGGCACCCGCTACAACGCGAAGCCCGGCGACATGGCCAAGGGCCTGCCGCTGGTGGTGCTGATCAACGGCGGCTCGGCCTCGGCGTCGGAGATCGTCGCCGGCGCGCTGCAGGACCACAAGCGCGCCATCGTCCTGGGCACCCAGTCGTTCGGCAAGGGCTCGGTGCAGACCATCATCCCGCTGCCCGGCCATGGCGCCATGCGCCTGACCACGGCGCGCTACTACACGCCGTCGGGCCGCTCGATCCAGCAGCTCGGCATCACCCCGGACATCGAGGTGAAGCCGGCCAAGGTCGAGGAGCTGGACGCCCAGGGCCAGCGCCGCCGCGAGGCCGACCTGCGCCACTCGCTGCGCAACAACGACCCGGCCAACCGGGCGAAGCCGGCCACTCCGGCCGCCCCCGGCGCCGCCGCGCCGGGCGCGCCGGGCACCCCGCCGGCCCCGCCGACTCCGGCCCCGGGCGCCACGCCGGGCGCGCCGCCGGTCGAGCCCGGCGAGGCGTCGAACGACAACAAGCCGCCGTTCGACTACCAGCTGTCGCGCGCGCTCGACCTGCTGCGCGGGGTGGCGCTGTTCCAGGCGCGCGCCGCGCACTGACCGCAGAGGACGTCCGTGAACGCCGCCGCCATGCTGGGCCGCCTGAAGTTCGATCCGCTGGGCGCCATCCGGCGCGGCGGCGAGCGTTTCCGGAACCTCCACGCCGTCAAGCGCTGGCGTTACCGCGAGCGCGAGCCGCGCAAGCCGCTCCCCGTCCCGCTGCTGGCCGCCTTCGGCGGCCTTGCGCTGGCCCTGGCCGGCGTCGGCGGTTGGCTGGCGATGAAGGGGGAGGAGACGGTGCAGGCCCGCGAGGCCGGGCTGCCGCAGGTCACCGTCGCGGTCAAGGGCGCCGCCCCGCCGCAGCCGGCCAAGCCCGCGGCGCCGGCGCAGGCCGCGGCCCCCACGCCCCCGCCGCCGCCCGCCCCGGTGGCCCCGGCCCCGCAGGAGGCGTTCGTCACCCTCACCCCCGCCCCGGCCGCCGGCCTTGTCGAGGAAACCAAGACCGGCCCGCTGCCACGCATCGCCGAGGACGGCCGCCGGCCCTGGCAGGTCTATGCCCGCCCCTTCCCGGCGACCGACAAGCGCCCGCGCATCGCCATCGTCATTTCCGACATGGGGCTGTCCGGCGTCACCACCGGCGCCGCGCTGCAGAAGCTGCCGGTCGGCGTGACGCTGGCCTTCCTGCCCTACGCCGAGCGGCTGGATTCCTGGGTCGAGCAGGCGCGCACCAAGGGGCACGAGGTGATGCTGTCGGTGCCCATGGAGCCCATCGGCTTCCCGCGCGACGACCCCGGCCCGAACGCGCTGCTGACCACGCTGCCCTCCGACCGCAACGTCGAGCGGCTGCACTGGTCGATGAGCAAGGTCATGGGCTACACCGGCATCACCACCACGACCGGCAGCAAGTTCGCCGGCAACGCCGACGCGCTGAAGCCGGTGATGGACGACCTGAAGGCGCGCGGCCTGCTGTTCCTCGACCCGCGCCTGACGCCGAAGAGCCAGGGCGCCGCCGCCGCCGAGAAGGCCGGTGTGCCCCGGGCATCCGCCGACCGCATCATCGACCGCGACCTCGCCCGCAATTCCATCGACGACCAGCTGCGCGAGCTGGAGGCGGTGGCCAAGCAGCAGGGCTCCGCGGTCGGCATCGGCTTCCCCTACCCCAGCACGGTCGAGCGCCTGTCGATCTGGGCCACCGGGCTGCAGGACCGCGGCATCGTGCTGGCGCCGTTGTCGGCGCTGGTCACCCAGACGAAGGGCCCGAACGGATGAGCAAGAAGCCGGACCGCGAGTCCCTGCCCTACCGCCCGTGCGTCGGCATCATGCTGCTGAACGGCCGCGGCCAGGTCTTCGTCGCCCGCCGCCGCGACACCACCGACGCGTGGCAGATGCCGCAGGGCGGCATCGACGAGGGCGAGACGGTGCACGAGGCGGCGCTGCGCGAGCTGGAGGAGGAGATCGGCACCGGAGCGGCCGAAATCCTGGCCGAGACGGTGGAGAAGCTGCGCTACGACCTGCCCGACCATCTGCTGGGCAAGGTGTGGAAGGGCCGCTGGCGCGGGCAGGAGCAGGTGTGGGTGGCGGCGCGCTTCACCGGCACGGACGCCGACATCGACCTCGCCACCGAACACCCGGAGTTCGACGCCTGGAAGTGGGTGGACGCCGCCGACCTGACCGCGCTGATCGTGCCGTTCAAGAAGCCGGTCTACGAGGCGGTGCTGGCGGAGTTCAAGCCGGTCATCGACCGATTGCGGGCGGCGTAGGCGCAAGGAAAAGGGACCGAACGCGTTCTCGCGCCGGTCCCCCACCCTAACTCTCCACCATCTTCGACGGGGGAGGGAACTCCGCCGCCATCCCCTCCCCCGCGCAGTGGGGGAGGGTTAGGGTGGGGGTCCGCCGCGGACACTCTTCCATCCGCTACGGACACGCTCTCACCCCCTCAGTGGTGGTTCTCGGCCATCTTGGCCGGCTTCTGGTGCGGCCGGAAGACCGCGGGGTTCTCCGGCCCCTCGACCTCGAGGATGCCGACCAGGCCGCGGGCGGCGCGGGACAGCGAGTGGTCGACCAGCATGTACGTGCCCGGGACCTCGACCTTGAACTCCACCGCCGTGGCGCCGCCGGCCGGCACCATGGTGGTCTGCACGCTCCGCTTCGGCGGCGACACCAGGTCGCCCTCGGCGTACAGCGTGTCGAAGATCTCGCCGATCACGTGGAAGCTCGACGTCTTGTTCGGGCCGCCGACGCCGAAGTACAGGCGCACCGTCTCGCCCACCTTGGCCTTCAGCGCGTTGGCGCCCTGCAGCGCGTTGGCGGCGCCGTTGAAGACGTAGTACTCGGGTTGCTCGTTCATCAGCTTGTCGTAGCTCTCGGTCAGCTCGCCCGACGCGCCGTAGGCCTGCTCGGTGTAGATCTCGCCCTGCATCACGTAGAACTCGCGGTCCACCTTGGGCAGGCCGCCTTCCGGCTCTACCAGGATCAGGCCGTACATGCCGTTGGAGATGTGCTGGGCGGCCATCGGAACCGCGCAATGGTAGACGTACAGGCCCGGGTTCAGCGCCTGGAAGGTGAAGCCCTTGGTCTGCCCCGGCTCGGCCACCGTCGCCACGCCGCCGCCGCCCGGCCCGGTGACCGCGTGGAAGTCGATGTTGTGGTTCATGGCGCTGCTGTCGTGGTTGTGCAGCTTGACGTCCACCGTGTCGCCGACGCGCACGCGGACGAACGGGCCGGGGACCTTAGCGGTCGCCTCGTCGGTGCTCTTGAAGGTCCAGTAGCGGTAGGTGGCGCCGTCCGCCAGCTTGCCGTCCAGCTCCACCGTCTCCAGGTTCAGGGTGACGGTCTGCGGCGCGCGCTTGGCGAGGGGCGCCGGCAGGTCGGCGGCGGAGCGGACGATGTCGGCCGCGCCGGCGCTCTCCGCGCGGGCCGGCTGCGCCAGCATGGCGCCGCCGGCGATCAGGGCGACGGCGGCGGCGGTCGAGAGGAGCTTGGCGAAGGTGGTCATGGCCGTGTCTCTTTGAATTGCGTTCGGAGTGTTCCGATGCCCCTCAGATAGGCCCATGGGCGCCGGACGAGGTTGTCGGCGGACAACTTCACCCCCGCCGAACCGCCCCTGCGCGCCGTGAAGTTGTCGGCGCGCAACTTCGGCGGGCCATGGGCCGGCGCCATTCGTTACCCATCTTGTACGCAGTGGCCGCGCCGCCGGCCGAGGATCCAGGAGCCGCACGTGCCTTTGACCCCCGACCGCTCGATCCTGAAGGGCCAGCAGCTGTTCGCCGGCCTTGCCGACGAGGAGCTCGACGACGTGCTGCGGCACGCGCGCACCCGCCGGCTGCCCAAGGACATGCGCGTGTTCTCCCAGGGCGATCCGGCGGCGACCTGCCACGTGCTGATCGACGGGCGGATCAAGCTGACGCAGTCCACCCCCGACGGCGGGCAGGTGGTGCTGCGCTTCATCGGCCCCGGCGACATGTACGGCACGGTCGCCGCGCTGATCGGCATCCCGATGCCGGCCGACGCCACCGCGGTGGTTGACAGCGTCGAAGTCTACTGGTCGCTGGAGGCGATGCACGCGCTGATGCAGCGTTATCCGCGCGTGGCCCTCAATTCCAACGCCATCACCGGCGGGCGGCTGATCGACCTGCAGACGCGCATCCGCGAACTGGCGTCGGAACGGGTCGAGCGGCGCATCGCGCACGCCCTGCTGCGCCTGGTGCGGCAAGCCGGGCGGCGGGTGGACGAGGGCGTGGAGATCGACTTTCCGATCACCCGGCAGGACCTCGCCTCGATGACCGGCAGCACGCTGCACACCGTGAGCCGCACGCTGTCCGCCTGGGAGGAGCGCGGGATCGTCGAAGGCAGCCGGCGGCACATCGTCGTCAGGGCGCCGCACCGCCTCGTGGCCATCGCCGAGGACCTGCCCGAAGCGGACGCGCCGTGACCTCCGGCGCAGCGCCTTGCCGCCCCAGTTTCCGCTTGCGCCACAGTGGTTGCGGGAGGAGACTTTGCCCATGAACGTCGCGATGAACACCGCCCTGTCGGGTTTGACCGCCGCGTCCCGCCACATGGACGCGTCGGCGTCGAACACCGCCAACGCCCGCACCTCCGGCCCGCTGCCCGCGGACGGCGACGTGGGCGCGGTGCAGGCCACGCCCGCCTCGGGCAGCCCCTACGTGCCGCTGCAGGCGGTCAACACCGCGTTGCCGACCGGCGGCGTGCGCGCCAGCCTGGCGCCGATGTCGCCGGCGCTTTACGCCGAGTACCAGCCGGACTCCCCCGACGCCGACGCCGAGGGCATGGTCGCCGCGCCGAACGTCGATCTGGCGCAGGAGACGACGCGGCAGATGGTGGCCAGCGCCGCCTACACGTTCAACGCCGCCGTCGTGAAGACCACGGACGAGATGCTGAAGAGCGTCTTCGACATGAAGGCCTGACGCGCCACGGGCCGCTCAGCGGCCGCGGTGGAAGGCGATCCCCATCTGGAAGCTGCGGGCGATGGTTTCGGCCTTGCCGATGAAGAACGCCGCCGCCTCGGGCGTGCAGACCTCGTGCGCGGTCTGGCGGAACAGCTCCAGCCAGCGGGCGAAGTGCTCCTCGCCGACCTCGAGCTTGACGTGCGCCGGCATCGGCCGGCCGCCATAGCGCGCGGTCATCAGCGCCACCGACGACCAGAAGTCCACCAGCGTGCGCAGGTGCTCGTCCCAGTCCTCGACCTCGGCGGCGAAGATGGGACCCAGCGTCGCGTCCTCGCGCACGCGGCCGTAGAAGCCGTGCACAAGACGCGTGATCATCGCCTCGTCGATGCCGGTGCGGTCGACGAGGTCCTGGACGCGCACGTCGCGCAGCTCACGGTGTTCGGGTTCGGTCATGGCGTCACGTCGAATGCTGCTTGGCGAAGCGGTCGTCCGGAGGCATCTCCATCAGTATTCCAGCCCCTTGCCTGAGGTGAACGCGAGGGCCGGAAAACGCTGGGAATGCCGGCCTCCTATATGCCGGCAACAGACTGGGGTTTCAAGGCGGTTCCGGAAAGCGCGACATCGCGCGCGCGACTGAGCGGGCCGCCGGGATTACGCCCGCTCCACCCCCTGGCATCCGCGATTTGTGCAGCCTCGGCCATGACACCATTTATCGGACTGTGTTCTTCGGCCTTCGGCTGCACCACCCTGGAGCAGGCCCGGCTGCGGACCGCATGATCCGGCATCCATTCCGCCGGGCGAAGCTCAATTGCCACGCCCCCGGACTCTCGGGCAGAAATCACCGGATCAGGTTCATTGCAAAGGCAACCGGCCGATGACGGATCAGGAACAGTCTCCACAGGCATCGCCGCCGACGGCCTCCGCCTGGAAGGCCCAGGGGCTCGTCGCCATGGGCCGGGCCTATTACGAGCAGGGGCTGATCGATCAGGCCTGCAAGGCGCTGATCGAGGCGCTCTCGCACGACGCGGACAACGTCGACGCCCTGTTCCTGACGGGTGTCATCGCCCATCAAGCCGGCCTGCACGACGTGGCCATCCGTAATTTGGGCCGGGCGGTGGACCTGCGGCCGGAGCTGGTGCTGGGGCATACACTCCTAGCCCTGGAGTTCCTGTCACTCGGCCGGTACGCCGATGCCCTTGCGTCATTCGGCGCCGCGGCCCGGCTGGAGCCGGAAAGCCCGGACAACCACAGCAACCTGGGCAACCTCTACAAGCAGCTTGGAAAGGCCGACCTGGCCCAGGCCTGTTTCCGCCGGGCCGTCGCGCTCCGCCCGGATTTCGCCCTCGCCTACTACAACCTCGCCTGCACATTGCAGGACATGGGTGATCTCCGGGGGTGCGAGCCGCACCTCCGCCGTGCCTTGAGCCTCGCCCCCGACCACCTCTCGTCGCGCTACAACCTGGCCATCTCGCGGCAGAAATCCGGGGCGCTGGCCGAGGCGGCCACGCTGTACCGTCAGGTGCTGGAGCGGAATCCGGAGCACCGCGAGGCCGCCAACAACCTCGCCATGGTCCTGCACGGCATGGGGCACAGCGAGGAGGCCAGCGCGATTTTCGAGCGTGGACTGGCCGGCTCCCTGCCGCCGGCCGTCTTCAACAAGGCGCTGCTGGACCTGTCGCTGGGGCGGCTGAGCGAGGGATGGAAGGGGTACGAGGCACGCTTCGACCAAGCCATCCCGGACAACACGAACCATGAGCGCGCGTTCGTCCAGCCGCGCTGGAACGGTGACGCGGGCATCGCCGGCAAGCGCCTGCTGATCTGGCGCGAACAGGGCATCGGCGACGAGATCCTGTTCGCGTCCTGCCTGCCGGACCTGGAAGCGACCGGCGCCCGGGTCACCTTCGAATGCTCCCCCAAGCTGCACCCCCTGTTCCAGCGCTCGTTCCCCTTCGCCGACGTGGTCTGCGAGGACAGGAGCCAGGACCCGTCGCGGCGCGACCTGGACGTCCATCTGCCGGTGGGCAGCCTGCCGCGCTATCTGCGGCGCACCCCCGCCGATTTTCCGGCCGAGGGCGGATTCCTCCGCCCGGACGCCGGCAGGGTCGTCCACTGGCGCCGGCGGCTGGAGGCGCTGGGCCCGGCGCCTTACGTCGGGCTGTGCTGGCGGGGCAAGGGGCTGCAGCTGCAGCAGCGCCAGGACCAGTTCACCCGGATCGAGGACTGGGCACCGGTGCTGCAGGTGCCCGGCGTGACGTTCGTCAACATGCAGTACGACGATGCCGAAGCCGAGACCGCTCAGGCCGAGGCCGCCTTCGGCACGGCGATCCACACGCTTTCGGACATCGACATGTGGAACGACCTGGACGACGTCGCCGCCCTGCTGAAGGCGATGGACCTTCTGCTCACCGTCGGCACCTCGGTCATGTCGCTGGCGGGGGGCGTCGGCCTGCCGACGCACCTGCTCGGGCGCATTTCCCTGGAATCCTGGCCGCTGCTGAACACCGGCCGGCTGCCGTGGTATCCCAGCGTCCGGCCGCACCTGTGCCGCGCCGGAGAGCCCTGGGAGCGTGTGATCCGCCCCATCGCCGCCGAGCTGGAGGACAGAGCGGGCCGCACCGCCCGCGGATGAGGGGCGATGTCACAGCGAACGACCGGGCGGGCGCGGCGGTCGAGGGTATACCTCCGGCCGCGCCGGGTCGGCCGCCCGTCGGGGCCGGCGAGCACGCCGGCTTCACAGGCCGGTGAAGCGCTGCTACCGTCGGAGGACGGTACCGGGTGGGCTGCTCCGTGCGATGCCGGGGCCGACGACGGCGTCGTGGAGCACGGCCGCAGCCCGCAGCCGAAAACATCATGGGGAAAGTGCGTTCAATGGTGGTGGCGCCGCAGCCCGGTTCTCGGTCCAGCTTCCTGTACCCGATGCCCGTCCACAGCGATCTCGACGTGGGGCGGGTGAACGATCTTCTGGAGCGGCACTGGAAGCTGAACCGGTCGGCGGTCAATGCCGACACCGACGTCCTGGCGCGCTACCTCGCCGACCGGCTCGGCGCCCGCACCATCGAGGCGAAAAGCGGCGAGGAGTGCCTGACCTGGACGATGCCCCACCACTGGCGCGTCCGCAAAGGCCAACTGCGCCGGCTGTCCGGCGAGGTCGTCTGCGACTTCGCCGACAACCCGCTGCACCTGTGGACGCATTCCATCGGCTTCCGCGGCATCGTCAGCCGGGACGACCTGCTCGCCAATCACGTCCAGACCGATCCCTCGCGTCCCGAGGAGTTCATCTACTACTACCGCAACGGCTACAAGCCGGCGGAGCGGCAGTGGGGCTTCAGCCTGCCCTATCGGCTCGTCGAAACGCTGACGGACCCGCAGTACGAGGTGGAGATCGACGCCGATCTCGACCGCGAGGGGTCGCTGAAGGTGGTGGACGCCTTCCTGCCCGGTGAACTGCCGGACACCGTCTTCATCATGGCGCACACCTGCCACCCGGCGCTGGTCAGCGACGGGATCGGCTGCATCGCGGTCGCCAACGAGCTGTTCCATCTCCTCAAGGCGCGGCCGCGCCGCCGCTATTCCTACCGCTTCCTCTACGGCCCGGAGTATTTCGCCGCCGCCGCCTACCTCGCCAAGGCCGAACCCGAAACCATCGCGAACCTCAGGTTCGGCATCTACCTGGACATGCTGACCACCAACGAGCCGATCGGCTTCCAGACCTCGGTGCGCGGCAATTCCCGCATCGACCACATCGTGCGCAACGTGCTGTCGTCGCACCGGCCGCTGCTGATCGAGCGGCCGAGCCGCGCGCTGTGGGGCAATGACGAGATGTTCTACGACGGCCCCGGCTACAACATCCCGACCGTGGGGCTCGGCCGGCTGATGCACCGCGAGTACCACTACGACACGGACGACCTCGCGCACGTCAATCACTACCACGTGCGGGAAAGCCTGTGGATCCTGAGCCGGGTCGTCGAGGTGTTCGAAACCGACTATGTCCCGGTGCGCGGGTTCGACGGTCCGCTCTACCTGTCGCGCTATCCCCAACTGCAGGCGAAGGTGCCGATGCTGGCGACCTCGGCGGCCAGCCATCGCCTGCTGATGCTGGCGGACGGGCAGGCCTCCTGCCAGGACCTCGCCCAGACCCTCGGCCTGGACTACTTCCAGGTGCGGACCTTCTTCGACGAACTCGCCGCGCTCGGGCTGGCCGAGCGGCGGGAGCGCCCGCCGGCGGCCATGGACCTCGGTTCCGACCAGGTCGCGCCGCTGCTCGCGGGCCGTTAGGACGGCGAGGCGGCATGCGCTTCGTGACCACCGCCGGCATTCGCGATGCCCTCGCCGCCGCCGGCCTCGGGCGGGGACAGGTCGTCTTCGCCTACACCGACCTGCGGACGGTGGGCATGGTGGAGGGTGCCGACGACCGCGACGCGTTCTGCGCGGCCTACCTCGGCGCGATCATGGACGTGCTCGGCCCGGAGGGGACGCTGGTCGTGCCCACCTACACGACGCAGGTCGCCCGCTTCGACATCGACTTCGTGCTGGAGGAGACGCCGACGCCGATGGGGCTGTTCCCGGAGTACGTGCGCACCCGCCCCGGCGCCGTCCGCTCGGTGCACCCCCTGCTCTCGCTCACGGCCTACGGCGCGGACGCGGCGCGCATCTGTTCCGACAACGGGACCAGCGCCTATGGCCCGGATTCCCCCTTCGCGCGCCTGCTGGAGTGCGGGGCCAGGACCCTGGTCATCGGGCTCGACCGCTATTACGCCATCGGCGGCGTCCACCACCTGGAGGCCGCCTGCCAATTGCCCTATTGCTACAACAAGCTGCTGAAGTGGCAGCCGGTGGTCGGCGGGCAGCGGCTGTCCCGGCGGTACTTCGCCACGGTCCGCTATCCCGAGTTCATGGGAATCCCCTACGACTTCAACCGGCTGGCGGACGCCCTGGACGCCGCCGGCGGCATCCGCCGGGCGCCGCTGGGGCGGTCCGAGGTGTTCGCGGCCGACTACCGCCACGCCTTCGAGACCGGCATGCGGCGGCTGCGCGACGACCCCTGGCTGCTTCTCGGCGAGCCGCCGCCGTTCGTCTACGGCAAGGTGCCGTTCGACGGCCCGACCGCCGGCCACGACCGCGTCGCCGGGCAGGGTGACGCCGACCGCCTGTCCACCATGAATTGGCTGGGCTATTACCTTTAAGTCCTTACGGCTGAAGGACAACACACGGCATTGATCGATTGTTAACCGTACCGGGCCTACGCTGCCCGCGCGGTCCGCCCGCGTCCTTCCGGAAATCGATCGGCCCATGGAGATCCTGTTCGTCACCCCCGGCCATGCGGTGGCCATGACCGGAGCGGCCTGACATGGGCGGCGCGGAATCGTCACTCCCGCCGTCGGCGCCGCGGCTCAAGGTGTACCTGGCCGGCAACGCGACGCTGCGCCCGATGGCGGCTGGCATCCGCGAGGGCGCCCTGGCGGCGGGCGTCGACGCCATGGTGAAGGACGCGCCCGCCGACCAGCTCGGGCCCATGGTCTTCGACCCGGCCTCCGCGTTCCACGCCGAGCGCTGGGACGTTGCCGTCCTCCACCTGTCCAGCCTCGGGCTCACATCCGCCGGCACCGCGCCGCGCGACGGCGTCGCCGGGGATCTGGCCGCGGTGGTCGCCGCCATCCGAAGCCGCAGCGACGCGCGGGTCGCCGTCGTGCTCCCCGAGCCGCTGGAGGAGGAGTGGGATCCGTCCTCCCCGCTCGCCGCGTGGCGGGCCGGCGTGGTCGCCGACATCCGCGCCGCGCTGGACGACCGGGTGCTGGTCATCGACCCGACGCCGACCCTGCTGGAGGTCGGGGCGGCGAACTGGTACGCGGCCCGCTTCTGGTATCACGCCAAGCTGCCGTGCCACCCCACCGCGCTGGCGGCGCTCGGCCGCCGGGTGGGGCGCAGCATCGCCGCGGCGGCCGCCCCGCCGGTCAAGGTGGTGGCCTGCGACCTGGACAACGTGCTGTGGGGCGGCATCGTCGGCGAGGACGGCTGCCATGGGATCGCGCTCGACGTGCACGGCGGAGGCGGCCCCTTCATCCGCCTGCAGGCCTACCTGAAGCACCTCGCCGGGCGCGGGATTCTGCTCGCCGCCGTGTCGAAGAACAACCCGGACGACGTCCGCGCGGTGTTCCGCGAGCGGCCGGAGATGCTGCTGGGCTGGGACGACTTCGCCTGCGTGCACGCCAACTGGGAACCGAAGTCGGTGAACCTGCGGGCCATCGCCGAGGAGCTGAACCTGGGGCTCCAGAGCGTCGCCTTCCTCGACGATTCCCCCTTCGAGCGGGCCGAGGTCCGCGCCGCGTTGCCGCAGGTGACGGTTCCCGAACTGCCGGCGGCGCCGGAGGACTACGTCCCCTTCCTGGTCCGCTCTGGCCTGTTCGCCACGCCCTTCGTCACCGGCGAGGACCGCGAGCGGCAGCGGCACTACCGCGAGAACCGGGCCCGCCGGGATGCGGCGCAGGCGGCGCCGGACCTCGCGGGCTTCCTCGACTCGCTGGAACTGGCGGTCGTGGCGCTGCCCATCGACTCCGCCACCATCGAGCGCTCGGTGCAGCTGATCGGCAAGACCAACCAGTTCAACCTGACCGGCCGGCGCCACGGCGCCGCGGTGGTGCGGGCGATGGCCGACGACCCCGCCGGCTTCGCCCGCTGCTTCCGCGTGACCGACCGCTTCGGCGACAACGGCATCACCGGCGTGCTGATCGCGGTGCCGGACGGAGCGGATGGCTGCCGCATCGACACCTGGGTGCTGTCCTGCCGCGTCATGGGACGGACGGTGGAACGGGCGATGTTCGCCACGCTGGTGGACTGGGCGGTAGCGCGCGGCGTACGCTGGATCGTCGGCGAGCACGTGCCCTCGGACCGCAACCAGCCGGTCGCGGGTTTGTTGCCGGAACTTGGGTTCGAGCGCGGCGGGGACGGGCTGTACCGTTACGACGCCGCCCACCCCTACACCGGCAACCGGCACGTCCGCGTCGCCGGCACGGAATGACGTCGAGACCACGATGACCGACACCGCCTTCCCCACCATCGCGCGTTTCGAGGCGACGCTGGCCCGCGTGGCCCCCTTCATGGCCGGCGCCGCCGACAAGGGCCGCGCCCGCTTCGGCCGGGAGTGGGAGGAGGCGTTCGAGGATTTCCTGGCGCGCTTCTTTGGCGACGACGACGCGGCCATGGAGCTGGCGGTCAAGGGCTACGTCGGCTTCTCGCTGGAGATGGCGAAGCTGCAGAAGCGCTTCGAGAAAGAGCGCGTCTACGCCGCCAAGACCTACGCCGAGGCGGCGGCGCAGGTCTACCACAACGAGGAGTACGTCAACGCCCTGTACGCGCCGGGCATCCTGCTGAGCCATTACCTGTGGCCGCACTATTTCAGCCAGCTGCGCTGGTTTCACGCCCGCTTTGCGCCGCTGGTGCGGGAGGCCGCCGACCGGCGCTTCTGCGAGGTGGGGGTGGGGAGCGGCTTTTACAGCCGGCAGATGCTGTCGCTGGCCCCCGACGTGCGTGGGCACGCCTTCGACATCAGCGCGCACTCGCTCGACTACACGGCACGCCACCTGGAGCGGTTCGGCGTCCGGGAGCGCTGGGCCGGCACGCTGCGCGACGTGATCGCCGACCCGCCGCCCCCCGGTTCACCGGCCGAGGCGTGGCCGTTCATCGTCTCCGCCGACGTCCTGGAGCACCTGGAGGACCCGCCGGCCTTCCTGCGCAGCCTGCGCCGGATGCTGGCGCCGGGAGGTCGGGGTTTCATCTCGACGGTGATCACCTCGGCCAACACCGACCACATCTATCTGTACACGCGCTGGGAGGACATCCGCGACCAGCTCGTCGATGCCGGGTTCCGTGTCCTCGACCACCAGGAGGATATCGCCTATGAACCGAAGGCCGACGAGCCGGTGCCGCGCCTCGCCGCCTTCATCGTAACCTGACGGACACCCATGAGCTTCGACCGTTTCCAGTCCATCTTCCGCGATGTCTTCCGGGACGAAACCCTGGCCGTCCACCGCGGGCTGACCGCGAAGGACGTGAAGGGGTGGGATTCGTTCAATCACATCAACCTGATCGTCGCCATCGAGGACGCCTACGGCGTGACCTTCCGCACCGACGAGATGGCGGGCGCCGCCACGGTGGGGAACCTGGTCGACATCCTCCGCTCAAAGGGCGTCGACCTCGTCATGGACTGATCCGGCGGGCGCATGGATGCTCGTCCGTGACCAGCCGGCCGCTTCGCCCAACGGCCGGAGAGCACTCAGAAAAAATCAAGTAAGATGAGGACGTTGCAGGTAGTCCTCGCTCTGCATCTCCATCAACCGGCTGACCGTCCTTTCGAACTCGAAGGCGTGCTGGCCCTCGGGGTACAGGCGCTCCGGCGGTCCGTCGGCGGCGACGACCACGTTCACCTTGTGCTCGTACAGCGCGTCGATCAGCGTCATGAAGCGCTTGGCCTCGTTGCGCCGGTCGTCCTTCAGCGTCGGCACGTCGT
>Ga0196970_1000559_pt1 | contig 40998 bp, 35 predicted proteins | sample S1v_513CmetaG_FD_148672 | JGI IMG/M metagenome (GOLD analysis project Ga0196970, IMG submission 148672) | Soil microbial communities from Anza Borrego desert, Southern California, United States - S1+v_5-13C | ecosystem: Environmental > Terrestrial > Soil > Desert | place: USA: California... | reverse complement strand
TCGGCTGTCAAACTTTCGGCGATTCCACGCTCGTGCATTAGCTCAAAGAAGCGTTCGACATCGTCGCGGCGACCTCCGAGTGGCCAGGTGACCTTCGTAAAGCCGGTGTAATGTGCGACGTCGATTGTGATCGGCAGGATTTTGTTGTCGAAGATCAGTCCGCTACGGAAACAGCTCGACAGGAGTCCTTCGTCAATACCAATGGCTTGAACCGAGTCGTCCAGTTCGGTCGGTCCGAGCAACTGGACGACCAGGGCGTCTGTCATTGTATCGCCAGCGTTCAGTGTATCCCCAGCCGCGACAGTTGGAGTCGCTGCAGGGATATGCTTGTAAACACGCTTGTCGGTGATGACGTACAGATTGTCGGAATTACTGGCGACCAGCTGAACGGTCTCGCCGTCGGACGCGCCTACGGGAATCCCGGTTGCAGCTGAGATGACCAGGGTGATCTCACGGAGTGTCGGAGCGCCGACAATCGCGTCGTAGACTGCGTTGAGCAGTTGCTTGTATTGCCTGCTGGTTGTGGATTGCAGCCCGACGGCGTATCCGAACTGGTTGTACACATCGTGGAGATTCTGCTGCATTGCGAACAACCAGCAACTCACGCGACTTTCACCACCGTCTTCCGTAATCGCTGGAAGTTCCAGCAGTGGGTCTGTTCGAAACCGGATCTTTCCCGCCGTGATCTGGAAGTCGCTGTCGGCTGCCAGCATCCAGCCAGGCTCGATCATCTTGTCGAGGACAGCCGCAGCGGACACGATCGACTGCGGGATAGCCCATTCAAACCAACCGTCGTCCGCAACGATCTTGGCTGTCGAGGCGAGTTCTAGCCAGTACCAGTCTTTGTGCCGGTGCAGCGGGATTTGTTCGCGAGCCAGGGCTTTCGTGGCGTCGTCCAGGAAGCGGGCCTGCTGGCGTCCGAGCTGCGCGACCCCCTCGACCACGGCTGTCGGCCCTTTCGGGTCCGGGTGGTTGAGGCTCCAGAATGTACCAAGGACACTCTGCAGGTTTTGGGTGGCGTCGTACGGAGTGCTCATGGGGCGCGAATCACGAGGACGTCAACGCCGATCGCTGTCGGCTCAGAGACGAAGGCTACAGTCCGCTCGGTGACGAGCAGTTCAGGGTACGACGGAACGCGCAGGACATCTGCGGCAGAGGCAGCAACGATAGTCCCATCGGGTGCCCGAATAGTGCCAACCATGCTGATTTCTCCGATTTGGTGATCGGACGGCAGGACGTTCTTGGCGGCGTAGGCGACGTCGACGGCGCTGAGTTGTCCGATGAATCCGGTGTTGTTGATGTACCCGGCGATGGCCTCTCCGACACTGTTGGCGTCTACGACAGCCCCGACGGGTGCGTAGACTTTCAGCCCAATGCTCACCTCGCACGGGATTGCTGCGCGGACCAGCACATCTGCAGCCGGCGGGCCAGTGTCATACCCGCTGCAGAAGGTCTGCAAGGCTCCGATGTTGGGCATGATCGAAAGAACCAAGCGGAAGAGTCGCTGAGTCCCCACCGCCAGGCTGGTCGGCGTCTCAAACCTCAGCGACGCCGCCTGGAAGGCGGTATAGGCGACCTCGACGGCATCGGTAATGTCACAGTCGCGATCGAAATCTGTGGAGCCGGAGAAGCGTGTGTCCTGCTGAATGGTGCCAAAATCGCCTGTCACTGTATCGGTGATTTCAACCGCCTCGTAGAAACCGGGGGCATCTGCCGGGTCAACAACGACCTGCCAAACACTGCCGGCCAGTGACTGCTCGACACAGGTTGCTGTCTTTTCGACGACGATGCTCGTCGGTCGAGATGCCGTCTTGACGTAAATATCCAGCTTGCCGCCTGACGCCAGCGGGATAATGCCGTGACGATCTCGAAGCTGCTCCGGCTCGTTCATGCCGACGATCGTCAGGGCTTGCAGCTCGAATTCCTCCTGGGCCATCAGGAGCGCCCGGATATTGACTCGCCCGCCCCAGCTACGGGCAGCGATTCCGGTCTCCAGCCGCTGGACCATCTCCGAATTGGTCTCTTCGCTACGTCCGCCAATGAAATCGGTGGCGGCCAGCACCTGCACGACATTCCCGGGCGCCCGCGACATGGTCATGCGGGTGCTGCGCTTGAGATTGCTGCCGGCGCCTTCAGCGACAGCTACGACGGGTACCTGAAACGCGAAAAGATCGCCCGGGTACGGACGCATGGTCCGATCGCGTTCACTGAGCAGCGTGGCACCGATTGGGCGTCCGGCGTAGTCGGCCTCGGTCTGAAATGTCAGCCCGTTGGCAGTGAACGTGACTCCGGAAGGTACCACTGTCACTGTGTTTTGGTTCAGGACTAGCAGGACCTCGCCGCGAGCAAAGTTCCCCGCCTGTCGCGTCACCCGGAAGTTGGCCAGGATCAAATCGACGAGCGAGTTGTCCACGGCGTCTGGATCCGCCGTAGCCAGCAGCAGGCTTCTGGCTGCCAGGTGCTTCTCGTTGGCGACCTGCTGCAGCGCCCCGGAGACGGCGTTCAGGTGCGTGACAATTCCATCGAGCCCGCCGTCGGCCGAGAGATCGAGCTCGGGATAGCGCTCGGCCAGAATTGTGGACAGCTCAGCATGCAACTGCGTGACGGTCGCCGGCGGAATTTCGTCAATGGTCGGCAGCAGGGCCATCGTGGTCCTCAGATCGTGACGACTTGCGTGTAACGGATGGGCAACATCGCCTCTCGGCTCTCGCCAGCCAAGGTCAGAAAGCGAACAGTCAGAGACAGGTTGTTCCCGGTGCTGCTTACACCGGTCAACGTGACGCCCTCCAGTTGCTCATCAGGCGATTCTCCCTGTACGAGCTGGTCAAAGACCTGCTGGGATGAGATGGAGAAGGCGCTACGGACAGCGGCTTCCGAGCCCAATTCGCCGTTTCTAAGCTGCCTTGGAAAGTCACAGCCGCGCTCGGGCTGGAATTTCTTTGAACCGAGCTCCGTCGCAAACAGGACGGCCCATCGCTGGGCAATTTTGAGCAGGCCGGTAACGACCCCGCCTTCAATGCCGGCGATCGGGAATAGCTGCAAATCGTAGGTGCGATCAGCCACTGGTACCTCCTGCGCGGAGCGTCTGGCTGAGAACTTGTTCAACGGAGTCGAAAGCACCGCCCTTGGCCTGGGCTTGCCGCCTGGCGACTGCATGCCCGAGGCGTCGAACAAAGGTTGCCTGCCGACAGCGGTGGGCGCGCTCGGCCGCGGCCATATAGTCGACTTGCCGTTTGATGACGATGACGTCTGCGACCGTGCCGCTGGTCGTTGACCGCATGCACTCGGCGTACTTCCCGTTCAGCTCGTCACGATCGAAGAGTTCCGTATGCATCCCGGCGATGTCGAGCGGACCGGTTTTGGCATCGAACCATTTCCGCTGCCCGCCGCGGACGCCGTCGACAATGCTCTGCGCGTGCGACTTGAAGGCCTTCAGCATACTGCTGAAAGCTGGGAAAATCTGACCGCTGGATTGCCCTCTTGGCATGAATCTATCGGCTCAGTCGACGTTTTCGGACAAGGATGAGGAAAACAGTACCTAATATGAGACAGCAAAGCGCTGTGAGGCCATTACGCATGATGCACGCGTGACAGGTCGCGAGTAGCGAACAGCCCGTGCATCCGTGCAGGTAAAATCGGAGGTCCATTGAGAATCCCCTCAAAAGATTCCGTATTCATCTCGCGAAGACAGGAGCTGCTGGATCTTTGACGCCCGCTGACTGACGGCACCTGGTGTGATTCGTAAGCGGCGTGCTAGCTCCTTCCCGGAAAGTTTTTGCCGGCCGCGGCCGATCAAGTGGTCCATTATCGACTGATCCAGTCCTGAAAGCGATCCGTAAACGAACTCTTCCCAAGCCCGTTGACCCTCGTCGTCTTGTGGTAATGCCGCTGGAGCGTCGTCGCCGAAACGACTTGCAGCGACAGGGACAGCAGCCTGCCTGATATAAGCCAGGCGCTTTGGAGAAATTCGGAGCTCATCGGAAAGCTCCTGTTCGCTGGGCATTCGTTCCAGCCTGTCTTCGAGGGCCTGCTCGGCTGCATCAATCTGCGATTTCTGCATGGCGACCTGCTCAGGCAGCGAAATGATCTGCCGAGACGCTGCAGCTTGCCGCTGCAGCCGCTGGAGGTTCGACCACAGGTGAGCGCCCAAAGGGGCACGTTCCGGGTCGTAGGAGGCCAGAGCCTTGATGGCGAGCTGCTTGGCTTGCCCGCGAGCGTTTGCACCGCCGTCGGGCGCGTAGTGCTTGACGGCGCGGTCAATGACTGGATTCACCGTTGTCAACAACGAAGACAGCGTCTGTGGACCCGGGGCGGCCTTCCAGGCTGTATAGGCAGGCGCGAAGTCAGATTCCAGCCGTGCTTGCGGCTTGAGAATACCCATCCGGTTGAGCGGGTGCGGTTTGTCAGGTTGTGACGAGGGGAGCGCCATAGAAACCTGTCGTGAAAAGTGGTGGTTTGGTCACAGAATAAAGCTCGCTCTGGTTTTCTGCAGGGGTTCTCAGGTACCCAACGGTCAGCATCGTGAAACAGGCTCGTCGCGACATCGTGTGACTCACGCGAATGACGATCCCGTAGTAATCAACGCCCAACCCGTCACCTGCGATGAAATCTTCGCGGGCGCCTTTGATCAGTACCTGCGTCCCTGGACAGATATCGAATCGCAACCGCGACCGTACTTCGACAATCCGGTTCTTGGTCTTCTCGATCGCGTACCACTGCTGGGCGAATCGACCCAGCATGGTCTTGTAGTCTTTGGCGCCCTGCTCGGCAGCCTGCGGCGCGTCTTCGTCACTACCTTCGCCGCCGACTGCGGTCTTGATCGGCTTTCGTTCTTTGATACCGGTTGCGGTTCCGGTGTAGAGCCCTGGCTGGCGACTGTCTGCCAGCCAAATCGGGGCATCCTTCATCATAACCATGCCGCCATCAGTTGCTTCCGGGAAGACGGCGGCCAATTCGTTGCGGGGTGCTGATGTTGGCGCGAAGTTCTCTCCGAAGCCGTCGATAGCCGTGTAGTAGATGCCGATAGCGGAGATGCTGTTGGCAGCAGCAACCTCTGACGAGATTGCGTCATACTCAGTGGACGGGATCGTAATGTACTGCTCGTCCTCGCCGGACAGCGGACCTGTGAACGGAATCACCAGGGCGTCGTCTACGCGCGGGGCGACCGCCATGAAGAACGACGGGCACCATTCTCCAATCAGCTTGCCCCAGAGCGTCGTGTTGACATTGTTTCTGGCGACCGAAGCTTGCAAAAACTGCGTGATTCCGTGGCCAATTGAGGTGCCGTCGTCGACGCTGTCGAGGTCGAGTGCTGTCGAGATCTCTGTCGGCATCCGATCTAGGGCCGCCAGCGCTTTCGCGTTCCCGTCACTCTTCGCAAGTCGCTGATCTACAGGATCCTGCCGAGAGACCTCCTGCATCCACTGCTTGATAATGCCCCAGGTACCGTCGGATGTCAGCATGCCCGGGCTGATTGTGGTCTCCAGATCGGTCAGCGCCACCCAACCTGGCTTGGGCTCGCCGCCGACACCAGAGACGCCCATGATCTTGAAGACAGACGGGTAGACAAAATCAGCCGGGTTTCCGGGATGACTGGATCCGCTGATGGCCGACGCTTTGTCCAGGTCGTGGAGCCAGTGCTGCAGCGGGATGCGGACTTGCGCTGCCCCGCGGGTGATCGACGGAGCGCTGTGCGTAGCATACCCGTCGAAGATAATCGCCCCGTCTTTTGCTACGGGCCCCCAGTCGATTCCGGCCGGGTTGTCACCGGCGTCCAGCTTCAGGTGGACCTTGACTTTCGGCTTCTTGGTGTTGAATACGGAGGCCAGGCTGTGGATCGCGGCTGGCTTCCCGTTGCGCATGTTTCGCCCGACGGCGACGTCCAGCTGCGCGCTCGGGATCGAATTCAGCTCGAACGTGACGGCGAATTGCAAACATTCAACGGGTGCGCCGTCAAACGTCGCCGTAATTGTCGGCTTTACGATGGACCAGCTGGGTGGCACGGTTACACGGGTTTCTCAGGAAGAGTTTCGATGTACAGAGCTGTTGCCAGCACAAGTGCTGCCATGCGATTCGGAAAGTCGGCCGCGGGCCGCCGGGTCCAGATCTCCCGGCAGGCCTGGAGTTCTGCGTTCCCGGTCTGCGGCGAGATCAGCTCGTCGAACCAGGGGCCGGCTTGTTGCTCGAAGTCTCGCAGTGCGACGTACAAGCCCCGTGGCCGGCTGTAGCCATAGACTCGCCAAGTCGCCGAACCTGTCGTCGGGGCGACCGTCAGCCGCATACCGTTTGGCGCTGTAATGCGGTACACGCCGTTGACGGGCGCGGTCTGGTACGCGTCGCCGCTGTCCGTTGTCAGGGTCAGGACGCTGCTGGCGATAGCGACGGTGTAGTGGTACCAGGCACGCCCGCGAAGATCATCGGCATCAGGGGAGTTACTGCAATTGAGCGTGTGCGTCGCTGAGTCCGCGTCGTTGGCGATGTTTGGTGTCATCGTCGGGATGCTCGCGGCTGCCAGGAACTCCTCCGTGATTCTGGTATCGCGGGCTGTCAGCACGTCAGCCAGGGCGGTGCCGGCAATCAGGTTGAGAATCTCTCGCGTGCGGTAGTCGAGGTAGAACGTGTCCGGCTGGGTGCCGAACAGTCCGTGATGTGCAACCTGCAGCCAGGGCGGAAGGCGGCGGGCCCGGAATGCCGGGTCGACTGGCTCTGCCAGAGGAGATAGCAGCTGTTGCTGCTGACGTCCGCTGACGTTTCTCAGCAATGTTCTCACATGGTTCAGCACAGGGTTACCTCGGGAGCGCCTTCAACTTCAGGGAGAACTGGGCAATTGCAGAGACGGGGTCGACGATCTCGGCGTTCAGTCCCAGCAAGATGGCTGGGAATGCCCGACCGCCGAAGTCGACGTAGGTCGGCTTACCTGTGGTGGCGATGCGGTTCTTGTTGTAGGCCTCGAAGAGATCCAGGATGCCGTGTCGTGAGTCCCCGCACGGCGTGAAGGCGTAACCGCCGACGGTGACGTCGCCGATGCCAGCGCCGAACACGTAGGCAAAGACGTTGTCCCCCAACGTCTCCTGGAGCTGGACTGTGTCGTTGGCATCAATCCCAGCGCGTGAGATGAACATCCGCTGTTGCGTGCCACCGACGCCGAACATGCCTGGAATCCGGATCGTAAACGGGACGATGGCCGCCCAAGGTCCCTGGATCCTGGCGACCGCGCCTCTTGCGCGGGTGACGAAAACAGCTGCCATCAGCGTCCTCCATGAACGAAGCTGTCGTCGTCTGATTCCATCGCCGCACTGATGAGCGCTTTGTCCAAGCCGACGAGCCGCAGGGTGCCGTCAATGCGGCTTGTACCAGAGCGTTTCCCGTTCGAGTCCAGTGCGCCGTCGGCCGCCTTACCTTTCTCGCCAGTGGTGTACTTCAGCGCATCCTTGGCGAACGCGTCGCGGATCCCTGCCGCGGTCTGCAGGAACTTACCAGACCCAGGGATCTTCTCTGCGAGCTCGACTGCTGCCCAGCCTGCCTTTTCGAGTAGTCCCCCCGGACGGCTGCCGTCGGCTTGCTCAAATGTCGACGGCTTGATTTCGCCACCAATGACCGCTTCGGTGACGCCCTGTACGGCGCCCAGTTTTTCAGCTCGCTGTCGCCAGCGAGCTGCTGTCTTCGCGTCCCCGGCTTTCTCGGCTTTGGCGGCATTGGCGAGCGCTGCCTGACGGGCTGAGCCCGTGGCTGCCGCTGTACCTTCCCCGGAGGCGCCTTCCAGCAGGACTTTGATGTCTTGGGCGGCTTGCTTTTTGAGCAGCTGACGGCCCTCAGTATCCCCTTGGTCAATGGGATTGCTTTCGGCGTCAGCCAGGACTTCCAGCAGCTGCATGACTGCTGCTGTCGATTTGTCTTTGGCGCGCTCGTCCTTGGGAACGGCGTTGAGGACACCCGCGATCAGTTTGCCGATCCCCTCGCCAGGCTTGGCGGTCTTCAAGGCTTCAGCGACGCGGCCCAGCGGACCGTCGGTAGCCAAGCCGCCAAGTGACGCTCGTAGCTGTGCGTCAACCTCTGATTCAGATTTGACCTTGGCAGCTGCGTCGAAGGCCGCTGTGCTGTTGAGCTGCAGGACGTTCTGCAGGCTTTTGTAACCAGAGCCGGTCGCCCGCAGCTGGTTATTGATATTTCCGGACATCTGTAGCGTGATGTTCCGAACCATCTCGGGCGTGAGCTTCTGGTTGATCTGGTCGTCGCTCATTCCCTTCGCTTTCATGGCGTCACGCAGTGACTGCTCGACGACACCGCCGGCTGCCTTACTGAAGTCCTCCACGCTGCCGTTGATCTGTTCGGCCGAGAGCCCTCGCATGTTCTTGAGAATATCCAGGCCGACCTTCTGACTATCGAGTCCCAGGCCCTTGGTCTGATCTTTGACTGCCTGCTCAGCGACTGGGTTGAACCGATCCGAGAGCTCTTCGTACTGGAGCTTCCTACCCAGGTCAGTGTTCTGATAAGCGGCGTTTCCTCGGACATCGCTGATCACGGCTTCTGCCGTGTCTCGATCCACACCGGCCGCTTCCAGCATTGCGATGCGCTCTCGGCGAGTCATCCGCAGCGACTGCTGCCGACCTTGCTGGTTCTGAAAGGTCGTCTGGCCGTCCCGAATAGCCCGGGCCATACGGGATGCGTTGCTGTCTCCGTCGATATCAAGCGCACCTTCAGCAACCAGTCGACTCACCCCGGCTATGTCCGCGCCTCCCGGTGCCCCTGCGGCGCTCATGCGGAGCTGCTGGTCTGCCAGAGTCAATTCGTCCAGCGACATGCCGACATCGAGGTTCTTGGCGACGCCTCCGAAATTCTTGGCACCGCCAGCAAACGCTACGGACTGGAGCGTGGCTTCTGGGATGATTGATCGCGGCAGATTGTATTTGTCGGCTAGACCGGCCGCGTGCCCGGCTAACGCCTGGATGCTCTCAACCTGCACACCAGTACTTTGCGAGAGTGCCTGTGTCCTACGGACCAACGACTCAAGCTGCGTCCCGCTCATGGCCGCCATGCCGCCTTGCGTCAAGGAGTTGAGGCGGTTGACGATCTCGCGCATGGGGGCATTCGGCTTCCCTTCGCTGCCGAAAATTTCCTCCATGGCCTTCACGGCCCCGGCCATGCCTTTCACTTTGTCGGCGAGCACCTGGGCCTGGGAGGCTCGTAGAAGATCTCCACCGCCAGGGACACTGAGCACGTCGGACGCGGACTGCGCCGTCTTCAATGATTGCTGCACACTGTCGACAGCCGATTTCATTTCGTCCTGCGTGGGCTGCCGACCGCTCTGCCGGATCGACTGGATACTCTCCGACTGATCCGCAAGCCGCTGGACCATGTCGGGCGAGGACCGCAGCTGGTTGAGGAATTCGTTTCGTCGTGAGGGGTCAGCTCCGACGTTGCGGCCCAGCATGCCCTTATAGCCGAGCTCTTCCACCAACTCTGCCGCCCGGCCAGCCGTGAGTCCTTTCATCTGCCCGACGCTGGATTCGCGTCCATACAGCTGGTTGAACATCTCGTTCGCAACGATACCGCCGCTGCGGCCAGAAAAGCCGAGGCCGCCCGTGACAGGGTCAAACAGCGTTTGCCCCGCACGCTGCGTGATATTCGCCATCGCAACCGCGCTGCCCGTTTTACCGAACAGCTGGTCCACTACTGATGTACCCATTAACTGGGTCATCATGCCGACGGCGCCGGACGTATTGGCGGACATCGCCCGCATCTGCGCGATCTGCGAGACGCCTGGCGCCTCGCCGGTGTACATCGTGTACGCCCCGCGCATCATCGATTCGACCTGGCGACGATCGCTGGCGGATGCCGTCGACATGGCGGTCATCTGGTTCTGCAGCGCCTGCTGCGCCCGCATCTGGTCGTAGATGTTCTGTGTCGGCAGGAACTGCATTTGCTGCAGCCCGTACTTCTGCGTGAGCTGCGACGAGATCATCGACGCACCGAACTGCACCAGCGGCGTCGCGTTGCCGAAGGTGTCGGGGCCGAAATTGAAAGGCAGCCCGCTCCCCGTCTGGGGAGGGCCGAAGAGTCCGGGCGACGCCCACGGCGACGGGTTGCCGGTCTGTGGAAACATCGTCGGGGCTGGCCTCCGTGCTCAGTCGCAGTGCTTAGACCCCTGCGCGGGTCGGGCTCAGTCTACCGGAATCGCTGGAAACATGCCTACGCCGCTTCACTGCCCGCCATCAGACGGTCAAAGGCCGCGTGCGCATCTGACATCATCGTCTCGTACTTTGCTTCACCAGGCCGGCCGTGGATCTCGTAGTAGGCTTCCTCGTCTTCTTTCGAGACTTCCGAACCAGGCTGTTCGTCTTCCATGCCGCATTCGAGCATGAAGCCCTTGAGGGCCGAAAAAGCGGCATCGGCGGCTGTCGAACGGCTCATGGGGTCCGCGACAGGCATCACCGCCCCGTAATACTGCAGGGAGGTCTTGTAGATGGCTTTGATGTTCTCGCTGTCGATCGCGTCAAGCAGACGATACACCCAGCGGTACCAGTTGGGTGACCCGGGATCGCCACGACTCAGGTCAACGCCCTGGGCGGCCGCCTGGAAGATCAGGCGGACGTAGCGATCCCGTTGTAAAAATCCGGAGTGCGTGACAGCGCCTCCAGATTGGCCATTGTCATGTTGAACTCGGCCAAAAGTCCCAGCAATAACTTCTGCAGGGATTCATTGGCCAGGAGCCCGCGGAGCCAGTCCGCACATTCCGGCAGGAGCGTCTTTTCCGGTGTCGATTTTTCAGCCAAATTCGATTTGGAATCAAATTCGATGATCGCCTCCGTCGGCGTTTTCAGCAGATAGAGCTGCCAGCACAGACGGTAGAAGTCGTGGTGGTAGAACCACAGCGCTGCAGTCATGTCAGTGGTCCGCTCCAGATCCATTTGACACCGGAGAATCTCAAACTCCTTCGCGCTCAGGTTGCGGAGACCGACTGTGATATTGCCAGGCAGTGTGAATGTTTTTGTGAAGCGGAGCCCGGTCCCGGGCTGCAAGGACAGTGCGAAATTCTGCATGTCCTCCGGAGTCGGTTTGATGACATAAGGGATGCCGAGCTCGTAGTCACATCGCGGGCACTTCTCGGGCTTCAGTCCGGCGCCGGAGTCCTCGACGCTGACGTTCTTCCGGTCTTCGTCGGCCAACTGATCAGTCAGAAGCATCCGTTTCATAATCGGCTCGGACGCATCGCCTTCTTCGAAATGCGCTGGCTGCAGTTCGTCCGGGTTGAGCTGGACGATCTCACCGATCTCCTGCTTGGGTACAGGGGTCGTGCGATATGGCGCTACCGGGCTCTTCGGGATTTGCGGTGTGCTCATGAGGTTGTAATCGCGCTATAGTCGGCAATCGTCTTATACGCCCCGTCGAGTATCTGCGGCTCAACGTCGGAATACTGTGGATTTACGAAAGCGTCTGGCAGTTCGGCAGCTGTACCGTGAGAAGCGTCGCTCCCGTCCTCCTGACGCAAGTCCGACGGCGTGCCCGGATAGAAGACTTTACGCTCGACGAGCGCTGCTTTACCAGGATGCGGATAGGTCAATGTATCGTTGAACCTGACCGGCGATTCTGTCCATGGGCTGCCGAGCGTGGTCGACTGCCACGGTGCAGCCCGTACCGCGTAGTCCTCGGGTACGCCACCGCGGTGGTAATCCTCGTCGCCTCGCAGTGAGGCTTGCAGCTTTTGCAGGAGGATGTTGCTGCCGGGCTTACCGTCTTCGTAAAAATTGCGTTTGAGGCTCTCGTCGTACTGCTTTTGACCGTCTTTTACGAGATCCTTGGTGGCTTCCGTTGTGGCTCTGGTCACAGCCGAATCGACCTGTGCAAGTCCGCCGCCTGTCAGTGGCGATACCAGGGGATTTTGCTCGGCTTGCTGCGTCGCGATATGCCCGTCGGCGACCAGGATGGAGCCACGGACCAGCACGCTCTTGGAAAAGACACCTCCGCCGTTGACCCAGAGCTCGCCGCCCAGCACGGCGCGACTCGGCTGAAATTCAGCGATGGCTTTTTTGACCTCTACACGCTCAGTGGTACCTGTGCCCTGCCAGATAATCAGGCGTGTCTTGATGTGATGCTCGATTGACTGGCTGTGCGAGATGATCTTGCTCGCTCCGCGGCCCGCGTCCAGCACGATGTCGCCTGCGGAGATATTCGGCCCGCCGGTGCGGACGTACGCGCCGGCCGAGAGCGTCAGCAGTTTGCTATTGGGTGCCCGCAGTACGATGCCGCTGGAAACTGACTTTTCCCCGGGCTCGTCAAATTCGTAGGTATCGCCGGAGGAGCGACTCTCGATCAGCACGCCGCCGCGACCGCGATTGCCGGCAATGATCTGCAGATCCTTGTCGGCCTTGAGGCGAATGTCATTGTTCGTGGTGGTCAAGTCGATCGAGCCCTGGGCCCGGCTGATGATGTCCTGTCCCGCCCAGTTCACGACCGACTTGCCGCTCCGCAGCGTAATGTCGCCTGGGCTGTGGAGCTCGACGCCGTTTGGTCCCAGGACAATCCCTGAGCCGTAGGCGCTCAGGAATACGATGCTGCCATCTTCGGTGATATCCCAGCTGGCCTGTCCCGAGAAATAGTCGACCGATCCGTAGCGGTGATCGACGTGAATCTGCTGCTTGTCTGGCTCTGGTAGTGAGTAGCGCCCGGCCAGCGCTGAGTAGTCGGGTGTCCAGGACTGCGCATGTGGCAAGGCGTCCGTGTCCGGGGTCTCAAAGTCCTTGGCGTGGGCCAGGAAGGGGTGGATCGAGGCGTAGTTGAAGACGTACGCGTGCAGATCGCGGACGCCTGCGACACGTTCTTGACCAGGTTGCGCAGTACGCGTCTGCAAGGTGCTCTTGATGCGGTGCGCCGGACCACCGCCGGAGAGTCCGGCCGCGCGGTAGTTTTCAGCGTTGTCGCCTTCCGGGTCGTTGACAAGCAGCTTCCGCTCGGGACCCGCCAAGGCCACGCGTTTGACGAACGAGAAGCCCCTGGCGGACGCAACAACCAGGCGGCCGTCCAGCCCCAGCCATTCCTGGAACAGGATCGGTGACTGTCCGGCACTCGCTCCGAGTCGATTAGTCGCGGCGTCAGGCGGCGCGGCCAGTTGTCGCAGGTAACCCTGCCCGAGGTACCCACGGTATTCGCGAAGCCGGTGCCAGGGGACATACCGATCGTCCTGGGGCTCGACGGCGCTGTACCAGGGCTTGTCGATCTGCCATTCCTGGGCGGACAGATCCTTGAAGTTGTCGCCGCGAGCAAAGCGACCAGCCTGTTCGTAGGGGTAGGGTGTTGTTCCCGTGAAATCGTTGTATTCCCCCTCGTCGTCGTGCGCCTCGCGAATCGAACCAGCGGTTTCCAGGTCGAGATTGTACCCGGACAGTCTGAGGAGCTGGTCGGCGTAGAACATCGACACGCCGCAGACTTCATCGATCATCATCTGGATCATGAACGGATCAATGAAGATCCGGCCGCCCAGTTCGGTCTGCCAACCCTGCTCGCCGACGCTGGTACTGTCCAGTGGCCGGCCAGCCGACCAATCGATCGCGCCGCCTGGCATGATGATCGGCATGCGGTGGGCTTCGTCGACCCGCCAGCGCGTCGCCTGCGAGATGAAGTCCGACATCCCGAGTCGCGGATCCGTCATTGGTCGCGGAAGCACTCCCAGGATGATGACGTACTGGGAGTGCGGGTGTTCCGCGCAGATCACGGGGGTCCCGGGTGGGATGGTGCCCAATGGTTTGGCGCCGATGACCTCGGATGCCGCACTCTGGGCGAACAGCCCGAGCATCGTGGCCGTGCCTTTTTCCAGCTGCACCCGGTAGCAGTTGGCGATCGCGGTCGCGTCCGTGATCGTGCCGAACTTGATGACGGCGGTCTGTCCCAGGCCGAACATCGCGGCAGAGGCCTGCGACCATGGATCCCGGACCGACTCGCGTTGCGTACCGCTTCCGGGCGGCATCTGCTGTAGCCGCTCGTTACGCCGCTCCAGGAGCCGCATCTGCCGTCCGGTCGACATGGCTTATGACTCGTCCTCGATGTGCCAGGAGGCGGTCTGTAACTGCTGCTTGTCGACGTTGAACACAGACTCCGTGGCTGGAATCTGGACTAGCAATTCGCCCAGTTTGTCGAGGGCGAAGCCGGTGAGCCCCGCTTCCTGCCCGAGAGCCAATGCACGGGAAACGGCCGATCGCCGCGTCGTGCTCGTTTGTTGCTGGGGCTCGACGGCCGTACGTGGTAGCCAGGTGAGCTGCCAGCAGCGAATGCCGTTCACTTCCTTGAGACTACAAAACCAACCGAAATCCTTGGCAACACGAACGTCGTCTGCCGGCGTCATTGTCAGCATGTCAGGCCTCCTGCTCTGACCCCACCTCTTGGAGAAGGTGGAGGAACTGCTCGTTCAGTTCGGTCTTGCGCTTGGCAAGTTGTCGAAGATACGCATCCGACCCGGGGGCGTTCTTCTCGTTGTCGGGCTTTGTTTGTACCAGCTTCCGCCAAAGTCGAGAAAGGAAATCAGGCGGCAATTCCGATTCGAATCGCTGAACGGTGATGTTTCGCTCATCTTCAGGAAGGTCGTTGTGGCTGTCGAACCGGATGCCACGACCGATCGCCTGCGACGTTCTGGCCTCATTCCAGTGTGGGTCCAGGATCTGCAGCAGCCGTGTACCCTTCAGCGAGATGCCTTCACCGCCGGACGGTCCGAGGAGTAGCATCCGCAGCTTGCCCTTGTTGTAATCGTCGACGACCGCCTTGCGCTGGGCGTCTGTCAACCCGCCGTGAAACACGCCTGATGGAATACCCGCGCGTTCCAGCGCTGCCTGGTACGGTGTGAGTCCGGCGTCGATGAAATTGGAGAAGGCGACACCGCGGGCGTTGGGGTTACCCTGCAGCTGCTGCGTTGCGAGTTCCAGCGCTTTCTGCAATTTTGGCGATTGCTGGAATGCCTTGTAGGGCTCCTTGCGACCTCGCATAAACGGGAGTGTCGAGAGCGACACCTGCCGCGGCCCTGAGAGGAACGCTGACAGGTTTTGCATCTCCCGGTTGGAGAGCGGAAAGTCGTTCTGGACTTTCCAGCGTAGTAGCCAGGGCAGGCGGTCCCAGAACCCTTGGTAGAGCGATGTCTGCTCAGCGCTCATCGGCACGGTGTAGTCTTCGTCGATCTTGTCGATACCCATCTCCGGCGATGGTCGGTAATCGACGTGTCCGGCGAGCAGGTCCTTGAGTTCGTCGGCATTCTGCAGCACAGGTCGCTGCCCAGGCTTGACGCCTTTAAGCCAGCCAAAAAGCCCGGGACTGACGTTTTCGTGCCCGACGTATCGCTTGTCGAACTGCTCGGGGGTGATGGTCTGCTGTGTCAGCATGCTGATCAGCGGCGCCAGATCATGCGGGTGATTCACGATCGGGGTACCGCTCAGCAGCAGTACGTGTTTTGCGGTGTCCGCCAAGTCCTGGACGGCCTTGGTGCGCTGCGAGTTGGCGTTGCGCAAGTTCTGCGCCTCGTCAACGATCAACGTGTCGGTTTCGTCTGGTCCATTACCTTGCGAAAGCGCGTTGAAACTGTAGACGCTGGCCGGCGTCTGCTGGTCCGTCCACTTCTCTCGCTCCTTTTGGAAATTGGTTCGAAGCGCTGCCGGGCCGACGGCCGTGTACGGGCTACCGACTGTCTCCGCGTGTGCGATGCTGGCGAGAGTCTTACCTGAGCCCAGCCCGTGGTAGATCAATTTCCGGGCTTCATAGTCATGGCCAGCGTCGGCAATTCGCTGCTGCGCTGGCTGCAACTCCACTCCCGGGAGCAAGGCGCCTGTCTTGACCCGTGTCGCAGCCCGGCGGCCGAACTCGTAAGGGGTCATGTGTACGGGGCCTGAGGAGCGGATTGCTGCTGCACGACCTGCGGCAGCAGGTTGATGATCGTGTTGTAAAGTTCAGACTGCCGCGGATCGCCGTCGGGGCCGACCTGGCGTCGCATGAACTTGCGCCACGCTGCGTCCGCTGTGTCGCTGGGGCCGTCGTCCTGCCAAGTTTCCGGAGCCGGCCACTCTGACTGGATGTACTCGGCGGCCTGTTCTGGTGTCTCGATCAGCTTGCCTTTCTGACCGGCATAGAGACGTTTTAGCTGCGCCAGCCCTGGAACCAGTTCGCCAGAGACTCGCTCATGCGCGTCATAGCCTTTGTCTTGAGCTTGTGGTTGATAATACCCGTCCAGAATCGGCTCACCGGTCACGATGTCGTGCGGGATGTTGTAGCGCGCAATTGGATGCTTTCGGTGCTGGAGATTTGCATGTGTCAGCTCGTGTTCCAGCGTCTCGGGATCAATTCTGCCGGCAAGATCGCTACGCATAGCGATCTCTCCGGTTGGTTGTTTCGCATAACCTCCGATAGCTAGGCCGCGTGATCGCAGCGATTCCTTAGCGGGCACAGGGATCGATGTCACAGGTGCCGATCGAAACAGATCGTCTTTTTGCCAGAGTTGTTGCAGGTAGGGCGGCAGGACGGCGTTATTGCGGGCCGCGATCGCAGAGTCGACGGCCTTATTGGTTCCACCGACGCTGTCGTAGAAGCGTGCGCGGGCCAGCTCTTCAAACAGATTGTGGTCTCTTGTTTTGACGAACGTATCCGGCGACAGGTATGGATTCTCTTCCGCCAGTCGGGCGTGCGGTGTCTGTCGCAGCAGGCTGGTCGTCGCCTTTCTCTTGGGCGGCCATGTTGCAGGCGGGATCGCAGGAGGCACTGTGTCCGGGAACATGTGCCGGCGGAGTGCCGAGCCCACCGGCGCGTGATCAGGAGGCATGACGTATGCCGGGCGAATATAGCCACGGGCTGAGTTCACTGGCGGTAGTTGAATGCCGCGTTGATCGACTCGCGGCTCTTGTTGCTTGATCTGATCCCATACTGACGCGGTCGACTGCGGATCCTTTGGCCGGACTTCTGGGCCAAGCGCACCCTGCGGGAATGCAGCATCACTTTCGGATGGAAACATGAATGACAAGTCGGTGTATGGATCCAGTCGACGATCACGACCAGCGGCATCCATGAGCACCCGGCCTGGCCGGAACGGAGTGGCTTCGCCGCTATTGATAATGTCGTCCCCGCTGGCGAATCCGGACGCGTCGGCCAGCGGGCGCGTGATGCTCTGCACCTTGCCAGGCAACTGCGCAGCACCGGCGGACAGTCGCGGCGGTGCTGCCGGTGTTGGGTCGCTTCCGAAGAGCCGGCGAAAGGTTGCGACCCCGTTGGGTGGCGCTGCGGGGGCGGTGCGACCCGCAGAGCTTGGAGGCGGCGGCGCTGTGCGCCCAAGCGACGGATTCGGTGCAGGGGCGATCCCCCGCACGATGCTTTTGTTACCTGCAGCAAGTGCGCCCTGCGGCACAGGTGCCGGCCCAGTCGGCGTCTTCGGCAAGCCCGGCGTTAACCTCTGCAGCGCCGCAGCGCATTTCCAGCCGAATTCGTAGGGGGTCACGGCTGCCTCGCGCGCTCTCGCCTGGCAGCTGACGCCAGTAGCTTCTCGCGAGCAGGTGGCGGTAACTCGCTGACGACCGCCAGCGTGTGCCGGACAACCTCTGCGATCTGGGCGATGGGCAAATTGATATCGCCGCACTCGCGTGCGGCGACTTTGGCGCTGAGTTCATTGAACGTCATGTCACTGCCGCTTTACAGGGTCAACTGCCGCGGCCGCTTTACGCCGCTGTTGCCGCGCTGATGTCGAGATCGAAGTATTGGAGCTGCAGATTCTGACGCACGAGGTTGTCGTTGACGTCCAGATTGCCGCCAATGGCGTTGGCGAAGGCCCGCTTCATGTTGTAGCGCTGCCCAGCGGTTGCGGCCCCGGTCTGACACTGCCGCGACGAGGCTTCCAGTGTGAGGTCCTTAGGGTTACAGGCGTCGCCGTACGACTCGATGAGCCGCGACTGCAGACCGCCCGGGCCGAGGATGTTGACGATGGTGGCCTGCCCCTGGGCGTTTCCGACGACGGTGTAGACGAAATTGGAGGCCAGTTCGTACAGCATCGAAACTTGCTGTGCGAAGTTGAACCCGACCTGCTGTAGCAGGAGTCCCGAGACCGGCTGGCCGGCAATCACGACGCTGAGCCCGTCGCGCTTGAAGCTGCCTTTGTGCGTCTGGGCGTTGCGGAAAACAGATGCCATGTGTCACTCCCTTGAACCGCTTTAAGCGGCGTTTCCAATCAGACGGTCCAGACCAAACATCTTCAGCAACTGCGGCAGGTTCTCCAGCGAGAGCCCTTGGAGCCCTCGACCTTGAGGCTGCCCGCCGATACCCGCGGCTTGCAGGATACTGCCGATCGCGTTCCTGTCGCCGTGGGCGCCGGCTTGCCCAGCGTCTCCCAGACGACTCTGCAGTTGTTGGAAAAGTGGGTTCAGGTCTGGCATCGCACCCACGGGTAGGGTCGCCGTTGGTCGCCGCGATGACGACCTGACGCGGTGGAGCGCCTCCAGCATTGGCGTTTGCGAGGCGGCAGGAGCGGTCGGCCGGGCAGCACTCGCGACGTGGCCGCCGGCTCCGGCGCCGGCTCCGGCGATGCTGCCGCCGGCACTGCCGGCCGAGGCTCCGGGCGCAATTCGCGAGGCTGCAGCGATACCTGCCCCGGCGGTACCGGCTGCTGGTGCGGCTGAAGTCGCGGCAGGGTTTGGCGACGCAGGTGCGGGCCCCTGGTTCTGTACTTGCTGCTGTTGCTGCCGCTGGGCGCGTGTCTGCGCAATCTGGGCTTGTTGATCTGCCATCTGCTTACGGACCTGCAGCCACTTCTGCTCTTCAGGCAGGGATGCGAAGGCTTCATTACGACCGGAAGCTGCGGGTGCCCGCTGCGAGGCCAGGCTTCGCATCTTCCCGAGCCGGTCGGAGCTGCCACCCAGACTCCCGAAGGGCCCGCCGGAGGAGTTGTAACTCGCCATCTCTTGTCGAGCCTGCTGCCGGATGGCCGGGTCTGCTTCTGCAGGTCTGGCAACGTAACCGCCACCTGGCAGGCCCACACCCTGCTGGTTGCCGGCCGCCATGTTGATGTTTTCGCGATCGACCAGCAGCGGCCGCTGCCGCTGGATTTTCATCAGGTCGAGTGGGTTACCGGCGGCCTGCTGCGTATGCACACGATCCATCATCCGCATGGAGTCGCCGCCCGGCGGGATCGGGGCTGTTGGTGCCGCCGCGCGGGGCGGCGTCAGCGGGGCTGCCGGGCGAGCTGCCGGCGATCCGCCGGTTGACGCCGATAGCGACGGCGCTGGCGGTGCCATGGGACGCATCGCTGGCTTGGCTGCTGGTTTGATACCGCTTCCGGCGCCGACGCCTGGCGATACTGGACCTGAACCCGGAGAAATAGGTCCAGCTGGCTTCTTGGAGAGTGGCGTCGGTCCGATGGACGCCTTCTTTTTCATCACGCTGTTTACGAGCAACGGTTTGGCCTGAACCTTGGCCGGCTTACGGATCAAGTCCAGCGGATCCGCATCTGTGTCGGAAGGCGCCCCGCAACCTGCAGCATGGTCGCGCAGGCTGAGCCCGGAGGCCGTCTGTGAGGCCAGTTTGAAGGCGTGTCCGAACTCGAAAGGCCTCATGCCTTCTCCCGTGGGCTTACAGCACCAGGTATACGTCGCCTTCGTTCCACGGGGCGGGGAGCACCGGCTTGATGCGAATTTCGACTCGGTCGGCGGCTGTGGGATGCACCCGCAGCAGCTCGATCATCTCGGCCACACCCAGGTCGGGTGTGGCGATGATCTGCGAGCCGATCTCCTCGGTGAGTCCGTTGGTGGACAGGTTCTCCAGCAGATTCTCCAGATCGTGGCGAAGTCGCCGCAGGAGTGCTGGCGAGACGTTGGAGCGGCCAATGAGGGCCGACCACAGGTCCCGGATCTGCACCGAGATGTCGTCCAGGTTGGTCCGGATCGATTCGGTGCGATGGTTCAAGTCGGTGATATCGGTCGTCAGGGCATTCAGCGTGTAGATCGCCCCATTGCGATCCGTCGCCAGCACCCACACGCCGCCGTTCATCAGGTCATCCAGCTGGCTGCTGGTGAACATCTTTGCGGAGACGATCGACTCGAAGCCGCTGATGGCGACGTTGGTCAACGGCCGGTGCGGCAGGGCGCCCGAGCGGAGCCCAGCCAGCGCGGCGGCGGCGAAGTAGCCGTCGACCACACGTCCGCCGGAGACCAGGGAGTCCGGCCAGACCGCGCAGACCCGGCGATTGGATATCGACTGGGCCTGTGATTTGAGATCGACCAGGAGCTCCGCGTTCGACAGGGTCCGCCAGATCTCGATCTTCTGGGCCTGTGCGACGGGAGTTGTGAACCCGGTCTTCAGCAGAAGTGAGCTCTCGCTGAGCACCGAATCGACAACGATCTCGCTGTATGACGGGTTGCCGTAGGCGTCGACGGTGAACAGGACTCGGGCGACGTCGCCAGCACGTACGCCGTGGGTGATGAAGCCCGCGTTGGCCGCGGGGACCTGCAGCAGTGTGTACTGCGTGCCTGTGGCCTGCGGATTATCCGCCACCGTGGCCAGCACGCTGCCGCCGTCGATCGACGTCGGGCTGATGATCTGGGCTGTCTCCTCGGACTGACCGACGACCATCTTGGTCGCTGTCCGTTTGATAGCACAGAACACGGCCTTGAACAGGTTCACGCCAGGCCCGGACTGGGCGTTGGCGTAGGTGATGGCCAGGTCGATGGCTGTCCGGTCGAAGGTCAGCGGTACGATGTTGTAGAACTCGGGCCGCTCTTCGAGCGCGGCGAACGCCGTCACCCAGTCCTGGGTGCCGGGGGTCGCCACAGCCATGGCCCAGACCGACTGGCCGCCGCTGTTCTGCAGCGCCTTGAAGACGCCGAAGGACAGCGGGTTGTCGGGATCGAGCTGGCCGGGGATCAGGGTTTCGATGTCCTCGACGCTGTCGATGCGGACAGGGTCGCTCGTGAGATCCGGCAGCCACTCGCGGTATTCGGCGTAAAGCACGCCGGACTTGAGCGGCAGGGCCGCGGGTACTCCACCGACGGTCCAGTCGCTGTCGAAAGCGGTAATCCCGGCCTGCGGGACAATTTGCGTCGACTCCAGCTCATAGTTCACGAGCGGTGGATCGCTGACGCGCTGTTCGTCGATCTCCAGGCCTGCCACGGCCGGCAGGTACAGGTAGAGGCTCAGGTCCGATGCGGCCAGCATGTCGGCGTTCAGGTCGTCCTGCAGGATCAACGTCCCGAGGCGGCCGGTCGAAGCGGCTGTCACCGGTACGTACCAGACGTCGCCTTTGCGAAGGCTGACCGGCGCGGAGCCGGCGCCCGTCAAAACGTAGGTGACGGTCACGCCATGACTGCCGATGGGGATCGCGACGCCTGCCGCCGACACCTGTGTCGGACCGCTATAGTCGAGGCCGTTGACGGTCGTGACGCTGATTTCCGGCAGCGGTCCAGAAGCGAACAGCCCGCCCTTGGTGCATTCGATGCGGTACACGTCGTTCGACGCGCCTGTGTAGGTCCCGCCGGCTGTGACCGAACCCTGGTGGAACACCATGCGAGCGACAACCTGGAAGGTCTGTCCGACCACCAGGTCCGAAATAGCCCAGCCGCCGTTCGTCGCTGTCGTGTCGCAGCCGCCCTCAACTTCGGAATCGAAGGTGACTTCCACGCCGCGCGTGCCGATGGCGGTTGCTTCAGCCATCTCGAAGATCACCTCGTCCTGGTCGTCGGTGCCGGAGGCTGAAACGACGCGCACCACCGCGTTGTCGCAGCCAGGCGTGGCTGCCCGAATGACGATCAGGGTGTAGGTCTCTTCGACTTTGCCGTCGTCGAGACCGTTATAAGTTCCAGAAGCCGCGATGGTGACGCAGTTATCCGGACCGCCAGTCTTGGTGGCCGTCAGGGCCGCAGTGGTTACGGTCTGGTTTGAGGCGTCATTGGTCGGGCTGCCCAGGGCGGCTGCCACAGCCTCGCCGGCGAAGCCAATTACCGAGGTCCACAGCTCGACGTCGCCGCAGTCGCCGTCCGTGCCAACGATCCTGGCGCGGTCGCCGACTTTTACACCGCGGTCGCCGAACAGCGCGTGATGCGCGAAGCCGGTGCCGTTGCTCTTGTACCCGAGGGTCGAGGAACGAATGCGATTCGAGTAGCCGCCAACCGGGGCCACGGTCCCGCGACCTCCGCTGGCATCGCCAGCCAGGTCGGTGTGGTACAGGAGGAGCGCGTCGTCGGCGAACAGCCTGACTGAGTCGAAGTCAACGACGCCGCCTGCTGCGCGGTCAGGCCATGGATAGGCCGCTTCATTGTCCGGGTCGTAGGCGCCGAGACTGATGAGCGCCTTTTCGGCGTCCACAGAGTAGCGGTGCAGCTTGGCGTTCGGTCCGACGATGCAGGCCAGCTGTCGCTGGGCGGTCGTAGCCGCGTTGATCGTCAGTTCCTGATGAATCCGCAGTTGCGGCCTGGCAATCACGGTAATCGACTCCTTCGATAGACCAAGCTCTATGCCGCCCTAATGGCGAATCATACCTGAAACGTCGAACACAATTTTCTTGAGTTTGGGCAGATCAGGTATCCGATCCCAGCTGTGCGGGGAAGTGTAATTGACCAGGACAGGCGCCGCAAAGTGCATTTGAGCCTCTTTGAGCGGTCTGGCGTCCCCGGCCTGCCCGACGCTGAACGCTGTCAGCGAGGTTTCTAACGTGATGTTGTGCGTAATTTCAGCCAACTTGGAGGCCGTCTCCCAGGCCAGAAATCGACATTCTTCGATCTTGCTGGCGGCATGCAGGATGACGATGCCGCCCGTCCACTCAGTGTAATGCGACGTGCGTCCGGTATAGAGATCCTCTTCGAACTTGTCGTCGAACCCGAGTTGCTTGCGGTCATACGGCATGTCACGAATAAAAACTCCCGGCCGCTTCTCGGTGAGCGCCGGTGACCACGTCTCCCAGCCATCGATGGTCAGTCCGCTATCAGGAGCCTCTGTCCAGACCCCGTATTTTTTCAGGAGCCCGTGCGTATAGGGACTTTCGAAATTCTCAGCGTCTGAGTAAAGCTCCCTGAGCAGGCGAATCACGACCGATGGCATCATCGGCGGATAGAGGATGATCGGACATTCGTCGTTGGGCGCCTGGTCAGGCTCTGGCGTGTGGACTTCCATCAGGACTGGGTATCCAGGATGAGTTCCGCGGACCCTGCTGGCATGGGCCACAAGTCGTGCCAGTTAGCAACCGGCGGGCTCATGGACCAAGTCGATTGTCGCTTATTGGTGCCGTTGACAGCTTGCTCCAGGCCAATGGAGCCTGCGCGCGGGCGCACACCGTGGACGGCCGGCTGCTGCGGTGCTGCGAGTTGGACGAATGGTTTGAAGCCTTGAGACATATCAAGGGGCGGCAACGATAAGTTCGTGGGCGTCCGGGCCGCATTCTCCCGGTTTCTCGAACACAAGCACGTACTGGCCTGGATCGATGCGAAACTGCGTCATCCAACGACCCGCTTGACCAGTGTAGCCGACGGCCAGCGCACTTACCTCACCTGTGAGTCCGCTGTCGTACGCCGATTTGGTGAAGAGCAGAATCCGGGCGCCGATAATTCCGCAGCCTTGCGCATCAGCGTATGTCAGTGCGTCTGGACCGCCGTAGTTATGATCGATGAGCACCGGGTTGGCGACTAGGCTGGGGCCCCGTTTGGTCATCAGCTGCGGAACAGGTGAGTAGGCATCGACTGGGATCTTGTAAACAACGTCCGAGCGTGGCATGAGCTGCAGCGTGGCCTGAACAATCAAGGGGACACCGCGGAGCTCGACCTCGTTCTTGACTTTCTCGACGGACCATCGCTCGTCGCTACGCGCATCGACCCAGATATCCTCGTAATCCAGTTGCGGAAAAGCTGAGGTCAGGCCCTGGACGACGGCGTTCCGGATGGGACCGGCTTCGGATTGCGCTTCATCGATCTCCTGCGGCGTTAGCTCCATGCAGGTGCAAGGCACTGGTGGGTGATAGCCGATCTCGAACTCTGTCCCCATTGTCTGGGTACGGCGACTGTCGATGACGGCGCCAGAGAGCGGATTGACTGCGTTCTGGTCGACCGTGCCAGTCCGCATTCGCTTCAGCAGGAAGCCATGCCGGGCGGTCTGCCGGTGATTGATCTCGTGCAGCCTCAGAATTTCTCGGGCTTTGAGCCAGGCCTGGTCATCCAGGAGTCCCCAGGTGCCGGCCGGCAGTGAGACGCCTTGTTTTTCGTTGTTGACAACGAGCACCCGGTAATGGATGCGGGACTTCTTCCCTTGCAGTCGCGTCTCAGCATCGGTCAGCGTGAAGACATTGGTAGCTGGCGACCCGATATTGACCCAGTCGAGTGCGCTCGCGAGTCCTGTCTGACTGATCTGCAGTTGATAGGTGCAGTCGCCAACAGGAACAAAGTTCGGGTGGTGCCTCCACCAGACCCGGGTCACACCCGAGACCAGGTGATCGACCCAGACGCGCTCAAACGGATATTGCTGCAGAGGGTCAGACATTAACCGCCGCCATAACCCCAAATCGTACGGGCGCTGTGACCGACACGCATGTTCTCTCGCATTTTTCGAGACGCGACAAACTTCTTGTACTCAGTCCATAGGTACAAACCGCGTTGATCGTACTGGTCGTACTTATCCTTGTCGTTGATCGTGATCCCGCCGCCCTGGACCGGGAGGTGCTGGCTGCGGAGCCGTTCAGCATGCAGCATGAAGAGCCGGCCCTTGATCGCGTCGATCCAATGCGAGCGATAGGGAAATGTCGTCGTGTCGTAGCGGATGTGCGGCGTCTCAGGTAGCGACTCGTTCCAGTGCTCGACACAGAAGATTGCCGCGCTGGCGATATCCGCGTCGCTGAAGCGCTGTTGCATGGTCAGCGTGTTCTCGCCGGCGAAGTCCGCCAGTTGCTCGCGGATGCTTTCGACTCGCGGCAATCCTGTGTTGCTGCCCCAGGTGCTGTGCTGCACAAAGACGAAGAACTCGTTTTCGTAAAGCAGTGACTGGATGATCGGGTTGGCGGTGTCTTCGGCGTCCGGGTTGTCGTATTCCTCGAAGACGCCGAAGGTCCCTAGAAAAATGCCCGCCCGCGTCAGCTCCGTGGTGAAACAGACTTTGACTTGCCCCTGCTCAGCGCTGACGACTTCTGCCAGGTTGTTCGCGTCAAGTGGGTCACCTCCGCAGGTGGACAAGGCTTCCCGAATCCTGAAGCGAACCGCGATCGTTCGCGGCGGATCGTCAACCGCCAGGCATTGGGTGAGATTGATCGGGACGCCTGCTGAGGTCCTGAGCTGCCACGAGAAGCACCGGTTCTTCCCGGTGGGGACAATGACCGCGGTCTGCTTACCGACGAGTGCGACGCCCTCGTCATTGGTCGGGACCGGTGGCTGGGCGGCGACCGGTGGGCACGCGACGGGCGTTGTCGGGAGCGGAGACGAAACAACCGACTGATCCCCACAGCAGCGAGGATCAGTCGGATTGACTGGCGTAGCGGTGATGGGCATGGAGTCCCCCGGGAGGGCCTTCGTGCCCGATTACCCGATGTTGGCGTTGACGTTTCCTGTGTTCACGCCGAATGCCGAGGCGAACACAACTTTCCCGCTCGTCTGTGCGGACGCAGCGTACTCCGTGCTGCGAGCGATGGCGGACGCCGCCACGGCTGCGTCCAGCGTCTGGCTGAGCAGGGCGTTTCCGGCAGCCTTGGCTGGACCGAGCGTCTTGCCGACTTCCAGCGTCTGGCTGACCAGCGTCATGGTCCAGATGCGTTCCGGCGAGATATCGACCCGAATCGGAGTCGTCTCGCCGTTGGCCGAGGCGTCCACAGCGATCCCGAGGAACACTGCGGCGAAACCCGCCTGTGTCGTCGCGATGTTGGTGTCCCACGTGAATGCCGAAGCTGGCTTCACGTCGTCGGTGTCGAGATAGACCATGTCGCCAATCGCGATCACCGTGGCGGAGTCGACACGGGCCGTGACGATCTTTCCGCCGGGCTGCGGTTTGGCGATGAGGGTGATCCGGCCGGCCGCGATGGCGTCCAGCGCGGCATCGTAATCGCGACGATTTCGGCGATGATCCGTCAGGATCGAGTTCGGGAAGTCGCCTGGAACGAGCGCGACTTCATTTGCGGCCAAGGTTTTGCCCCGGTCGCCGATGAAGCCGAACAGACGCGAACCACCGGAGGTGTTGCGCACCAACGTGCCGTTCGCGATTTGGGTGGCTGTGGCTGGCATTTATGGGTGTCCGCTACTGGGTGTCATCGTGACTGGGGTCGCAGGACTCAGACCTCTGCGCAGGTCAGGAACCTCGCCTTATTCCGAGGTGGCAATCAGGCCGCGCCGGACGCAAGCAGGACGTCGAGTGCCGCGGAGACCGTCGGATCCTGCACTGTCGCATCGACCATCTGGGTGATGGCCTGCTGGGTACGATCTTCGGCCGCCTGCTTGGCCAGGACTGGTGCCACCAGCTGTCGGTGGGCCCGGTCGATGACCTTCGAGGAGGCCGATTTCTGGTAGGCGTCGTACTGGGGTCGCAGGACGTCGCGAATCTGGACCAGCTTCGCAACGTCATCCTGCGTCTCAGCACGAAAACCGGCGGCCGCACACTTCTGCAGGAAGGTGGGCAGATACGCGCCGGCTTCGAACACCGAATACGCGTGAGCGGCATCAGCCTGTGCGGGCTGTGCCTGAGCGGCGGGTTGAGCCGTCGTGGACATGTGAATGGATCCTCGTGATCTGCCGGAAACTGTGGACTCGTTCGCGAAACCTGAAAAGGTGGCCGGTCAGTAACCGGCCACTTGGATCAGGCAACTCCGGTGAAGTCGACGCGGCTGAGGGCGCCCGCATGAGCGATCACCGCACCGCACATCATCGCGATGAAGAATTCGACCCACCACGCCTTGTGCTCGACGTACATCGTCGCGCGTTCGCGGTAGTAGTTCGGGCCGAGGGCGTTGGTCGGACCGAAGCTGAAGATCGTCCCCTTCGGCACGAGCTGTCGCTTGATGGTCGAGATCAGGCTCTTGCCGCCGACCTCTTCCGAGGTCCAGCCCTTGAAGAAGATGCCTTCGGCAGCGCTGCCACCGAGCTCGTCGAAGCCGATCTTTTCGAGTTCGAGGAGCGTCAAGTTGCACATGAGGTGCTTCTCGACTTCGAAGCTCGAAGGCGCACTCGCCATCACGCCCTTGACTTCCGGGAGCGTGTTGCGAGTGATCGCCGATTCAAACGTCCGCCAGTGCACGTGGGTCGAACCGAGCGCGGTTGACCCGGCGGACACGAGCAGGGCGTTGACGGCTGCGATGAAGTTGGAGTCCTTCACCGTATCCATGTCGGCACGCATGATGTCGACATAAACTTGGCGAATGTCCATTGTGTAGGTCGCGAGATTCGCGACGTCAGCACGGGCCCGGGCCGACACAATACGGGCCATGCCCGCATACGCGCGCCTGCCGCGGATCGTGGTGAGCGTCGGGTTCTGCCCGAACGGAATCACGGCACCCGACGGCGCGGACGGCTGGATTTCGTACGAGAACTGCAGAGTGTCATGCTCCGCGACGAGGAGGTGCGACCCTTCAGGAAGATCCTGAGCAGGCTGCACCTTGTCATGGAAGCCGTTTTCGAACATCTGCGTCCGGATGTAATCCGTCAGACCTTCTTTGGCTTCCTTGACGTGCTCGGGTGAGCGCATCGAGTCCAGGAGGGCCTGGTTGATCTGCCGCTCCTGTTCGGGTGTGTATGGCATGGTCGCAAGACCTCCGTGTCGCGAAATTGTGAAAGCAGGTACTGGTGGGGAACGCCTTACGGCCGTGACAACAACTCAAACAGGATCAGTGGTTACCAGGCGCGGGTCGCGACCGGAATCGCGCGGGTCCAGAACGCCAGGCGGCTGATATTGCCGTTGAGGTCGGCCGGGAGAACTCCGCGGCTGACCTGCCCAACGATCGGGTCGGTGTAGGGGATGGCTGCCGCGTTGTCGGCGACGTTGCGATTCCAGATGACGCCGCCGTTGGCTGCGCTCTCGTTGGACGTGGCACCCGCGGCTGTCTTGGGTGTGAGGAAGTCGTTGCGAGCGTAGGTCTTGGCCGAGTCGAAGGCCGCGATTGCGATCTCGACGCAGTCACCTGCGACCAGGGCGCCGAGCACGTTGTTCGGACCCGGGATGACCGGCTGGGTGAGGAATGCCCCGGCCGCCGTGGTCGTGGGAACAGCCACGTCATAACCGTTGGCGCCGTTGCCCATGAGGAACATGGGCATGGCCCACTTGTCGGTCAGGCCCATCTCGAAACTGCCCGCCGAATTCAGCGAGACCAGGCGACCAGCGCCCGGGCTGAACGTGACGGCTGCAGCAAGCGGGGCCTGGAAATCCAGCTGGTCCCCGTTCTTGACTGCGCCCTTGAGAGGCTCAAGGTGAGCCTCGAACATCGCGTGGGGGATCGTCGACGGCATGTGTGGAAGCCTCCGTGCAAACTGTGCCGATCAACTCGGCGTGGACTCTTGGATAGGAAACGCAAACAGCAGACGTCAGCTCACACGTTGGCGCCCACAGCTGCAGCCAGCTTGGACAAGCCGGCTTGCGGATCAGGGACCATTCGCCGAGGCGCGGGGATCGCAGCGGCGGGCGCCGGTACGGGTTCACCGATGGAAGCCGCCTTGGTGTTCGGATGGAAGACTGCGGCACCGGCCAGGAGCTCCATGGCACCTGCGTAGGTGCTGAGCTTGGCAGCCGCAGTCTTGCGCTGCAGCGGGTCGTCCAAGATCATGCCGCCGCTCACAAGCGCGTCGACGACTTTCTGGACCTGATCGGCGCCGGCCTTCTTCTCAGCGGCCAGCTTTGCGATCTCGCTGTCCTTCGTCTCGATCTCGGCGGCAGCTTTTTGCATGCTGGCCTGCGAGGCGTGCATGTACTCAATAACTTCGGGTGCGGGAGTCGGCACGGCTCAACCTCATGTCGGGCTGGTGTCAGCGCGGATTGTGGCTTCGAACTCTTGTCAAATGGCTGTTCGCGTGTCAGGCGACTTCGCGAACGTAGCTGCGAAGGTCCTTGCGGAGACTCTCGCGAATCTTCAGCTGTGCCGGGGAAGCGGCCTTCAGGTATTCGCCCACAGCGGCGGCCACCTTCTGGACCGGTTCTTCTCCGGAAGCGGCAAGCTGCCCCAGGCCTGGCTCAGCGAGCAGGGCGAGGAGCTGCTGGATGACTTCTTCCTTGGAGATCTCCCCGCCACCAGCGCCCGGCATTCCCGGAGGCATGTCGCCGCCAGGTCCACCTGGCATTCCACCGGGCATTCCGCCCGGTAGGCCACCCGGCATTCCACCGTCACCGCCCGGAGGCGGCGGGGGTGCTTCACCGGGTCCGGGCGGAAGCAATCCGGCCAGCGGATCACCGCCGCCAGCGTCGCCCGGAGGAGGTCCGCCGCCGTCGGAGGGCGGTGCGGCGGCTTCTTCGGGGTTGCCACCGCCTTCGCCACCTTCTCCACCTTCGAGGGCTTCTTCCTCTTCAGCGGCCTTTTTCTCCTGGAGCAAGAAGCCGATCACCAGGTCGGCGTCGGAATTTGCCTGCTGGACGGCAGCTTTCACGATCTCCCGCTTGCGCGCGAGGAGCTGGGTTGCAGCCTGCTGTCCAGCCGTATGTGCGGCGGCCAGCTTGGCGACCGCGCCGGGAGCGGCTTGGCTGTCGCTTGCGGCCGACTTGAGATACTCGTTTGCGATCTTCGTGGCCGCGTCGCGAGCCTGGGCGAAGCTGAGCTTCGCATACTTCTCGCCGCCGACTTCCACCGGGCTCTCCGTCCCGGGGTCCTTGGCCTGGCTGCCGATCGGCAGATTGATCTGGTCGACCTGATGGCTTTCGTGCCCGATCATGAGCTGCTGCTCTTCCGGGCCTTTGGTCTTGGCGTCGGGCGCGGACTCGGTGGCCGCGACCCGCTCCTTGAGCTTGTTTGAGACTTCTTTGCCCAGTTCGCCGATGTGCATCGAGACTTCGTTCTCGGCACCGCCACTGGCGCCAGGAGCGCTCGACGTGGGACCATCTTCGGCGGTTTTCACTGCCAGCCCAGGGTGGACTTCGGCACAAAGGGCGTCGATGCTCTTGAACATCGCCTGCTTAGATTTCATCTCGGCATCCTCTTGATGCACCAACAACCAGCCCGGGTTGGGCCTCTTGCGATGCTAATTTTGAATGACTGCGGCGCGAAGTGTCAACTCGGAATCGGTGTTTCGCGACGCCAGAAAAGCAATTTTGTAGAGAGCAAACTGGAATGCCAGCTCCATCTCTGCCTCACTCACAGTAGCAGCAGCGGCTTTTTCAATAGGTTGGAGGTGCGCTAAACGTGTGAAGAGCTGCCGCTCTTCCATAGCAAATTTTTTGAGCTGTCCGGCCCACTTTACATACTCCGGGGCGGCGTGTGCGCCGGGCCAGTAGTCGCACTTTTCCAGGCGATCGACGAGGAATTCGTCGTCTCGCAATGCCCCGAAGATGCCTGCCAGGGCGGGTCGCGTCTTGGTCGCAACCGCGGCACTTTTCTCGACGTTGAGCCCTGCGTGCAGCTGAATAAATCCGGTGAGCGGTAGCAGGATGTTGGCATCCGTCAGCGCTCGGAGTGCATGTGCAAGTTTGTCGCGACCGCCTGGTAGCGCCGGGAGGTTGCAGGTGTCCTGCATGACAGAAAGACCGCGGAAGCTGGCTTCGGTGCTGGCAGCGATGGCAACACAGTCCGCCAACTTCCGCAGCTGGCCGGGCGGCAGAGAAGGAACTCGCAGCTCCGGGGGAACGTCGAGACCAACCGCTTCGGCTAGTTCGGCGCCGGAGACCACCATACTGAGGTCTGCGGCATGTTTCAGTAGCCCGGTGACGTACGCAATCCGATCGGCCTGTCGTCCCGGGTAGACGTGTGTGATATCAAAAAAGGTACCGTTCGGGTTGTCTGCGTGCAGGTGATGGAACTGGTTACCGACCTGCACGACGCGACCCATCTTGGTCCGGAGCCCGCCGGCGTCGCACTCGCTGGCTGTGCAGTATTCCGCGCGAGATCGTGCGTGATTCCCGCACCAAGAGCAGATGTCGTAGGGGACCTTGATCGCCATCGAGACCGGGATGTCCTCGCCCCGCGCGAGCTTTTCCATCTCGATATCTGCGATGAGCCCGCCATTTCGGTCTGCGGCTTCTTTGGAGCCGTTAATCGCAGCGATCAATTCGACGCAGCCGATGTCGTCTCGATAATTCGAGGCTTTGACCACGCCGTACGACTTGGACCGGTCGGTATTCTTGTGATTCCGATAGAATCTCGCGTGCGACACGAAGGTCGGATGGCAATGCCGAAGCATGGCTTCTTTGAAGCCGTCGCCGTTGCGATTGGATCCGAACTTTTCGGTGGCCCCCATCGCATACAGGTGCAGTAACGCCTCGCCTGGATGAATTTCGATGTCGTCGAGCTTCGCGAGCAAGCCCGTTCCGGCCCGCTTCGAGAAGTCAGCCAGGTCAGCGCCGATTAAACCACGGCTCGAAACTTTGACGAGCGCGGTCTGCGATTGCCCGAGATCCGGGCCGGCAGCATAGTCGATGATCTTGAGCATGGCTGGTTAGAAAGGTGACCCGTAGCTATCTCGACCTGTTGGGTTCAACGCTGGCGAATTTGCGCCCGGCGTAGGCGTCGTGGCTGAACTGGAACCCTCCAGCAATGTAGACAGCAGCGACGGAAACCCGGGACCGACCGTAGCTGGGTTCATATTTGCGCCACGGTTCCAGCCGAGCACGGCGCCGATGAGGGGTAAGGCGGCGTTGCGGACAGTCTTGTGTGCCGCCCCTCTATTGGCTGTTCTGGCCTGTCGATTGATGGCATAAACGGCAGCATCATCGGCCACTCCCGATAGCGTCTGCTGCTTGACTTTATTCAGATTGTCGAGCACCTCTGACAGGCGCTTGACTTCGGCTTGCGCCTGCGGCAGTCCCGATTGTGCATTACGCGCGGCGCTTTCAAGCTCCCGTGAAGCTGCGTTAATCGCATTGTCCAGGCCGCGGACTGTGGGTGCTACCGATTTCGGATTGGGGATTCCGAGCGCCTGCCCTGTCCGTGTGATATTTTTGAGGGGTTTGCCGATGGCGCTGTTGGCCCCTTGATTTCCGGCTGCCTGGATTCGCTCGAAGAGTGGCGCCTTGTCGCCGAGCTGCTTTTTGAGTGCTTCTGGGCTGGCGACTGCTGCTTGCGCGAGCTGTCGCGGCGCGTTGAATCCGCGGATCAGTCGAGTTGCGACTCCGCCGAGAGCTGCGCCTTGGGCGGCTTCAGCGCCGGCAATCGCGGGACTCAATGCGCGGGGCAGTAGCCCTTTCGCCGCCTCCATGAGGAGGTTGGGCTGCGACGCGTCACCTGGCGAATCAGTACCAGCACCGCCCGTGGGTGCCGCCGCTCCGGGCGGCTGCGCCGGTACACCTGGCGTATCCGGGCGACCGAACGCCTTGTCTTTGAAGTTCTGCCAGCGGACTGCCCAGGGAGTATCGATCGCTTTGGCTTGCTCGATCCGACTCGCGATGTCCTGCTGCTCGTTGAGGCGTTCTTTCGCAGGCGCTGCGAGTCCCGACATATTTTGCATCGCGAGCGTTCCGCCCGCGCCTGCCAGCCCGCCTAGTGACGCGCCTGTCAGTACGTCGCCCGACAAGCTGCGACGCTTCCGCTCTTCTGGCGACAACGACAGGTTCCGTGCAGCACCCAGCGCAGCGCCGCCAGCGCCGAGCAGCGCCGTGTTTCTGACATACGGGTTTTTCCACGCGCTGGTCGCGACGTCTCCAAGGCTTTTGCCGACTCCGCCCAGCGTGTCTTTCAGCCCGCCGAAGTCAAATCCAGCTTTTTCCAACGACTCCTGGTAGGTCTGTACCACGAGGTCGGCGGCCTGTTCGGCCGTCATTGTCTGAAGATCCATCGTGAATCCTTTCACTTGCGGCCGAGCGGCTCCAGCTTTTTCTGGGTGACTTCGGGCATCTTCGGCGTCAGGCGTTGCCCGAGATCTACCATCTGGCCAGCTGCAAATGGATCGAGGCCGCCTTGTGCGAGCCGCGTACGCAATGCGCCCTGCGCTAGGATGCGGCGATCGCCGAGTTGCGGAGAGAGTTCCAGCAACTGGTTGTATGCAGCGATGACTTCGTCTGGGTCGTGACCTGCGATCACGGAGTCGTTGTTCATCAGATCGACAAGTGTGGCTTGCGAGCGAATCTGCTGGAGCTGACGCTCGTGCATGGGGTCGCTCAGCGCCGACAGGTTCTTGTCGACTGGATCAGAGGTCAGATTATTTGACAGTGACTTCGTGAGATGCCGAACTGACTCCAGAACGGCCGCTGTCGTAAAAGGGCCCGCGGCGGCCTTGTCCGCCGCCAGTTTGGTCCCGGTGTCCGAGACGTTGAGTTCTTTCATGACCGCGTCGTTGTCGTCCGCGACGAGGCTTTTGGTGTGATGCACTGCCTTGACTGGCACTCGGGCCGGCGGGACGGCATCCGCGGCTTTGACTGCAGCAACCTTGGCCAGCTCGTATTTCTGCAGACCTGTGGCAACCTCGCGGACCAGATCGACGCCGACGAGAAAATCGCGGCACTTCGAGGCCAGCTTCAGGTGCGGAAGCTTCCCTGCGATTGCGTAGAGCGATTTCACGCCCACATCGCCCACGGCGGCTTTGATTCGCGGGGCCAGTTCGACGACAGCCGGGGCTGCGTCTTGCTGGAGATAGTCTGTCAGCTTTTCGATGGCGGCTGAGAGTTTGATCCCGACGTTGAAGACTTCCCGATTGGCCTCGGACTCACGCTTCAATGCCTCGTTTCGCTGCGTGAAGTATGGCTTTTCAGGTGCAGCCGCGGCCTGTTTGACCGGCGGCTGTGCTGTCCGCAGCAAGGCCAGGCCGGCAAGGGTCTGTTCACGCGGCGGCGCGTAGGCGGGCTCGCTGGCGATCTTCCGCAACAACGCGGTTTCGCCCAACGCTGCTGCGTGCGCCGACTTGTACGGCGTCGGGAAGATCGTTTCCATAATCTGGTCGGTATCCGCGAGCGGCACTGACGCCGTTTTCTCGTGGACATCCTGCCCCAACAGTCGCTGCTGATTGATGGCAGCGGTGTTGTAGGCCTGCACCAGCAGCTGTATCCCGGAAGGATGCAGATTGGCCGTCTTCACGGCGTGTACAATCGCCTCGTTCGGGGATGCGCCGGATGCAACATGATCAGCGACCTTGTCCAGGCACTGATCGATGACTTCGCGGGCTAGAATGCTCGTACCATTCACTGCGGCGCCTCCGTGCAGCTCACGTTGATGACGATACCATGTTGGGGTATGCCGCCGAAGCCAATCTTTGCATAACCGGCCTGTATCCGATAGCCGACTGTGGTAGTTCGACGGCGCTGTTGGCGACAATTCGCTGCATCCGCGTCGCTGGCTGCCCAGTGGCCGGGTCGTACCCACCGATGGTGACTCGCTTGCCCAGTGACGCGATTAAAGCATCGAGACCCTCTTGCAGGTGGTCAGTTGCCTGGTCGTTGAGGTTCTCTTTCGTCTCCACTTCCCGGTTTTTGACGAAAGCGTGAATGATTTCGGTGCCTCCGTGGCCGGTAGCATTCACTCGCAGGGCGGCCAGCAGGGCCTGTCGCTTAAGCGCTTCGACCACATCGTCTGAGAGTGCAGAGACCAGGTTGTCTTTGGTGACGTGATCAACGGCCGCAAAGCCGTCCATCACATACATGGCGGCACCCAGGCCACGATAATAGCCTACCAGTTTGTAGATGTCCTGATTCGACAACGCACTGGGATTGTTGATCCCGTTCAACACATGCGCGCGTGCCAGGAGCTTGAAGGGTAGCGTTGGCCGAATGTTGTAAAATACAGTCGAGTAAGCCTCGATCGTGTCGTCATCCATCATCAGATGGTTGAAGATTTCCTGGTTATCGCACCCGCTGACCAGGGTCAGTTCAAGGCTATAGCGAAGCAGTTCCCGGGACGGTTGCGTGTAGTACAGGTAGGCTTCGTAGAGCGATCCGTACCTCCGCTCCAGCCGCCGGATATTTTCCGGATTGGCGGAAATATCCTGGATCATCGCGACTGTGTCACGCATCCAGCTGTAGGCCTTGACGCCTTCGGAACGACTGGGCGCCTCCTCGGGATTGCCTGAACGCGCAAAACTCTGCGCTCGCTGAAAAATCCAGTCGAGTGCGCGAAATCTGTGTTTTGGCTTGCGGCAGCTCATAAAGCGGGGCTGTCTCTTACAGCGAGCCTTCTGAGACGTCGAGACTGACCAGCCACTGCCGGTCGGCGACGGCCGCATCGAAAGACAGGTAAAGCTCGCCGGCAGCACCCAAGACGCCTTTACGGCGGTTCGTGTACGGGAGGTATTGCCCGAGAAAGACCTTGTACGGGTCGTCTGCCGCGATGACGAGTTCCGGCGTGACCACGAAGAGCTCCGGCGCGGCAGCGGCGATTGTAGCCAGCGAGTCGCCGCTACTAACCGGGAGCGCGCTGGTCGGAGGTGCCTGCGGGTGATTGTAGAGTTTGATCTTCACTTCGACCGCGCTGCCGTGCACACCTACGCGGTAGATTCGCACGGCCGTAATGATCCCGCGATCAGGGGCTTCAATCACCGCCGTACGGTCCGTCTGGAGGATCGTTTTCGGCGTCGTGCAATGAATTTTTTCCACGGTAGCGTCCTGCTGTCAGCTGGGAGTCAGTCGGTCGTGTCTCGCAGGTCTTGGTCGACCAGCGTCGCTTCTGGCTGCGACGAGACAGTGCGGTGTTTCAGGTGATAGAGTGTTTTGCCGAGTGACTCCAGCGTGTTCTTGAGCCCGGCTTCCAGTTCCTTTGTGTCCGCCTTGCCATACCGGGTTACAAACACATCGGTGTGGATGTAGAGATGCAGCAGAAGCTGCGCGATGGCGTCAACCGCCTGCGTCAGCTTCGGCAGCTTCTCGTCGATGATGCGGTCTTCGGAGCTGGTGTGCAGCAACGACGTCAGGCCGCCCAGCTCCGTCAGCTCGGGCAGGCCGGTCTGACCGCCCTGCTGCATCATGTCGCGAATGAATGTGTAATCCGGCGTCTGCGGCGGCGGTTCCCGCTGAGGATCCTCCACGGCGACCTGGGCACTTCCCACTTCTGGGCCAGAGAATCCACCCTCAAAGGGGCTTTGATTCTGCTGGACGAACTGGAGGAGGTCAGGAAACGCCGGCGACGCCGCTTTCACGTAGGCGGTCTGTAGCGACCGCTCGGCAGACTGCAGCAGCTCCGTGGCAGCCTTCACGGACAAACCAAAACCGTCCACCAGCCGCCAGGTGGCTGCCCCTGCGTCGGCGTAGCGTTGGCTGTCAACAACGAACCCTTGGCGATCTCCGGCGACGATGACGCTGGACGCCTCTTTGACCCTGGCGGCCGCAAATGATTGTGGCGTCCCGAGATGCAACGTCTTGCCGCTCACTTTGAGTGACTTCCAGTTACCTGGGATCCGGAGGAACCCGTTGCCGGTGTGTGTTGGCCGGATGTCGTCCCGGTCGTCGATCACAACTCCTTGAATACTTTCGGTTTGCTTCCGACGTGTCGACCGCAGCGAATCCGTTTCGGAATCTCGCGGGCGATCGTTGTAGGACTCCGAGATGCAACCTGAAAAGACGCTGCCGCCGTTCCCGGGCGAAGTCTTGAGGCCCCAGAACAAAGCCGTTGCGTCCTTGCAGTCCGGCGACAGGAAGAGATACCGCGGCCCGTCCCAATGCTCCTCGGAATCCGCCGACAGGTTGTCGGCCGACGGTAGCCCTTTGAGACCCTCGGTTTCGCGTTCCGGCACGTTGTTCCGGACCCACACGTCCATGTTCCCGGCATTCGTGTAATGCCGATCGCCGTCCATGGCGACCACGACGCACATCTCGCCGTCGCGGTATAAACCTTTGCCGCGGATGCCCGCCACGATCGGTCGGCAGATGACAAGCGCTTTGACGAAACTGCCGTCCAGTCGCAGCACCTCGTAGATGCCGGAGTCCGTCGGGTTTTTGAGCGTGCGGGGAGTCGTGAGCAGCGTCGCCTTCTCGTCTTCGGCGCGCTTGTCGATGATCGTCCAGCCGCGCCTGACGAGCTCTTCCTGGTGATCTGCTGCCAGTTTTGCCGGGACGACGCCTTGGTACCGCAGAAGCTGCGTGCGCGGCTCGGCCGCTTGCTTGGGCATCACCAGGAGTGACCTGCGACTCTCGCGAAGCTCTGCCTGGGCAGCGGCGACTTTCAACGTCTCAAACCCGAAGCTGTCACGATACCATTCGGCCAGCAGCGGATCGCTGCGAAGCGCGTCGACGAAAGCTGTGATCTGGCCAGAATTTGCGCGTTTCTGCAGAAACTCGACCAGCCCAGCGTCCTTCATACCAGCAGTTTTGGCCGGCAAGTCAGTGTCACGGACGGCCCGGTACCAGGTCGCAAGGACCTCTGCGTACTTCGGGCGCAGTCCGTAAGCCTGATGCATGTCCGGCGAGCTGTATCCGCGATTGGCCAGATTTCGCGGGACGCCTTGTCCCAGCGGCTGCTGGTAGTGTGTCAGGATGGCCTTGATCCACTCTTCCGAGAGCGGCAGGTACAAGTTGTCGTCCTGTAGGTAGATCGCGTCGGCGCCTTTCAGCTCACCGTTGACAAACACCAGCGGGATGACGAGAAGCTTCTTGCCGATGTTGTACAGCAAGGCCCCGACCGCTTTTGAATCGTCCTCGGCGCGGTCGAGGAGCTGGAAACCCAGCTCGTATTGCACCAGTGCTGGTGCCTTTTTGCGAATGACCGCGTGCGCGATATTGCTGAACGCGCTTTCGTATTCGACGTCTCCAACGGCGTCGATCGGCTCAGCTTTTTTCAGCATCGTCTGCATGTGACCCCGCCCTCGTGGCGATTTACAACAGATAGGCTACTTCCCGGGCTGCCCAACTCGCAAGCTGTTTTACAGCTTATGGCTGGATCGTGACTGTCCGGCGACGATTTTTGGCCGGCATTGGCAGCACAGTGACCGGCGTCGGCGTCGCACTTGGCTGGTCGCCAGGCGGTGGCGCCGGTTGCGACTCGGCGCGGGAGCGGACCAGTTCTGCGAACTGCGCGCGTGCTGCGCTGCTGCGCTCGCTATCTCTACGGCGTCCAAGTTGCCGCAGTGCCTCCAAGGCCTTCCAATGAGCAGCCTGCTGCTCGCCGTTTGGTACTGGCTGCGGTTCGTTCAGCCACTGTCGGAGGAACTCGTCGCGATCTAATCCCAGCTCACCGAGCACTGTCTTCTGGGAAATAACCCCGGCGCCAGCCAACGCGAGGAGCTTGGCAGCAGCTTGTTGTAGTGGTGCTGGTCCGCGGGCGGCAGGAATATCCGCATGCACGTAGTCGGGATATTCGGCGGCAGGTGCGGCCGCGATTGCGGGATGATTTCCCGAGAGAGCTTCGCACGTCCCGTCAGCGAAGCGTGCGATTGGGTGACCATCTGCTGAAACACCGATCACTGTCGCAGGACCTGCCCAGGGCGATGCGATTGTGACGCCCATTCCAGAAGCAACGGCATCGGCGATCTGCACAGGCGTCGACAGTTTCACATGCGTCCTGACGGGAGAGCGCACTGGTAACGTCGGTAGCGGCATACATCACCGTTTGAGCGATTTAGGATCCCATCCAGTTGTAGCCGGGGCATCATCGAATTTCACTCCTGCTGCCAAAGCAGGTACGAATGATGAGCCGCCCATATCCGACGTCGCCCCGCGGTGAACTCCTGTCAAGAGACTCTTCTGCTGATAGGACCCGAGCATGCGGGTCATCCAGTCTGGATCATTGGAAGCTTGCGCCATGCCGCGCAGCACTTCGGCCTGGAATGGCGGCGATTGTCGGTGCGCTGTGACTTTCTGCACGCCGTAATCGCCCAAGGTCTTTACGACAGACGGGCGAATTGGAGTTCCTACGGAGTAATGTAAAATCGGCTTCTCAAGGTACATGCCGACAGCTTGCCGCGGGTCAATGTCGGTGGCGTCCTTACGCGGCTCCCAGCGGCGCTCAATCCACTGATAAGGCACGATGTCATCAGGGCCGTACTCGTCGATTTCGTCAGTGAGTCGGACGTGATTGATCAAACCTCTCGCCAGGAGCTCTACGTTGCGACGATGGACCGGAGAACCCGCCTTTTTCAGGAGGTCCTGGAATGTCTTGGTGAAATAGCGGCGGCCTTCGCCGACGCCCTTGTGCTGTACCAGGGATGCGGGATCCAGCAACCCATTCGACATTGCGTCGCCGGCTTCGAGTGTCTGCCCCACCTCCACGGTTGGTTTTTGGCCGACAGGTACGTAGTGCTTCTCGCCGTCGACGTTGATTTCGTATCCGCCTTGCGGCGCCGGCTCGACGGATTTAACGACGCCGTCCTTGTTGGAATGGGCCGCGAAGCCGACGAACTCGTCTGCCGGGTTGACCAGTGCCTCGATCGCCTTGAAGCCCTCAATGGCCCCGGCCTGGGCACCGAGTGCGCCGCCCGAATGCTTGGAGCTGATTGTCATCTGCGTGACTGGCTCAGCAAGTGCGTTCGCGGCAGCGATACCGACAAAGTCCCCGATTGGTGGATCGCCCTTCTCGCGCATGCCGACGTCTGTCACATACACGCCGCCATCTTCGGGACCTCCGACGGTAGGACTACGCACGAGCAGGTTCTTAACACCTTGTCGCTTGAGCTCCGCAATGATGGCCGGCGTCAAGACAGTGTTGCGCTTGTGCCCGGCCGTATCTGTAGCCAGTCGAGCGCCCTCGTTGTCGGGATCGTCGATCTCGGCCGGCAGGCCTCGCGGGGTGAGCGGATCGTAGGGCCGATCGTCATCAAAAGCCGTGGTGGCCAGCCGGTGGGCGACTTGTAGCAGCTGCTTGGCCATGAAGCCGCTCTGCGCGGTGCCGGCCTTGAGATCCACCAGGCCCTTCCGTGCACCGAAGGATCCTGCGAAGTATTCCGCAGGCGTCAGGCCTTCTGCGTAGCTGTGCAGCACCGGGAGCGGGATTGCGTTGTTCTTGTGATCGACATAGGCAACGTCGCCGCCCAGCATCGAGTTGAGCGTGTTGACATTCCCGCGACCGGCACCTGCGAGCTGCCGTACTAAGGGGTTACGGCGTTCTTTGGCGTCTGCCAGTACCGAGTCGACCAGTTCTTTGCGGGCCGACAGCATTCTCTCCAGGACCTGGACCTCGCGGCTGGCGTCGTCCGGGGACTCGTCCTCGATCCGTCGAATCTCATCCCGGATGCGCTGCTTCAGCTGCATCACTTTTTCAGACGGGCGTAGATCGTCGATGCCGACAGAATCGCCGCCAGTGTAATACGCGAGCTCCCTGCCGATATCCGAGAGCCGTTTTGAGATGTCGACGTACTTGTCTGGATGCTTCTCGGCAATCTGTCGCATCAAGTTACGCACGCCCTTCTTGTCGAGGACGCGGTTGTAGTCCCGCAGCTCCGGCGGCAGCGCCTGGTTGACTAAAAGCTGACCAGCGGTCGTGACGGGCATCCTCAGCCTCCTGCTGACAACACGTTCGGCAGAACGAGCCGGCGTGTACTGATGCTCTCTACTTTAACGCCCGCCAGTCTAAGAAGCTGCTCGAATTCTTTGTCACCGCGAGCGGCAGACATCGTTACGTTGTTGACGTCTACGACGACGACCAGTGGGTCGCCAAACTCACTGCGAATGACGACAGAGGAGGCCTGCGTCTGCCTCCTCTGTCCCGGGCCCAGTTCGAGCTCGACGATCATAGCCGAATGCCGAGGGCACCCAGCAGGTTAGAGGAGTCCTGTCGCGGACTGGTGTTCGCCGGAATGTGCGGTGCCGTCACGGAGTGGCCGAGGAGGGTGCCGGCAAATTCCTCTTCCAGCTGCCCGTTATCCGGTACTGGTTGGACTGGATGGTTCGCCAGGAAGTCAGCGGCCGCCTTGGCGCCGAACTGCAATTCTGAGAGCTGCGCGCCTTCGGTCTCCAGATCGTCGGTCAGTGTCTCCTGCCCGGAGGGTTCGAAGTAACGGTCGTAGATCGACTGCATCCGGGCGTCAGCAGACTTGACCGGATCGTCGCTGCGTCGCACGAGCC